>Ga0209081_1001348_pt1 | contig 14722 bp, 10 predicted proteins | sample GOMGulsemesocosm_4_FD_184636 | JGI IMG/M metagenome (GOLD analysis project Ga0209081, IMG submission 184636) | Methane-oxidizing microbial communities from mesocosms in the Gulf of Mexico - GOM15B Gulf of Mexico (SPAdes) (version 2) | ecosystem: Environmental > Aquatic > Marine > Cold seeps... | reverse complement strand
CCGTGGTAATAAACACATAGCCTCCGGGGGCGGCGAAGGCATTCACGGTGGCGCTGTCCAGCACCACGAAATGCCAGGGTAACCCAGGTCTGGAACTGTGCCGAGCCAACCAATAACCCACCCGATTAACATAGCTTTGAATTTGGTCGTCATGGGCAAGTGGCGCTATGGAAAATAGGGTTTTCGCGGTGCGCTCCCCCATAATAACTTCTTCTTCCTGCGTCTTTTCTCCTACGTTCATGACTTTAGAACCAACACCGGCCACGCGACCAAGATCAATGCCCTGCACGGTTACACCGCAGGCCGTTACCCAGAAGCAAAGCGTAAGCACAACATATTTGAATGTATTCATCACTGCCCTCCTTAATCAAGGTTCTTCGGAGCCACAAGGCCCTGCCCAGAAAGTTCACCTTCCCTAGCAAATTGTTGTAGTTCCTCATCGGTAGGTACAAAACGTTTTAAGGTTTGCATTTCAACTTTTGGACTGTAATCTGATTTTTTGAGTTTGCCTTCAGTGGCACCGCGAATGCCAGTGGCCGTACCGCTGGCTGTAGCAACCGCTGCACTTTCATCAATTAAACCGCTAATGAAATTTTTCTGAGCTTCTTCAACTGAGATAAAACGCACACTGAGCATACTCACCCAGCCCTCAGTTTTATTAGAAAATCGCACTTGATACCAACCGCCTTTTCGTTTCAGCAATAACAGTTCTCGATCTTTCGTGAGGTCTGTTATTTTTTCAGAGCTCGAGCTTGGCTCGAGAAACAAGCCGGTATCACGAATGGTGATCGCGGCCTGCTCTGCCTGCGAAGCTGAACTGGCCAAAAAGGAAGTGACAAAAATTGAACTGGCTAAAAATGTGAGTAAGCTTACATTACGAAAAGTCATCGGGTTTCCTCCTAGGTTCATACACCCGGACGGGTTCTGTGCGTCCTTTCACTTGAAATTCGCCAAAGGCTTCGAAGTCAAATTTGTTTTTGGCCGCGGCCATAGTGCTTTCAGATACTAAGACGCAAGCTCGACCTTTGGTTAAACCTTCTATGCGGCTGGCCAAATTTACGCTGTCTCCTATAGCAGTATAATCATAGCGCTTGGAAGTGCCAACCATCCCCACCACTGCGCGGCCCGTGTGTATGCCTATGCCTATGTTAAAATCCTTATAAGAAAATTCTTTTTTAAAAGTTTCTAGATTATCAACCATGTCCAAGGCCGCAGATATCGCATTCTCCTCAGGATTATCAATGGCTAAAGGCGCACCCCAAAAAGCCATAACGGCATCGCCAATAAATTTGTCAACCGTGGCTTTATGACTAAATAATGTCGCAACCTGATATTCAAAATAATGATTGAGCAAGTTGATCACTTCGTCGGGGGTGCGGGATTCCGACATTGAGGTAAAGCCACGAATGTCAGAGAACAGCACGGTAAGCTCACAGTGCTTGTTTTCCATCAAGGCGTTGGCGTTGCCACTGAGCATCAGTTGCTTGACCACCTCCGGGTCAAGCAGATGGCTAAACAAATTAAGTGCCCTACGATAATCACGACGAAAGTGGCGATAAAACAAAGCGCTTAGGCCGCAGCCGAATAATACTAAAATCATTATATTGGCAACGACTGGCAACAACAGCCCCTGGAATACCAGCAAATAATAATAGCTACACATTAAGACAACAATGCCCGACCCCGCCCAGCCAAGCCCTGCCTTTAAGCCAAAATGATGACTGGCAATTGTAGACCCCAACACCACCAATAGAGATATGATCAAACTCAATTTGCTCGGCAGTGATTTAAGCGCATTTGAGCCAAGAAAATTATCAATAGCCGTTGCGAGAATAAAGGCGCCTGGGTGTAAATCACTGACGGGTGTTTTCTTTAGGTCGTGCAGCCCTAGAGCGCTACTGCCAACAATTACAATTCGGTCTTGGAACCAGTTGGCTGGCACAGCAATACTTTCGCCACGGGCCTGAGCCAAGAGCTTAACGTAAGACAAACGGGGATAGCTGATTGCGGCCGCGCCCGACCAATCCAATTGGATTTGAGCCTGAGCCGGTAAGTCAGCACCAAGGTCTTCCGCTACTCGCGCCGCCAGTGAAAGCATTCGCCAACCTTGCCAATCGCGGAAAACGGGATAACGGCGGGCAACACCGTCGCTATCAGCACTGTAGTTAATTAGACCCAAGCGCCAAAGCTCGCTTGGAATGGCCTTTGGCAACAAGAAGCTGGCTCTTGCGGCGACGCGGCTTTGGGGCCCCGATTGCAGGGCGACGCTTTTGGGATAAGAAGCCAATAGAGGAGCCTGAGCGGGGTTCACCAGCGTTTGCTCCATGGCGGCTAAATAAACACGCTCGCTCGTCGCCAAGGTCTCAGCAAAGTAGGTATCGGCATCGGGCCGATATAGATCCGGCTCGCTGAAAAGTAAGTCGAATGCAATAGCGGCGGGCGCCTGAGGCAGTAAGAATTCCAGCAATTCCGCGTGCACAGACCGCGGCCAAGGCCATTTCCCCACCATTGGAGCCATAGCATTCATACTGGTGTCATCAATATCGATCACAACGATGCGCTCGTTGGCCGTTAGCCGTGAGGCGCGCACGCGCACCAGCTGATCATTTAGGTCCCGCTGAACGCCCTCAAGCCAGCCCAGTGGCGACATCAAGGCGAGCGCTATAGATGCAACACACAGCAATATAAAAAGGGTTTTGGGAGGAAGTTGAATTGTGTTTGCCACCACACGGGCTCCGGAGGCTTCTGCCATTTCTTTTAGCATAGTTTATTAGCGACAATAAGACAGCGCGCAATAAAATCAGCCAATAACGCCTGATTTGGCAGTTTGCAACAGGCATGGCCTGTTTCTTTATTCAATACCAGTATTGCCTTACATAAAGCAGCCTCGTGGGTTAGTCTGTGGGCTATAAAAATAACTGATGCAAGGAAAAAAAATGACGATATTAGGGCAATCCCTAACACTTCCGTGCGGCGCGGTTTTACCCAACCGATTAAGTAAAGCCGCTATGACGGAAGGCTTGGCTGACATAGAAGGTGTTCCCACCAAGGCTTTAGAGACATTGTATGGCATTTGGTCTGATGGCGGAGCCGGTTTACTGTTATCTGGAAATATACTCGTAGATGGCGATCATCTAGAGCGCCCAGGCAATGTTATTATCGACAAACATCCAGATGACAAGATGAAAACTGCATTGGCTGGGTGGGCCAAAACCGCCACTCGAAATGGCAATCAATTTTGGGCCCAAATCAGTCACGCTGGCCGCCAAACTCAAACCAATGTCAATAAATCTCCTAAAGCGCCTTCGGCCGTTAAGTTGGGTTTGCCTGGCGGCCAATTCGGGATGCCTACCCCCTTAGAGAAAGCCGAAATTGAAGATATCATTTTGCGCTTTGCCGTGGCATCAAAAGCAGTCATTGACGCAGGCTTCACCGGCGTACAAATTCATGCCGCCCATGGCTATTTGGTTTCTCAGTTTTTAAGCCCTCGTAGCAATCAACGCACAGATGAATATGGTGGGAATTTAGAAAATCGCGCTCGTTTTTTAATGTCTATCGTGAAAACGGTTCGTATCGCTTTAGGTCCTAAGGTGCCCGTCGCGGTTAAATTAAACAGCGCTGACTTCCAAAAAGGCGGCTTTGACTTTGACGACAGTCTGCAAGTCGTGCAGTGGTTGGAAGAAGCTGGCGTCGATTTGGTTGAAATTTCTGGAGGTACTTACGAGCAACCGAAATTACTGGGCTTAGAGGGCTTAGAAAAAGAAGAAGAACAAACGGTTGCTCGATCAACGTCAATGCGTGAAGCCTACTTTGTAGATTTCGCTAAAGCCATGCAAAAACACGTCAACATCCCACTGATGGTAACGGGAGGATTTCGACAGCGCGCAGTTATGGAGAAAGCGCTAAGTGAAGACAGCGCAAATGTGATAGGACTAGGACGGCCAATGTGCGTTGATACCGATGCCCCCAAACAGTTATTAGAAGGCCGTGACGAATTAACCCGCTTCGAAGACCAACTCCAACTACTGCCAAACTGGCTGTCTTTTTTGACTAAGATCGACATGATTCGGTCTATATCAGCTTTTGCTACCCAGTTTTGGTATTACGCTCAGCTAGATTCCCTTGGGCACACCGGCCAAACAGATCAGGCAACAAGCGTATTTCAAGCCACGAAAAAAGTCATGGCTGATCAGAAAAACTGGCTAAGTCAACGCGCAAAATTGCGCTCGAAGAAGCTATAGTAGGTTTTTAGAAGCTCAACAATACCTATTATCAAGACTGACTATAAAACAGACTCTATAAGAGCCTGTTTTATAGACGTTAGCTTATGGGACTCGCTCCACCGGCCGTCATCTTGCAAAATATCCGCAAATTAAAATGTTAATTATCGGCACTCGATCACCAGCCCCTCATCCCCTTCCGTCGCGGGAATTGAAGTAGCATCAGCAGGGATTACACCGAGATAGACACAGAGAGCTGACGAATTGCTCTGGTCCAATAGTGGCCCTGCCATCCCAGGGGAGCCAGTATAGCCCCAGGAATTAACAGAAATAATTGGCCCCGCCCCTGTACCTTCTGACATAGGTTGCACCCAGGGACCACCCGAAGAGCCGCCTGACAAACCACAGTTAGGCAGCCACCAATTCACAGCACCTTCTCTTGTCATATCTTCTGCGCAGTACATAAACTTAGGATCATCGCTGTAGGAATAACCCAACGCATAACTCCGATCTGCATCACTCGTAGGTAAATCAACAATAGGCGGTGCAGAGAAATCAATGGAGAGTTCTTCAACCGCCAACTCCAATTGCTCTTCACTGCCTTTCCCTGCGTGTGCACCACTATCGTCGACGATGTAATAGGCGTAATCCCATTGAATATTGTCGGGGAAAGTTCGTGTTGTCCAATTCTTGTCTACCACACCGTAGCTGGGCATCCAGCACCCAAGTTGATCGTTAGTGCAATCGATATCGGTAGAGGTACCACTGGCCGATTGATTGGGAATAAACAATACCTTGCGAGCGAAGGCTTTATTAACATCATCGTAAACGCAGTGAGCTGCGGTGATTATGACTGACTTTTCTGCGCCGCTATCGTTAATAACGGTACCCGAGCATACATAAGCAGACCATTTTTTCCTTCGGCGGTTATTCGGCATTTCAAAATAAATCCGTCCTGCTGCTGATTGCACATCGCCACCAAAAGGCCAGGACCTATTAGTAATTATATCGCTATCTGCAGGCGGATCTACTGGATCGCTCGTACCGTCAATATTGACTACAAAATTAATGGCTGAGCTTGTTGCGCTATTGCCACCTTTAGATCCATTGTCCTTGGCCGTAATACGCCAACTCCAGGAACCATTGGTAAAACCACTCAAAGGCACTGACCAAATATCGCCGCTGCGAGTGGGGGCAAAGCTTTGCCAAACACCACCGCCTTTGCGCACACTGAATGACACGGATTTCAAACCACTTTCGTCGCTGACATCAGCCTGGAAAGTATGTGATCCGCCAATTTCTTGATTGGCAAGGGGGCTTAGCGAAACTATGCTCGGTGGCGTGGTGTCACCTCCTGAGGGTTTACCTTTGGGTTCTTGAGCTTGCGCTGCACGCTGATGGCCATAGGGGGCCAGAAAGCCATTGGGATTACGCAAATACCCAAAACCACGGTGATCAATAGCCAAGTCCCGAGGTATGGCATTGGCTATACGATCTGCACTCCAGTGTTTGAGTACTTTTGCGTGTGCGGGGTGCAGTTTATTGGTTTCCGCATCGATTTGAATTGCCAATGTACAGCTTGCGACAATTAAAAATTTTTGAATGATATTCATACGTATCTCCAAGCAAAATCTAATTCTCGCAGTCGACAGTCTTGTATCAAGTCTACCTAAAGGTTATCGGCACAATGTAAGTTAAGTATAGTAACGTCGGGCAATTTCAATAGTCCAATAAGTACTAATACATCAAAGCTTAATTATAAGTCTCGTAGGACGCCAAAAATCGTTCGCGAACTAACTACCCATCAAACCACCATCCAGTGTCATTAAACTCATAAAATGGGTGAGGTATAGATCTCAATAAAGCAAGATCTAAATCTGCGAGACGACGAGCTTTGCTTAGAGATACATCCTCATAAATATCATAAATATTTGTCACGCTGTTTTTAGTCGCGTAAATCAAATACTGGGTACCCGCCTTGAATGTGCCACCCTCACACCCTCCCTCAAGCGTTTGACAAGACACAATTATCTTTTCAATATTCTTATATTTAAAGGTTTCAATTACATGAAAAATCATTTTTGAAGAATCATTTGGCAAGTACATTGCGGTACCAACAAACACTCTATCGGCCAATGCGTAAGCCTTCTCAATTGCAGGGGCTAGGCTTCTGTCTTCATTAGCTGAGACTAAAAAAGGATACCCAAATAATAGAGAAATAAGGAGCGGAGCGAATTTACTCATACAGATGTCCATGTAGATATTTTTGAGATTAATTTTTTTATAAGCACGCAACAATGGGCGTTAAGCCAAAGAAGGTTGAGGCAGTGCAAGTCCCTGACAACATGCACCGTCTTCAAGATCAGACAAGGCTTGCTTTAAAGCATCCTGACGAGTGTTAAAAACCCCCTTGTATGTCATTTCATCGAATAAACCCAGACCTAAGAGAACCTCACTCACGGCATCATTTATGCCCGACAGATAGAGAAAGTTGCCACTGTGCTCTGCGTCTACCGCTATAGTTTCTACCGCATAAGCGGCGGAAACGTCCATAAACGGAACTCGTGAAAAATCTAAGATAATGGCTTCTGTATGCTCTTCATCCTGTAAACGCACATGGTGTCCTATATCAGCCGCGGCACCAAAGCTCAAAGGCCCGCCAAAATCAAAGACATTGATTCGGCCCTCGGAAGCCTTCATTAACGCTTGCTCTGTAGGGTTATCCAGATTCTTTGGCATTTCTTTTATCGCCTCGATCTGCGCCTCGCCAAGCTGCCTCAAGAATGCCAATGAAGCCAACATCACGCCAACGGCAACCGCCGTAATTAGGTCCACAAATACAGTTAAGCCCAACACCATGACCATCAATAACAAATCCCAACGGGGCCCACGGTACGCCTTCTTCAGATAATTCCAATCTATGATGTCGATGCCTACTTTAACCAACAAACCTGCCAAAGCCGCGTGAGGAATTTGCGCCGCAAGCGGCGTAAAGGCAATCACAATAAGCAGTAATACGAGTGCGTGAATCATGCCTGAGCGGCGGCTTTTCCCACCTGCACGAATATTAACAACCGTACGCATAGTGGCACCTGCACCTGCAACGCCACCAATCAGACCTGTAATGCCATTACCAATACCCTGGCCAATAAGCTCCCTATCTGAATCATGGCGACTGCGGGTCATGTTGTCGGCCACCAAGGATGTTAATAAGCTGTCAATCGAGCCTAGCACCGCTAGAATAATTGCGGCCTCAAACACCAGAACAAAGCTATCTAGGTTAAACACAGGCATGTGCAAATTCGGAAAACCTGATGGAACTGGTCCTAAAGCCGGCGAGCTGAAAACCGCTACACCTAACACCGTGCCAACAGTAATGGCGGCCAGTGGGCCTGGCACATATTTGGCAAGTTTTGCGGGCCAAAAAAGTGCAATTGCCAAAGTAATCAAACCAACCGCCAAAGCATTAAAGTCGGTGTTTTGCAGGGCTGAAGGAATAAATGTTAATGCCGGCAACGTTCCTGCGGGAGGTTCATGCCCCAACAAGCGCCCAATTTGCAAAATAATTATGATTGCGCCAATACCAGTCATAAATCCGGAAACAACGGGATAGGGAACCAAGCGAATATATTGGCCAACACCGGTAAAACCAAAAATAATTTGCAGTAGCCCTGCTAGCATAATGGCCGTAAAAACCAACTCGACATTGCCACTAAGGCTCGCAAACAAGCCCGCAATCACTACCACCATTGGCCCTGTTGGGCCAGATATCTGTGACGCTGTGCCGCCGCAAAGTGCGGCAAAAAAACCCAGCGCTATGGCGCCATAAAGGCCTGCCATTGGCCCCAAACCAGATGCCACTCCCAGTGCCAATGCCAAGGGTAAAGCAACAATACCGGCGGTTAGCCCGCCGTATATGTCTCCGCGAATTTCAACTATATTTAATTTCATTTGTCCGCTCTGAAGAGTATTTTTGAAGAGCTATCCTGCGTAAGTATAAAACCGCACGGGGCAAGTAAAGCTGTGTGAATATTTAATCAGCCAGCCGATTGATAAAAACCCTCAAATGGCTCGAAAGAGCGACTTTTACCATCACTGCAGCACATCCCCCCCGACTCGATGTCATACATCCATGCGTGTAGTTGCAGCTGCCCAGTAGCCAACCTTGAGGCAACCACAGGGTGTGTTTTCAAGTGTTGTATTTGTTGCAGAATATTCTCTTCCGTTACTCTCTTTAATTGACTGGCACCGGATGGGTTCCCCAAGACTTTGACAACTTCTACTGCCGAACGCGAGTGAGCCAACCACTCCTTTACGTGGGGTAGTTCTTCAAGCGCGTCCATATTTAGAACACCTTTCATTGCACCGCAGTCGGTATGACCGCAAACCACAATGTGTCGCACGCCCAACACAGCAACTGCATATTCAATAGATGCTGTCATACCCCCCGTCGCCTTGCTGTGCGGGGGAACGATATTACCGGCGTTGCGACAGATAAACAGATCACCCGGCTGACTTTGCGTCACGAGGTTGGGGTCTATCCTTGAATCTGAGCAGGTAATAAACAACACTTCTGGGCTCTGTTGAGTTGCCAGTTCATCAAAAAGTTTTTGGTGCGTAGGAAAAATATTTTTCTGAAAGCTTAAAACACCGTTAATAATGTGATCCATATTATTCCACTTATTGGTCGCTATGAAGTATCGAAGGCGCACTATGAATACATTCAATAGATAGCTCAATAGAAACTAATAAGATTTAATGATAGCATCAGGCTATCATTAAAATTTGCCCCGATTGCCCTGCGGCTCATAGTAAAAAGGAGTAAGACCAATGTCAGCCGAAATTCCGACACTCAAACAGTTAGAGTATTTTGTCTGTATTGCAGAGCTAAAAACCTTTCGAGGAGCAGCTGAGCGTTTGGGCGTCAGCCAGCCAACATTGAGCTCACAGATGTATGTGCTGGAACAATGCCTAGATGTTATTTTGCTGGAGCGGTCTCGAAAAGGCGCTGTATTGACACCCGCAGGGCGTGATTTATTGGTCAATGCAAGAGATGTACTGGAAAGTATGAATGGATTGATTAATCAAGCCGGCATGATTAGAAATGGCCCTGGCGGTACATTCCGGATTGGAGTTTCACCCACTGTAGGCCCTTATCTATTACCCCATATACTGCCAGAGCTGCACCGGGAATATGCCGCACTAAAACTGTATGTTCGAGAGGAAATGCCAAAAACATTGGAGCTGGATCTACTGGAGGGTCGTCTTGACCTAGTATTAATTCCCCTGCCCTTTAGTGGCAATAAATTTACCACTGACATTTTATTTAGTGAGCCACTGCAGTTGGTTTTACCCAAAGAACATAAGCTAAGTAAACTCAGCGTTATTAAGACATTACACATTCGCAAGCAAAACATACTCACACTTGAAGAACGATACAGCCACTACCAACAAATCCAAAAAACCTGTGAAGAACTGGGTGCCAATATACTGCGTGATTATGAAGGCACGAGCCTGGACGCTCTACGTCAAATGGTAGGCATGGGTATGGGTATGGCATTTTTGCCCGCACTGTATATTCATTCAGAAATTCATAGCCCGGAATCTTTGGTCGTGGCGAATGTACAAAAATTAAAACTCTCTAGAACCCATGTATTAGCCTGGCGGACAAACTCTCCTAATAGGGGGTTTTATCGGGAATTGGCTAAAACAATTAGAAGACTGGTAAAGAAGAATTTGAATAAAGTGCCTTTGGATTTTTCGACTGAAGAAAAAGAGTAACACCCCCCTATTCTCCGATCATACATCCTTTAGCGAAGCGCTTGATTGGGACTATCCTCAGGGAGTCACTCGACAGGGTTCTTGCAATCTGTGCCACGGCGCAATTTCACAAATTGTAATATTGTCTACTTCAGCTAAATTTAGAGAACCTTGATCAAATAGCTTTCAAACAACAGGCTGTAAGATATGCCCAGCGCCACTCAATGTGAGTATCAATACACCGATGGCTCCCGATGCAACAATCGGGAGCATAACAGCGTCCGCTGTTATTGGCATGATCCTGCTGTCGATAAGTCCTCGGAAAACGTTAAAGAAAAACTTGAAAACTACGCCACATCAGGTGGCTATATGAAAGGCTTGCAGTTGCAACGCGCGCAGCTAGAAGGTCTAGACTTGGTTCGTCACGGCCATAAAACCGGTTACGACCTATCAGGTTCTGATTTCTATCGAGCAAAATTGAGGGGCGCTCATTTTTTTAATATTACTCTAGAGAACGGCTCTTTGATGAAAGCAGATCTTCGCGATGCCAATCTGCATTTCGGCCATTTCTCTGGCTCCAACTTACTAGGAATTCAACTCGACGGCAGTAAAATAGATCATATCGACGTTGGCAATATGATCCCACAGGAAAGACTAGCGCACGAAGCCATCAGAGCCGGTGAGAATGAAAAGGCAATCGATCTCTATGAACAGGCCGAGGAGATTTATCGCACGCTCCGAAAAGCAGCTGAAGACCAAGGCCTATTCAGCCTGGGCGGTAGGTTTATCCACAGCGAACTGGTAATGCGTCGCCACTGCCAACCGCTGTTCTCAGTCGATCGACTAACCTCGAAATGCATTGATTTATTTTGCGGATACGGGGAGCGACCCGGTAATGTTGTGATTTTTTCCTTGATACTCATTGTCGTGTGCGCCTGCATCTACTCCTCTCTCGGATTGTATTTTGAAGGTCAATTACTTCAGCTAGACCTTATAAATAAAAGTCTGCTCGATAATCTTAAAGGATTTCTTGTCAGCCTTTATTTTAGCGTAGTAACCTTCACTACCTTAGGCTATGGCGACGTCACTCCGGCAGGTGGATCTAGGCCCGTTGCGGCAATAGAGGCCTTTAGCGGAGGCTTTACCATGGCGCTTTTTGTGGTGGTATTCGTCAAAAAGATGACTCGCTAATATTTTTCTTTAGCTAGCTTGTTCCCAGTGAATCCCAAACGTATGAGCATCTGAGAAAGTTAAATCGATTGAAAAGGCCGCGACCTAAGTATTGACTTACAACACAGGAGCGTTAAAGAAAAAGGCCGTTCCGACTGCGGTTTAAGATTCCACAGCGCCGGAACCACCGAGCTTGTCCAGCGCCTGGTTAAAGGTCAACAAAGTCTGAACCGCTTCGCGGCGCTGGCTCTTCCAACTACTTCTTCTTCGGCTCATGTTTTTTAATTTGTAAGGCTAAAGCAGGAAACGATATTGGAGGTTTGTTAAAGCATCAGTTATTTTTTGTACGAAATTGTACGAGACTAGAATTGAATTTATAATTCTCGGCTGAGGAAGGGCGTAAACTTTTGATCTTTAGGGGAAAAATGGGGTGGCTGACGGGGATCGAACGGGAAATAACTTACAGCCTACAACCCTTGTATTATATGGCCTACATCGACATTATGTTACTAGAAACTGTATGTGTCAGACCGAAAGCACCTCACCAAACGCCGAAATGTATGGTTCATCAACTATGCTGTTCCCAGTGAATATCAAGAGATATTAGGGAAGAAGTTTATTGGTGTAACAACTGGCACGCAGGACTTACGACAAGCTCGAATAATAGGTAACTGCTTCATGGTTGACGTGGATAACACCATATTGATGCATCTACCCACGCTGCAAAGCATCACATCCAGCTCCAGAGTGTTCTCTAACGTACTAGTTCGATCTACAACCCATATCCCCCCTGCCCTACGGTCAATGGCTACACCCCCCGACAAAGTCTTAAAATGCAATCCATCGATCCACTTCAACACGACAAAATATCTCTAATCACCGCGAGAGGTGACTACCTAACTGTAAACTCGAGCAAGGAAGAAAAGTACACATATGTGAAAAATGAATACATCGATACTAATATTCAAGAAAAATACTATAACGCTTCAGCCACTATTACCTCCGCGTAAAAACCTAATAAAAATTTCAGTCTTCCTATAATTTAAGTCTTACCAATAACTTAAAAATCATTTTACCAGCAACGCTAGTCCTAAAACATTTAACAAAACACAATCTTTATAATTTTTTCGTCGACAAACTTTACACTTTACTAAAATATATTTTTCCTCTACTCCCAAAGATCAATGCAAACTATTAATTAGTAAGCGATTTATAAATGTGGCGCAAAAATTGCCTTTGTAGCCATACTGTAACTTCAATAAAATATGTTAGTACTAACCTTTAATCCAGCGCAAAAAGGAACATCGTATGAAATACAATTTCCAATGCAGCCTGCTTTTATTTGTCGTTTTACTCACACCAAATCTTTCTGTTGCCTCGCCAATTCTTGATTTCACCGGCGGCACCGCCAGCATCAATTCTACTGGGACTTACTCTTATGGGTGGGCGTTTAACGTGAATTCAGCTATAACAATCGACACCCTCGGCGTTTTTGATTATTTGCAAGATGGACTTGCAGAATCCCATCAGGTAGGAATCTGGAATTCCAGTGGAACTCTTCTTGGTTCAACGACTGTTGGATCCGGTTCAGCAGGAACACTAGACGGTCGATTTCGTATGATTGACGTTGTAGACTTTACTCTGAACGTTGGCACTGGCTATATCATTGGCTCGACAAACTGGGACGTGGATAGATTGATGCTGTCAGTTGATAGCATAACAACAGACTCTTCGATTACCTACGTCGCGTCGAAATGGAGAAACACATCCGGAAACCTTCTAGCACCCACTAATAGTGGCTCAAGCTTGGCCTACTTCGGTCCAAACTTTTCTCTCGCATCGTCTACAGTGCCAGAACCCGGGTCTCTTGCTCTGCTAGGCCTAGGTCTCGCAGGATTGAGTTTCAGTCGCCGCAAGAGAACAAAATAATATTTATATAACAGGGGTTCCCCAGAGCCCCAAATTTTAATTTTTTCCCGCCTTATTCGCCTTGTATGTCAAAGCGAAAGCTCTACCAGACCAGAATACTTACACATGTTTGACAAGGCATTAAACAAGAACCTGGATTGGTAGCGGTGGTATGTGGAGGATTGGACTTCCCAGACTTTGCTAGACACTTTCTAGTCTAGAAAAATAGTTTATTTAAACTGCGCTGGAGATACGCCTCCGATGTGACTATGTCGCTTAACTGGATTGTAAAACATCTCGATAAAATTAAATATCTCTGTCTTGGCATCACCGCGTATTGTGTATATCTAGAGTTGAGTCACCCGTTTTTGAATGTCGAAAAAAATTCTCAGCTACGGCGCTGTCACAACAATTCCCTCGGCGACTCATAGAGTTAGATTTTAACTCTATTCGCTGTCTAGAAAGTCTGGGAAGCCTAGTGAATATTGGCTCTACTTGCATACGCTGACTCATTGCATTGGTAGCGAGTGAATGCCGACTGACCAGATGTATAGTCCGCTTGAACGAGATGCTATGGAACCAAAAGGAAATTAGTTACTTATACGTGGAGTTTTATTGGGGGCATACAGAAGAGAACGCCAAGTCATAGGTGATACAGGGCACGCAGCGTTACTAAAAACGTTATTAGGATCAAATAATATATAGGCGTAGCAATTGATTTATATCGAGAAGAAATAATGGGGTGGCTGACGGGGATCGAACCCGCGACCACCGGAATCACAATCCGGGGCTCTACCGACTGAGCTACAGCCACCATAGTAGAAGGTCTTGCTTTGCTTGAGTTGCCAGCGCGTGACAATGGTGCGCCCGGCAGGACTCGAACCTGCGACCACCCGCTTAGAAGGCGGGTGCTCTATCCAGCTGAGCTACGGGCGCTCAAGTTGACACTGGAAATCAATAATAATGGTCGGAGTGGAGGGATTCGAACCCCCGACATCCTGCTCCCAAAGCAGGCGCGCTACCAAGCTGCGCTACACTCCGCCAAACACTTGAAACAGCCTGCGTTTCAAGAGACCGGCATAATACAGAGCCCACATTGCCCCGTCAACGACCAATGTGCAATTTCCAAAAAAAAGAGCCTAACCAATGGCTTAGCCCAGATTTTGACCAGCAAATACGAACAAAACACGATGAAAATTACTTGTTTATTGGCCTCAGCCAGCGGCTATGGGACAATGCGCGCCTCACGACGGCTCGCTCGCCCTGCAAGCCCCCTACCGCCAAACACTAGAATAGGAATCACAATACCATGTCTGCACTGGTTCTCGACGGCAAAGCCCTAGCCAAAAAAACAGAAGAAGAACTTTCCGCTCGCGTTAAGGCGCTTAAGGAACGTGGAGGCAGCACACCCATTCTGGCCACTATACTCGTGGGCGACGACCCAGCCTCGGCCACCTATGTAAAAATGAAGGGCAATGCCTGTGAGCGAGTGGGTATGGAATCTATTCGCGTAGAAATGCCCTCAAGCACCAGCACTGAAGAATTACTGAATAAGATTCAAGAGCTAAACGACAACCCCAATGTCCACGGCATTCTTTTACAGCACCCAGTGCCTGAACAGATTGACGAACGCGCCTGTTTTGACGCCATTGAACTCAGCAAAG
>Ga0209081_1001347_pt1 | contig 14723 bp, 14 predicted proteins | sample GOMGulsemesocosm_4_FD_184636 | JGI IMG/M metagenome (GOLD analysis project Ga0209081, IMG submission 184636) | Methane-oxidizing microbial communities from mesocosms in the Gulf of Mexico - GOM15B Gulf of Mexico (SPAdes) (version 2) | ecosystem: Environmental > Aquatic > Marine > Cold seeps... | reverse complement strand
CCTCGACCACATTGCGTCGTCGATTAAAAAGCGAAGGCAGTTCTTACCAACAGATCAAAGATGACATTCGTCGCGATCAGGCGATCTACCTGTTGAGCCGCGGGCAATTGAGCCTTGAAGATATTGCGACCAAGGTGGGCTTCTCGGAGCCCACCTCATTCTTCAGGGCCTTTAAGCGCTGGACGGGCGTCACGCCAAGGGCCTACCTAAAGGAAGCTTTGGAATAATCAGCCTCGCTGGGCAATAGTCTTTAACATAGCAATACAGTCGCTTTGATTCATCAAGTTCGGCACAGGGTACTGTTTAGACTCAGTCACGGCCTGCTTGGCCATATCCGCTATGTGCTCGGGCTTGATGCCGGCAAAACCACACTTCATGCCCACACCTTCAATCAAATCAGATACCCCCTGAATAAACAGCTGCGCCTGCTGCTTTTGGTCTGGGTGAGTAAAACCACATAACTGCGCCAGACTCGCGAGCTTCTCGGTACAGCTTTCCAACTGATACTCCAATACCGATGGCATAACCGCGGCAATCGCCACCCCGTGCGGAATTCCGTACTTGGCGCCCAGCTGATGAGCAATGGCGTGCACATTACCAATACCTGCAATATTCATCGCGCGCCCAGCGTGGTATGCGGCAAGAGACATATTCTGGCGCAACTCTTTTTGCGACCCGTCCTCAAAGACCTTGGGCAGTGCATCAAAAATAACCGCGATGGACATCTTTGAAAGGGGCTCGGACATGCCGTCGGACCAACTACTCAAGTAACTCTCGACCGCGTGCGATAATGCATCAATAGCGGTTACCGCCGTGACAAACTTCGGCATGCCCATGGTCAAGGCTGGATCCAGCGCCACGCCCAACGGAATCACATAGGGATCTAGCACTAGGTCCTTCTCATGGCTGACGTGATTGGTAATCACCGCCCCACCCGTCACCTCAGAGCCGGTACCGGATGTTGTCGGTAGGGCATACATAGGCAGTGGGCGGTTCTTAACTTTAAACAGACCGACAATATTAGCCATGCCATTATTGGTGGCCGCCGCGCCCACCGCCTTGGCGGTATCAATCGAAGAGCCACCACCCACTGCGACCACGGCATCACAGCCTTGCTTGCGCAGCTCCGCCAAGCCTTCAACCACAATATTATCGGCTGGGTCGGGCAGCACACGATCGAATAACACCACCGCCACCCCCTTACTCTCTAAGCGCTCAACAAAAACGTTTTGCACACCCAAGCCAGACAAAATGCTATCGGTGACCAGGAGCACCTTCTTATGGCCCGACGCAGCTACATAATCAGCCAGCTGCCGAGTGCCCTCATCGCCGACAAATACCATCTGCCCTGCGGGCGGCTTCAGTTTTAACACCAATGCCGTAATTTTTAAAAATACCTTGTGCAGTATTCCATTCACTAAACGCATGACCTTCCCCTATTGATTCTTTAAAAAACGACTGATTCTTTCGCTAGCATCTTCACAACTGCCTGGGCTGTTGGTGTATTCGTAATCCAAACCGTCATTGATTCGCAAGCCATCGGTCACCTGCAACATCTTTTTTTGAATGCGGATACTCTGCGCTGAATTCGCTGTAATCTGCTGGGCAAACGCCAGCGTTTCAGCCTCCAAGTTAGCGACGGGAAAAACACGGTCGACCAAACCCATCTCCAGAGCTTCAGGGCCCGCCACCTCGCGACAACTGAACATCAAATCTTTGGCATTGGCGACGCCCACACGGCGAGGCAAGCGCTGACTCATGCCGCAAACAGGGCTGAGGCCCCACTTAGCATGAGTGTCGGCAAGGATGGTTTGCTCATCGACAAACACAAAGTCGGCCGCCAAGGCGACTTCCAGCGCGCCGGTAAAACAGTAGCCGTGGACCTGAGCAATCACCGGCATGGGTAGCTCAGATAGCGCTTCCAGCGTCTCGGCCTCATGGTCGGCAAACGCCGACAAACCCAACTCATTAACCGCTTTTAGATCATAACCCGCAGAAAATGCCCGACCACAGCCTTTTATAATCACGCAGGCAACATCGTTGGTACGACCGGCCAAGTCTTCAACAACCGTCTTGAGCTGTCGAAACATTTCATGGTTGATGGCGTTTAACGACTCGGGTCGGCTCAAGCTAACAATACAAAGGCCACCTGTGTATTGCGTGAGAATTAACTGCGCCACCATAAAGCCCTTATCTATATTTTGAGTTTCCCTATACTAAGCGCAATCAAAAACAGAGCAATAACCCCAACAACCATTAAAACTAACCGAAAATAACAACTCGGATTATTGCCATATAGAGTCAGCTTTTTTGGAACCTGGCGCAATTACGAAGCCGCCTTTCAAACTGCTAACATTCGTCAAAGATAGCAACATAGCCACCAATACCCATCCTTAAAGGCACTGACGATATGAGCGAATTGAACACCCATACCCTGCCCCTAGAGTCCTTCTTTGACAAGGTCAGCCGCCTAGCCCAGCAGAACTGCTTCATTCAGCCCATAGAGGGCGGCAGCACCGTCGAGTTCACTTGGAAGGAAGTAGACACGCAGGTGCGCACCATGGCCACCTACCTACAATCTCTAGGCTTAGAGCCAGGCAGTCGTATCGCCCTGGGCTCACAAAACTGCGCCTACTGGATCATGGCTGACCTCGCCATCTGGATGGCTGGCTACGTCAGTGTTCCGCTATACCCAGTACTGACCACCAAATCTTTCAAACAAATTATTGATCACAGCGAATGCAGCGCCGTGTTTATCGGCAAGCTCGACAACCCCACTGAGCTGATGGCCGCACTGCCAGAAGGCATACCGGTCATCAGCTGCCCGCTGACACACCCTCAAGCACAAGTTTTAGGCAAAGGCTGGGACAGCATTATCGCTCAATACAGCCCCATCGCCGGACACCCCAGCCGCGATGCTGATGATCTGGCGACGCTCATTTACACCTCTGGCACCACCGGCATGCCCAAGGGTGTGATGCACTCATTCCGAAATTTGGCCGCCGCTGGCATGCTGGGCACCGCACTATACGATCAGTCGCCCAGCTCAAGACTGCTGTCTTTCCTGCCGCTGGCCCACGCTGCCGAGCGACTCGCGGTAGAGCTGTGCCAGATGTACAGCGGCCTGACCGTGTACTTCACCCACAGCCTAGAGACCTTCCCCGATGACTTACGTCGCGCCCAACCCACCACCTTCTTTGCGGTGCCACGTATCTGGTCTAAATTTCAACAGCGCGTTAACGCGCAAATACCCGAGAAGAAGCTCAAGCTACTACTTTCAATCCCCATCGTTTCGGGCATTGTCCGCAAGAAATTAACCACTGCGCTAGGCCTCAACCGCGTCGACATCGCCCTCAGTGGCGCCGCCCCTTTGTCGACCACTCTCTTGGCTTGGTACCGCCGGTTGGGCATTGAGATCCTCGAAGGCTATGCCATGACCGAGAATCTAGCCTACTCACACGGCACCAAGATAGGCCTAGAAAAGATCGGTTCGGTTGGCTCTGCCAACCCAGAGGTCGACTGTAAGATTGCCGAAAGCGGCGAGATTCTCATTAAATCGCCCACCAATATGCAGGGTTATTACAAGCAGCCAGACATTACCCGAGAGATGTTGGACGATGAAGGCTACCTGCACACAGGTGATAAGGGCGAACTCGATAGCCTCGGCCGCCTGAGCATCACCGGCCGCATTAAAGACATTTTTAAGACCAGCAAAGGCAAATACGTTGCACCGGCGCCGATTGAAGACATGCTGCTCAGCAACAGCAACTTCGAGCACGTTTGTGTCACAGGCGCCAACCTCACCAACCCCATCGCCCTGTTCATTCTGAGCGAAGACACCCAAGCAAACCTAAAAGCCAATCCCGCGCTTAAAGACGAATTGACTCAAGAACTTGCCGAGCTGCGCGAATCGGTTAACAGCCGTCTCGACAAACACGAACAACTGTCTTACCTAACGATACTCGACGACGAGTGGAGCGTGGATACTAACTGCATGACACCAACCATGAAACTCAAGCGCGACGTTATCGAGAGTAAGTACGTCGAATTTTTTACTCCTTGGCTCGCCGAGAAGGCGCCGGTACTTTGGCAGTAATGCAATAGAGCCTGCTAGCGGATTCCCTTCGCATCGCAATCCCAGTAATAAAAAGCCGGCCATGAATTCATTCATGCCGGCTTTTTTGTATCCATCGGTTAAGGCGCCTCTGAATAATGTCGCTGCAGCTCAGAGGTTTGCGCCACCACGCATCAGCCTGTACCCAGCGCCACCACTCCAGCACAGCACAGCAGGGTAGTTGGCCAACACATCACTCCACCCAAGCATCTTTGTCATCACCAGCCATCATGAGCAGAGCGGAAAACTGTGAGCACTCATCCTAAGCGCTGATCGCCTCGATCACACCGCGGCACTCTTTTGCACTCAAGAATCGCGGCACTGGGTAGGCGCCGCCCTCTGCCAGAGCCGCGTCGATCAAGCCGCTGACATGCTCGGTTTTAATCACCTCTGTCGTGCGCGGGATGCCGATGGCATCGCTGAGCGCCCACACCTTGGCGATAAATTTTTTAGCCAACTCAGCGGCAGGTTCATCGCGAGAGCCCATCTCACAATGCACGGCAATATCGGCGAGCTTTTCAACCGCACCGGCAACATTAATTCCAGCACATGGGGCAACAGCATCGCATTCGCCAGCCCGTGGGGTATTCCATACTTTGCCCCCAGGTTGTGCGAAAGAGCATGCACATAACCCACCAACGCATTGGTAATGGCCAGGCCGCCATAATAAGACGCCACCGCCATAGACTCGCGTGCCTCGAGGTTTTCGCCGTTTAGGCAAGCTTCCTCTAAGTTTTCAAACACCAATCGACATGCTGCCAAACCGTAATAGTCGGTGTCTTCTGTCTGCCATTTACCTATGTAGGATTCAATCGCATGGGTGAGTGCATCCATGCCAGTAGCGGCGGTTATATCCGCTGGCAGGCCGCGCATCACCTGCGCGTCGAGTGCAACGGCCTTGGGGATCAAACTCGCGTCAATCACCGCGCCCTTCTCATGGGTTTCATCGTCAGAAATGACCGCGATAAACGTCGCCTCAGAACCCGTGCCCGCCGTTGTAGGTACAGCAAACAACGGCACGGCGGCGCGCTTGCACTTATTCAAACCCGTGCAGGCCTCTGCACTGCAAGCATTGGCCGCCCCTAGGGCAATTACCTTCGCCGCATCGATGGACGAGCCGCCGCCAAAGGCCAACACACCGTCGCAACCCGCCTCGGTAAAACGGGCAATGCCGTTATCGACGATTGTTTGAGTCGGGTCTGGCACCACCTCGGTGAACACCACCACCCTCACGCCCTCCCCGTGCAAAGCATCCATCGCCGACTGAGTAACGCCAAGGTCGTGCAAGGGTTCATCTGTCACCAACAATATCTTTTTTAAACCAAAACCTGCGATGGTTTGGCATAGCTGCGCCGTAGAACCCGCTCCCAAAAACACCATGGGTTTTGGCTGGGGCTTGAGCATCAAACTTTTCATGGGGATGTGCAGCAGACGGTACAGAATTTTTTTGTAAAACGCAGTCACGGAATACCTCTCGTTATGGCCGGCGGCAAAAGACAAAAACAATTAGAGCGCTTTCAATAGCGCTCACGAAAAAACTTCCTTTACGCCTCGGGTGCGTAGCGGTTGTCCCGTCGATAGAGCAAATCAAACTCTCGTCCGCCGCGAAGGCCATCTGGCACCTGACCAAAGTACGGGTCTTGCGTCGCTTCGGTACGGCTCCAATCCACCACCTCACTGCGATAGACAAACTTCCACACGTCGTCGCGCCTTTCGTAGCGGTCGAGATAGCGCCCAGCAATGGTCACATCTTCAAAACCCTTGTCGGTTTTAATTTTGTGATAGGCCTGAAAATACACCTCTCCGAAGGCCTCATCTCCCGCCAGATCAATCAACACATTGCCGATCATGTGCTGGTTGGCGTCATGGTCTTTTAAAGCGTCCATACAGAAGCGTGTAAACTCCGTAGCGGATGTCTTGGTAAAACCATAATCACACCAGGCATCCTCAAAAAACGTGGACGACAACAGCGCCTCGTCGAGCCGATCAAGGGCTCTCATGTAGAGACAAATCAATTCATAAATATCTTGCTTATCAAGCAGCTCTTGAAGGCGATAGTTCACGGTAAATCCTCAGTTTTTTACTCATTGATTATTATTTCAAGAATCCATACAGCGGATCAGCTTGACCGGCGACCCCTTTGGCCATATCAGAAAAGCCTTCGCTGCCTCTCTCATCACTCACCGTCAGGCGCTTGCTCCAGTCCATCACCACTTGTCGGTGCTGCAACTTCCAGACACCGTCTCGGCGCTCGAACGCATCGAGGTAGCGGCCGTAAAACTGCATCTCTTCACGCGCCCCTATCAACAGGTGCGCAGCCCTCACCACAGACTCGGCCAAAGCGCGCTCGCCAGAAAAGTGCACCAGCGTATTGCTCAGCGAATGACGGGTTAGTTCATAGCCGCCCGCCAGAGCTTCCACCACCAGCCCGGCAAACACATGGGCGCTGCCTTTGTACGCACCGTAATCCACGTTCGCATCGGGCCAGTAAGCCTGTTGAATGAGCTCAGGGTTCTGGCGGTCCAAACCACGGCTGTGCAGGTTCAGCAGGTCATCAATGGCGGCTCGGTCTGCCAGTCGCTCAATGGATGGTGGGGTTCCAACTTCAGTCGTCATGCGATTAGCCCTCGGCTTAGGATGGTGGTTTTCTGAATGCTCTAGGTGGTGTTTTTACACATTCAGCCTTGCTCTCACCCACAAAGGCAGCACATAATAAAAAACAATCAAGACTGATTGTATTGTTATGCGCACCCAGAAGTCCACCCAACGCACCCGAGACGATGAGACCATGACGCAGAACACGCCCAACACAGACACCTCTCCCGCCACCCCAGCATCGGGAGAGGCACGCGCCAGCGGCCCAACCGTTGCCGACATACTGGCCAGCGACCGCCACCCAGCACCACCACCCCTCTTGGAAAGTGCCTACGAATTCCTTGGCGACCATGACATCCCCTATGAGCGCTACACCTCAGCCGCCTACGCTCAAAATGAGGTAACTCACGTCTGGGGCAAAGCTTGGCAGTGGGCCTGCCGCGAGGAACACATACCCGACGCTGGGGATAACTTCGTCTACGACATTGGTCCCTACTCCGTCATTGTGGTGCGCTCGGAAGACGAAACCATCGAAGCCTTTTTAAACGTCTGCAGCCATCGCGGCACCAGGCTGCTGGCGGCAGAGGGCAGTGGTTATAGCCAAGCCTTCACCTGCCCCTTCCACGGTTGGTCCTGGGAGCTCAATGGCGACATACGCAATATTCCCGGGCGCTGGGATTTCCCCCATGTATGCCACGAGAAACACGCACTACAGCGGGTGCAGTGTGAGCGCTGGGGCGGCTTTGTGTTTATCAACATCGACCCAAACGCCAAACCACTGGCCGACTATTTGGATGTATTGCCCGAGCACTTTGCCCACTTCCCGCTCAAACAACGCCGCATCAAAGCCCACGTGCAAAAGAAATTGCCCGCCAATTGGAAGGCCGCCCAGGAAGCTTTTATGGAGGCTTACCACAACTTTGAAACCCACAACGCCCCCAATGGCAGCAACACCCAGTACGATGTTTTTGGTAAATACGTCAGCCGTTTTATTCACAACATTGGCCATTACAGCCCCGAGTCACTCGACGACTACCCTGGGGATAAGTGGCGTAAGCCGCCCCTAAGCGAAGACCAACAACTCGACATACTCAGCGTATTTGGCATAGAAAATAGCGGCGTGCCAGAAGGCGAGACGGCCCGCAGTGTTATTGCAAAAAAACTGCGCGGGCATTTTGGCGAACTGTTTGGGGTGGACTTCAGCAACACCAGCGAAACCCTGATGCTCGACTCCATTGAGTACCACCTGTTCCCCAACATGTTTTTCTTTGCCGGTATTAACGTGCCCATGGTCTATCGCTTTCGTCCCGACGGCGAAAGCGTCGAGCAATGCATCTTCGACGTCATGATCCTCGAGCCCATTGCCGAGGGCAGCGAACACCCAGAACCGCCAGAACCTGTGCAATTGGATGTTGAGCAATCCTACACAGAGACAGACGCACTGGGTTGGCTGGCGCCCGTGTACGACGAGGACACCGCCAACCTAGCCCAACAACAACAGGGTTTTAAAATCAGCCGTAAACCCGGCTTAACACTCGGCAACTATCAAGAGGTGAGGATTCGCCGCGTGCACCTGACGCTGGATGAGTTCATGGCCAACGCCGAGCCATAAACTCATATAAGAATAAGAAAACGAGCGCTAAGGTCGTTAAAAAAAATGACTAAAAACAATCGTGAACAACAGAACTGGGAAGAACACATGAGCACAAACGAATTTAAAAAAGTGACCACACCCAGCGAGCTGCCAAAAGGCAAAACACTGTGCGTATCGGTAGAGGAAAAAGAACTGCTGTTGTGCCACACGGCCGACGGTATCTTTGCCGTCGACAACCTATGCACTCATGCCGAAGCACGCCTGTGCGACGGCAAGCTAAAAGGCAATAAAATCCTCTGCCCACTGCACGGCGCGGCATTTGACGTTAAAAGTGGCGCCGCCCTAACACGGCCAGCCTCAATCCCACTGAAGACCTACCCAGTGAAGCTAGAGAACGAAACCATCTCCGTATCGCTGATCGAAATCACCGAGTAGAACGAGTCACAGACCTTATCCCGACAAACACTTTCAGCCCTAGGTAATCCCACTGTCATCATCACCTCAGCTCTTAGCAGGAGCATCCCGTAAGACGGTACGTAATAATAGTGACACAGATACAGCCATTTAAATTAACTACAGAACCACGACCAAACAGACCCAAGATTTTAAGTGTATGAATCTAAGCAATCACCAAGAATAATCGCCCCTCAATCTGACCATTTCTATTCACTTGCGCAAATCATCAAAATCAACTCTTATGGAGTCCAAGCGTTTACTGTAATCATCACAATCCCCAAAGTCCGAGAACCGGGCATAACGAGAGTGCACAGTTTTAAGCTTTGTAGCATGTTTTATTGGACACCAATACTGCTCTGTCCTTCCAGCCACTTCCTGAACATAACCAATCAGCCCATTGAAATAACCACAATAAAGGCAATTAAACTTTTGAATAGAATTCAAATACTTTAAATGCCGCCGATCCAAAACAATATATTCAGACCTAACTACCTTAGGTATTCCATACACCGGAAAGCAAATAGTTTGATAGATAGTTATCATTATATCCATTAGGACTGCAGGAAAAATACAACCCCAAATAACGGGAGCCGTAACAATATTTTTAAAAGAAGATCGCCGAATATACTTGAGAACCTTCATTACATTTGCTTTATGATACGCTGCCACTTCATCTTTAAACTTTATCGTCTTTTCCTTTATTTCATAAGACAGGCGCTCTTGCTGCAGATCAATTTCTTCAAGCATTTCATGCTCTAGCTTACGAATCTCGTCGTAAAGCTCATACAATCTATTCCCCATGATCAACCCCCCTATTTGAAAGCGATAGCTCCGCATAAAGAGCACAGTGATCCGACAATCTACTCCAAGGTTTCCCTGAAAAGCATACAGCATCGACCACCTCAAGATTACGACAATACACTCTATCCATACACAATAGCGGTGCCCAGACAGGGTAAGTGCGAGCTAGACCGCCTTGCTTTACTAGGTAAGCCTCGGCCAAGGCTAACTCATCAACAAGAATCTTATGCGAGCGCATATTCCAATCATTAAAATCACCCGCCAAAATCAACGGGGAACCTTCATCAACCAACTCATTCACCTCATCGACAATTATTTTTAACTGCCTATCCCTCTCCCAAGAAAAAAGCCCCAGGTGAACACAAAAAACATATATACCTGACCGAGTCTTACCAACCAACACACCTCTTTGCGAAATAAATAATTGAGTTACATTTACATTATTCAACAACACAAATGGCGCCTTACTTAAAACCGCATTACCATGATGCCCATGACTATATATAGCATTCTTACCATAAGCATGAAACGGCCAAACAGAATCAGCCAAATACTCAAACTGAGACTCCGGCATCCAATCATCAATATTCCTTAAGTGTTTTACATTCCTTCCAACAACTTCTTGCAAAAATACCAGATCAGCATCAACTGCCCGAACGACTCGCCTTATCTGCTCTAATAAATAGCGATTATTAAACTGATTGAAGCCTTTATGGATATTATAAGAAAGAACTTTAATCGTATCACTCATCATCACAACCAATTCTTGAAAATCAACAGAAACCGACCAAGTAATCGTGTTACTAAGGGCACATTATCTATATAGACTCGATCAACCATCAACCCATTGGAAGCATCAACTTCAAACTTACCCTCTAACCATGCAATACTGTCTGGCTTACTCAAAATCACATCAAGTTCCATATCATGAAAATAGCTTCTATGGTTCATATTCGCGCTACCCACATACCCCTTATCATCCACCAGTATAGTTTTGCTGTGCAATATACCTTTTTGATACTCGTAGACTTCCACCCCCTTCTCAAGAAGGGCCAAATAGTAAGACTTGGTAATCGCTGAAAAAAAAACAATATCCGACCTTGCCCCCACCAGTATTTTAACATCCACACCTCTACTCCTGGCGTTCACCAAACCCTCAAGCCAATCGTCACTAGGTGAGAAATAAGCACTAAAAATCCACACCCTACGTTCAGCATTTTTCAAAACATCCAGAAAGAATGAATTTCTATATATGCGTCGAGAACGACCAGAATTACTTAAATAATATTTGATCCGCTTTATTTTTCCGGCATTGATCCTATCGAACCAAATCCTATAAAAATCATCCAGCAACCTCATAACATTCCCACCCTCAACTCTAACGGCTATGTCATGAAAATCTTCTCCTCCTAGAGATTCCGGCAAATGACTTTCAGTAATATTAAAACTACCCACCCATGCCACCAATCCATCCACAACACAAAGCTTTCGATGATCCCGACGATTCAACTCAATCAAAAAATATGGCAGCTTTGCATACCAACGCTTTTCAGTTAACGCCAAATGGTAAAGATCAATCCTCCAGGGCAAAGGATGAAATATTTTCACAGACACTCCAGCGTCGCCCAACACCTTTGCAATCACACCACAATCTTCGAAAGACCCGACACCATCAATCAACACCTTAACATTCACCCCTCTCAAAGAAGCCTCCGTGAGAGTGCTTATAAACTTACTGCCCAATTTATCCCATTGAAAAATATACGTTTCCAGCACAATAGATGTATGCGCCAAAGACATATCAAGCAGCAGCTGCTCAAAGTAACCTTCAGCTTTATCGTAAATGGCTTCAACATCCCAGCAGGATGGGTAATTTACATTCATATATTTGTGGTCATCTAAAAAATGAACTACACAGGGCCGCGCCCTTACAATCAATCAAACGTTTGAACATATAGTGCTGCCCACACTCAAGAGTATAGCTCTCACGATTCATGACGCCTCCGTACACCAAAGAAATCCACATAATGATATTACTGAAACCGCCCCCATTAACTATAAATAGTGGATAGACAAAGAATGGCCTGACAACTTAAAAGTTCATAATCTATAGATGAATGGTTTAAAGATTCTTTCGCCCCTTAGAGTTCGCCTTCTACTCATCAGGAATACTAATTTTAGTTTATTGCTTCCATAAAAAAGGGCCTACGCGTACACGCAGGCCCTTTTTTATGGAACACAAAGTCACATCACATCAGGTTAATAACCGCACCGTACAGGGTGCCGATATAACCGGCCGCCATGGCCAAGAAGCCAATCAAGAAACCTTTGCCGCGGGTGGCTGGGTCTTTGGCATAAGATGCAGAGTAGAGTGCGCGGCCGACCAAGAAGGCCACGCCTAAACCTGCACCGTACATAGGGCCAATGTAATGCGAGAACATCCACATAGCGGGGAGGAAGCTCACCAACTGCTCCATTGTGTTTTGATGCACTCTGTATTTACGCTCGTATACCTCATCACCCGTGATGGCCGGCGCCTTCAAACCGGCTTTTTCGCGTGCCATACTAGAGGCTAAACCAAAATAGAAATACTGCAGTAAAATGAGAACCGTAACGATCGCTACATAATCCATACCAAACCCTTTATTAGTTTATTTTTACCTTGCAGTAGACCATCTATTTACGGGGGTTGCATTCGTTAATCCTCAGCCTTGCTGCGCATTAACGAATGCAGCCGCTTTGCAAGGCCGATCCAAACCATTACGCACAAGATACTGTCACAGGCACCCCATTAAAGGCAGCGTTGCCACTGATGGCATCCATCAGTTTTTCGTCGGTTAAATCATTACAGCTCACGCCATTCTGCTCGGTGGCAATCGCCAGCTGAACACCGCCGCGTTTATGGCCCCAGCCGTGTGGCAAACTGACAACGCCTTTCATGACTTCGTCACTGGCCAATACGGTGGTTGTCACAGCGCCAACGCGCGAGCGAATACTCACCTCGCTGTTGTCCGCCAAACCACGATCAGCCAAATCCTTTGGGTGCATCAGCAGCTGCCAGCGCGGCTTGCCTTTCACCAGACGGCGGGCGTTGTGCATCCAAGAGTTATTACTGCGCACATGCCGGCGGCCAATCAACAGCAGTTCACCACTGCCCGGTGCCGACTGTGCTTCTCTCAAGCGTTCGAGATCCGCTAAGAATATTTCGTGATCTAGGTGAATGTCGCCGCTATCGGTGCACAGTCGCTCGGACATATCCGCCACCAGCGGGCCTAGATCTAAGCCATGCGGGTGTTGCTTGATCTTGTCCATTGTTAAGGCCATCTCGTGGCCGGCCTGGCTGCTGTAGTGGTCAAACTGAATGCCCATGTCGATTATTTGGTCTGGCGCGGGCAGCGGCTTAAAGTCCACACCCTTTAACGCCGCAACCGCCGACGACAGCTCATTCAATATTTGCCAGTCGTGGCGGGTGTTGGCTTGAGGCTCAAATACCGCAGGGTTATAACGAGCGGTGTTGCGTACCGCTAGGCGGTGAAAGGCAAGGTCGTAATGGTCGTGTTCTAAGCCGGCCGTTGGCGGCAGTATAATATCCGCGTGTGAGGTGGTCTCGTTGATATAAAAATCGATCGACACCATAAACTCGAGATCGCTCAGAGCACGATCCACCTGCGCGCCGTTACACGAGGACAGCACCGGGTTGCCCGCGGCGGTAATCAGTGCTCTTAGCTGACCTGTGCCGGGGGTTAAAATTTCTTCCGCAAGCGCGGCGGTGGGTAGCTCCCCTGAAAACTCAGGTAGATCACTGACGCGAGTGCGGAAGGCATCGAAATGACCCGCGCCACTCGCGCCGGGTTTTACATAGCCAAAGGCCGGCGAGCACACCATCGCGCCGCCCTCGACGTCCAGAGAGTTGGTCAGCACGTTGATCGTTTGTATTGCCCACTGACACAGAGAGCCAAACACCTGAGTGGACACACCCATACGCCCATAACACACCGCGCCCTCTGTATTAGCCATGTCCCGCGCCAGCCCACGAATGGCCTCAGAAGCTATGCCCGTTTGCTGCTCGGCCAGTGCCGGGGTAAAATCTGCCACCGCTTGCTGCACGTCTTCTAGGCCGCGCACACGGCCCTCAAAATGCCCCAGTTTTACCAAGCCCTCATCAAACAATGTGTGGATCATGGCCATCAACAAAAAGGCATCGCTGCCGGGGCGCACAAAGTGATGTTCGTCGGCGAGCACCGCTGTCTCGGTGCGGCGCGGGTCTATCACCACAAAGCGACCGCCACGGTCTTGGATGGCCTGCAAGCGCTTTTTAACGTCAGGTACAGTCATCATACTGCCGTTAGAGGCCAGCGGATTAGCGCCAATCATCAACATAAATTGGCTGCGATCAATGTCAGGCACCGGCTGTAAAAACTGATGACCGAACATAAGCAGAGATGTCAGGTGGTGCGGCAGCTGATCCAGGGACGTCGCCGAGAAATGGCTCTTGGTTTTTAACAACTTACGCAGCGTACCCGCATGGGTCATGGAGCCATAGTTATGAACATTGGGGTTGCCAAAGTAATAGGCCAGTGAATCCTCTCCATGGCGATTTTGCACGGCGAGTAATTGCTCGGCCACGGTTTGGTAGGCCTCCTCCCAACTGATGATTTCCCAGCCTCCCCCTACCTTCTTCACCGGCTGTTTTAAGCGGTCTGGGTCTGTGTGTAAATCTTCTAGGGCGGTGGCCTTGGGGCAGATGTGGCCACGGCTTAGGGGGTCGTTTTTGTCACCCTTGATGGAGAGCACTTGATCGCCCTGGGTTTTAATCTCTACGCCACAAATGGCTTCGCACAGGTGGCAGGCTCGATAGTGGGTTTTAATCTCATCAACCATGGGTCTCTCTCCAACATAATTTTGATGGCGACCATCAAAGGAATACTAACGTATGGCACCATTCAACAGAAGATTACAGAAGGTCACCATGACACCTCGTGTCCACATTAAAGCATGAGCCAGACACGGGCCATAGAAGTACCGCAACGCACTTGGATAACCGCTGACAGATGACCAAGAAGTCACAAAAAGAGAGATAACGGAGGATGATACGGCTAACAGTAACGGTCATCCCTATCATCTCATTATCAGAGAGAAACACTAACCAATGTTACGCCCAAC
>Ga0209081_1001346_pt1 | contig 14724 bp, 11 predicted proteins | sample GOMGulsemesocosm_4_FD_184636 | JGI IMG/M metagenome (GOLD analysis project Ga0209081, IMG submission 184636) | Methane-oxidizing microbial communities from mesocosms in the Gulf of Mexico - GOM15B Gulf of Mexico (SPAdes) (version 2) | ecosystem: Environmental > Aquatic > Marine > Cold seeps... | reverse complement strand
CCGGTCATGGGGGTGCGTATCTCGTGGCTCATGGTGGCGATAAAATCGCTCTTGGAGCGGCTCTCCTGTAGGGCGATCAACTCTCGGCTCTGCAGTTCGTTGATGCGGTAGGCCAGTGCCAGCGACAGCATGATGGCCTCGAACAGCTGCGCCGCCTGACTGGCGTAGAGAGCCAAGAAGGTGGGTTTGAAAAAGCCCAGGTGGTAGAGGCTGGCGTAGAGGAGGGCGACCAGCATGGGGCTCCAGGCGATCAGGAAATTGCGGGCGTTCTTGTTGCCGCGTCTGTAGTCGAGCAGGGCGATGCAGAGAATGCTGAGCTTGAACAGCAGGGTCGAGAACATCAGCAGTTTGATGGCTGGGTCACTGAGGCTGGCCGGCGGTATGAAAACGGCCACGGCCGCCACGGCCCAGATGGCGGCGAGGCCCTGCAGCAGCCAATAGATCCAAGGGTGTATTTTTTTTAGCTGCAGGAACAGGCAGCAGAAGTGGGCGGCGCTGATATAGAAGACATACAGGCCGCTGAGGGTTAATTGCTCGTTGAGCTGGGGATTATCCGGCCAGGCGTACTGGAAGCCCAGGCCACGGAAGCTAAAGAAGAAGAAGGCCGATGCCCATATGTATAGGACATAGTAGAGGTAGACGCGGTCGCGTAAGAAAACATAGAGCACCAGATTGTAGAGACCGAGCGCCAGCAGTATGGCGAGGCAGGCGACCTGCCAGAGACTGTCTCCGTGGGGGCTATAGGCTAGGTCTCGGTCATGACGAATATTCATCCTTTCACCGACGAACTTGGCTAGGCCGCTGACTTTCAGCAGTATCAAGCCCTGCTCGCCGGGCGCCAGGCGGAAGGGAAAAGCCGGGAACAGGTGATTGATCGGCCAGTCGCTGCGCGCTGTGTGTCTGTCAATGCTGTAGCTCTGCTCAAGCTTGCCGGCGCGAAAATAGTAGAAATCAAACGAGTTGGAGCTGCTGTGGGGCAGCGTCAACCAATAGTCGTTTATCTCGGCGGAGGTGGAGGAGACAGGCAGCGCCAACCACAGGCGCTCGTGGCTGAGGAAGGGCAGGTCGCTGGAGTCATAGTGTTGCCAGCCGGCGTGACCCCGCTGCCAGGATTCCAGCATCTGCTCGACGCTGGCGTCCTCTCTCTGTTGCATCCACAACTGGGGGATTATCGCAGGCTCCCGCGCCGACAGATCGAGAGGCGTTTGGGCGTGGCCAGACGGTGACAGGAGACAGAGGAGCATTGAAACAAGCAGCGTGAGCAGGCGGAAGAGCGGCGGCCAGCTGGCGTTTATGTAGTTGGGTCTATCGCAGTACAATTTCAAGCCGTCCCACCTAGGTCTCTAGGGAGGCGGTGTCCATACCATCTGATTAATCGGTGACGCCGCCATGGATTGTTCAGAGGCTCCCTAGGCAAGTGTAGACCAGTGTGTCAGTGTCCAGCGTTGCCCTGGCCTCGTCTGCTGGCGCTATTTTTGCGGCGCATGCGTGCGCCTGAGCCAGACTGGCGAGTCTTAAAAATTACGGTCTAGAGCCACTTTCTTGGGACTGTGTCTGTATCGGCTGGCCGATTCTGTTAAAATCTGCGCCCGAATATTTGATCGCGCCTCTGGCGTCGCCATAAACAGGAAGCAACCCCATGAGCCTTGCCAATACTGATCTCGCCAATAAGGTGCTGGCCGTTAACGACGATCTGCCCATCCGCACCGACAAACCGGTGCACAGCGGCAAGGTACGCTCGGTCTACTGGCTCACCGAAGCCGACAGTCGTCGCCTGATCCTTGAGAAGGGTTACGACGTAGCCCCCGACGCCCCCCTGGCGATCATGGTCATCTCAGATCGCATATCGGCCTTTGATTGCATCTGGACGGGAGAGGGCGGCATGCGCGGTGTGCCGGGTAAGGGCGCGGCGCTCAATGCGATTTCCAATCACTGGTTTAAGCGCTTTCGCGAAGAGGGCCTAGCCGATAGTCACATTCTGGACATACCGCATCCCTTTGTGTGGATTGTGCAAAAAGCCAAGCCGGTGATGATTGAAGCGATTTGCCGCCAGTACATCACCGGTTCTATGTGGCGCAGCTACGCCAAGGGCGAGCGCGAGTTCTGTGGTATCGAAATTGGCGATGGTCTGCAGCGCGATCAAAAACTACCTGAGTTGCTGATCACCCCGTCGACCAAAGGCATTTTGAAGGACGTGCCGGGTGTGCCAGAGGTGGATGATGTGAACATCACCCGCGCCGACATCAGCAACAACTTTGCGGCGTTTAACTTCCGCAACACAGGCGACATTGCTCAGTACGAAAAGCTGCTGAAAGAAGGTTTTGATGTCATCAGCGGCGAGCTGGCCAAGCTGGATCAAATTTTTGTCGACACCAAATTTGAGTTTGGTTTTGTCACTGATAAGTCGGGGCAGGAAAAGCTGATCTATATGGATGAGGTGGGCACACCGGATTCGTCGCGTATCTGGGACGCTGCCGCCTACAAAGATGGAAAAATTGTGGAAAACTCCAAGGAGGGTTTCCGCCAGTTCTTGCTAAACCACTTTGAAGACGCCGACATACTTTTGAACAAAGACCGCATGGATGAACGCTCAGCCTTGGCGCGCGATAACGAATTGCCACTCGATGCGCTCATGTCACTGAGTAAAACCTACATAGATATTGCTGAAAAAGTGACGGGCGAGAAGATTGTTCTGTCCGGCGATCCGAAGGCGGACATCGTTAAGGTGTTGCGTGATCAGTTTGATTTGATTGTCGACTGATCGTTATCTTTGACACAATAAAGGCCCGTTCTTGTGACGGCCTTTATTGTATATGGTATGTTTTGGGGCTGCACGCATTTCAATGGCATGTTCTGGCGCCTTTCTTAGGTCGGGAGAGCGAGCGCATGAATAACGAATAATAATACGAGGAATAAGAAGTGAAGAGATTGCTGCCCCTGTTAATGATGACCTTTCTCTATGGCTGTGCCGGTAATATGCAGCAGCCTATGAACTCAACAGATTTGAATGCGTTAAAGGGTGTTGATGCCCTTGATGTCTATTCGCAAAGCGCCGTATTTTGGTTGCAAACCACCAAGACTGCGGCCAGAGATGGAGGGTTTATCGGTGGGCTGCTGCCTAAGTATATCGATGAGAAAACCGGGGCGGTAAACATTCCTTCGGGCATGGAAATGATTAAGGACTATAAACTGCCGCTGCCGGTGGACTTAGTTAAAGATGAGTTGGTAAAGAACCTAAATCAGCAGTTGGGTGGAGATGTCGCCACGTTTAACGATAAGCCCGTCGCGCTGAATGAAGAGTTCGATGAGTTTTTTGCAAAGGATCAGGTGTTCGACGACTATTACCTTCTGGTGGAAAACACCAGTTGGATGTCTTCATACACCCCTTTTGACTGGGATACACAGTTTGTGGCTATTCATGTGTCCGCTACCCTTGGGCGTCGCAGCGATAATAAGGTTATGTGGAAGGGCACCTGTAATGTTAATGGTCTCAAGGACCCTTACATGAATGTCGATACTGCGAAACTGTTGGAGGACGGAGCGGCGAAGTTGAAAGATATTATTGTTTACGGTGCCAAGGGGTGTGCCAAAGAGTTACTGGATCAGATGAGGGTTCAATAGCCTGCATTAGTTTGGCTGTTGCCAGTTACGTCATAAGCTGAACTGGCGGACAAAAAAAGCCCGATTCTTGCAACAAGAGTCGGGCTTTTTTTCGTCGTTAAAACACCGCTAGGGCGAGTGTTTAGGCCTTCAGTTGCGCCTCGACCGAGGCGAGCTTGACGCACACGGCAAACACCTTCATGGCCTGTTCAACTTCATTCACGCTTGGCACGGTGGGCGCTAGGCGAATGTTGCGATCTGCTGGGTCCTTGCCGTAGGGGAAGGTGGCGCCAGCCGGTGTCAGCTTTACGCCCGCTTCAGCCGCCAGTTGTACCACGCGCTGGGCGCAGCCCGGGCGGGTGTCGAAGGAGATGAAGTAGCCGCCTACTGGCTTCTCCCAGGTACCCAGTTCGCTGTTGGCAAAGTCGGCTTCGAGATTTCTCAGTACGCAGTCAAAGCGAGGTTTAACGATGGCGGCGTGCTTCTGCATATGCCCAGATAGAGCGTCAATATTTGGCAGCAGGCGCATATGGCGCAGCTGATTGACCTTATCCGGGCCTATGGTGCTGATACCCAATATCTTTTTGAAAGCCGCGAGGTTGGCTTTTGAGGAGGCGACGAAGGCAACGCCAGCACCGGCGTGGGTGATCTTGGAGGTGGAGGCAAACTGCATGACGCTGTCGACTGTGTCGTACTTGTGGCAAGCGGCCATAAGGCTGCTCAGCTGCGGTGCGCTGCTGTCTAAGCTGTGTACGGCGTAGGCGTTGTCCCACATGACGCGGAAGTTGCCGCTGGCAATTTTACCCAGCTGAGCGATGCGCTCAACCGTCTCATCGCTGTAGACGACACCGGTGGGGTTGGAGAAGCGCGGTACACACCAGATGCCTTTGATGCTGGAGTCGGCCTTGATCATGGCTTCAACCTGATCCATGTCTGGGCCGGTTGGTGTCATGTTGACGTTGACCATCTCTATGTCGAGCTGCTCGCAGATACTGAAGTGGCGGTCGTAGCCTGGCACAGGGCAGAGGAATTTCACCTTGCCTTCACTCTTCCACGCTGGGGCTTGCTCGCCGAAGCCAAACTGCTGAGCGGCCAAGACGGTTTGGTACATCAGGGTTAGGCTGCTATTGCCGCCAACCAGAATTTCGTCTGTGCTGACTTGTAGTACGTCTGCGCCCAGCTGCTTGGCTTCAGTCAAGCCGTCTAGGCCACCGTAGTTGCGGGTGTCTGTGCCGTCGCTGGCGAGGTAGTTGCCGGCCAGAATACCGTCGAGTGCATCCGATAGGCTCAGCTGTTCTGCGGAGGGCTTGCCTCGGGTCAGATCCAGGTTCAGCGCTTGTTGCTGCAAAGCTTGGTAGTCCGCTGACAGCTCGGTCTGCCATTGGCGGAGTTGGTCCTGATTGGCTTGGTCCAGTTGCACGATTCTATTCCTCAGCAAGTAGCCCCGCCTGTGGTCTATTGCTCAGGCGTGTCGGGCGGAAAATCGGCGCAAATTATACCTGTTATGAGGAATGTTTATAAGGGCTATTTGGAACTGTGATGGGAATGTGGGCGGCGCGGGTGTTACTCGACTTCACAGGGCAGCAGGCAGTGGAAGTCGCTGCCGCTTCCCAGCTGACTGTTGACGCTCATATGGCCTGACATTAATTGCGCCAATTCAACGCAGATGGTCAGACCTAGTCCCGTGCCCTGTTGGCTGTCGCGGCCCAGAGCGGTCTGCGCAAAGGCCTCAAACAGCTGCGCTTGATCGGCGCTAGCAATACCTGGGCCTGTGTCGCTAACGCACAGGTCCAGCATGCGCTGGGCCTTGTGCTCCGTCAGGCTTACGCTGACTCGGATTGAGCCCTTCGGTGTGAACTTAATGGCGTTACCCAGCAGGTTGATCAAAATTTGTTTGGTTTTACGGTAATCAAGCAGTAGCCAGTGTGGTACATCGGCCGCTATGTTGCTGGTGAGTTGCACCTCTTTTTCTTCACTTTTGAAAGCGAACATGTCGATGGTTTCGGTAATTAGGTGGGAGATGGAGCAGTTGGTTTTTTCTACCCGCAGTTGATGATTCTGCAGTTTGGCGTGGTCGAGTATGTCGTTTACCAGTGACAGCTGATGGTCCGCGGCCCGCTCAATCATGCCTATTTGCTCAAATTGTCGGGCGCTGAAATCACTCTCATTTTTTTTAAGCAGCCGCGACAAACCCAATATGATGTTGATGGAGTTGCGGCACTCGTGGCTCATGCGGCTGAGAAATTGCGACAGTGAGGTGTGGCTACGGCGTACCTGCGCGTTGAGATTGCTGAGTGCAATAAGGCGGCGGGTGCGGGCAATAAGCTCGTCGAAGATGATGGGTTTTTGGATGTATTCATCCACCCCAAGGCGGAACAGTTCGACCTTCAGGGCTCGGTCGTCATAACTTGTCATGGCAATGATTGGTGTGTCGCCCATGGGCATAGGTTGGCGGCGAACTTGATTGACCAGTGTTAGGCCGCTGGAATTTGCCGCTAACACAATATCTGTGAGCACCAGGTTGTAATGGTGCGCTTGCAACAGTGCCCACGCGCTGTCGACATCAATAGCTGTGTCGACCTGCAGGCCAAAGGACTCAAGCGTGCTTTGCACCACGAGTTGTTGCGATAGGGAGTCTTCAACCAGCAGCACTCGGCCTTCAATGGGGGCTGTGTGCTCGCCCATGCGACTGAAAAAAGCTTGCAGTTCCAGCCATTGATCAAGCCGAAAGACCTCAGTGATACCGGTGCTCAGGGCTTTTTCAACCAGCACGGGTTGAGGGTCTTTACTGGTCAGTACGATGGGGGTGGATTGATAGTCCGGTTGCTGACGGATATAGCGGGAGAGCTCGAAACCGGTGGCGTCGTCCAGGTAGTGGGCGCTATAAATGAGATCGAAGTTGGTTTCAATACTGTGTTGCTGGGCTTCTTTGAGGCTGGTGGTCTGGGTGTGTTGGTAGCCGAGGTGGTCGCACAAATTTTCAACTTTGCTGCACAAACTCTTGTCTGGCTCGGCAATCAGTACCTTCATGCAGTATTAGCTCATGTCTGAATTTTATATTGATGAGCTAAAGCTTAGCTGAGATGTGGACTAGGTAAAGTAAGGCGGAGGACTGAAGTTTGAACGGAGCACTTTACAGGGAGGGAAGGGGTTTTATATTGCTATCGCGGGCACTGTGTTGGGGGGCTTAGGCGACGGCGTAAAACAGATCGCTGTTGCGCTGTTGCATGACGTCTTGCAGGGTATCGGCGATGATTTGTTTGGTCATGATGCCGCACTTACCGCACTGGCTGGTTGCGCCCAGTTGTTTGCGTACATCGCGCAGGCTAGAGGCGCCGCCAAATACAGCGTCTTTGATCTGGTGATCGGTAATGCCTTTGCATATACAAACGTACATTTCTCTGGCTCTCTGGCGTCTAAATATGGCGTCATCTAAATGATGATGAGACTTTAATGCTAATGAGAATTGATGTCAACTGATTTTGAGACTGTTTCTTATTTAGATTTGCAGAATTTATGGTCGGAATCAATGTGATTGGTTTTTATACGCAGCTGTTGGTTTTGTGAGCGGATTGTTGGCGTCTGGCCAGGCAGCCTAGTGAGGTGTGGTGATAGGCAATAGCGGTGATATAAAAAATCAATGGGACAGCTTCAGGGGGCTGTGTATTATAGCTACCTACTATTGGTGGCCGAGAAATAGTAGGTTTGTTCTCGGGTTACCTTGAGTTTCTAGGCGGCAGTTTTGATGACGGTTGCTATGGTTAGATATCTTTATTACACACTCATTAGGAGATGAACATGGGCGTATTGGTAGGTAAGAAAGCACCAGACTTCACCGCAGCAGCGGTACTGGGCAACGGCGAAATCGTAGATGCATATAACCTGACTGAAACCATCAAGGGCAAGAAAGCGGTTATCTTCTTCTACCCACTGGACTTCACTTTTGTATGTCCTTCTGAACTGTTGGCTTTTGATCACCGCTTTGAAGAGTTCCAGAAGCGTGGCGTTGAAGTAATCGGTGTTTCTATCGATTCTCAATTCAGCCACAACGCATGGCGCAACACCCCAGTAAACGAAGGCGGTATTGGTCCTGTTAAGTACGCTTTGGTTGCGGATACTAAGCACGAAATCTGCCAGGCCTATGACGTAGAGTTCGCCGACGCCGGTGTTGCTTTCCGTGGTTCTTTCCTGATCGACGAAGAAGGTAATGTTCGTCACCAGGTAGTGAACGATCTACCACTGGGCCGTAACGTTGATGAGATGCTGCGCATGGTTGACGCGCTGAGCTTCCACCAGGAGCACGGCGAAGTTTGTCCTGCTGGCTGGAAAGAAGGCGACAAGGGTATGGACGCTTCACCGGCCCTGGCTGGAAAGAAGGCGACAAGGGTATGGACGCTTCACCGGCCGGTGTTGCAGCTTACCTGAGCGAGAACGCTGACCAGCTGTAATAGCGGGTGTTAGTGTGAACGCCAAAAAGGCCCCTCACCGAGGGGCCTTTTTTTTGCGCGCTGTTTCTATTTGTGCTTTTGGGGTCGTTGAGATGACGCGCCTTTTGTGGAGTGTGGGGTTAGACCCCGTAGCCGCCGTCCACCGACAGCACCTGCCCAGTGACATAGGCGGCTTTCTTTGAGGCCAAATACACCACGGCGTGCGCGACTTCTTCAGGTTCACCCCAGCGCTTTAGGCACAAGCCCGCCTGCACTTCTTCTTTCCAGGCGTCATCGAAGGAGCCGTCGGCCCACAAGCGCTTAAATATCCCCGCGTTGATCACGCCTATGGCCACGGTATTGGCGCGAATGTTGTTGACGCCTTCTTCCTTGGCGATGCCCTGTACCAACCAGTCGATGGTGGCTTTGGGGGCCACCGAGAGAACGTCGCGCTCAGGCCACTTGTGCTGACCCGCTGAGCCAATGTGTACAAACGAGCCACCGCCAGCGGCGGTCATGTGTGGCAGGGCGGCGTGCACAATATTGAAGAAGCCGTTTACATCGGCATCCATGACGGCTTTCCAGGCCTGTGGGGTGAGGTCACGGATCATCAGTTGTTGGATGTCTGAGCCAGCGGCAATGACCACAGTATGAATGCGAGTGCGACTGGCCAGGTCGTCAATCAGGCCTTTAACGCGGTCGCCTTCGGCGATGGAGAGCTGGGCGAATTCAGCTTCTCGGCCTATGGCTTTTATCTTGTTGGCGGTCTCCTCAGCGCGAGCGCTGTTGTGATGGTAGGTGAGCACCACGTCGCTGCCAGCTATGGCGAGTTGTTCACAGATGGCGGCGCCGGTACCGCCGCTGCCGCCAATGACGAGGGCCACGCCAGCGGGGAAGTTGGGAGTGCTCATAATGCGTTTCCTTTATTGTTTTTATCGTTAACTTACTTGGAATCAAATGTTAGGGGCAAAGGCTTTTGGCGTCCTAGTCCAGCTGAGTTAGTTCTTTGGGCTTCGGTGAGGGTGATGTTTGTGTTTGTTTCATGATTTTTAATTGCTAAAAAACCCATCATATTGATGTTTTATTGCTTCTGTCTGGCTTTTATTGTTAATAATGCTCCTGTTTTTAACATTTATGACTTTATTTTCTCTGCGTATTGATAGCGTTGAGCTGCCTCTTTATAGTGGCGCTTAATCAGGGTTCATGCCGCGTGTGAGTGGATGGCTCAATCGAATAAAGAATAACCAGTAACTAATGTATTTTATCGCTGCCAAGCAGTGAACCGAGGGCAATGTCATGAGCAAAGATTCATTAATTATTTTTGATACCACCTTGCGTGACGGTGAGCAGAGCCCCGGCGCCTCGATGACGCGCGATGAAAAAGTGCGCATTGCTAAGATGCTGGAAAAGATGGGCGTCGATGTGATTGAAGCTGGCTTTGCGATTGCCAGTCCCGGTGACTTCGAGTCGGTGAAGGCCGTGGCGCAAGCGGTGAAAGACTCGACTATTTGCAGTCTAGCCCGAGCGGCTGAAGGCGATATTGCCCGCGCTGGCGAGGCCTTGAAAGGCGCAAACTCCGGCCGTATTCACACGTTCATCGCCACCTCGCCGATCCACATGAAGTACAAGCTGCAGATGCAGCCAGAGCAGGTGCTTGAGCAGGCGGTTAAGTCCGTAAAATACGCGCGCAATTTCACCGATGATGTGGAGTTCTCATGTGAAGACGCCAGTCGTTCAGACTTTGAATTCATGTGCCGTATTATTGAGGCCTGTATCGATGCCGGTGCCTCGACGATTAACCTGCCCGATACCGTCGGTTACGGCGAGCCAGCGGAATACGGCCGTATGTTTTCGCAGTTGATGCAGGCGATTCCAAACAGCGACAAGGCGATTTTCTCAACCCACTGTCATAATGATTTAGGTTTGGCCGTGGCTAACTCCTTGTCCGCTGTGACACACGGTGCGCGTCAGATCGAATGTACGATCAATGGTTTGGGGGAGCGTGCGGGTAACTCGTCACTTGAAGAGGTGGTTATGGCTGTGCGAACGCGCCACGACATCTACCCGGTGGAAACCCGTATCAACAGTGAAATTATCGTGCCCACATCGCGCTTAGTCGCCAGTGTGACCGGCTTCCCGGTACAGCCGAACAAGGCGATCGTCGGTGCCAACGCCTTCGCCCACGAGTCGGGTATTCACCAGGACGGTATTTTGAAGCACCGTGAAACCTACGAAATCATGCGCGCTGAAGACGTGGGCTGGAATACCAACAAATTGGTGTTGGGCAAACATTCAGGCCGCGCGGCGGTGAAAGCACGCTGTGCTGATTTGGGTATCAGCTTCGGGTCCGATGAAGACTTCAAAGTGACCTTCGCGCGCTTTAAAGAGTTGGCCGACAAGAAGCACGAGATCTTCGATGAAGACTTACAGGCCTTGGTGTCCGACAGTGGCGCTACCAACTACTCGGAGGTTTACAGTCTTGAGTCAATGGAAGTCAGCTGTAAGACTGGGCAAAAGCCGAAGGTTGCCATTGCCCTACAGAAAGAGGGTGCGTCAGTTACTGTTGAGTCTGAAGGCAGCGGCCCAGTGGATGCGGCCTTCAAGGCCATTGAGCAGGTTGCACAGAGCAAGGCCGATTTAGAGCTCTACTCCGTGAATGCGATTACGGCGGGTACCGAAGCTCAAGGCGATGTCACCGTGCGTTTAGCGCGTGATGGCAATATCGTTAACGGCGTAGGCGCGGATACCGATGTCGTGACAGCCTCTGTGAAGGCTTATTTACACGCCTTGAATCTGTTAGAGTCGGGCAATAAAGCGCATCCTCAGCGCGATGGTGTGTAACGCAGCGGCGGTTCAGGTAATGACTGAATAACGCACTCGTGACACGGGCCCTTCGGGGCTCGTGTCATTTATGCTTCTCAATAATTTGGCGAGAGAGCCTCGGCTCATAATTTAGGTGTGTCCATGAATGAAGTGCAGCGTATGCAGTACCTCGATGCCCTCGGTATCGACAGCTTTATGCCGCGCCGAATTCTGCCCAATGCGCCGTCCTTGCGCCTTTGTGAACCGGTCACTTCCGGCGCCCCTGCTACTCCGCGAGAAACTGTGTCAGCAGCCAAAGGGGCCTTGCCTATAGCTGCCTCGCAAGCGGGTACGGCAGCATCGGTCGTGCAGCCAGCGGCTGAGCCACAGGCTAGTCCAGCTGTTGCTGCCGTGGCAGCGATTGAGCCAGTGCCCGCTAAGGTGACGCCGGCAGTGCTTGAACAAGTCGCGGCTGTGACCGAACAGGTACAGGCGGAACCTAAAACGGCTAAAGCTGTGGTACCGACACCGCGCTTCTCGCTGAGCCTCTGGCAGATTGGCGAGCAGTTGTTGGTGATCGACAGCCGTCAGCCACAACAGGCGTTGCCGACTGAAAGCCTATTGAACAATATCCTGCTGGCGCTGAACTTCCCCGCTGGGCCTCTGCCCAGTGCGCACGTTGTGCGCTGGCCTATTATGGAAAACCGTTTTGAGACTCAAGGCGCTGATGAGGCGCGCGGCATGTTGTCGGCGTTGATTGCGGCTCGCCTGGAAACACAACCCGCTAAGCACCTGTTGCTGATGGGCGAAGAGGCGTGTCACTACATACTGCCGAGTGATGAGCTGGCCGACACCCAGACCGAGTCTCTGTCCAAATTACAGGGACGGCTTCTAACCGTTCCAGAACTGGCCGCTGGCTTGCCGGTCATTGTGGTGCCAAGTCTGACCGCCATGTTGCAAGAACCTGAATTGAAGGCGATCACCTGGCAGGCCATTCAGCCGTTGCGACAATGATTCGATCTGACTGATTCGCTGCCTAAAGACGTGCCTTGACAACTCTTTTCTTTCTACGTTTGTAAACACTTCTATGACTCAGATACTGGCTCAATTTTCCGCTAAGCAGGGTGCGACGCTGACGACGCGTCGGCTTAACCTCAGTGACGCCGAAAAAATATTGGCGTTAGAAACCGCCGCGCATTCCCATCCTTGGAATGCCGCGAGGGTTAATACGGCGTTGGAAAAATATCAGGGTGTGGGTCTACTTGATGGCGAACAACTGGTGGGTTTTGCATTCGTTATGAGCGTTGTGGGTGAGGCTGAGCTGTTTGATTTTGTGGTTGATCCGCAATGCCAAGGGCAGGGTTTTGGTTACGCATTTATTGAATGGCTGGTCGATTATGTTGCTCAAGACAACCAGCGCTTTTTCTTAGAGGTTCGGGTCAGCAATAAACCCGCCATTGCGGTTTATGAAAACGTGGGTTTTTGTGAGGTGGGTGTGCGTTCCAACTATTATCCCGCGGACAAAGGCCGCGAAGATGCGCTGTTAATGGCCATGGAGCTCTTTAGTTAAGAGTCTTGTTCATGGGCGCTGAATTCAGATAATAACTGCGACGCTTGATATTAAGATGGATGCAACTGGCGATAAAATTGGCAGATCCTACTTAAGCTATTTCAAGCCGCTAGTGAAAAAGAGCTACCGGCAGCTGCCCCCACCCCAAAAATACAAGGTTCAAGCTCGACATGCAGTCGGGTTCTTCAGTGACTCAAGTTGCGTCTATAAGATGCTGCTAGGTCAGTTAGTTCACAACCTAACGTTTGATGGTGCCCGAGAGTTTTACAGGCGCCAGACGGTGACCCGCCCTAGTGGTGTCAAAATCTACTTTGCCGACCTATATTCTTTCTGGTAATGCGGCAGTCATGAAAATGCCCTAGGTTTCGGTACAGAGATTGAGGCGCGTCACCGAAAGATCAACATGGTGCCTCGTAAGCTATTGGGTTGGAAAACAGCTTGCGAGGCTCATAGCTAGGCGAGCATTGCACTTATAACTTTAATTCGGGTACTCTTGAGTTATCTTAAGGGAACCGCTATGACTGATCAAAGAAAGCCGAGCAAAAACTATCGAAGTATGGTGCTGGTGCTGTTGACCATTGTCTATGGTTTTAATTTTATCGACAGACAGATTGTTGGTATTTTGGCACCGTTTATCCAGGAAGATCTCGGCCTTACCAACACAGAATTAGGGCTATTAATAGGCTTGGCCTTCGCCGTGTTTTACACCCTGGTGGCTATTCCGATCGCCTGGTTAGCCGATCGCTATAGTCGGGTTAATATCCTGTCAATTTCCTTGGCAGTTTGGAGTGGTTTTACCGCGCTAACGGGCTTGGCGACCAATTTCATGCAGGTAGGCATGGCGCGAATGGGTGTAGGTATTGGCGAAGCGGGTGGTAGTCCGCCGTCACATTCAATTATTTCTGATTTATACCCCAAGGAAGAACGCGCCGGCGCTTTGGGCGTTTATTCAATGGGTATTCCATTGGGTATTATGACGGCTTATTTTGTCACGGCATCTTTGATGGGGGCTGCTGGTGAAGATGTGGATTGGCGTCGTATATTTGTCTTTCTCGGTATCACGGGTCTCGTCTTAGCGGGGGTTGTGAGGCTGGTGCTGCGTGAACCGGTTCGCGGTGCTATGGAATTTGATAATCATGCCGAGCTTGTCCAGCCACCGTTTTCAGAATCACTCAAAATCTTGCTCAAAATTCCAGCCTGGTGGTCGATGTGCATTGGCATCGCCTTTGGCTCTTTTGTATCCTATGCCTTCTCTGCGTTTCAGACTAAGTATGTGGTTGCTCTTGACCCTAGCTTTGATTTTAAAACGCTGGTTATGGTTCTTGGTGTTATCAATGGTACAACCTATGCGGGTGGTGCTTTTTTTGGTGCCAAACTCGCCGATAGATGGGGTGCTATGAATATACGTGCCTATGGCTGGTTACCGGCCATCGCAATAGGTCTCTGTTTGCCTATCGGTATAGCTAGCTTTTGGGTGACGACAGTCTGGGCGCATTTGGCCTGCACCACATTATTTTTACTTTTCTTGGGCATTTATTTGGGGCCTAGTTTTGCCATTGCTCAGACATTGGCGCCGGTCAATATGCGCGCCATGTCGACGGCACTGTTCTTCTTTATCCTCAATATGATCGCCTTAGGCGGCGGCCCTACTTTTGCGGGTTGGTTGATTGATGTATTTAAAGACGGGAACCCTGATGTACAGGCGATGCGCTATGCGATGTCGGTGACCTGCCTTATGTTTATTCCATCTATTGTTAGCTTTTTGGTGGTTTCTCGAGTGCTGCCAAATGACTGGGCGGCGGCTGAAGATCGCAATCAAGACTTGAGAGTTAATGGTCAATATTCATAACTATTTTAAATAGGTCAGTTCTTTCAATACTCATTATTGTATTGCAGGTGACGCCACTAGTCCTCTCTAGCAAAAAGCGTTATTGAGCGTCTGCTCATGGGACACAAGAGCCACGCTGTCATCGCATGAGTAGTCCCTATAGTCGACTTACTGCTTAACCGGCTTTTTCTGCAGTTTTCTTTGCAGTGTGCGCCGGTGCATGCCCAGTGCGCGGGCGGTGGCCGAGACATTACCGTCGTGCTCGGCCAATACCTTTTGAATATGCTCCCATTCCAGCCGGTTAACCGACAGCGGATTGGTTTGGATGTCGGCTTCTGTATCGCCTTTTGTTTTTCCAAAGGCTTGCAGTATGTCGTCGGCATCGGCGGGTTTACACAGGTAGTTAGTCGCCCCTAATTTAATCGCTTCTACTGCGGTGTGAATGCTGGAGTAACCCGTCAGCATGATGATTTCCATCTGCGGCTGCTGGGCTTTTA
>Ga0209081_1001344_pt1 | contig 14738 bp, 14 predicted proteins | sample GOMGulsemesocosm_4_FD_184636 | JGI IMG/M metagenome (GOLD analysis project Ga0209081, IMG submission 184636) | Methane-oxidizing microbial communities from mesocosms in the Gulf of Mexico - GOM15B Gulf of Mexico (SPAdes) (version 2) | ecosystem: Environmental > Aquatic > Marine > Cold seeps... | reverse complement strand
GTAAGAGGCAGATTCTATAAAGATAACGCTGAATTTCACATGCCTGTTTATTTAGAACCTGAATTAGAAGTTTATTTTATTAAATTAGCGAAAACTAAGAAGTTATCATTAAATGAAATTGTTAATTCTATTTTAAGTAAAGAGTTAGAAATAGTTAATTTAATGGTAGCGAAATAATATACTAGGTTAAAAAATTAAAGTTCTAAATGATTGAATTACCACAGAGTACACAAAGAAACACCGAAAAGTGATTTGAAATATAGAATACCTATATTTATCTTGTAGTAGCGTAAAGCGGCTAATGGTGATGCATACAAGTGAAAAGCCAAGTGCAATTTGTATCAAAATCGTAAACTAGAAATGGCTTTCAATTGTAAATGATATTTGATTTGAAATTGGTTAGGAAATAATAAGGCGTTAAACATGAATGAGTTTAAAATATTAGATTGTACACTGCGTGACGGTGGTTATTATAACCACTGGGATTTTTCTCCTGAGGTTGTTACTGCTTATATAAAAGCGATGAATGACGCTAAAATTGATTATATAGAGTTAGGGTTACGTAACTTCCCTCAAAAGGGCTTTAGAGGTGCATTTGCTTATACAACAGAAGATTTTTTAAATCGTTTAGATTTACCTTCTGCTCCTACCTATGGTGTTATGGTGGATGCAAAAACTATACTAAACTCTGGTATAAGTATTGAAAAAACGGTTGATCAGTTATTTGTTGAATGTAAAAAGAGTAAAATAGACTTAGTTCGTATTGCAGCACACTTTCATGAAGTAGAATCATCAGGAGCAATAGTTAGTGCTCTTAAGAAAAAAGGTTACCTTGTTGGTTATAATTTAATGCAAGCGGGTGGTAAACCTTCAGAATTGATTGCCAATAAAGCTAAAGTTGCTGAATCTTGGGGTGAGTTAGATGTTCTCTACTTTGCAGACTCTCTTGGCAACATGGATAGTATTGAAGTAGTACGAATAGTTACTGCACTACGTCGATTCTGGCATGGTGATTTAGGGATTCATACGCATAACAATATGGCAAAAGCTTTAGATAACTGCTTAACAGCTAGAAGTGCAGGTGTTAAGTGGTTAGATGCTACAGTCACAGGTATGGGACGAGGAGCAGGAAATGCACAAACTGAAAATTTACTAGCTGTTGTTTCTCAAGAGACTGGTAACTATGTTGCCACACCAATATATGAATTAGCTATCCGTCATTTTGAACCGATGCAAAAAAAATGTGGCTGGGGAAGTAATTTACTTTATTTTTTAGGAGCTCAAAATAACTTACATCCTACCTATATACAAAATTTATTATCCGACAGTCACTTTGGAACAGATGAAATTATTGGTGCAATAGCTTACTTGAGTCAGCAAGATGATAGATCTTCATATAAAGGAGATGTTTATAAAGCGGCATTATCATTTTCGGGTGAAGATAATGTGATTAGTGGCTCATCTAACCTATGTGATATAGCATTAAATAAAGAAATATTAATTATAGCTAATGGGCCTAGTTTACATCGATATTTGGCTGATATTAAAGCGTATATCAAAAGTAGCAAACCTATTGTTATTGCTATCAACATTATTGATGAATTAGCTTCTCAAATTGATTTTCACTGTATTTCTCATAATAATAAATTTCTTTCTGAACATGATGCTTATAAAACACTTGAGAAACCAGTGATATTGCCTAAACATCGATTTAGTGAGGCTGAATTAACATTTTTTTCTGAGGACTGTAAGCTTATTGATTATGGATTAGATGTGCAAAGTAATTGCTTTTCTGTTAATGATACTAGTTGTATTGTACCTTTTGATATTACAGTTGCTTATGCGTTTTCTATTGCAGAAGTTATGAAAGCAAAAAATGTATCATTAATAGGCTTTGATGGTTATGAGAGTAACGATACACGTCAATTAGAAATGCTTAAGACTATTGCCTTAATGAAAGAGTTAGATATATCAAAAAAATTACTCGCATTAACACCAACTACCTACCCAATAGAGCAAGGTTCGCTGTATGCGCCAGTTTAACGAATATGAATTAATTGTATTTGATTGTGACGGAGTACTGATTGATTCAAACGACCTTAAAATAGAGGCAATGGGAAAAGCACTTGAAGGGATAGGTGTACTTGAACCTTATGTTGAAGAGTGTAAAACATTTTTTGCTAAAAACTTTGGTAAATCACGATTTTACCATATAGATTATTTTGTTGAAAATATACTCAGCTTGAAAAGCAGTGAAGTAACTTACTTTAAAGAAAAGCTATTGTCAGCATATTCTAAACAGTGCAAATCCCTCTATTTGACAGCAAACATGACACCTTTCGTAGAAGAGTTACTTAAAAAAAACAAAGCAATTAAATATGTAGCGAGTGGCTCTGAGCAGAGTGAATTAAGAGATGTTTTTAAACATCGAAAATTATCAACTTATTTTGATGAAATACTGGGTTCGCCAGAGAGAAAGAGCAATCATGTAACTAATATTTTAAAAAAACATAAAAATTTAAAAGCAGTAATGATTGGCGATGCTGTTTCAGATCTTGAAGCCGCTAGAGATAACGGTATAGATTTTATTTTTTATAGTCCCTTCTCAAATGTTGAAGTTATAATGCGTGAGTTATGTGAAAAGTATAAATATAGAATAATTAACTCATTTGAAGATATTATGGAGTAAATATGAAATCAGAAAATTTTGCTATCGTTATTCCAGCTCGATACCAGTCAAGTAGACTACCAGGAAAGCCATTGATAGATATTTGTGGCACACCAATGATTAAAAGAGTTTGGGAGCGCTGTTGCCTAGCTGTGAATTCAGAAAAAATATATATAGCTACCGAAAGCGAAGAAATATTTAATTACTGTCAAACATTTACAAAAAATGTCTTAATGACTAGCGATACTTGTAAAACAGGAACCGATAGAGTTTATGAGGCTTGTACTCAAATTGGCAATCTTGATTTTGTTGTAAATGTTCAGGGAGATGAGCCTGTTATAAATCCGGATGAAATTACTCAAATAATTAATGAGTATATAAAAAATCCGGGGAAAATTATTAATGGCATGGCATCTGTATCATCTGCAGAAGAATATAAAAGTTTAACTATTCCCAAAGTTGCTTTTCGACAAGACGGACGTCTTCTCTATATGAGCCGTGCAGCGATACCTTCTAATAAAGCTAATGAGTTTGTAAAAGCTTGGAAGCAAATCTGTATTTATGCATTTCCAATAAACGTATTAAAAGAGTTTTCTCTTGCAGATGAAAAAACATTATTTGAAAAAGAAGAAGATATTGAAATATTAAGATTTTTAGAGCTGGGTTATGACGTTATGATGAAGGAAGTTGAAGGAAAGAGTATTGCCGTTGACACGCCCTTTGACGCCAATAAAGTATCAGAGGTACTATCAAAAAATGCAGAGTATAACTTAAATTAGCTACTAATTAATACTGAGTGTTATTGAACAGATTATTATGAAAGGAATTGTAAAACGTTGAGTTTAATAAGAAATGAGTTTTTTTTAAAATACTTTAAAAATACCTTATGGATGTTTTCGGAGCAATTTATTAAATTACTCTCAATATTTATAGTAAATATTTTTATTGCTAGGTATTTAGGCCCAGAACAATTTGGCTTACTATCTTTTTGTATTGGTATTGTTGCAATAACCTTAACTATTTCTCGTTTAGGGTTAGAATCAGTACTTATAAGAGAGTTAATCGAGAATACAGATAAAGTAAGTGCTTATATAGGCACCGCATTTTTGTTGATTTTATTAACAGGCGGACTTTGTATTTTTACTTTATATTTAACACTAAATATTTTTGATATTGACCAAAATACAAAAAAATACATTTTACTACTTTCTATATGTTTGATACCACAAGCGTTTTTAGTGCTTGATTATCATTTTCAATCGCAAGTTAGGGCAAAGTATTCTTCGCTAGCTAAATCATTGGCTTTACTAGTTTCGGGTATTATAAAATTATATTTAGTTTATATTGAAGCTAGCTTATTCTCTATTGTAATTGCTATTGTATTAGAATCGTTACTGATTGCTGTGTTTTTATTGACTATCTATAATAAAAAGCAAGTAAGTTCTTTCTCATTCATCTTTGATAAATCGGTTGCTTTAAAACTAATAAAAAGCTCATATCCCATGTTACTTGCATCGTTAACGACTGTATTGTATATGCGTGTCGATCAATTTATGATTAAAGCGCTTATAGGTGACTTTGATTTAGGTGTATATGCAGCGGTATCTAAACTATATGAAATGTGGGTAATGGTAACTGTAGTGCTTTGTACCTCATTATTACCTGCTATTGTTAGACTAAAAGAGAAATCTAATGAAGAATACGAAAAAAAAATGGTGCTACTTTTTAGGGGCGTTATAGGTATAAGTGTACTAGTCTCAATTTCAACAACCTTGTTTGCAGAGAATATTATCGCGTTATTGTTTGGTGAACCTTTTGTATTGGGGACTCTTTCTTTTCAAATATTAATGTGGTCTTCAGCATTTGCAGCGATAGGCTCTGTAACCATGAGATACCTTACCGTTGAAAAATTAGAAAAAAAGGTGGCACAAAGAGCTGTTGTTGCTTTAATTGTTAATATAAGCTTGAATGCCGTGCTTATACCTTTCATTGGCATTAATGGCGCTGCTATTTCTACCTTAATTTCCCTTGCTATTGCAAACTACTTTATTGACTATACAGATAAAGATTTGAAGCAGTTATTGTACTTAAAAAATAGAGCTGTTTTTTTAGCTAGATAAGTTGGGATTTTCATAAATATGTTTATAGGTCAGCCTCCTAGGTTAATTACCCAAAAAAAAACAATGCGATACAATGCTTTAAGGTTGTTTGCTTCAATTTTAGTTTTTTTCTTTACTTGGTATATAGGTTCATTTTTTGTTTACGGTGACCAAGAGCACTATCGATTTTTATATGAGTCAATGTATGGAGAAAACATATTTTCTAGCTTTATTCTATATAGAAACAGAATACAGTCTCAGGAATTAATTCACTTTATTGTAATATGGAGTTTTAGTGATTTCATTGACAAGGATATATTAATGTCTTTTGTAAATGGGCTTCTTGCTTGGACATTTATTGGTGTCTTCAATAGATTTGGAGCTAACATTTACCTTTCGATTATTCTTGTCACTACAAATACTTATTTTTTCGCGTTATATTTTTCTGCCGAGCGGTTAAAATTTGGTTTTTTGTTTTTAGGCTTAGGTTTTTTGCTCTATGGTAGAAAGCGGTATAGTTATTTATTCTTATACATGGCTGCTCTTTCACATATTCAAACTATTTTATTTATACTGGCAGCTTGGATTTCGAATGTTTTTCAATCTTTATTAATGGGAAAAATAAATTTAAAAATTTCTAAATATAAATTCTTTTTATTTCCGTTTATTGTATTTCTAGTTGTTGTCTTTATTTATTTGTTGCATGAACAAATTATTCTTAAATTTCATAATTATTATAAGGGCTTTGATTTTACAGAGGTTATTAAAATGCTTATAATTACAGGGGTAGCTTTATTTTATGCCCCCAGTAAACACAGAGCGTTTATTTTATTTATTTTTATTATTTTGTCTGTTTTTACTGTTGTCGTAGGTGGTGACCGTATCAATATATATGGTTTTTTTGTTTTGTTTTGTATCATGTTCACAAAAAACAAGGGAGTAAATGTTCTGTATTTACTCATATTTTCATATTTTACCTTTAAAAGTATTAGATATGTTTACAATATTTTAGAGTATGGTGTCAATGTAGTACCAAATTAGCCTGTAAATATCTTACGGTAATTGGGTAAACTATGAAATTTTTAAGGAGCTATATTGAAAAAAACAGCTGTTGTTCATGCTAAAGGACGCTTAAGTTTAGAAAACGATTTAACGCTTGATGTATCAGAAGTTTATAATCAAAATTTCATAGTAGAGTTAAATGAAAAGTCAAAAAACTTAAGTTGGACATCTGATTATATTAATGAGCTTTTTATGTTCTTTTTTATGAAAATAAAAAGCCATGAGAAAATGTTTCGGTTAAAGCAAGTATCAGAATTAAAAGTAAATAATAAAGCAAAGCTTTCTTGGGAGGTATTTTCTGCCGCCAAAAATGCACAAGTCTCTATAAGCAACATTGAAGTAATTAAGCACTATGTTAAGAGTGTGTTTTTTACTTTTATTTCATTTTTTTTAGTGTTAGTAACATCTTTAGCTTTTCCTTTACTCGCTTTTTTAAAACCGATGAAAAAAGTTAAACCGTCAACACGTGATTTTGCTATTATTAGATCACCAGCTAGCTTATCAAAACTAAAATTTTTACAAGCAGATAATCAAGCAACATTTTACTTTGATGATCTTTTTACACTAAAGGGGAGTTCAAATAGTCTTTATTCTGTATTGTCGTTGAGAAAAAAGCTGTTTTCATTGCTTTTAATTCCCGTTTTCAGTTTAACTGACTTTGTAAAGTTATTTCGCGATAGCGTTTGTTTGTTTGGCGTTAGCCAAGTTGGCTTTATACTGTTTCATTACGCATTAAAAGTTGCGCACAAATGTATGTATGAATATTATCTATCTAATATTATGTGTTACCACAAAGGTGAGGGGCAAGCTTATATTACCGCTCATAAAGAAGATAGGTTTGCTGTTGTTGACGCCAAGCTCAGTAAAACTCAATCTTTAAAATTAATATGTATACCACACGGTGTCGAATATTCATTTTATGTACCCACAGGGCTGCCGGGTAATGTGTTCTTTTGTACAACACGAAAGGCTGCTGAACATTTGAATTACTTATATAATGAAAGTAAATTTGAGTTTGATAAAAGTATAGCATCCAAGATGTTTTCACTTAATGCCCCCCCCGTAGAAGCAAAAAAAATAGTATACTTTACTGAAGCTTTAGGAACAGATATTAATATAAAAATAATTCGTGCTATTGTTGAATTTGGTGTGCCTTTTTATGTTAAATTACATCCTAAAGATAAGCCGAGTAATTACGTTGAATTTTCTGATGAATTTAAATACATAGAAGAGTTTAACATCGCTATTTCTAATAACATCTGCTTAGCTAGAAAATCAACTGTATTAGTTGAAGCTTTATATAATAACTCTAGTTCTATTGCTGTAGTCGTGGAATCATTTGATAAAGCATATGTTAACTGTATGATCCCCTCTCTTTTAGAGACAGATATATCTCAAGTTACTACAATGCTTGAGTTGAATACCTTATTAAAATCACTGCATAATTAAGTGCTGTGAAATTGTTAACTATATTAAACACTTATTAATGGAAAATGAATTGTGTTCAAAAATAAAATTTTATTAATTACAGGCGGTACAGGGTCATTTGGTAATGCTGTACTCAATCGTTTTTTAAATACAGACATTAAAGAGATCCGTATTTTTTCACGAGATGAAAAAAAACAAGATGATATGCGCAAAAAGTTTAACTCTGATAAGTTAAAATTTTATATTGGTGATGTGCGTGATTATCAAAGTGTTTCAAATGTAATGCGTGGTGTTGATTTTATTTTTCATGCAGCAGCACTTAAGCAAGTGCCATCATGTGAGTTTTATCCTTTAGAGGCTGTAAAAACCAATGTTATTGGTACTGAAAATGTACTTGAAGCGGCAATTAACCACGGCGTTCAAAAAGTAGTTTGTTTAAGTACTGATAAAGCGGTGTATCCTATCAATGCTATGGGTATATCTAAAGCAATGATGGAAAAAGTGATTGTTGCTAAATCGCGTAATGTACCTAAAGGTATGACTATTTGTACAACCCGATACGGTAATGTAATGGCATCGCGTGGTAGTGTTATTCCTTTGTTTTGTCGCCAAATCATTGAAGGCACAGCACTTACAGTAACAGACCCAAACATGACTCGGTTTATGATGACGCTTGATGATGCTGTTGACTTGGTTTTACATGCGTTTGAAAATGGTACTAATGGTGATATTTTTGTCCAAAAAGCACCAGGTGCTACTATTGAGGTGCTTACTAAAGCTATTTTCAACTTAATGGGTAAACCTGCGCATAAAGTTAATGTTATTGGTACACGCCATGGTGAAAAGTTGTTTGAAGCATTATGTAGTAGGGAGGAAATGTTTGTCGCACAAGATCAAGGTGATTATTATCGCATTCCTGCTGATAATCGTGATTTAAACTATGCGCAATATACAGAAGAGGGTGAACAAGACCTTTCTAAAATAGAAGATTATAATTCTCATAATACGCATCGTTTAGATGTTGCAGGTATGGAAAAACTGTTACTTAAACTTGATTTTATGCGTGAAATTAAAGCGGGTAATGTCATTGTTCCCGAGGGCGTATAATGAAAGTACTAATAACAGGGGCTAACGGTTTTGTTGGTCAAAACTTGCAGGTTCGTTTAAAAGAAGAAGAAATTGACTTTGTAACTTTTGTACGTAATGACTCTAATGAAGTGCTAGAAGAAAAAATAAAGGATTGCGATTTTATTGTGCATTTAGCAGGGGTGAATCGTCCTAAAAATGAAAGTGAATTTGCAGAAGGTAATACCGACTTAACAAAACGTATTACTTCTGTTCTAAATCAGTTGAATTTGAAAACACCTGTTATATATTCTTCTTCTATTCAAGCTGAATTAGATAACCCTTACGGGTTAAGCAAAAAATTTGCCGAAGATGCTTTGAATCAACTTTCACAAACTAATGGTAACAGTGTTTATAATTATCGCTTGCCTAATGTATTTGGTAAGTGGTGTAAGCCCAATTATAACTCTGCTGTAGCAACTTTTTGTTATAACACTATTAATGATTTACCTATACAAATTAATGATCCTGAAGCTGTAATTAAATTGGTTTATATTGATGATGTTGTGAATGAGTTTGTTAATGTTATTCAGTGCTTTTCAAAGGGTGAACCAGTTATAAATGCTGAAGTTCATCCTGTTTATAACATTACCGTGGGTGATTTAGTTAAACAATTAGCATTATTTAAAGAAAGTAAGTCTACACATATTATTGAGCGTGTAGGTACTGATTTAACACGGGCATTATATTCAACTTATATTAGCTACTTTAAGCCAAAGGCATTCAGTTACGGTTTAACTAAACATGAAGACCCACGCGGTGTTTTTGTTGAAATGCTAAAAACCAAAGATTCAGGTCAATTCTCCTTTTTTTCTGCACATCCCGGCATTACTCGTGGCGGTCACTATCACCATACTAAAAATGAAAAATTCCTTGTTATTAAAGGCAACGCTAAGTTTGGCTTCAGGCATATTGTAACAAATGAATTCTATGAATTAATCACATCGAGTGATGAGCCTCAAGTTGTTGAAACTGTACCAGGTTGGTCACATGATATTACCAATATTGGTGATGATGAAATGTTTGTAATGCTATGGGCTAATGAGATATTTGATCCAGAAAATCCAGATACTATTTATCACAAGGTGTAAATCGTGAAAAAATTAAAAATAATGACAATTTTAGGTACCAGACCTGAAATAATACGTCTTGCTTCTGTTATGGAAGCATTAGAAAAATTTACAGATCATAAACTTGTTCATACTGGGCAAAATTACGATTATGAATTAAACCAAGTTTTTTTTGATGAGTTAGGTGTTCGTGAACCAGACTATTTCTTAAATGTTGATACTTCATCCTTAGGAAAAGTGTTAGGTGAAATATTAATAAAAACAGAAGAAGTTATTTTGAAAGAAAAGCCAGATGCTGTTTTGGTATTAGGTGATACTAATAGTGCTATTGCTATTATGATGGCAAAGCGAATGAAAATACCTACTTACCATATGGAAGCCGGTAATCGTAGTTTTGATGCAAATGTACCTGAAGAAATTAACCGGAAAGTGGTAGACCATTTAGCCGATTTTAATTTAGTTTATACAGAACATGCGCGTAGGCATTTGATTAGTGAAGGCTTAAATCATCGTTTTATTTATGTTACGGGTTCTCCGATGCTTGAGGTTTTGAATTCTAAAAAATCACAAATTGAAGCGAGTAATATTTTAGAAACGCTTGATCTTAAGCCACAAAAATACTTTATTGTAAGTGTGCACAGAGAAGAGAATGTTGATAACCCAGATTCACTAAAAAAAGTTGTTGATTGTTTGAATGCATTGCATGATAAATATGGTTATCCCGTTGTTGTTTCTACGCACCCTAGAACTAAAAATAGGCTAGAAACACTGAACTTAGATACTAACACTCGTGATATTCGTTTTTTAAAACCTTTTGGATTTTTTGATTATAATAAGCTACAAAAAGAAGCTTTTTGTGCTATTTCTGACAGTGGCACTATCGCAGAAGAATCAGCAATGCTTGATTTTCCAGCGGTAACTATACGCCAGTCAATTGAACGACCAGAAGCATTAGACGCTGGTTCTATAATACTGACAGGTTTAAATCCTGATATTGTTATTTCTGCAGTAGATTTAGTAGTAAAAGAAGATGAATTGTACCCGAATCGAGAAATACCAGCCGAGTACAAGGTTGAAAACACGTCGTTAAGAGTATTGAAGCTAATTTTAGGTACAGCTAAATTGACGAATAGATGGCGCAACTTGGAAAGTTTTAGTCGTTATGAATGGTAAAGCTTTTTCACTTCTGTTTTTTGGCTTGAATGATAATAACTATCCTTATACGCGGATCAGCCATGAAATTTTAAAATGTTGTGCAGATAATGGAGCAGAGGTTAGTGCTTTTTTTGTTAATAATAAAAAATTAAACGTTTCTTTTTTAGACGACAGAATTAATGTTACTGAGTGCCCTAATTTTTTCACAAGCAAAGCACTAACTTACCTCTCGTATAGTTTATTTAGTTTTTTTTATATATTGAGAGCATTTTACCGAAACTCTAATACTTGCTTTATTGTGCCAACAACGCCACCGTTTACACTTACGCTTGTTGTTGCTTTTGTTAAGTTGCTAACTTTTGGGAAGCTTAAATGGGTTTATCATATGCAGGATATACACCCTGAAATTAGTTTTGTCAGTAAAAATAAATCTCATATTTACGGTTTTCTGAGGAAGTTAGATACTTTCTTTATGCAAAGTAGTAATAAAACGATAACGCTTTCTGAAGAGATGAAGTCGGCTTTAGTTACAAGAAAAAAAGGCTTGAATGACTCTATACTTGTAGCAAATAATTTTGTTGAAGAATTTTCAGCCTCTACTTATACATTCGATTTTCTAGAAAATGATAGACGTGATGGGAAAGTAATATATATATTTTCAGGTAATGTTGGCAAGTACCAAAGAGTAGTAGAAATTGTACAGTTATTTTTAGACATCGATAAGTTTGATGGCGTTTTTTATATTTTAGGTGACGGTGATGAGTTGTCGAATGTAAAAAAATTATTAAATGAACATAACAATAAAGATAGAATACGTTTATTAGGTAGAAAACCCTTTGAGGAAGCAAATCAACTTGCTGCGCAGTGCGATTACGGCATAGTATCTTTAAATGCTGAAATAACTAAATATGCATACCCAAGTAAGTTTGCTACCTATTTATCAATGGGGTTGAAAGTTTTGGCTTTTGTTGAGCAAGATTCTCAAATATCAAAGGAGATTAAGGAACATAATCTTGGAGATGTCATTTCAAATAACAAAACATTTGGTCGTGTCATTTCACATTCTGAAAATTTAACTGATGTAGTACGTGCAAGAATAAAAGCCACCTCAAAGGTACTTTTTGGTAAAGCGCGGTTAGTTAGTCAAAATTGTCAAATTTTAGAGAGTATCAAATGATTATTCGCGATGCTGCATTAAATGATTTAGAGCAAATAGTTAACGTTCATTTTTTTGCATTCCCTGAATTTTTTTTAACGAGTTTGGGGCGGAAATTTTTAAAGCAATATTATAAAATCTATATTAAATATTCTCATATCGCTTTTGTTGCTGAAAAAAATGGAGTTATTGAAGGCTTTGTTGTGGGATCAAATGATAGTACTGTCTTTTATACAGATTTAAAAAAAGAATTTTTGTGCTTTATATTCCCTATGATCACTAATCTTTTTAATTTTAATTTATTATCAAAAATATTTAAGAGAGTATATTCTGTATTATTCAAGAAAAAAATCAATAACTCTTTAAAATCATATGATGAATTGAATGAACTTACTTCAATAGGGGTTATTTCAAATGATCAAAATAGGGGGGTAGGTAGTTTACTACTAGCTAAATATGAGCAGTATTGTATTGAACAAAAAGTTAAGGGTATTACATTAACAACAGATGCAGATAAGAATGAAAAAGTGTTAAGATTTTATAGAAAGTTTGGTTATTCAATAGACCAATCTTTTGTTCAAGACGAAAAGCGAGCTATGTACTCGCTAGTGAAATATTTTAAAGATTGAGAATGTTATATGTCATTTATACCATATGCTTTACCGTTAACAGGTGAAGAAGAAATTGCTGAAGTTGTAGATACAATAAGGTCTGGATGGTTAACTACGGGCCCTAAAACTAAGCGATTTGAAAAAGACTTTTCCGAGTTTGTAGGAACTACGTATGCATTAGCTGTGAATTCTGCTACAGCTGGTTTACATTTAGGACTTGAAGCTTTAGGCGTAGGTCCTGGTGATAAAGTAATTACTACTGTGCATACATTTACCGCTACAGCAGAAGTCATTCGTTACTTAGGTGCAGATCCTATTTTTGTTGATATTGAAGGTGATAGTTTTAATATTGATTGTGATGAAATAGAAAAAGCTTTAATTGCTCACCCTGAAGTGAAAGTAATTATGCCTGTGCATTATGCCGGACAGTCTGCTGATATGACGCGTATAATGGCATTGGCAGAAAAATATAATGTTAAGGTGTTAGAAGATGCTGCACACGCGGTGCCAAGTACACATAATGGTAAATTAATTGGTACATTTGGTGATATTACTGTTTATAGTTTCTATGCGAATAAAACTATTACCACCGGTGAAGGTGGTATGATTGTTACTAATAGTGATGAATATGCAAAACGGATAGGTTGTATGCGTCTTCATGGTATTAGTAAGGACGTATTTGACCGCTTCACATCAACTAAACCTTCTTGGCATTATGAAGTTGTGGCTCCTGGCTTTAAATATAACATGACTGATATAGCGGCCTCTATTGGAATACATCAGTTAAAAAAAGCTTGGCAGTTACAAGAACGTCGTAAAGAAATTGCATACAAATATAATGATGCATTTAGCGAACTACCTGTAATTACACCATTAATTGTTAATGAAGTTGATGTTCATTCATGGCATTTATATGTATTGCAGTTAAACCTTGATGAGCTTGATATTGGCAGAGATAAGTTTATTGAAATATTGGCCGAACAAGGTATTGGCACATCCGTACACTATATCCCATTGCATTTCCATCCTTATTGGCAAGAAACTTATAATCTTAAGGAAACAGATTTTCCTAAATCTAGTAAAGCATTTACTCGTATTGTTAGTTTACCTAATTATCCGAAAATGACAAATGAGCAAGTTGACCGAGTTATTACTGTTGTAAAAAAAGTATTGTTGGAGCATAAAATAAATGCTTAAGAGGGGGTTTGATTTTATTAGTTCTTTAGCTGGGATTATATTTCTTAGTCCTTTTCTCTTGTTTATTGCTATTTGGATTAAAATAGATAGTACAGGACCCATATTTTTTATTCAAAAGCGAGTTGGCTTAAAGGGTAAATTAATTGGGGTTTATAAATTTAGAACTATGGTTATTAATGCTGAGTCTAAAGGTTTAAAAATTACTGTCGGTAATGATCCAAGAATAACTAGAAGTGGAGACTTTTTACGAAAATATAAGTTAGACGAATTAGCTCAGCTCTTTAATGTGTTAAACGGTACTATGAGTTTAGTGGGACCAAGACCAGAAGTTCAAGAGTATATTGATGTGTATCCAGAACATGTCCGTGAAAAAGTCTTATCTGTTAGACCTGGTATAACAGATTATGCATCGATTGAATTTAAAAATGAAAATCAAATGCTTGAAAACTCAAAAGATCCAAATAAAACATATATTGATGATATTTTACCTATTAAACAACGATATTATATTCAATACGTTAATGAACGAAGCTTACTTTTAGATATCAAACTCATATTTAGAACAATTATTGCAATAATGCACTAGTAAGTTTATTAAATAGTAATATTGTTATTGATAAATATAGCTTTATACAGCAATCGTTTGGCTTTTCTTTGTACTTACTTAGTCGTTATGGTGATAATTTTAAGCATACTGATGTTTATGGTGATTACTTTGTTGATGCCTTTCCTCGTTTGCTGCTTGAGATAGAAGAATCATATAGCTCACCAGAAGCCAGCATTAAAAATTGTTATGGCTTTTGGGTGTTTGAACGGTTTTCCCAGTATTTTGGCTTGGCTGATATTCAGTATACGGTCAATGAACGCGGTTATTTTAGTGAAATTAAAATCAAGGCAACACCTTTATTAACAGCTTTTGTGCAGTTTAAAAAATAAGAAACTATTCAGCTAATCTCTATTGCGTCATTCCCGAAGTGTCTGATCGGGAATCCATAGCTTTTAAAAAATTAGATCTTCGATTAAGTGACCACGAAGATGATATAATATGGGCTACGCAGTCATTAATGTTTTCATGACCTGAATAGTTACAAAATAAAAAACTAAGCACTTTATCCATACGGCATAGGTGACATGTAAATAAACATGGTTTGAGGTGAGGTTATCAAA
>Ga0209081_1001343_pt1 | contig 14740 bp, 8 predicted proteins | sample GOMGulsemesocosm_4_FD_184636 | JGI IMG/M metagenome (GOLD analysis project Ga0209081, IMG submission 184636) | Methane-oxidizing microbial communities from mesocosms in the Gulf of Mexico - GOM15B Gulf of Mexico (SPAdes) (version 2) | ecosystem: Environmental > Aquatic > Marine > Cold seeps... | reverse complement strand
CGGCCGGGGCAGTGGCGTTGCGGTTCTTTGGGTTGCTGCGACGGTCTAAAGGCGTGTGGTCAGTTGAGGCACAGTGAGGCGGCGCAGGCGCAATCGATTATCCTGCCGCTCTATGTACAGATGACGAAGCAGGAGCAACTCTGGGTGTGCAATACCTTAAAGGGTGCTTTACAGAGTTTATTAGAACGAGCGTGAGGTGATGATGGACGTTTCTAGCAAGCAAACTGAGCCACATGGGCAGGATGCGACTGAAGGGTTATTGTCGATAGTGACCCCAGCCTTTAACGAGGCCGATAATCTGCAGCTCCTCTACCAGCGCTTATGCTCTGTACTTGATTCGCTGTCTGTCCGCTGGGAGTGGATCATTGTCGACGATCACTCATCGGATGCGACCTTTGAGGTAATTTCTAGGATTGCCAAGGCGGACGATCGTATTAAAGGTCTACGTTTGGCCCGCAACTCGGGCTCTCACTTATCCCTAACTTGCTCTCTACACAGAGCTGAGGGCGACTGCGTGGTCGCTCTGGCGGCGGATTTACAGGATCCCCCCGAGGTGATTCCCGAACTACTGGAGCGCTGGCGGGCGGGTTATCAGGTGGTCTGGGCGGCTCGAGAAAAGCGCGAAGGCGAGAGTAGGTTCACAAAAATGTCTTCCCGACTCTACTATATGGTGATGCGCCACCTGCTTGGTTTCAAAGAGATGTCAGCCACCGGCGCCGATTTTTTCCTGCTGGACCGTAAGGTGGTCACCGGTGTAAAGGAATTTGGCGAGCACAATATTTCGCTCTTGGCGTTGCTAACCTGGATGGGTTTTCGACAGACGACCTTGAGCTACGTCAAGCAGGCTCGGCACAGTGGTGATTCAGGTTGGACTCTCTCTAAAAAGCTGAAACTGCTGGTCGATTCTGTCACCGCGTTTAGTTACCTGCCCATCAGGTCAATCTCCTATCTCGGCTTTTTTATTGCACTGATGGGGTTTGTCTACGCGGCCTTTGTGATAGCTAATGCCCTGTTAGGGATCCCCCCTGAAGGATGGTCTACCTTGATTGTGATTGTGCTCTTTTTAGGCGGTGTGCAGATGATAATGTTGGGTGTGCTCGGTGAGTATATCTGGAGGGGATTGGATGAGGCTAGAAGAAGGCCTAGGTTTTTGATTGAGTCGGAAACGGGGCGTCAATCAAAAGTATTAAAATGCACGAATTCAGAGGCAATGACGGATAGTCAAGAGAGTCGTTAAATTGACTGACCTCGTTTGATGTTCACGTTTCTACCTGTATAGATAGGGGGCTGGAGGGGATGTTGAAGTTGCAGGGGCGGGGTCTGGTCGTGAATCATTCGACTGTCGTATTGTTTTTCCTTGTTTTTCAAGTTTTTTTCGTATCACATCTGTTTCCACTAAATGAGATTTTAAATGAGAAGCCATATTTCTATATAGATAACGCATACCATTGGTATTATTTGAATGTTATATCTAGGTACCTTCTTGAAGGGGTTGTGGTTGGTTATGACCCTTTTTTTAATGCCGGCGCAGCAGTTGGTGTTCATACGGATCCTTCAGGGCATATAGCGCAATTGTTTTCCATGATGATGATGGGGGCGGTTTCTCCAGTAGTTGTTTGGAAGGTTTCTGTTTTTTTTATGTCGGTACTTGGGCCGCTGCTTCCTGGGTTAGGTTTGGTTGTTGTGAGGTTTCGAGTCTCTCAGGTTTTTTTAGGTTTTTTTCTTGGCTTGTCTTTGTGGTGGGTATCTTGGTTTTATTGGTTTAATACTGCAGGTATGTCGTCGTTTGTTTTTTCTTGCTTTTATTCGTTCTTTGTAATTTTGTTTGTCATTAGGTGCTTGGGTGGTGAGTCTCTAGGGTCGTTTTGTGTGTGTTCTCTTTTGGTTTCTTTTTTGGTTTTTGTTCACCCTCTTCCGGTTGTTGTTTGTTTTCTGTTTTTCCTTTGTTATTTTGTTTTTAATTTTGTTTTTAATTTTAATTATTTTGTGTCATTTTCGTTTGTGTTGTTGTTGTTTGTTGTTGGTGTCTTGTGTAACTTTTGGTGGATTAAATATTATTTTTCTTCTGAGTACTCTTCTGGTTTTTATGTTTCGTCCTATCAGTCAATGGTTTACCCAGAAAACATTATAAGGGAGGTGGTGGGTTTGTGGTCTGGTGATTCTCATGGGTCTAAGGTATATTCTTTGTTGATATCACTTGTTTGTGTCTCATTTTATACTTGTCCTGGAGATGAGAGGCGGCGTTTTTTTTGGCCGTTTGTATGTGCTTGGGTTTTGGTTGAGGTCTACGCTACTTGTGCTGGAGTTAGTCCTGTTCTTGCTCGACTAACTGAGCCAAATCGTTTCGCCCCTGCGGGCTATCTTTTGTTGGTGGTGCCCGCCGTATATTCTATGTCTGTTCTTGACGGCAAAGTAAGTTTTGGTGTTTTTGAAGGTAAGGGTAGATTATTTTTTCTTGTCGGTTCTTTGTGTGCAGCTTTTATTTGTATTTTTGTTGTTCTGTGGGAGCTAATGCGGGAGGTTTCTTATGGTGGCCATGGCCGCTATGGTTTAAAACCGCCTCTTGTTAAAGCGCTGGGAGGCTACTCGGAATTTGTTCTTGAGAAGCTGGGTGGGTCGACGAGGGACTCGGCCCGAATTCTTTTTGAAACATCTCTTGGTCGAGTGCACGATGGTGGTCACCTTGCCGGTTATTATGCACGAATGAGTGATCGAGAATTTATTGGTGGGCCATATCCCTTTAGGTACTTTTCTGGATTTTGGGACGGATTTGTATTTGGCTCGCCCATAGGGGTGATCCACGAGGATAGTTTTTTTGAGTATCTTAATTTGTACAACATTGGTTGGGTTATGGCTCATTCTGAAAGCAGTAAAGTATATTTTGATAAACTTCCGTTTTTGAAATTTGTTGATGGCTTTAAAGAGGTGAGATTTTACAATGTTGATATAGCCCATAGTTTCTTTATGAAGGGTGACGGGGTGATTGTAAGTAGAGATCACAACAGTATCGTGTTATCAGGAGTTGTAGGTGATGAATTGGTGTTGAAGTATCATTATGTTAAAGGGCTTAAAACTAGGCCTTACGCTGAGGCTATCCCCATCTATATAGGCGATGACCCTATGCCTTTCTTGCGTATTATAAAACCTCCAAAAAATTTGGAAATATACTTCGGACCCTGAGTAACAGGGGGGTTACCCCCCTGTCTTCAATTAAACTTTCGTGACTAACTTGATGGAACTCATAAATATATGGTGCCCCTTGTGAAATTCAATGGGAATTATATGGCCTGATAGCCAAGTTTTAACAGCACCTAGCAAATAACTTCCTAGTCAGCTCTTAGAGGAAGACCTCTACGGCAGGGGGGTGGCTTAAAAAATTCTGGGGGCTGGCGCTTAAACCATAGGCACCGGATTGGTATACGACGATAAGGTCGCCCACTCCAATGACCGGCAGTTCCATCTTACTGGCCAGTATATCCAGAGGCGTGCACAGTGGCCCGACTATCGTGACGGTCTCTTTTTTATCACTGTGTAAGCGGTTGCCGACCGCTACTGGGTAGTTTTTTCTAATCACCTGGCCGAAGTTCCCCGATGCCGCTAGGTGATGGTGCAGGCCACCATTGGTGATGACAAACGTCTCGCCCCGCGATACTTTTTTGTCGATGACTTCACAGACATAAATACCCGCTTCGGCGACCAGGTAGCGCCCCAGCTCGATAATCATTTGTGTGTCGGCAAAGTCCTTTTGATAAACATCAATTAGGCGCGCTAAGTTTTCACAAACAGGGGTTAGCTCGAGATGCCGGTCGCCGGGAAAGTAGGGCACACCAAAACCGCCACCAATATTCAGCCAGCGCAGCGGCGCAGCTAGGTGCTGCCTTAGCGAGTGCGCCAAGGCAAAGGTTTTATTGTGGGCCTCAATGAGGGCATCGCTGCGAAGATTTTGTGAGCCGCAGAAAATATGTAAGCCGTAGAATGTGAGGTGTTGTTGATCCAGTGTTTGCAAAATTTCAGGCAGTTGTTCTGCGTCTATGCCGAAGGGTTTGGCGCCGCCGCTCATTTTCATACCGGAGGTTTTTAGTTCAAAATCTGGGTTTACGCGCAGGGATAGGTTGGCTTTTATCTCTTGACTGCGGGCTATATCCGTGATTCGCGCCAGCTCCCTCGGGGACTCTACATTAATAATGACACCGGCGGTCAGGGCGGCGGTTAATTCACGATTGGATTTCCCCGGTCCGGTGAAACTGATGTCGATGGGGTTAATACCTGTATCGAGCGCTACTTGCATTTCACCAAGGGACGCAACATCCAGGCCTTGAACATGACCGGCTATGTGCTGCACCAGTGCGGGCATGGGGTTGGCTTTAATCGCGTAGTGCAATTCAATTGCTGGAGGTAACTGCGTTTTTAGCGCCGTGATGCGTTGGCTGATCAAGGCACGGTCGTATGCGTAGAAGGGTGTTTGAGCAACCTGTTGAGCGAGTTGGCTAAGTGTTTGGTCGCCAATGAGCAGTTGGTTATCCCGTGTTTGGAATTGATCCATCGCGGCGTGTTGTAACGGTTTATGTTCCGCCATCTGAGCCTTCCTCGAAGGTGTTTTGATAGGATTGGTACAGGGCGCTGCGGTCTATTTTTCCATTGGGGTTACGCGGTAACTGCGCGCGGATGATGGCCTTTAACGGCACCATGAAATTGGGCAGCTGTTGTCGGCAGTGCTTGAAAATCGTTTGCTCCGCAATTGGCTCGCTTTTGGTATCAGAGCTATCGATGTCACTGCCATTGATGTTGCGCAGGCTGATGACGACGAGGATGGCTTGGCCTAGCGCTGGGTGCGGAACGCCAATGGCAACCACCTGATCGATCGCCGGCAGCGTTTGTATGACCTCTTCGATTTCACTCGGGCTCACACGATAGCCCGAGGTTTTGATCATCTCATCCTGACGCGCGATAAAGTACAGGTAGCCGTCTGCATCGCGTCTCACGCGGTCGCCGGACCAGACCGCCATCTCGGTCAGCGGCAGCTGTTTGAGTTGTTGAGGGCTGGGTTTAAAGCGTTGCGCGGTTTTCTCCACATCATTCCAGTAGCCCATGGCGACAAGTGCGCCTGTGTGCACCAGTTCGCCTGGCTCGTCGACATCACATTCGCTGCCATCACTGCGCACTACCCACACACGGGCGTTGGGAATCGCCTTGCCAATGGAATCGGGACGTATGTCGAGTTGCTCGGGGGGCAGGTAGGTGGAGCGAAAAGCCTCGGTGAGCCCGTACATGAGGTAGATTTCGGTGCTGGGAAGTTTGCGGCGCAGTGCGGCTGTGGTGGCACTGGGCATGGCGCCACCACTGTTGGTTATATAGCGTAAATCCGTGTTAGCAGGCCAGTCGAGTTGCGCCAGTTGATTCCACAGTGGGGGCACGGCGGCCAGCGCAGTGATCTGGTGGTATTGCACTGCCTTGATGACATCGCGAGGCAGCAGATAATCCATCAGCACCACACAGGCGCCTGCTTCAAAGGCGCAGGTAAGTTGGCTGAGGCCGTAGTCAAAGCTCAGCGGCAATACCGCGAGCAGTTTGTCCTGGCGAGTATTCCCCAAGTAGCTGGCAACACTGCTGGCACCCGCGCACAGGTTGCGGTGGGAGAGTATCACGCCCTTGGGTTTGCCTGTGCTGCCGGAAGTGTAGAGGATGGCGGCCATATCTGTGTCGATGCGCAGGTGTGGCGGTTGCTCAGGGCTGTGCAGGGTATGCCAAGGGATAACCTCTATACCGCTACAGGGCGGGTGTGGGGTGGGGTTTGTGGAGGGGGTGATCAGGACATGACTCAGTGAACTGGGCAGGGGGGTGTCAGCATCGAGTAGTTGCTGCCAGCGCTCGGCACTGGTCACCAGAACTTTGACGCTGCAATCGTGGCAAATGTGAGCAAGCTGTGGCGGTTTGAGCAGTGGGTTTATGGGTACCATCACCCCACCGGCGTGGCTGGCGGCAAAAAGGGAGATAACGGTTTCGAGCTTCTTCGGTAGGTAGACGGCGACCCTGTCGTCGGCCTTCAACCCAAGTGTTAAGAGGTCGTGGCTGAGCTGGATGACAGCATCGTTAAGTTGTCGGTAGTTGAGGGTTGTTCCCGCTAAGATCAGCGCTGGGGTGTCGCCGCATGTCAGAGCCTGCGCTGTTATCGACTGGTGAATGAGCACCGGCATCAAGCTCGCCCCTGTTTCGGTGATATGACTACAACTGACTAGATTGCGGTGAGTGTCATGACTCAGAGTGTCAGTATAGGAAACATTTATCGGGCTAGCAGTGCGAGAGTTTTGCCCCGCGTGGCTTTTGCGCGGGGCGCATTTATATTTCGTCAGGCATTAGAATTGGCGCGACCAAAAAAGTATATTTGTGTGTATGTTTATACGGCTGAGTCTGTATTATCTAGGGAGCGGCTTGATTGACATGGGGTTGCTGATTTTAGTGTGTTGATCGACACAATGGTTAGATTCGGCTTATTTAAATAGACCCTGACTATTTAAATAAGCCTTAACGGTATAAATAAGGGTGTATTTTGACTCACATTCACGCTTTATGGCTGCTCTCTTTGCGCCACTCTTCCCTGCGTTGTGGCTGCCTAGTGGTTGCCTTGTTCGGTCTACTCGGCTGTGCACCAGAAGAGACTACGGTGGAGGTGCTGCCAATACATGCCGAGCCGCTTGTGGTCGAGGTGCTAAGGCTACAAGCTGAGCGAATGGAATACCCGATTCAGAGTTTTGGGCGCCTGGTGGCGGCGGAAAAGTTGACCATTGGGGTTGAAGTCGCGGGCACGGTTGAGCGGGTATATTTTCGTGAGGGGCAGCGTGTTGCGGCCGGCGATAAACTGGTGTCGCTCGATAACGCCAAGCAGCTACTGCGCTTGAAGCGGGCCGTGGCGAATGAGAGTGGCGCGCAAGCCGCGCTGCATCAGAGTGAGCAAAGTTATCGCCGTTTTGCGGCGCTCGGTGATGAGGGCGCCGTGTCTAAAGATGAACTCAACAAAATGGAATCAAACCTTGCCAGTGTGCAGGCGCAGTTAGCGCAGCGTAGGGCCGATAAAAAGTTGGCCGAGCAGGCGTTGCGCGAGCTGCTGGTATTGAGTCCTGTAGACGGCGTCATTGAGCGCGAGAGTGTAGAGCCTGGTCAGAAAGTGCTGCCAGGTGATCCCCTCGGCGTGCTGCAGGCTCGCGGCAGTTTACAGGTGGTGACGTTTGTAAATGAGGCAGAGGTGAATCAAATAACGCTTGGTAGCCTTGCCAGCTTGTCTGTGGCTGCGACTCATCGGCAGCAGCACCAAGCGGTAGTGGAATCGATCGCCTTAACGGCCAATGCGGATACCGGTAATTTTGAGGTGAAATTGCGCGTGGACAATACCCAAGGGTTATTGCGTGAGGGCATGAGTGCCCGAGTTGAACTGTTTATTACCAGTGCCCAGCCGACCTTGATTATTCCCCGCGCTGGGGTGGTGGACCGCCACCGCAAGCGTTTGGTGTATGTGATCGAAAACGGTGTCGCTCGCTCCCGTGAACCGAGTTTTGGTTTGTCCTCCAGAGGCGGCTGGACGGTGCGCAGTGGGTTACAGGGCGGCGAACAATTGATCATGTCACCCCTGTCACAAGTATCTGACGGCCTGGCGGTGGTGATCAATGGTGCGCTTGCTCACCCAGAAGGCGAGGCGACATTAAACCGCACTGCGCCGCTTGAGTTGACGGCGGAGTAAAACCATGAAATCGATCTTTGAGTATTTTATACAGCGCCCGTTAGTGGTGAATCTCATCATGGTGATGGTGCTGCTGTTTGGTGCGGAAAGTTTGCGTACTGGCTCGGTGCAGTTTGCCCCGTTCATGGAGTTCGGCATTTATTCTGTGACCACGGTGCGAGCTGGTGTGAGCCCTGAAAAAATGGAACTCAGTGTCACGGTTCCGCTGGAGGAGGAACTGCTTAAAGTGGAGGGAATTAAGCAGGTTATTTCCAACAGCGTTGAAGGCCTGTCATTGATCCAGGTGAATGCGGATGCGTCTGCCAGTAATGAGCAGCTGACTAAAATGTACACTGACCTACAGAAAGCCATTGATCGCGCCGCCGCTCGTTTGCCTAGTGACCTGTTGGAAAAACCTCAATTACACAGTGTGACCAACGAAGATGAACCGCTGATGCGGATTTTGGTGTCTGGCTCTATCGATGAAGCGCTGTTGCGGCAGGTCGCGAAAAAGTTACAGCACCTTGTACGCGAGGTGGCGGGTGTTTCGGCGATTGAACTTGAGAGTTATCGCGACCGTGAAGTGCACCTGTTGTTGGACCCTTTGCGCATGAATCAACTCGGAGTTGCTTTCGAGGAAATCGAACAGGCGGTGCGCCGCCGCAACGTCAGTGATTCTGGCGGCTCCTTTGACTCGTTTGTGGGGGAGCAGGATGTGGTTGCTCTGGGGGAGTTTGAAGACCCTAAAGATGTAGGCGAGGTAATCGTACGAGCGTCGGGTTTTGGGGATTTTCTCCGGGTCAAAGATCTTGCTACGGTGGTCATGGACTATGCAGCCCCGCGCGTGCTGCACAGTATGAAAGGCCAGCCGGGTATCATGCTTAATGTGAAAACCGGCTCTGATACCAATGAGATCACCGTTACCCAAGCGTTACGCGATGAGGTCTTGCGGGTGCGGCATGATTTGCCCGCTGGGGTCTCGGTTGATGTCGTTTATGAACGTGAGCGCATCACCACCAGTGTTATGGAGGCGCTGCTCGACAATGCTTTAGCCGGCGCGGTGTTGATAGCCTTGGTGTTGATTCTGTTTTTCCCGTGGCGCGCCACCCTGTGGGTTGTTGTGGGTTTGCCCACGGCTGTGCTACTGGCTTTTTTATTATTTCCTGCGCTCAGCATGACCTTAAGTAATACGGTGTTAGTGGCTATGGTGCTCATGCTGGGTTTACTAGTGGACGATGCCATTGTTGTCAGTGAGAGCATTTACCGTTATCACGAGCAGGGTTACGATACCAAAGCGGCGGCACTGCAAGGCACGCTGGATGTAGCGAAACCCGTATTCACCGGCGCCTTGACGACGCTGTTGGCTTTCTCGCCGATGTTGTTTGTCGGCGGTATGGAAGCCAAGTTCATGTGGATTGTTCCCGGTACCGTGGTATTGGTGATCATAGGTTCTCTGCTGGAGTGCTACTTCCTGTTGCCCGCGCACATTGCTCATTCGTTGAGCCAGTCTGGCAAGGCTAAGCCCAAGGCACTGTGGTTCGGTAACATCGAGACGGCCTACCGTAATTTTTTAAACCGAGCGACCCAGTATTCGGGTTATTGGCTGCTGGTTGTGAGTATCAGTTTTGTCGTGTGTTCGGTGCTGGTCGGTCAGTTTATTAAGTTCGACAGCTACCCAGCAGAGGATTCCGAAAAGCTCTTTATCTTAGCCGAGCTACCGACGGGTAGCTCGTTGCAGGCAACGTCTGAACGTTTATCTGATGTCGAAGCCTATGTGCGCGAGAGCCTTGATGCGCGGCATGTCAGCCGAATTTATTCCATTGTTGGGCACCATAACAGTGGGCGTCTGGACTTTTTGATTGAAGGTCAGCAGAGCAATTGGGGCAAGATAAAAATAGAGTTGGTACCCTCAGCGCAGCGGGATGTGTCGGCACCGGAGATAGTGGCACTGTTGCAGCCAGGGCTGGACCGTATGGCGGGCTTTGAGCGGCTCTCTACCGGCATTGTGATCGATGCGCCACCTACGGGGTTTCCCGTTGAGCTGCAAGTGATTGGTGATGGCGAGGCGCGGGGTATTGTTGCCGATACACTGTTGGAATTCTTGCATGAGCACCGACATGTGAGCGATGCATGGAGCAATTATACACCGGGTAAAAGTGTTATTAATCTGGCGCTGGATTACGAAAAGTTGGCTGCTTATGGGTTGGAGGTTTCCGCGGTCACTAAGGCCATTAAGGTGGCGTTTGATGGTTATATTTTTGAAGAGCTGCAAACCATCGAAGAGCGCATTCGCTATCGGTTACAGTTGCAACAAAGCAAGACCGATGACCTGAGCCGTTTCCGTTCGCTGTTGGTACAAAATAGCCGGGGTGAGCAAATCCCTTTACGCAGTATTGCAAGCTTTGAAGTAAAACCGGGGCAGGAATCTATTTTGCACTATGCGGGCAGTCGTACGGAAACTATCTACGGCAGTATCGATCGCGAACTGAGCTCTGTGACGGAGATTAATCAACAGCTCGAGGCCTTCATCTCAGCCAGTGAATTCGGTAAACGCTACCCCTCGGTGCGCGTTAAACTGCAGGGTGAGTATATTGCCCAGCAGCAAAGTGCGGAAAATATGGGCGGCGCCTTGCTGCTGATTTTGGTAAGCATCTTCTTCCTGATGATTATCCTGTTTAATTCAATGATCCAGCCGCTGCTGGTGATGCTGGTGATTCCGCTGGCGTTTGTCTCAGTGATGGTGGTGTTTTTGATTCACAACCTCACCTTGAGCGTACCGGCGGCGGTTGGTTTTATGGGTTTAGCTGGGGTGTTGGTGAACAGCTCACTGGTGCTTATTGATCAGGTGAATCGCTTGCATCAGCAGGCTATAAAAGATGGGCTGTGTGGCGCGGATGACGTGATCAGCCGAGAGGTGATCATTGAGGGGGCCGTGCACCGCTTGAGGCCTATATTTATTACCGCTATGACCACCGCCGCAGGGCTGGGGCCTGCGGCCTATGGTGTGGCGGGAACTCACCCCACCCTGACGCCGATGATTATGGTGATGTTTTGGGGGGTTGTGGTCGGGGCGTTTATTACCTTGGTGACGCTGCCTATCTTCATGGCATTTACCAGTGACCAGCAGACGCGGATGGCCAAACCTCAGTTAAGGGTTGAGGCCTGACATTATTAAAATATCTAAAGGCGACTACAATGTTATAGACGCCAAAGCGCGCGGGCGGGCTCTACGGTGTTGCTGGGAATAGCCGAAATGAAGTGTTGGGAATACGGCGAGATGTATTTTTGAGGATGGCTTGGGTACTGCTGCTTTAACTCGTTCTATCAGGGGGTAGCTAAGCCGGTGAAACCAGCGTTTCTCCTTTCCATATGTGTCTGACTCACAACTCTAGATCGAGCTTTAGGGTCCTTATGGTCGCGCATTCGATTATCTTGCTTCGACCTCCACATGATCTCAGAGGGACCATTACGTTCGCTGGCAATACTGGTGCCTGGTCTGGCCAGCGGTACTTTTTTGGCTGAGGGTCATTACGCCGAGTTGGCTGGGTTAGCGATGGGCCCTGTTCCGCGAGTGCCGGTGTAACTTAAGCCCACCAATATTCTGTTGTGGAAGGGGCCGAGGCTAAGGATTTAGCTAGGAGTTGGCTCGGGCGCATTAAGACGGTAATCTGGTCTTTGATTAGCCAGACACACTGCTCGGTAGTCCAATGGATAGGATGTGCATGCGTTGAATATTAAGTGGAAAGTTATTCTGTCGGTCAGTATAGCGCTGTGTATATCCTATGCTGGCAGCACTTGGGTTACCGGCCAGCGCTTTGGGGATAAAACCTCTGAGTTGGCTTACCAAGTAGCGGATCAAGCGGCGAGACAAAGTGCCGCTTTTATTCACGGTGAGCTTGCGCGGGCAATGGAAAAACCTCGGGTGCTCGAATTGACGTTCACCGAGCTTATGCAGGCTGGAGCGGGCGATCGCCATCTACTCGACAAGCTGTTAATAGCAACCATTGAAGATGACGCCGAATCATTACTAGGTGCTTGGATGCTGTGGGAGGCCGATGCCTTTGACGGGCTTGATGCCGATTACGTTAATGCCCCTGGCCATGGCCCGACAGGGCGAGTCAATTCTTACTGGCACTGGGATAAGGACCAATTGATTGTTGAGCCCAATGTCGATTGGTCGACCTCAAGCTGGTATCAAATACCTAAAAATACACAGCAAAAAATACTCTTAGACCCTTATCTGTACATGGTGTCGGGGCGAGAAATGTTGCTGGTGAGTGCGATTGTTCCCATCATACACGGTGATGTTTTTCGCGGGGTCGTGGGGGTGGATTACGACCTAAGTGCCTTGCAAAGGCACGTCAATAATGTGTCGTTATTGGGTGAGGGTCGGGCTACTTTGATCGCCAATGATGGGACGTTTGTGTCCAACCATAATGCTCAACTGGTTGGGCAAAATCTTATTGATGTGGAGCAAAACCAAACGGCTATGCAGGCTATCTCCGCTGGTGAAAGCTACATGGAGCAAGCCTACTCCTCTGTATGGCAGGAAGATATCTATTCTATTTACCTGCCCATTCAAGTAGGAGCCTCGGCAACGCCTTGGTCGATGAGGGTGAGCGTGCCGACTAGAGTCATCGACCAGCCGGCTAAGGACATTATTTTCTTCACTACTCTAGTGGGTAGTCTGGCTCTTCTGGGCATCATCGTGATTCTGTATTTCTTGGTTGAGCGGATGGTCGCAGAGCCTTTACGGCGTATTTCGACGACGGTTAAGCGATTCGGGGAAGGCGATGAGAGTGTTAATGTGGTGGTTGATCGACGCGATGAAATCGGCCTGCTGGGTTACTCTTTTAACGGCATGGCGGAGCGGGTTATTAATAGCCAGCGTGAGCAGAGAAATTCTGAACACGAAGTACGAGAGCTTAACAAACACTTGGAGTTGAGGGTCGCGGAGCGAACTGAAGAGTTAACGGAAATTAACGCCCAGCTGCTGCAGGCAAAGGAAGCGTCGGAGCAAGCCAACCAAGCTAAGTCAGAGTTTTTGGCCAACATGAGCCACGAAATTCGCACGCCCTTGAACGGGGTGATCGGCATGAATACTTTGTTGATGGATACAACGCTGACAACAGAGCAATTGAATTGTGCGGAGACCATACGTAAGTCGTCCAGTACACTGCTTACCGTGATTAACGATATCCTTGATTTCTCCAAGATTGAAGCGGGAAAGTTAGACTTCGAAAGCCTGGATTTTAACCTGCACAGCGCCGTAGGCGATGTTGCCGACGTATTATCTTTGGCGGCGAACGACAACGGTATTGATTTTTCGGTTGCGATTGCCGCAGATGTGGATACCTATGTTACCGGCGACAGCGGTCGAGTGAAGCAGGTGTTGCTCAATGTTGTTCATAATGCGATTAAATTCACTGAGCCGGGTGGCAAGGTGAGCATTAGTTGCGAATTGAAGCGAAAAAGTGATGATCACCTTTGGGTCTGTTTTCACATAGATGATACTGGTATTGGCATGTCTGAGGCGGGTGTTGCGAACTTGTTTCAGACGTTTGGCCAACTGGATTCCTCTACAACGCGAAAATACGGTGGCACGGGTCTGGGCTTGGCCATCAGTAAACGTTTAGTTGAAATGATGCACGGTAATATTGAAGTGGACAGCGAGCTGGGCATAGGCACTCGATTTTCTATAGACCTTAAGTTACAACGCTTAAAGGGCGACGCCGCCATACTTCCAGTTAACAGTGATTTTAGCGGCTGTAGGGCTCTGTTAGTAGGTGAGTATGAAGCGAATCGCATGGTGCTGAGACGGGTATTGGCCGCTTGGGGCTGTGAGTTGAGTGAGGCTTTGACTGACCGTCAGGCAATGCAGAAACTCAGTCAAGCGCATGCCGATGATAACCGTTATCATATGGTGATTATTGATGCTCAGTTGCGTGAGCGAGGCGCTGAGTATTTGGGGCGCGCTATTAAATCCGATGAAGGCCTATGGGATACCCCATTGCTATTGGTTGGTTCACCCGAACAGTCAACGACACCTCAAGATTCATCGTTGGAAAGCTTATTTGTACGTGTACTTACACCACTTCAAATCAATGTGTTGGAAGAGCAGCTTAGGGGGCTAATACGTGAAAATAAGCTGGTGTTTGGCTCTCGTGTAAGCGAGGCGGCTACTTTGGTCCTCGGGGGCCGAATTTTATTGGCAGAAGACAATATCGTGAATCAAAAAGTAGCCAAAGCGATGCTGACAAAGTTAGGGCATACGGTGGCGTGTGTGACCAATGGCGTTGAGGCCCTAGAGGCTATGGCTCAACATGATTACGACTTGATCCTTATGGACTGTCAGATGCCTGAAATGGATGGTTACCAGGCCACGGCGAAAATACGGAACTTACAAGATGCCAATGGTAGCCAAGCGACGCCTATTATTGCTTTGACCGCCAATGCGTTGAAAGGTGACCGAGAGCGTTGTTTAAACGCGGGCATGGATGATTACCTAGTAAAACCGATTGATCGAAATGACTTAGATCGCGTGGTGCGTCACTGGTTAAGGAGCCGCAGGTTAGATTTAACCCACTAGAGCTAGCTGAATAGCTTATACAGTGAAGTTAATAGTCAGGCTGGGATGGTTGAGCGTTAGGCGGGGTAGTTCTGGTGAGTCGGCTCTAGCTGGCTCCAGCGCCGTTATTGAGCGCGTTGAAGCTGGCTAGAGCTGCATGAGCCGTCAGGGCTCAGAGGAAAGAGCAGGCTGAGCCTTAGCCCTGTAAGTCTTTAATAAGTTTCTCACACTGAGTCTGATCCATATAGCGTGGTACTGGGTACAAATAGTGCGCTTCTTTTAAAGCATTTTTGGCCATTTCTGGAATGTCGGTGTCAATGATGTCTTTCAGGGTGTTTGGTAGTTCGAGTGTGGCGATGAGCTCCTTAACCCGCGTTATAAACTCCTGGGCCTGCTGAGCTTGATTGCTGGGTGCTATGCCGATATCTAGGGCCAGTTCCGCAAGGCGTTTATGTGCGCTG
>Ga0209081_1001340_pt1 | contig 14748 bp, 12 predicted proteins | sample GOMGulsemesocosm_4_FD_184636 | JGI IMG/M metagenome (GOLD analysis project Ga0209081, IMG submission 184636) | Methane-oxidizing microbial communities from mesocosms in the Gulf of Mexico - GOM15B Gulf of Mexico (SPAdes) (version 2) | ecosystem: Environmental > Aquatic > Marine > Cold seeps... | reverse complement strand
GCTTGTCCTCTCGGTAGACCTGAGCAGAATCCCCATCACAGAAAGCTAATCCCCAACCATCGCAACTTGGTCCTTTTGCACAACCATGCAGTCTAAATTCATCCAATAAGAAGCGCGCCCTCGTTGGGTTACTGCTAGAGAAAGCAAAAAGTTCACACATACTTATATCTACCTATAATCACCCAGCTATGTCCATGGTAATGCATACTAATTTAATGTGACCTGTTTAGAACTACTTAAGTTGTTTATTTGTTCCAATAAAGAAAGATAGTCAGGTGTATTTTCAGCTGCGTAATTAAAATTCTTGAACAAGCCCGTTAGCTCTGTGAAAAATTCTCTGGCATTTACTTGGCTATCAAACTCCATTGATGTCGTGGCAATATTGTAAATAAGCTTGAAAACCTTTTGCTGACGATCCAGCGAAACACTCGCATCAACCTCGTCAAATGCATCTTGCTGCAAATAAACCATATCTAGGAACAGGGCTTTTTGTTGAGTTAGGAAATCTTCCATTGTCACGCCTTCTTCGCCTGTGACCTGCATCATCTGTAATACTTGGTCTCCTTTCTCCAGTAGTTTCTGCATTTCTTTTACCTTAGCGATCCAGTCTGGTTCGAGGTTTTTTTCATACCAATCCGAGAGCTGATTCAGATAACGTGACCATGACATCATTGGATCAACGGCAGGGTAAAAACGTTTATAGGCTCGCTCAGACGATAAGCCTAAGAAGCACTTTACCGTCGATAACGTTGCTTGGGTAACTGGCTCATCAAAATTTCCGCCAGCCGGTGACACGGTGCCGATGATAGTTAAGCTACCACTATCACCATTATTGGTTTCGATAACGCCAGAGCGCTCATAAAGGCCTTTTATAGAGCTTTCAAGATAGGCTGGGAAACCTTCTTCGCCTGGGATTTCTTCAAGCCGCCCAGATGTTTCGCGCATGGCTTGCGCCCATCGTGAGGTACTATCAGCAATCAGAAGGACTTGCAGCCCCATTTGGCGATAGTATTCGCCGAGTGTGATGCCAGTGAATATCGATGCTTCACGAGCCGCAACTGGCATGGAAGAGGTGTTGCAAATAATGATGGTTCGTTCCATCAAGCTGCCCCCTGAAACAGGGTCGGTCATTTCAGGAAATTCATTGATTACCTCTACCACTTCACCTGCTCGCTCACCACAAGCGACCACGATGACGATATCGACTTTCGCATTGCGCGCGATTTGGTTTTGTAAAATGGTCTTACCCGCTCCAAATGGACCGGGAATACAAGCAGTACCACCTCGAGCAATCGGAAAAAAAGTATCAATAATGCGCTGTGAGGTTAACACCGGCTCATTAGGATAGGTGCGGCGTGAATACGCTTTCTTTAATAAGTCTGCTGGTAAAGGGCGGCGTACCGGCCACCGTTGCATCAGTGTGACGGTTTTTTCATGACCATGCTCATCACGAAGGCGGGCGATGATATCGTCAACTCTGCTACTGCCTTCGAATACCCACACCACCTGATAATGACCGGCCCAATTGAAGGGAAGCATTATTTTATGGCTAAAACGGCCTTCAGGAACGGTTCCAATAACATCGCCAGCGACTAATTTGTCACCGACTTTAATGATAGGTGTAAAAGACCATTTAGTTTGAGTATTTAAGGCTGAAACATCGGCACCGCGGGGTAAAAAAACACCATATTCTGACGCCACTTTAGCGAGAGGTGCCTGCAAACCATCGAAAACTTGCCCCAGCAATCCAGGGCCTAATTCAACCGATAATAATCGACCACTTTGCTCAACAACATCACCAACGGCAATACCTTGGGTGCTTTCAAACACCTGTGCATCAGCAGAATTACCACGTACTCTGAGTACCTCTGCTTTTAATTTCTCCTGACGCCCCTCTTCATTGAGGGCGCTGGGTAGGATGTAAATAACTTCATTTTTGATGAGTGCGCCAATTTGACCATCGGTTCCTGTTATCAATTCTATTTGTACTAGGTCGTCTTGCACCGCAACGATACGTGCAGTAGCGGAGGTATTCTGCGGCTCGTTATTGTTATTCATTCATCGATTCCTTTTCCTATAGGCCAGCATAATCAAAACCACTAAAGTCACCGAGTGCATCTTCAGTAAGAGTTTCAAAGCGTCGGACAGCAGCCTCGGTATTACTGTGTGCCCAGCGATCAAAGATATTCCATTTGAGAACGTAAATAACAACCGCTTCGAAATCGAATAGATGATTTGATGCATGGCGCTGAAGTTGGCGAAATGTGATGTCCAAAATAAATCGTTCTAGGCCAAGTGGGTCTTGTTTGCTTAAGAAATCCTGTGCCTTAGCTAGCCAAGGAAAAATAGTTTCCAGGCCAAAGCTTGGCTCGGTCCAGTTGTTGTGTATTCGCTGTTGCCAACGACTATAACCAAAGGGAGTGGTCGGCGCAGTTTCTCCCTGTTGGCGTAACCTTAGGGCAGAGATTAATGAGCGTAATTCCATCCGTTGCCTAATAATGGCTATTAATGTCGGTTGACGGACTTGTTCTAACACATCGTGAATTCGCTCAATAACGTCTGCATCGGTAGACGTCATCGGGTAAGACGACCATGTCAGCAAATCTTCTATCATCATCAACGTGTTGCTGTCTTCGATGGTGAGTGATTTTAATCGCCGATCTAAACGGGGTCGGGATAATGGCGGTTGTTTCGCAATGAATAATCGTTCCGATATAGGCAAGCTGGATACTAAGGTAATGTAGCTATCCTGATTGCTCATCACTTGATAACGCCTTCTAATACGGCGCGAAAGCGGGGTTGTAAATGCTGCATAAGCATTGATGTTACGGCTTTATCTGACAGATCTAGGATAATGTCACCATCCTTATATTGAGCATAGATTCCTTCATCAAGATCTCCATCAAAGTGCAAAGTCACACCTTCTTCTAACATCTTTTGTGACAGCCCTAAGGTAAATTGGGTGAGCTGGTCAGATTGAATAGTATCCGCATTTTTGCGAATTTCATCCGAGCTAAGCATTTTGGCTGGCAATATTACGTTGGCACCTTTACCTATTTGGCTTGCATCGCGTGCGCTTCCTACCAACTCTAATATCATTTGCTTCAATATGTCTGGGTCTGCAAGGGTACTGGAGACCATACGCTCCAGATCTCTCTCAAAATGTTTCATTAGGGCATCTTTCATATTGAGCAGTGCATCGCGCATTGCAATATTGAGTGCCTCCTCACCCGCGGCTCGATAATTGTCAGCAGATTGTCGAGAATCCTTCTGATATTGATCAGATTGGCTTTTTGCATCCGAGATTATGTTGGCGGCTTTAATTTTGGCCTCGGAGATAATCCGCTCGGCCTCAGATTTTCCAGCGGTAACCCCATCATTACGCAATTTTTCAATTAAGGCATCCACCCCATGAGATGTTAGCTCTGGTGTGGTCATTAACTAATTCCTGCGCTAATCACTAAAGCGAAGACAAATGCAAACACGGCAAAACCTTCAATGATTGCTGCTGGAGCAAGGCTAATACCGAAGATCTCAGGCTTTTCTTTGGCAGCATTTATTGCCGCAGCACAAACTCGTCCCTGTGCAATACCGCAATATAGCATCGCGATTCCAGCTAACACGCCAATGCCGAAAAGAGCACCTGCGTTTTCTGGAGTAACCTCTCGATTGAGGGAGAACATAATCACGATGCCATAAATAACCATCGTTGATGGCAAGACTGAAACACCAATGAAGCGGCCATAACCGCTGTCAGCTTCCAGCATCGCTCCAATACTGGCTTGGCCAGCAATTGAACATCCAATAGAGCTGGCAATTGCACCGAGTGCAACTGGAGCATAAATACCCACCCATCCAAATACGAGAATAAATTCATTCATTTTTACTTTCCTTATTACGGGCAAACGCTCGAAAGGCTATCCCTTCCTCCTGAAAAGCCCAATTATAAAATTCGATGTAATTAAGACGCAGGCCATGCACAACACCTGCCATCAGAGCTAGGCCAAAATTAAGCACATGTCCAATAACCAGTATCAGCAGGAAAACCACAATACCTGTACCGGGGATTGCGTCTTTAGCATCCAACGCTAACTGATTAAACGTTAAAGCCAATGACGCCGATGCCAGCCCTAATGCAAAAAGACGCATATAACTGAGAACATCACCAAAAGCTCCCATAATACCAGCCAAGCCTTTAACCCCATCAAACAGACGCCATAGCCAGTCAGTAGGTTTAACAATTGGCCGCAGACTGGTGAAAAGCAATACTCCAAACCCACCAGTAGCAATTAACGCCACAGCAATTTGCGCTTGAATACCTTGTTGCCCCGATAACCAGAGTAACAGACCTCCTGTAAATATACCGATCCAGCCAAGGCTAGCAATAACATTACGGTGCTTGCGATTAACCCAGCTGGTCATCACATTGGCATACACAATATGAATGACCCCAATAACAATAGAGATTTTCATCATGGTATCAAAGTCGTTGAGATTAAGGAGATGCAGATGTGCAAGCGATGAACCTTCGCTAGGTGCAACGCCAAAATAACTGCCAATAACAATACCGTAAGCGATACTTGCAAGGCTGGTGATAAAAACTAATTGTCGCCAGGATTTTAATTTTGGGCTAGTTCCCACATGTTTCCAGAATGCAAAAAGCCCCACTAGCAGTACTAAGCCATAACCAGCATCAGCCAAGATCATGGCAAAAAACAGAGGAAATGAAACAGCCAAGAACAAGGAAGGGTCCCAGCTTCGATAACTCGGCACCTGATAAAATAATGCTAAATCAACCCCAGCCGCATGCTCTTCAGTATCTTTTAATAGGGTAGGAGGGGTCTCATTCCAAGCAGGCTCTTCGATAAGAGTAGCCATATCGGTTTTTTTGGCGTAGTTGGTGATCTCCTCAATTGATTCCTCAGCCACCCAGCCTTGCAACACGAACATCTCTTCATCGTCTTTTGTTTGCTGTTGTGCATAGTGTAACTCTGCCTGTGTTGCCGCTTCAGACATGCTCGAGCGCAACAGTGTTAACTTGCGAGTTAAGGCTTGGCGCTCAGCCAGAAGGGCTTCTAGTTCAAGTTCAGCTTCTTCAAGATGTTGTTCTAATCTCTGTAACGGTATCGCGCCAATATGTTCTCGAGGAACGGGCAGTAAATTAGCCGCTGGTTCTTCAATCGCAATAACCACCACAAATAGAAATTGATTGTTTGAAGCAACAATCTCCCATGGCTGACTCACCTCATAGAGGCTAGATCGATACTTGAGTGGTAGTTGGTAAAACCAGAAATGATAGCCAGCAAGGGCTTCTTCAGCAGGGAAGACTAAATCCCCCCACGGGGTTACTACTTTAATTCTAGCCACTAGAAAATCACGGCGATCACTAACCTCACGTGTTTTTTGCTGCAACTCGAGAACTGTTTTAGTGAACAGCTGAACGTTAAAGTGAGGATCACGGCGAACTTGTTTACGTGGATTAACAACCGTATTCAAAAATCGCAGGGCTTTTAGTGATTTCTCGGCATTGGGTGTTGCGGCTTTTTCTAGTTCTGCCGGTGGATTGGATAAGGGAATAAGATGCATGCAACCGAGCATTTGTATATGCTTTAGAGCACAGGTTTTATCTTTTACCTGCCCAATCAGGGTTAGCTTTTTAAGTTGCGCAATGCTCATGTGCTGGCTCGCTTACGCTTGGCAATTTTTGAACGAACCACTGCTGACATTTGCGCATCACTTAAAGAAATTTTAATTTTCTTAATATTATCGCGTGTAGTCGGAATTAGAATTTTCTCGAACAAACTGGCTCTTTGTGAAATGGTTTTTGCTGCTTGATCCAGCAGTTTGACTCTCTTTTTTGCAATTTGAACATGTAAACGGGTTTCAAGCATTTGCTGTAATAACCGAGCAACATCATCAACCCAGTGAGGCTTTGCGATGGTTGAATAAGGTATTATTTCAATATTAATTCGGGTGAGTACAGGGAGCTTCGTACCAACAATGTTTTCGCTTGCTAGTTGGTAATCTTTTAGACGGACGATACCCGTTAGATCAACCTCGGGATTATCAAGCATCGGTAAATCAGTCCCGACGCGTTTGGTTAAATCTCTCACCGTTACTAAATAAATATCCAGTTCGGTTTGTGCTTTGGCTTTTTCTACCATCAATTGTTGACGTTTTAGATCAAGGGATGGCAAAAACCGCTGATACGTTTTAAGTTTTGTTTTCTGGTTAGAAAGTGATGATTTATTCAGTTGCAACTGTGCCATGGGCCGCATCCTTAGATTTCGGATAATACTTATCAACGAGTGCTTTTTTCATCAACAATTGTTCTGGAGGAAAACATTCAGCCAACGTAGTCCAACATAAATCGAGAGCTTCTTCTAAAGGCATCGATATATTAATGTCCATAAACCGTGTGCGGAAGAACTCTCCAAATTTTAAAAGCTGCAGGTCATGGTCGGATAGCTCAAATGCCATCGCTTGTTTTTGTGCTGCATCACGCGCATCTGAATAAAACCGAATCATGGTGTTCATTATTTGGCCATGATCTTCACGGGTAACCTTGCCAATAACGTTTTGCTTAAGGCGAGACAAGCTGCCAAAAGGGTCAATCTCGCCACCGTGAAGATAAAATTGGCCTTCGGTAATGTAGCCAGTGTTATCGGGTACTGGGTGGGTTACATCATCACCGGGCATCGTGGTGACGGATAAGATGGTTACTGAGCCTCCATTGGTATAATCGCAGGCTTTTTCATATCGACGTGCTAGCTGGCTATATAAATCCCCCATATAACCACGGTTTGATGGCACTCGTTCCTGACTGATGCCTATTTCTTTCATCGCATCCGCATAAGCGGTCATATCGGTTAATAAAACTAACACGCGCTTGCCTTCTTCCACAGCGAATTTCTCAGCCACGGTAAGCGCCATATCTGGCACTAATAAACGCTCAACAAGAGGATCTGAAGCTTGGTTAACAAACATCACCGTGCGTGAGAAAATTCCGGCATCCTCAAAAGACTGGCGAAAGGTAAAATAATCGTCGAAGATTAAACCCAAGCCACCAAACACAATAATATCGGCATCTGCTTGAATCCCAATACGTGCAAGAAAGGGATTATAAGGTTCACCTGAAACAGAAAAAATAGGCATTTTCTGACTTTCGACCAGACAATTAAAGATATCGATCATCGGCACATTTGTGCGGATCATTTTCTTTGGAACGGATCGTTTCATTGGGTTGACTGATGGGCCGCCAATATTGAAGCTAGGTTCTGAAGAAAGATCAGGACCACCATCAATGGTTTCTCCCGCACCATCAAAAACTCGGCCCAATATATTAGGGGAGAAGACAGTTTGCATCGGATGCCCAAGAAATACGGTGGTCGCTTCAGTTGATATTCCCTTGGTGCCAGAGAACACTTGCAGAGTCACTTCTTCACGATTGATATTAATGACCTGAGCTAATGACTTGCCGTTTTCAGCCCCTTCAACAACAGCCAGATCACCAAAACGTACCCGCATATCGCTACCCATATCGGCGGGTACATGTACCTTGAGAGTATCACCAATAATCTCAAGCACACGGGAATATTTCATTAGATCACTGATCACTCTAGCAACTCCATTTTATGGCTTTATGAGAACCTACTACCGTAACTCAATTATAGCTCTCAGCGTCATATAGTTGTGTTTATAAATTGATATTGATGCTAACTTTTATTTTTATAAAAACAGCAAGAAATCATACGTAATACTGAATAGTGTTTTCAATAAATATATAAATTAATCAGCCAAGAAATAGCAAGTTGAAGGTATTGAATAGAGACCTCTTTCAGAGGTTTTGCCTGATTAATAAATTCAGATAATCACCAAAAACTAACGAAATTATCAGCATCTTTAACCCAATGACTAACTTGATTAATATTATGGTCTATTATTACTGGCTAAAGTAAAGCCTATTAAAATTAGGGTGCTTGTCGGGATTAATAAAAAGGAATAAAAAGTTTATGAAAAAAACATATCAGGAAATATTTCGGAGCATACAAGCAAATAAGTCAAAATTACCAGCGGCTCCAGATATTGGTATAAAAATATTGTCAGCGTTGAACAAGCCAAATGGTGATGTTAAGCAGGTGGTTAAGATTATTGAAAATGATGCAGGTTTAGTCGCTTTTATTATTAAAACAGCCCGAAGTGTTCGTTTTTTAACCAAAAATGCACCCAAAGATCTAGAAAGTGCCGTATTACGAATTGGCATGAGAGAAACCTATCATTTATCAATAGCGTTTATCTCAAGGTCTGTTTATAGCTCACCTAATAGGGAAGTATTAAAGCACTTAAGAGAGGCGCGTAAGTTTTCTACTAAATTGGCTGTTATTTCTTATTTTCTAGCAGGGAATATTTCACGTATACCGCCTAGCCAAGCTTTATTAGCCGGCTTGTTTCAAGATATTGGTGTGCCAGTCATATTGGTGGCATTGGAAAAACACCCAGATATTTTGAATGATGAGGTCAAAAGAAAGGCTTGCATTGATGCATTAGCATCGCTGGTGGGTAGACTTATGGTTAAGCAATGGGGGTTTGATGACTTAGTAGATGTCGTTAACAGCCGAAAAAACTGGGTAATGGATAGCCCAAAAGCATGTTTATCGGACTTAATTCTAATTGCTCGCTTACATGCAATGATTGGTACAAACGAATTCAAGGAATGCCCGCCATTGCATAAGCTGCCTGCCTTTACTAAATTTAAATTTGGTGAATTAGGGCCGGATAATACCTTACAGGTTCTTCAAGACGCACAACAGGAAATCGCCGAGATAGAAGCCATGCTATCTGCTTAAGAGAGGAGGGGCTGTTAAAGGTATAGGCAGAATATCTGTTGGTATAGGAGGAGGGTTATGCTTGTTTTATTTGGGGAAGGTTGAACCACTTATTAGGCTTTTTTGCCTTGTTTGTGGAGCAATGAAAAAAGCCCTCAGATTCCGACACTAGCCCTGTATCTACAGCACGCATAAACCAAACACCATATTCGCTTAGCTTACTGATCGAATCTTCTATGAATCCAGCTGTGGAAGAATGTCAGGTGCAATAATTTGTTAGCAGCAATATCCTATCCCAACAATTTCTGCCCGACCATCCCTATAAGAAAACCAAAGCTTACACCAAGCGCTGGGAACCAGCTTTTCTGCAATTTGGACATGGGTGCAATATCTTGGAATATTAAATAAAGTATTCCACCACCAGAAAACAACATCAATGATGCTGTAAGTTGTGGCTTATCACTTAGCAATAAATCTCCTAAAACGGCGGCTAAAACACCAGAAAAACTCAGGAAAAATAAGATAAGTAAGCATTTCTTTGAAGTATATCCATTATTACGTAAATCTATATATGAATTAAATGATTCAGGAAGATTTTGAAGGCCGATAAAGATTGCCAGCAACAATCCTAAATTATGGTCAGTGGCAAATACTGCGCCTAAAGCGATAGCTTCAGGGATGAAATCCATTAACATTGCTAATAATTGAGAAATTGCCCCACCTTTTTGTTCTATATATCTATCTAAGAAGAAGAAAGAAATTGCTCCTGATAGAAATATTATTATTATAGGTATAAGGGGTAATTCATTTATGCCTTTTGGGGTCAAAACAAAAGCAACCGCGGCAATTATTACTCCTCCACCAAATGCAACAGATGTATGAATAATTTCTTCTTTGACAAGTCCTTCTCTAAAATATCTTTCAAATAGTTTTGATATAAACCCTCCAAGAAATACTGTTATTCCAGAAAGAAATGAGTAGCTAATTATTTTGATCAAATCTTCCATTTATGCTCCTGTTAACTCCCTTAATAAAGTGCGCGTGTTTTTTGCGCATTGATCATCCCGCATAAAACGGGCAGTTTAATATTCATGCAAAATATAAACTACGATCTCATCAGCGGCTGCTTTGTACGCTAACTTATAGTCAGCTGTACGTGATTTAATTTTGTAAACAGAATCATATCACTTGATAAATCACCACGCTTACAGGCGATTACCTTTCCCAGTTCATAATTCTCCAGAACATCCATTAACCACTGGTCTGTTTCAGCAGAAACTAACTAAGTTCTGCAGCGACTAATGCAAAAAATAAAGGATATAAGCCTACTGCTGGAGAGCTAGATGAGATCACTGGTATTTTGAATGTAATATCTGGGATGTATATGAAGAACTTAGGCAAAAAGACAAAATTCTACACAAGCTGCTTTGTCGTTTATTGAAGTAAATGCTTTGTGACGACCCACGAACTAGAATAGGAAAACCTGAGCAATTAAAACATAATCTCTCTGGTTTTTGTCACGCCGCATAAGCCAAAGAGACTGCGTACTTTATAAGGATGATAAAGATTATATTTATATTTTTGCTATTGGTGGGCCTTACGATTAATTTTAAAAGATCAAGGGGCGGCCAGTTTGATGGCTGCCCCTTGTTTCTTATGCATGTGCGATAAACAGCGTACGACGGGGCGTATTATAAAAGCCGCGGAGCGTTGGAATGTGTAGCGCAATGTTCTCTTTAAATTAGTTATCTTTCCGGTTATTTATCTCGACATCAATAGAGTTAATGCCAAACTCAAACTACAAAGTTTGCAACCATTTTTTGTAGCTTTCCAGCTAGGTTGTTCATACCCTCACTTGCCGACGATGTTTGTTGGGCGGCAGAAGCGGTATTATCCGTCATATCACTAATGTTCACGATAGAGCTCTTTATGTGGTCAGCCGTTACGCTTTGCTCTTCTGCAGCTTCTGCAATATCTGTGCTCATTTCGTTAATTCGATCTACCGATGTGGTGATATTCGATAATAGTGAGCCTGCTTCACCGGCGTGCTTGACTACTGACATCGCCTCAGTCTGGCTAGTTTTCATAACCTCAACAGCTTTTAAAGAACCGGTTTTGAGTTTATCGATGACGGCACTGATTTCTTTTGTTGATTCTTGTGTACGGCTAGCGAGTGTTCTAACTTCATCAGCAACTACCGCAAAACCTCGTCCATGCTCACCTGCTCGGGCGGCTTCGATTGCCGCATTAAGTGCGAGGAGGTTTGTTTGATCAGAAACGCTAACAATTACATCTAATACCGAACTGATATCTTTACTGTCCTCTTCTAGTTGCTTAATAACAAGGCTACCATCTGCAATCTGGTTGGCAAGTTGTTGTATCGCTTCTATCATGATATCAACTTTCTGGCTTCCTTCAACTGCGTTTGAATTAGCTTCTTCAGCGGCTGTAGCCGTATTAGCAATACTCCTACTGACCTCAAGCACCGTTTCACTCATCTCATTCATCGCAGTGGCAACCTGCTCGGTTTGTATTTTCTGCTTACTCACTCCATTATGAGTTTGAGCACTAGCAGCTAAAAGTTCACCTGATGCACTTCCAAGTTGTTCTGATGACTCCAAAATCTGCTTAACCATTTGATTAAAATTAATGGCCATTGCATTGAAGCCTTGTTCTATTTGACTCATCTCATCACGTGAATCAAGAGTTATTTGTGTAGTAAGATCCCCTTCAGAAAGTTTTTTTGCTGCATCGCTAATTTTTGCAATACTCTTCTGAGCAGAGAGATAAAACCCAGCAAATAGGTAAGCGATTAGTAATAGTACAATGACAACAATAGAAATGGCGGTGACCATAGCGTTTTGATCTGATTGTATTCGCTCCACCAAAAGCCCATCCAGAACGGGTACTAATGCATCATAAAGTTGGTAAGAACCATTGATCGCTGTCGTTGCGGCATCAAAAACTGCCTCGCTCCTAACGATAATGGTTTCTGCATTAAGAAGCTTATCGTTTAATAAAACCTGCATCGCTTCAATAGAGGTGATATTTGCCTTGGTCGCCCCTATAAGATCTTTACCTGCACGGGGGTTATCATCGTAAGCCGCTTCCAATCCTGATTTGACACTGTTGAAATAAAGCTCAATATTGTTAGAAAGGACTGCTAACCTGATTTTTTGATTTGGACTGGAGAAATTACCATTCGCTGCAGCACCTGAACCTACCGCACGAGCTTGCCCCATGTTTTCTAGCATATTAGGTAAACTTGAAACGAGAGCCGCCCCGATATAGTAACTGTCTAGCTTTGGATCAAGCGTAATCTCAGATGCATCTGCAACTTTATTTATTAACGCCAACATCTCGGCGATCAATGCGCTATGTGCTTTGATTGCTTCACTTGAACTCATACTTAAGGAATTGGCCTTGATGATATTCCACCTCTGTATTAAAGAGACTACTTCACCTTGAAGTCCTAGGTGATCACCTAACTGTTTATCTATTACCCCGAGTTCGTTCAGCTTATTATCAACGATGCCACGCTTTTCCATAATACGGTTGCGAAATTCTTCAGCGCCACCAAGATAGGCGGCTGTCATACCGCGATGTTGTTGAATGTGTTGCAATGGTTGGCGTAAAGATTTGATGTAAGCTAGCCCGGTACGTTCATTCTCAAGAAAACGGACATCTTCATTAATGCTGTTTATTAAGTTCATGCTTAAAGTAATGAGTGGAACCAAAACAATCAGGAAGATAATACCGAACTTTATTGGGTAACGCAGCCGATCCATTAAGGCTTTTGCGGGTTTAAGTAACATGTTCATTTTTAAATTCCTTTCATTATGTTATTTTATAAATCTTTAGTCTAATTCTTCAAAGTTTGTGTGGCTGAGTTTCTAAACTATTGGTATAACTGGTTTTTCTAGCAAGTAGCCTTGAACAAAGTCACAACTTATCTCTTTTAAATCTTCATAAAAAATGCTCTCAATTGTTAGAAGATCTAGGTAAGCACAACCATTTTTCGTCTATCCCTAATCTCTCCAGACTAGATCCCAAAGCACTTAATACGTTTCTATATTTCTTCATAAAAAATTGGATTCTGTCTTATTGGCTTGAATACCCTGTTATTTTTGAGAATGCCTCATTAACAGCAAGTATTCCCATGTCAGAATCGGCTCTAATCATCCGAAGTGTTGAGTGCTCAAAGAAAAGTGAGGTATGGGAAACATGCCCTCTATTCCTTTTTACGCGGAAAAGAAATGAGTGTGGAGGGTTGTTTAAACAGGTTCGTGCTCATAAAATCTTTTAAGTCATGGCTATTTAGGACGACCCTTTGGAACAGATCTTTTACAAGATTAACCAGAAAATCTGGCTGATCTCGTTTTGAATCGATCAGTTTTTGAATTGTTCTTAGTTTTTCTTGCTCTTCCTTGTTTATAGCTGAAGAGATAAAATCATTTAGCAAATGCTGACGTTTCATTTCAAATAACTCAGGACTATTAGCTAATGATTTTAGTTTCTTAAAATCTTCCGTTTCCATATAAACTCCTTTATTAAAACAAGCGTTTGTTAAAAAATAGTCTGCATTTAGGTATCTTTCAATAGGCAATCTTCCCGAATATTAGCCTGTCATCCTCCCGAAAAAACCAAGTGATCTTGAAATATGAATACCCATTTCCTGCAAAATCTAAACACCGCTCTTTCAGCGGTTATAAGAATGCTAGGAAAGTCGAACAAGGGCGAGAGGAGGAGGGGGCTTTAAATCATCTATCGTTGATAGTGAGCAACCCTTAAAAATCAATTGAAATGAATCCTGTTGAAGCGAATATGTTCAGAGATGTTGCTGATTATGACTAGTCAAGCTATCGCCATAATGCTTTAGGTCAAATAGATACGCTAATGACAGGTCGTAGCCTTTATACCCATTTGGGTGGAAAATTAGACAAAAGTTGCGATTAGAACAAGTAAATATTTGATCAATTAGGGATTGTTCAGCAGAGGAATCAAGTAATAAAAGCTACTTTAACTGATGAGAGATACGGTAGCGATGGCTTTCATAAGAAGATTGCTAAAAGGGTAACAAGGGTTATCAACCTAAGCTCTCATGGCGGTGATTGGAAAAGTGATGAATATAAAAATCAAGCTGGCAGCCCCTTTGATACCAGCTTCTTTATCTTCTTTATCTATGTCCTGAATTACTCAATAGGCTTTTTAGTTCGTTGCCCAGGTTTTGCCAAAATTTCCAAATAAAAAGACTCGAGCTGTTTTGATTCGGCCTGAGAAATGCATTTATTAATGGCAGATACATGAATAGCTTCACTCGTTGCCTCATCAGTACCGAACCGGCAGTCGAAATCCCAAAAATCGACGTCTTTAGGTAGAGGCTTATTACGTTCTCTTTTTAGGTATTTTTTAACTTCATATTTAGTAGCTTCAATAAGTCTTGGAACCGGGAGCTTCGGATGAGTTAAATTAAACGTTTTTTTCATAGTAATCCCATAAGGTGATTGGTGTTTTCAAATAATAAACTGTCAATTAATGACATGATCTTATTAAGGAGCGGTTTTTGAAATTGTTTCTTACATATACATAGACGGTCTGATTGATATCATTTTACTGCTAGATCTAATTCAGGGCTTGAATTTTTTGTGTAATTTCTATTCTTATATTAGCTTATCTGTCATTAACCCTAAGGCACATAACGTTTTAGGTAAGACATTCATGCCTTTTGAGTATCCCAGCTTGCTTGTTTTTCTTTGGGAATACTTAAGATTAGGGGCTTAGTAAGGCGGCAATACATTTCCGTATAAGTAGTTGTTCTAACGTGTTTCTTTCTGTTTATATTTAAAACACCCATGTTTTCAACGGGTTATTATCGCGGCATAAGTTTTGCTTTACAGTAAAACATTGTGACCATGGAAGGGGG
>Ga0209081_1001339_pt1 | contig 14748 bp, 11 predicted proteins | sample GOMGulsemesocosm_4_FD_184636 | JGI IMG/M metagenome (GOLD analysis project Ga0209081, IMG submission 184636) | Methane-oxidizing microbial communities from mesocosms in the Gulf of Mexico - GOM15B Gulf of Mexico (SPAdes) (version 2) | ecosystem: Environmental > Aquatic > Marine > Cold seeps... | reverse complement strand
TCCGCTGTTGGCGCGAGTATCGGGCTTGAACCAAACGCTGGCCAATAACATTGTTGACTTTCGCGATCAGCACGGCGCCTTCAAAAATCGTAATCAACTCAAAGACGTGACGCGTTTTGGTGCCAAAACGTTTGAGCAGGCGGCCGGTTTCCTTCGGGTGGCGGGCAGTGATAATCCGTTGGACGCGTCCGCGGTACACCCTGAGACCTACGCGGTGGTTGAGGCCATTGCCGCTAAGCACAGCCGTGAGATCAAGGGCGTGATTGGCGATACCGGTTTTCTGCGCGGGTTGAAAGCCGCCGATTACACCAGTGAGCAGTTTGGTGTGCCAACGGTGACCGATATCATCAGCGAGCTGGATAAGCCGGGTCGCGATCCGCGCCCTGAGTTTAAAGCGGCTAAATTCCAAGAGGGTGTGGAGAAAATATCGGATCTAGAGCCGGGTATGATTCTCGAAGGCACGGTCACCAACGTCACCAACTTCGGTGCGTTTGTCGATGTTGGTGTTCACCAGGATGGTTTGGTGCATATATCGGCGCTCTCCGACACTTTTGTTAAAGACCCACGTGAAGTGGTAAAGGCCGGTGATATTGTTAAGGTCAAGGTCATGGAGGTCGATGTGCCGCGTCAGCGTATTGGTATGTCGATGCGCATGGGCGATGAGCCTGGCGAGAAAACCTCTGGTCCGCGTGGCGGCCCTGGTCGTGGTGATAGTCGTCCGGCGCGCAAACATATGTCCTCTGGCCCTAAAGACTCAGGCAGCGGTGATAAGGGTACTATGGCAGCGCTGTTTGATAAGGCGCAGAACAAGAACAACAATAAAAACCGCCGCTAGGGCGGTTTTGATTTGATTGACGGGGTAGGGGCTCAATATGGCTCAGGTTTTTTTGCTGCAAAATCAGTACAAGGGTTTGCTTAATAAGCGCGGTGAGTGGAGCGATGGTCGCGAAGCGCGCAGTTTATTTAATACACTGCACCACGACGAAGCCCTCAATCAAAAGATTGAAGTGAACTCCAAAGATTACACACTGCGTATTACGCTTCTTGAATGTGAACGCAGTGATAAGGGCATTCCGCTCTTGAAGGATGAGGATTTGCCCCCATTAGGAAGTTGTCTAACCACCGCGCCGGTGAAAGTGGATGTCGTTAAAGATGCGGAGCGGCTTGCTAGTGAAGAGGCCCACGTAGCGGACAGCACAGTTGGCGAAGATGTGGACATGATGCCTGGAGTATCAGCGCTGACCGCAGGATCTGAAGCTTTAATCGAGCCGGTGGTTGAGGCTGATGATGAGATGGCCATTGCTGCAAAAATTGAGGCAATGCTGACCGCGCAGGCGCAGTTATTGGAAGGCAACAAACCCTAATGTAATGGGCTGCACGGGTAATAGTGTGTATGCCCATCGTTTAATGTGCAGTATTTTGCGCGTGTAGTTGGTTGCGACAGAGGTCGAACCACGAGCAAGGAGAAAGCATTTGTCATTACTGAGCCAGCGTATCGCCGTCCTGTCTGAAGGCGGCAATGAGAAGGTCGCGCGTGTTATTAAGGGCCTAGAAAAAGAAAGCCTAAGGGTGACACCACAGGGGCGTTTGGCTCAGACGGGTCATCAAACGGGTCTGGGCTCGGCTTTTACTCACCCGAATATCACCACCGATTACTCCGAAGCGCTGTTGGAATTTATTACCCCGCCAACCGAAGACACTGAGGGGTTGATAGCGCAGCTCGATGCTATACAGCGCTACACATACAGCCAGTTGCAAGCCACCGATGAAAAACTTTGGGTGGCTTCCATGCCATGCATGTTGGGTGATGACAGCGAAGTACCTCTGGCGCTCTACGGCGACTCCAACGCTGGGCGTATGAAAACGGTTTACCGTCAAGGCTTGGGGGAGCGCTACGGTCGCTTGATGCAAACCATCGCGGGCATACACTACAACTTTTCCATGGGTGATGAATTCTGGACGTTTTGGTTGGCGCGTGAGGGGGAGGAGGGTGAGAGTCTCGAACTGTTTAAAAACCGTCGCTATTTTGATTTGATCCGTAACTTCCGTCGCAATTTTTGGCTGCTGCTGTATCTGTTTGGCGCTTCGCCTGCGGTGTGCCGCAGTTTTGTTAAAGACCGTGCGCATAACTTGAGCCCCTTTGAAGGCAATGAGCAGAGTTTGCACGCTCCGCACGCAACGTCTTTGCGTATGGGGGATCTGGGTTATCAAAGCAGCGCTCAAGACTCACTGGTGATTTGTTACAACAATTTAGAAAATTATGTGCAAACGCTGTGCGGCGCCATCACCCAACCCTTCCAAGAATATGTGGGCATGGGCGTTAAGAGCGAGCAGGGCGAGCACCGCCAACTCAATACCAGTTTGCTGCAAATTGAAAACGAGTTTTACAGCACCATTCGTCCTAAGCGCACCAGCTTTTCCGGTGAGACAGCGCTTAGTGCTCTACAGGCCCGTGGTGTTGAATACATCGAAGTCCGCTGTGTTGATTTAAACCCGTACGAACCACTGGGTATTAATGCCGAGCAGATGTATTTTCTCGATGTGTTTTTACTTTATTGCCTGCTAGATTCAAGTCAGGAAACCGATGCAGTTAAGTACCAACGCTCGCTCGAAAACCAGCGCCGCATGGTATACGAGGGGCGTGACCCAGATCTCCGTTTGCTGAGTTCTGTGGGTGAGCAGAGCTTACCGCAGTGGGGGCACGCGCTGCTTGATGAGATGCTGCTGGTAGCGGCTATTCTTGATAACAGTTATGAGACCAAACGCTACAGTGAAGCGGTACAAGCGCAGCGTGAGAAGCTCGACAATCCAGACCTGACACCATCGGCACGCATCCTGCGGGATATGGGCGAAAAGGATGAAACCTTTTTTGCGCTGGCTATGCGTTTGTCCACAGAGCACGCGGAAGCCTATCAGCAGGCCCCCTTGTCTGAGGCGGTGCAGCAACAGATGCAAGAGCTGGCTGAGCAATCTCATCGTGAGCAGCAGGGTCTCGATGCTCAGCCGCAGGAAGACTTTGATGATTACATTCGTGCCTATTATCAGCAGTATCAGTGTTCAAATTGATACTCGCTTAACCCTTTCATACGCAAAGTTTTAGGCGCATGAATTACCTCGCTCACATTTATCTGTCTGGCGATCGCGCTGACGTTCAGTTAGGCGGGTTGTTGGGCGATTTTATTAAAGGCCGTCTACCCTTAGCCTGGCTCGACCCAACCACCACTGCACCTTTGGTTGAGGCGCAGCAACGAGCGCTGAGAGATGCCGGTGATTCGCAGGGCGGCCATTCTTTATTACTCAATCGCTGTGGCCAGCCCTGGTCGCGCGATCTCTTGGCGGGCATTTATCTGCACCGCGCCATCGACGCCTATATCGATCAACATCCTCTGTTTAAAACGTGCATTGAACGGCTTGGTTCCGAGCATAGGCGGGTTGCCGGTATCGCTCTGGATGTTTTCTTTGATTACTTGTTGGCGTCGCACTGGCAGAGCTTTCACTCATGTTCGTTGGCAGGCTTTAGCGGATCGTTTTATGCACACTGTGCGGCTCGCCGCAATGACTTGCCGAGACGTGCGGCGACCTTGATGGACCGCGCTCAGAAGCATAGGTTGTTTGAAAGTTATGCGCAGTTAGAGGTTGTCGAGGTGGTGTTGCAGCGTATTGATCAGCGCTTGAGCCGGCGTACGAGTTTGACCCGTATTATGCCCGTGTTACGGGCTGAAGAAGCATTTCTGCTGTGTCAGTTCACGGCGCTGATGCCAGAACTGCAAGCTTTTGCCGCCCAGCAGCGACAAGTGTTAGCGCTGCTATGAATCGAGTGGCGGCGGCGGGTTAATGGGGACGTTTAGAAATAGTAGTCGCCAGCGCCTAGACCCATCTCATGGATTTGTTGTTCCAGAGTGGTGAAATCGTACTGGCTCATGCCAACGTACACGAGAATTAGGTCTTCAATGCGCTGCCATTCGTAATCCACTGTTTGGTTGCCCAGTGTGTGGTAGCTGCGACAAATGTGCTCCGCCATTTTCAAAATAGCCAACAATGTACGCTTGGTGGGGTCGGAGGTTTCGTCTTGAAATGTCTTTTCGATGCTGTGATGTTCGTGAATGGCTTCACATAAATAGCCAGGTAGGTTCCAGGATTTGCCTACGTAATAACCCACCACGCCGTGGTTGGTGTTGATCAACGTGTTCTCTAGGTCAACAAGGCGCGCTTCTTCACTGGCATAGGTCTCGCTCATCACTTCTGGGTAGTTATCGAAACGCATCATCAGCAGAGGAATGCCGCAGTTGTGGAATAGCCCCAGTGTGTAGGCCTCATCGGGTGCTGCAAAGCCGATTTGCTTGGCAATGGCTGCGGCAGCCTGCGCGATCTCCATGGCGTTGTCCCAGAACTTTCCAAGTGCCACAATTTGATCGTTCGAAAGTTCTCCCTTAATGGACAGGGCATTGACGAGGTTGATGACTGAGTTTACACCCAGCAGGTTAACGGCCTGGTTAATCGAGGTGATCTTGTTGCTCAGGTTGTAAAATGGCGAGTTGACGGTTTTCAGGATACTGCCCGCTAGGCCGACATCCTGCCCTATCAGCTTGGCGATTTCGTTGATGTCGCAATTGGGCATCATCTGCTCCATCTGCAAATCCACCATTATTTGAGGCTGCGGAGGAATGGAGATGCCCTGGAGAATTTTTTGTACTTGTTCTTGGGTTAGGTCTGCCATGGATGCGCAATCTTTTAATTTATTAGGTGTTTTACTCGGTCACGGATGCCGAGTATGTAGTGTGTGGTAGGCGTGCGTATTTTTATTTCTAGATTCACGACTCCAAGTGCATAAAGTGTAGCTAAGCTGAGCTTGAAACTGGTGATATTTTTGTAATGATTTGTCGAAAACTGAGTTTCGGGCTTTAAGCGATATATTCGCGCTTAAAGCCCGCTATAATGCGCGCCCTCCCATTTACTGCCACGGCGGAACACCCATGACTACTGAAGCCCAACCACTGCGCAAGCTGATCCTTAAGTCTCAAGCGGATCGCCGTTTAAAGCTGGGGCACCTGTGGATATTCTCCAATGAAGTGGATGTAAAACAAACGCCACTCAAGCAATTTGCAGTTGGTGAGCAAGTACTGGTCTATAACAATCGTGAGCAGGTCATGGGTATCGCGACGATTAACCCGACTGGGTTGATCTGCGGTCGAATCGTTAGTCGCTCGGTGAAAGAACCACTAAATAAAGCCCTGTTCCTTAAGCGTATTAAACAGGCGCTGGCGTTGCGTGAAGCCTGTTTTGATGCGCCTTGCTACCGTTTGATCTACGGCGACAGTGACCTGTTGCCGGGGCTGGTGGTTGATCGTTTTAATGATTATCTAGTTGTGCAGATTGCCACGGCCGGTATGGAAGCGTTGCAAGATGTGATTGTTGAGGCGCTGCAGGAGGTGCTAAAACCCACAGGTATCTTGTTGCGCAACGATCATGGCGCGCGTGAGTTTGAAGGGCTGGAGTTAAAGGTGGAGGCGATTGGGGATGTGCCTGAAGCCGTTGAAATGGTTGAAAATGGCACCAAGTTTATAGCGCCGATTGTTGAGGGGCAGAAGACAGGCTGGTTCTACGATCACCGTGAAAACCGCGCGTTGTTACAGCGCTTGGCGCCGGGTAAACGTGTCCTTGACGTATTCTCTTATATCGGTGGCTGGGGTGTGCAGGCGGCGACCGCTGGTGCTTCCGACGTGGTGTGTGTCGACGCTTCAGCTCAGGCGCTCGACTGGGTTGCTGAGAACGCTGAGATCAACGGCGTTGCTGACCGAGTGAGCTGCGTGCAGGGTAAAGCGATTCAGGTCATGAAGGACATGATCAGTAAAGGTGAGAAATTTGACATCGTGGTGTTGGATCCGCCGGCGTTTATCAAGCGTAAGAAAGATCAGAAGTCAGGTGAAGCGGCTTACCGTCACATCAACGAGTTGGGTATCCGCCTGCTTGCCGACGACGGTTTGTTGGTGTCGGGTTCTTGTTCAATGCATTTGGAAAAGCAGACGTTGGTTGAGGTGGTTCGTGGTGCGGCGCGCAAGTTGGATAAGCACGCGCAGATTCTGTCCCAGGGCGGTCAAGGTGCCGATCACCCTGTGCACCCCGCAATACCTGAAACCGATTACCTAAAAGCGGTGTTTGCACGGATTTATACACCCTGAATGTGGGCTTAAACCCATTCACTTTTGGTGCCGTGTCGCGGTACCTGTCATCCCTTCTTAGGCTGGTTTCAGTTGTTCAATGATCAGCTGCAGCTGTTGTAATAGCTGGGTGTGAGCAGTGGCTGGCAATTGTTGCCACTGCTCGTCCCGATCAGCTAATTGTTGCTGGAGGTTTTGCAGCTGTTGGCGCAAATCCGCCTGCCCGGCTTCTAGCAGCCAATCAACCAGAGCTCGATCTCGTTCACCGACCTTGTGCCAAAGTAAGCGCTCTACGCCGGCAATGTTGTGCTGCAGCGCTTGGGCGTGGTGGCCAGAGAATTGATTGTGCTCGATGAAGTCTCCGCTGGGGGATAGCTTAGGGGCCAGCTGGGTGGCTAATAAATCGTCTGCTAAAAGTTGCTGCAAGGACTGTCGCCAAAGAGCCAGGCGCGCACTGGGACTAAGGCTGTGGTAGTTGATTGATACGGCGCTGGCGTCGTGTGCCATACGGTATTGCAGCGCATCTAAGTCATCGAGTAACAGGTTGCTGTGCAGCTTGAGCAGAGTGCGGCGGCGATTGCTGGGCAGGTCAACGATACTCATTCCGCTCTGCTTCTGATTTGCGCTGAGCGCAGCCGATGCCTTGAAATCATCTATGGGGCGTTGCATGTCTTCGCCCCATAGAAGATAAGCCATGGCGTGCAGGCCGATGCTGATATCGCCATTGTCGCTGAAGCCGTGCTGACTGCGCAGTGTCTTTGCGTTCATGGGAACGGCGATGTCGTTGACCAAACCTGAGTGGCTATAGACGTCAAAGTAATCGAGATAGCCCGCTTGGATAGGCCAAGCGTCGAGTAAAAAACGGCTTTCATTGAGCTGACCAAAGAGCCCTGGGTTGATGTCCGCAAGGCTGAAAAAAGGCGCTAATTGCTGCAGTGTTTGATGGGTCTTATGCCACTGATCACGGGCGTCGCTTAGGGTAAGTTCACTGGGTGTGCTCAGCAGTAGGTCAATGCTCTGCTGTAGGTGCTGAGCCTGTCGTTGTGTTTCTTTTAATTCGAGGCCTGCCAGGCTCCAGACGCTGTCGGTGGCGCGCTTTAGCTCGGCATCGATGAGTTTGTCTTGAACGCTTTCAGCCGCTGTGCTGCTTGCCAGTTGCGGGGCGTCTGGCTGGCAGCCATTGAGCGCTGCCATTATCATCAGCGCGGCCAACAGACGCGTGAGGCGGGTAGGCATTCTAATTAAGTACAGGCGCGGCATGCGGGTTACCTATTAAATGGAGGCTCTTTGGTGTCAGTCACGCAGGCTGATGATCGGCCAGCCGTTGGCTTCAGCTGCGCTACGCAGGGCATCATCCGGGTCGACCGCAACAGGGTTCTTTGTCTGCTCTAATAGCGGCAGGTCATTGATTGAGTCACTGTAAAAGTAGGCGTCGCTGTCGTCACCGCTAAACCCCTGTTGCGAGGCTTCCTCTTTCAGCCACTTTGCTAAGCGTGTGATTTTTCCCTCTTGGAAGCAGGGGGTGCCAATCATGCGACCAGTGTAGCGGTTGTCGACTATCTCGGCTTCTGTGGCGAGTATGGCATCAACACCAAGCGACTCGGCAATCGGCTGGGTAATAAAGCGATTGGTTGAGGTGATGATCAATAAAAAGTCGCCGCGCGCGCGGTGCTGAGCCAGCAGTTCTTTGGCTTTTGGGAGCATGGCTGGGGCTATTTTTTCGCGGCTAAACTGGGCGTGGAAATTGGCCAGTTCGTCCATATCGAAGCGCGTCAGAGGCTCTAGGGAGAATTCGTTATAGGCTTGTATGTCGAGCTCACCACGTTCGTAATCGGCGTAAAAACGGTCGTTTTCAGCTTTGTACACGTTGGCGTCTACAAGACCCTGCTCGACCATGAATTCGCCCCATCCATGATCGCTGTCGGTGGCGATTAGGGTGTGGTCTAGATCGAAAATGGCCAGGCTCACGGGCGTCTACCTTTGATAATAAGTGGGCGCCTGCGGCTGCTATCGCTTGATGCAGGCTTGGATTCTGGGGCGCAAGCATACAGAGCCGTTTCGGTGGCAACAAGAAAATTACCATAGGGCTTGTGCGGGTTTGCATCGGCCCCGCTGATAGTTTCCCTAAGCTATTGGTTATATTGGTGAAAATAAAGTATTTGTGGAACAATGAGTATCGGTAAAGGTGAATGTAATTTAAGGGAGTTCCTGAGTGATAGACGCTGACGGTTTCAGACCGAACGTAGGCATTGTTATTGCCAATGCCCAAGGTCAGTTGCTCTGGGCCCGCCGCGTTGGAGGTCAAGATGCTTGGCAGTTTCCTCAGGGCGGTATTAATGACAATGAAAGCGCCGAACAAGCACTCTACCGTGAGCTGTTTGAAGAAGTGGGACTGCGCAAGCAAGACGTGAAAATTATCGACCGGACCCGCGGGTGGCTGCGTTACCGCTTGCCGAAACGCTTGTTGAGGCATGGTTCGAATCCTCTTTGTGTCGGCCAAAAGCAGAAATGGTTTTTGCTGCAGTTGCTCAGTGATGACAGCAACGTGGCGATGGATTGCCATGACGGCCCAGCAGAGTTCGATGGTTGGCGCTGGGTTAGCTACTGGTACCCGCTCGATCAAGTGGTGAATTTTAAACGCGACGTCTATCGGCGAGCCCTTAAAGAGCTTTCCGTGGCGCACTCGGCTTTAGAAGCCGGTGGGGCGGGGGGGTAATCACCTATGCTCAATTCACTGCGTAGTATTGTTCAAGAAGTTAACGCGGCGCGTGATTTGCAATCGGCTCTCGATATTATCGTTAGCCGAGTCAAAAAGGTGATGAAAACAGAGGTGTGTTCAGCCTACCTCCTCGATGCAAATAAACGCTATCTACTGATGGCGACGGATGGCTTGAATGCCAGCGCGGTTGGCCAGGTAAGTCTCGGTTTAGACGAGGGCTTGGTTGGTTACGTGGCGGTACGTGAAGAACCCATCAATTTAGAGCAGGCCACAGCCCACCCGAAGTATCAATATTTTCCCGAGACGGGCGAAGAACGTTTTAGCTCGTTTCTCGGGGCCCCCATTATTCACCACCGAGAAGTGCTCGGCGTGTTGGTTATTCAGCAGCATGAGCAGCGCCGTTTTGATGAGGGTGATGAAGCCTTTCTCATCACCATGTCGGCGCAGCTGGCGGGTGTAATTGCCCATGCTCGCGCTACTGGCGCGCTTAAGAACATGGGGCAGCAAGCCACAGAGGCGAAGTTTAGCGGTGTTGCTGGGGCGCCGGGTGTTGCCATTGGCAAGGCGGTGGTGATATCTCAAGCGGCTGATTTGCGCGCCGTGCCCTTTCGTCAGGTGGACGACATAGCGGCTGAACTGACATTTTTTCAGGCTGGCTTGGTTGCTGCGCGCGAGACAATTAGCGATCTGGGTGAGCAGCTTAAATCGCGCTTGAACACTCAAGAGCAGGCTTTATTCGGTGCCTATTTGGCCATGCTGGACGATGCGTCACTGGCCAGTGAGGTAACCGATCGTATCTGCGAAGGTATTTCGTCTGCTTACGCTTGGAGTGAGGTAATTCTCGAGCACGAGCGCACCTTTAGTGCCATGAACGACCCCTATTTACGCGAGCGGGCGGCGGATGTTCGGGATTTGGGACAGCGTGTGTTGGCACACCTGCAGGAGTCGGCTGACCAAGATCGGGTGTACCCCGACAACACTATTTTGGTCGGCGAAGAGCTAACCGCCTCGATGCTCGGTGAAGTCCCGCAGGATAAGTTGGTGGGTATGGTTTCCGTGCAGGGGTCAAGTAACTCCCATGTGGCTATTTTGGCTCGGGCGATGGGGGTGCCGACGGTCATGGGGGCTGTCGACCTACCTTTTAGACAGGTCGAGGCACGTGAGCTGGTGGTCGATGGCTACCGAGGGGTGTTGTATACGGACCCGAGTGCCAACCTGCGCAAACACTATGAAGCGATTTGTGAGGAAGAGCGCGAGCTGGTTAAAGGGCTGGAGGCGCTGAAGGACTTACCCTGCGAGACGACCGATAATTATCGTGTGCCACTCTGGGTGAATACCGGTTTGATGGCTGATGTGGTGCGCTCGCTGGAGCGAGGTGCCGAAGGTGTTGGGCTTTATCGCACTGAAATTCCATTTTTATTACGTGACCGCTTTCCCTCCGAAGAAGAGCAGCGTGCTATCTATCGTGAGCAGCTGGTGGCCTTTGCGCCGCACACCGTGACCATGCGCACGCTGGATGTCGGCGGGGATAAGTCGCTGCCTTACTTCCCTATCGATGAAGAAAATCCGTTCCTTGGTTGGCGCGGTATTCGGGTGACACTCGATCACCCCGAGATTTTTCTGGCGCAGGTGCGCGCTATGTTGAAGGCCAGTGAAGGCCTCAATAACATGCGTATTATGTTGCCGATGATAACCAGTCTCAGTGAGCTGGAATCGGCTAAGGTTTTAATTCACCGCGCCTTTCATGAGCTTTTGGAGGAGGGCTATCAAATTGAACTGCCGCCCATTGGTGTCATGATTGAAGTGCCCGCAGCTGTGTATCAAGCGCGGGAACTGGCGAGGCGCTCTGACTTCCTGTCGGTGGGCAGTAATGATTTAACCCAGTATTTGCTGGCGGTTGATCGCAACAACCCGCAGGTGGCGGATCTTTATCAAGCTTTTCACCCAGCGGTGTTGCACGCGTTGCAGAGTATTGTCGAAGCGGCGCATAGTGAAGGCTCAAGTGTGAGTATCTGCGGTGAGTTGGCGGGTGACCCAGGCGCGGCTGTCCTGCTGTTGGCTATGGGTTACGATGTTCTGTCTATGAACGCGACCAACCTGCCGAAGGTGAAGTCGGCCATTCGGGGCATCAGCTTAGTCGAGGCTAAGGCGTTGCTGGAGGATGTGATGCGCCAGCCGGACGCAGAGTCAGTCAGTCGCTGTATGGAAAGTGTATTGAATCGGCCCAGTTTTACTCGGCTGCTGGGTCCTAAGACCTAATTGTATTGCATAAAAAACCGCCAATTGGCGGTTTTTTATGCCTGAAATAAACGAGCTGCAATACCCAACGACCACTGCTATTGGGGGGCTGGGCACAACAAGTAGGTGTCAACGAGTGGCTGTGTTCTGGTGGCCAACAGGCAGTTATGAGTGCGGGACTTAGCCCCAGCGACGTACCCGGCCCGTGTCTAGATGGATGAAGTTACTGCGTGGGTAATAGCCTACGCCACCGGCACGTAAATTTAATGCGGCGCGGTGCACTTCGGGCAGGGCTTGTTTGGGTAGGCGTAAATCAATTGCGCGGCCCTGCAGGTGGAAGCTTTTTTTGGCTACGTTATGGCCCATTTTACGGAGTTTTTCGTTGCTTTCAGGGGAGCGGTAACCGGAGATGATGTGGATTTCACCGCTGTGGTTCATGCGCGCCTGTAGGCGATGGATGTCGTCTAGCAGCAGTGGATCCATCTGCGTTACCTGGTCATTACGGTGATCGCGCAGCAGGCGATTGAGCTGTGATAACTCATCCATTTGGTACTGGCCATCGGCCCAATAGGTGGCGTTAGTCGCCTCTCCCGTGTGTAAGTTGCGAAGGGCTAGGCTGCGCGCCGGCGCCTGTTTATTTGCAAGGGCGAGGGGGCTGAGGCTGGTGAGTGCGGCGATACTGGAAAACTTGAGTAATTGACGGCGAGAAACGGACATAAAAGCTTGGCTCAAAATAGATTTATTATTGTGTGGAATCGTGTCGCTTACGGTGAGCGAGCACACAAAATTATGCCAAGAGCCGAGGCATATGTATAGCTCAAGGTTAATAAATGCTTACTTCATATACGGATTGGGTATATCGAGTTGGTGCGAGGCGGGGGAAAACCGTTACTTATCAGGGGGCTAGAGCTCTACTGTGGCTCCTTCTGTGTTGTTAACGATCTGATCACGTTGATAAACGTCATCGCGGAATTGAATGAGTTGCTCTTTATCAACCCAGGCGGTTAGGTAAGCAAGGTAGGTGGGGACGGGTTTGGGCAGTTTTACGTACTGTGTGGCGCCGCTCTCCATCTGCGAGTCTATGCGAGCACTGCCCCAGTTTTTCTTGCCTTTAAGTAACGCTCTGGCCAGTTTCATGGGTTTTTCAACCCTGACGCAGCCGGAGCTTAGGGCGCGCTTGTGGCGTGCAAAAAGTTCTGGGTGGCTGGTATCGTGTAGATAAATAGACATGTCATTGGGGATGACGAATTTAACACTGCCGAGGGCATTGTTGTCTCCAGGGGCTTGTTGAAAGCGGTATTTGAAGTTGCGCGCTGTAGCGTTTTTCCAGTCAATCGTTTCGACTGGAACTTCAACGGGGTTGCTCCAGCTTTCCAGTACGCGAATGTTGCGCGTGGTGAGGTAAGACGGGTCTTTACGTGCCTGTGGCAGTATGTCGTAGAGCCCGATGCGGCGTGGGACGTTCCACGAGGGGTTGAGTACCAGCGTGCTGATGGACTCTTTAAGGGCCGGTGTTTTTCGGTAAGTTTTACCGATGATTACTTTCATTTCCAGCTCGGTCACGCCGTGGTTCATTAGCTGCAGGCTGTAATCCGTCATGTTGACCCACAAGAAGCGGTCCCCCAGGTCGGCGGGTAGTTCACGCCAGCGCTTCATATTTAAGGCGATTTGTCGGATACGCTGCAGTGGGGGCACGTTGAGTCGCGTGCGGGTTTGCCTGTCGAGCTTACCGTTAGCCAGCATGCCGTGCCGCTGTTGGAACTGTTTAAGGCTGTCGACCAGAGGTTCGTCCAGTGTTTGCGTCTGTTCTTCGGTAAGCGGTGTGTCGTCGGCGAACCACTCGAGTAGGGTGCTTTTTTGGAGGGGATAGTCACCATAAAGGCTCAGCAGCTCACGTAATTCAACCACCTGTGGGTGGCGCTGCCCTAACTTGAGGGTAGGGCCTTCGTTAATAGGTACCCAGTGCTTTGCCAACTCTTGATATTGAACTAAAGCCAAGCGCAGTTGTTTGTAGTCGTTGTGATTGGGTGCCATGCCGTGCAGCACTTTGTTGAGTTGTCGCTGACTTTGATTCTCTGATACGAGTCGAATGATGTTGTCGTGATCAATGCCGCGGCTGTGTTGGTTGGGTTGGTACGCAACGGGTTTTAGTAATTGTTGCTTGCGCAGAGTGTCGGGCAGTAATTGATTGCTCATGACATCTTCAGCGTAGGAGATAAAGGCATCGGTTAACTGTATGTCGAGTGCCGTGGCTGCACGTGGTGTCAGCTGCATATTGTGCAGACGCTGTTGGATGTAGCTTAAGTGGTACTGGTAATCGATGAGTTGGTCGGCGCTCGTTTCACGTAATTGTTGTAGAAGCAGTTCGCCGGTGGGGGCCAGTGAAAAGCCGTCCATCCACAGCATTTGGTAGTTGGTTCGAGCATAAATACGGCTGACTGTGCCCATGTGGTGTAGTTCACCGCTCTCTAGTAATTGCTCGCTTTCGTCCAAGAGCCAGCGCTGCAGGCTGTTGTTGGCGGCGAGAGGTGGCAACACTGGGGTTAGTTGCGTGTTGGCGTTGTAGGCGAGGTAAAACCCCCCGAAGCAGGCTGCGATCAGGGTGAGTATAAGTAGGGTCGGGCGCTGTTTGTTGTGTGGCTGTTGGGTTGAGTAGTGCGTCATGGTTACAAGTATGGCAACGATCATATCGCTGTGTAGGCGAATAGATGAAATCTGTTGCTCAAATTGCAAATTAGTTGATACCGCCGATGGGTTATTCCTTAATGGTATTAAGGCGGTTGTAGATAGCGTTAATTGTTTGACCTGTCGTGGTTGTGAAGGGATGTCTTTATGTGCCCCAGTGTTCGTATACCTCAGACTCCACCTGTCCTTCGCTGTCAAAGCTACGTTCAAAAAAGTATGCGTGTTGCTGGCGGTCGATGAGCACAATGCTAGAGGCTCGAGTGCCGTAGCCCGGTAATTCAGGGTGTTTAATGAAACGCGATGAAAGCTTATGTTCCAGTGGCGTGGGCACGCCCGTGTTGGGCAGGCTGTGCTGGCTGGCCAGTTGGGTATCGCGCATCATTTCTAGCAGCTGCTTGGCTAAAGCTTGGGCGCCCTCCGAGTTGGGTAGCTGCCTGTCTTGTTCGACGATGTGTTCTAGTCGAGCTCGGCTGCTGTTGACCTTGGGCCAAGGGCTGTCGAGTAGGCCGTTGCTCAGGCCGTAATAACCCGCCGAGAGTTGCTGGGGGGCTGTGTTACGGCGATTACTGAAGTAATAGAGCTCTTCGGCGGTGCCCGCGATGAGGTTGAAGCCGCTGTAGTTGTTAGCCCCGCGAGACAGTGTGTGCAGGTACTGATGGCTGTGTTGATCAGTGCAGAGAGCATTTACTGTGAGGGTGCCGCGCGATGGTTGTGTGTGAGGTGTGACTGACGGGGCCTCGCGGTAGTTGGTGAGCGCGGCGAAGCGGCCGGAGCGGTTTAAGCCAAGCCATGTGCCACCTGCTTGCAGGTCGCGGCCAGCCATAAAGGGCGGCGCGTTATTATCGTCTGTGTCGCTGTTCCAAAATTGCGCTGCGCGGGTCGGGCGCGTAAAGAATTCATCACGGTTAGCGGCGACAATCAGGGGGAATTCGGGGTGTTGCTGGAGCG
>Ga0209081_1001336_pt1 | contig 14762 bp, 11 predicted proteins | sample GOMGulsemesocosm_4_FD_184636 | JGI IMG/M metagenome (GOLD analysis project Ga0209081, IMG submission 184636) | Methane-oxidizing microbial communities from mesocosms in the Gulf of Mexico - GOM15B Gulf of Mexico (SPAdes) (version 2) | ecosystem: Environmental > Aquatic > Marine > Cold seeps... | reverse complement strand
AAAAAAACTAGGTATTAATACCTAGCATTTTTTTTGTCGTAATTTCCTAGCGACTCAGACTTAATCATTCGCAACTGACATTATTGATTTATTAATTTGCTCTAATACTAACTGAGGATCAACTGCTTTAGTAATTGGACGCCCAATCACCAAATAGTCAACACCAACATCAATTGCTTGCTCTGGTGTCATAATACGCTGTTGATCATCACTTGCAGAGCCTGCAGGTCTGATGCCTGGCGTGATCAATTTAAACTCTTTACCTAAAGAGCGTTTTAATTGCTCCGCTTCCATTGCTGAGCACACCACACCATCTAAACCACTTTGTTTAGCTAAACTAGCAAGAAAATTAACTTGCTCTGCCGGTGTTTTAGTAATACCTAAGCCACGTAAATCATTCTCTGACATACTTGTTAATACAGTTACGGCAATAAGCAGTGGTGCATTATCACCATAGTTAATTAAAGCTTCTTTCGCTTTAATCATCATTTGGCTACCGCCACTGGCATGGACATTCACCATCCAAACACCTAAGTCTGCCGCTGCAGTTACCGCTTTTGCTACCGTATTAGGTATATCGTGAAATTTCAAATCAAGAAATACATCAAAGCCCTTCCCTGTTAATGTTTTTACAAATTCAGGACCAAAATAAGTAAACATCTCTTTACCTACTTTTAACTTACAATCATTTGGCGAAATTTTATCTACAAATGATAACGCATCATTTTTTTTATCAAAATCTAACGCAACAACTACTTTGGGATCTAACATGAGCTTTCCTATTTTCAATTCTGTCTCGCGAACTAAGTCGCTTTAAATATAAGTTTCATTAATAAATGATTAAAGTTAATAATTATTCCTTACAAAGCCCTGTGGTTCAAGAGCAAAAAGAAAGCACGGAGTTGACGCTAGTCAATGAGTACTTTCGATGCCGCTATTGAGCTTTAGGGCAAAGAAAGGTGAAATTATTCGCCTTCTAGGCCAATGAATGGCTTTAACTGTTCCCATTCGTGACAAGATGGACAAGACCAATAATGAGTTGAACTATTAAAACCACAATTACGACAACTATACCGATGCTTCATTTTTAAATATTCACTGATCAGATCTTTAATTAAATCTAAACTAGTATTATTGTCTTCTTCACCTGTTTGTCTCATTTGCATTTTAACAAAGTGCTTAAAACCACGTATGGTTGGTCTACGCTTTAATGCAGACAGCATAAATTCTTTCGCTTTTTTATTACCATGCTTTTCTTCTACATAGCTTAAATAAGAAATTAACGCACTTGAACTTGCTGTTTCATCATAAACTTTTTTAATAAACGTAAAAAACTCACCTTCTGCGTCTAAATGTAAATAACATTGATGCATTTGTTCAATAACATCAGGAAAGAACTCTTTATCTTGTTGATAAATGTCTTGATAACATTTGCAAGCCAGCTCACATTGTTTATGATTTTCATAAATTTTTGCCATTAACCAATTTGCGCGACATGAGTTTGGATCTAGTTTCAGTGCTTGCTCAAGTAATTCAATAACGTCAATAAACTTATCTTGCTCAAAGGCACTCGTTGCTTGTTCACAATAAAAATTAGCTAGAGTATGTAACAAACGTTTATCGTTAAACTTAACAATCAATTTTTTATGATTAATTCCCTGCTGCCAATCTTTAGTTGACTGGAAAATTTTTAGTAAATAATTTAATGACTTTAAGCCATAATCATCAGACTTTAATAGCTTGTTAAACATTTTTTCTGCACGATCATACAAGCCTGCACTTAAAAAATCTTTTCCTAACTCAAATACAGCTTGCTGTTTATCTTTAGTTGGTAAGTTACCGTGACGAACTAAGTGTTCATGTACTTTCAATGCTCTATCTAATTCACCGCGCTTACGAAATAGATTTGCCATAGCAAAATGCGCTTCAACACTATCATCTTCAACTTTCAAAGCATCAAGAAGTGAATCAATGGCTTTATCTTTTTGGTTTGATAACAGGTAGTTTAAACCCGTAGAATACTTAATGGATAAGTCTTGTTTGATAGTTTGATCTTTTTGTTTAATACTATTTCGACCCATAAACCATCCATAGGCCATGGCAACGGGTAATAATAAAAAAAGCAGCTCTATCATAAAGTTAAACTTCTGTTGAACGGTTTTTAGCTAACGCTTTTTTACTTTTACGAATCATTCGCCATAATAAAGTTGTCAATAAGCCAAGTATAAAGCCAATAACAGTAAATAAACTGACAGCAGCGGCAATAGATAATTCGACTTTAGCGACAAGGTAGTTTAATGAAATGATTTGTTCATTTTGACTGCCAAAAACAAAGGCAATAGAGAGTAAAATTAGGGCTAAAAAAATAGTGAAGTAAATTCTCACGTGGATTATCTCTCTTAGTAGTAATTATAAGAATGTATAAACAAAAAAAACGGCATACAATGTATGCCGTTTATTATCTAATTTTTTTGTCTTTATTACAATAAGAGTGCATAAAGTTGTAATAAAGAAACAATTAAGCTACTGAAAGATTAACCCTTTCACGCAATTCCTTACCTGGTTTAAAGTGAGGTACGTATTTACCACTTAACTCTACAGATTCACCAGTTTTAGGATTTCTACCAACCCTAGGTGCACGATAATGTAATGAGAAACTACCAAATCCTCTAATTTCAATGCGGTCACCTTTTGACAAAGATTGCGCCATTAATTCTAAGATTTCTTTTATCGATTGTTCTACATCTCTAGCTGATAAATGCGATAGTTTATCGGCTAATTTTTCAATGAGTTCTGATTTGGTCATAGACCCTCCAGTATTCACTAAGCATCGCGCTAATGGGATTAATATAAAGAGGAGAATAATACTATTCTCCTCCCCTCGTCTCTTTTTAGTTTAATACAAATTAAAAAGAGTGCAAACAATTAAAAAATATAAGTTTTTTAAAAATTAGTTTTTAGCGTTTTTAAACGCTGCAGCCATTGCACTTAAACCAGTTTCTTCAACTTGATTTAGGTTATCCATCGCTTCACGTTCGTCAGCTTGGTCTTTCGCTTTGATAGATAAGCTAATAGTACGGTTCTTACGATCCACACCCATAAACTTAGCTTCAACATCGTCACCAATAGATAATACTGTAGACGCATCTTCAACACGCTCAACAGAAATATCACTAACACGTAAGTAACCTTCAACACTTTCAGCCAACTCAATCGTTGCGCCTTTAGCGTCTACAGCTGTTACTTTACCGTTAACAATAGTACCTTTCTTCTTATCAGTTAGGTACATGTTGAACGGGTCATCTTCAGCTTGTTTAACACCAAGAGAGATACGTTCACGCTCAGGGTCAACTTGAAGAACGATAGCTTGAATTTCATCGCCTTTCTTATAATCACGAACAGCTTCTTCACCGCCAGCCCATGAAATATCAGATAAGTGAACTAAACCATCTATGCCGCCATCAAGACCAATGAAGATACCAAAGTCAGTAATTGACTTGATCTTACCTGATACTTTGTCGCCTTTGTTGAAGTTTTTAGCAAACTCTTCCCAAGGGTTAGCAATACATTGTTTAAGACCTAAAGAAATACGACGACGTTCTTCATCAATTTCTAATACTAGTACTTCAACAGTATCACCTAAGCTAACAACTTTAGATGGGTGGATGTTTTTGTTAGTCCAATCCATTTCAGAAACGTGAACTAAACCTTCAACGCCTTCTTGGATTTCAACGAAACAACCGTAATCAGTTAAGTTAGTTACGCGACCAGAAAGTTTAGAACCTTCTGGGTAACGGTTAGCAATAGCTACCCATGGATCTTCGCCTAACTGCTTCATACCTAGAGATACACGAGTGCGCTCACGGTCGAATTTCAATACTTTAACTTTTATTTCATCACCAACATTTACGATTTCACTTGGGTGCTTAACACGTTTCCAAGCCATATCTGTGATGTGAAGTAGGCCATCAATACCACCTAAGTCTACGAATGCACCGTAGTCAGTAAGGTTTTTAATAATACCTTTAACTTCTTGGCCTTCCGCTAATGACTCTAGTAATTCATCACGTTCTGCACTGCCTTCAGCTTCGATTACAGCACGACGTGAAACAACTACGTTATTACGCTTTTGATCAAGCTTAATAACTTTGAATTCTAAATCTTTACCTTCAAGGTGAGCAGTGTCACGTACTGGACGTACATCTACTAATGAACCTGGTAAGAAAGCACGAATATTGCTAACTTCAACCGTGAAACCACCTTTAACTTTACCGTTGATAACACCGATAACAGTTTCTTTTTCTTCGTAAGCTTTTTCAAGTACTTGCCATGCTTCGTGACGTTTAGCGTCTTCACGAGAAAGAATCGTTTCACCAAAACCATCATCTGTCGCTTTAAGCGATACATCGACTTCATCGCCAACAGCAACTTCTACTTCGCCAGCTGGGTTTTTGAATTGGTCAATTGAGATTACACTCTCAGATTTAAGGCCAGCGTCAACAATTACGTTGTCTTTGGTTACTTTTACGATTGTACCCTTGATAATTGAACCAGGGCGTGTTTCGATTTCTTTTAAACTTTCTTCAAAAAGTTGTGCAAAATTTTCAGTCATAACTTGTGTATTAACTCGTTATTAATCCAATCAACATCGTTGTTTCATGGGGTTGTTAAATTAGCCTCGGTACATCCATGACGTAGGCTTTAGTTAAATTATCTTTTTATGAGACACCAAGTCCCAATAAAAAAACAAAGATTTATGTTAATTTTTCATTCGCAAATGAAAGGACTTTATTGACCACTTCTTGTATAGAAAGATCAGTAGAATCAATTATTAACGCACCTTCTGCTGGTACAAGCGGGGCAACTTCACGGTTACGATCTCGCTCATCTCGTTGACGTATGTCATCCAAAAGGCGCCCGATTTTAACATCAAAGCCCTTCTCTTTCAACTGATTAAATCGTCGTCCCGCTCTTTCTTCTGCGCTAGCGGTTAAAAATACTTTCACAGGAGCTTTTAAAAAAACGACTGTACCCATATCTCGACCATCAGCAACTAAGCCAGGAGTAACACAAAATGCCCGTTGTCGTCGCAATAACGCTTCGCGTACCCGAGGAAAAGCGGCTACTTTTGATGCTAGCGCGCCAATTTCTTCAGTACGAATAGTCGTAGTGACATCTTCACCTTCTAAAATGACTTTACTTTCGCCTTGATTACTTATTTCAAATTGTACGTCAAGATGAGCAGCCATAGGGATTAAGGGCTCTTCATCGTCAAGGCCTACATGATGATGTTGAGTAGCCACAGCAAGTACACGATAAATGGCGCCACTATCAAGTAAATGCCAACCAAGTTGTTCAGCTACAATTCTGGCAACAGTTCCTTTGCCTGCCCCGCTAGGGCCATCAATGGTAATTACGGGAATGCTTTCCTGCATACATCTATCTCCTAAAGTCAAAAATCGGCGGCATTATACGGGATTTATAATATAAAATCGCCTGAAAAATTATTACGTAACTTATTTAGCCAATTTAGCAAGAGACTTGTGCTAACTTATCAAAATAATCAGGAAATGTTTTCGCTGTACATTTAGGATCATTTATCGTAACAGGCGTTTCACTCAAGGCAACAAGAGAAAAACACATAGCCATTCGATGATCATTATAAGTATCAATTTCAGCGTGTTTCAATAACTTAGGTGGGGTAATAGAAATATAGTCTTCACCTTCAACAACGTCAGCGCCAACCTTTCTCAGCTCTGTTGCCATAGCCGTTAATCTGTCGGTTTCTTTTACCCGCCAGTTATAGATATTTCTAATGGTAGTTGTTCCTTGAGCAAAAAGCGCCGTTGTTGCGATAGTCATCGCGGCATCGGGTATATGATTCATATCCATATCAACAGCTGTAAGTGGTTTGCCTACAACAGTGATTGACTCATCACCCCAAGTCACTTCAGCACCCATTTTTTCAAGAACATCGGCAAAGTGTTTGTCACCTTGAACACTTAATTTTCCAACACCATGTACAGTAACCGTCCCTCCTTTAATTGCTCCTGCGGCCAAAAAATATGAAGCAGAAGAAGCATCACCTTCCACCATGTATTTTTCAACAGATTGGTAAGATTGATTACCTTTTACTGTGAATGATTGATAGTCGTTATTTTGTACACTTACACCAAACCGACTCATAATATTTAAGGTTATATCAATGTATGGCTTAGAAACTAATTCACCTTCAATTTTTATCTGGGTGTCTGTTTTTAATAAAGGGGTTATCATCAATATTGCGGTTAAAAACTGGCTAGAAATAGAGCCGTCTATACTCACATTATTACCCGTTAACGTTTTACCTTTTATTTTTATAGGTGGGTAATCTGTGTTTTCTAAATATTGGGTATCGGCATTAAGTTGTGTTAACGCATTTATTAAATGGCCAATAGGCCTTTCTTTCATTCTTGGTTCACCCGTTAAGATAAATTCACCATCACTGGCAGCAAGAGCAGCGCACAATGGACGCATCGCAGTGCCTGCATTACCGAGATATAATTCTACTGGTTCATTAACGTTGAAAAATCCATTATTACCGACAACCGTACACTCGGTACCACAGTCGCTCAAGGTGTATTCAATACCAAGCGTTCTTAGTGCATTTAACATATGGTTTATATCATCACTAACAAGTAAATTAGTGATTTTAGTCACACCATTAGCTAATGCTGCAATTAATAATGCACGATTAGATAAACTTTTTGATCCTGGTAAAAAAACTTCACCATTAATTTTATTGATTGGGTTTAATGTTAACTGTTCCATGCTACTTAGTCTCTTGTTCAAATTTTTTCATAAAAGCTACAAGAGCTTGTACGCCTTCAATTGGCATAGCATTGTAGATACTTGCACGCATACCGCCAACAATTCTATGACCTTTTAACGCCATTAACCCGTGTTGCTCAGCCTGAATTAAAAACTGATCATTTAAGCTTTCATCTTTTAACCAAAATGGAATATTCATTTTGCTGCGATATTGAGATTCAATATGGTTTTGATAAAAATCGCTACTATCAATTGCTTGATATAATAATTCTGCTTTTGCTTGGTTAATTTTAGCAATAGTTTTTATGCCACCTAACTCTTTTAGCCATTGAAAAACTAACCCTGCCAAGTACCACGCATACGTTGGTGGTGTATTATACATAGAGTCATTATTAGCGCTAGTTTGGTAATTCATAATACAAGGCGTTGCTTGATGCGCATTACCTAAAAGATCTTCACGAACAATAACAATTGTCAAACCTGATGGGCCAATATTTTTTTGTGCACCCGCATATATCAAACCAAACTTAGTTACGTCTATTTCATGCGATAAGATAGTTGATGACATGTCGGCAATCAGCGGCACACCATTGGTTTCTGGAATATCATTAATTTCAATGCCATCTACCGTTTCATTTGGACAATAATGCACATAAGCAGCATCACTATTTAATGGCCATTTATTAAAAGGCATGAGGCTAGTTTCACCATCGCTGTGTTCTTCTCGAATATTAATAACATTAATATCGCCAAAATTTTTGGCTTCAACCGCTGCCGCTTTTGACCATGAACCATTGACAATATAATCGGCAGACTTGCCTTGAGGTAATAAATTTAAGGGCACGGCAGAAAACTGTCCTCGGCCACCACCATGACAAAACAATACTTTGTAATGTTCAGGAATACTCATAAGCTCACGTAAATCTGCTTCGGCTTGTGCTGCCATTACCATATACACATCACTACGGTGGCTTAGTTCCATCACTGAGCTGCCCGTATTATTCCAATTTATAAACTCTTCTTGTGCTTTTAGCATAACTGCTTTTGGTAGCATGGCAGGGCCAGCACAAAAATTAAAAATTTTAGACATTTTATTTTCTCAAAGTTAAAAATAAATAGTCGAGCCTCACTTCGTTCGAGTCGACCTACAATAAAAACGCATACTATTTCACATCCATGTGACTCGATATACAGTTCATCCTGAACATAAAAAAAGGCGGTTATTAGCCGCCTTTTTCAATGTATGCGACGTTTATTCTTCTTCGTCGCTTGATGAGTTTTCATCATCCACTTGTTGAGCGCTTTGTTCGGGATTATGCTCAGATGATGTATCACCTTCAACACTTTCGCCTTCAATCCCTTCACCCTCTATAACTTCAAGCTCTTCAACTTCATCTATACGTTGTAAGGCAACAACATGCTCACCTTCAATAGTACGAATTAAACGAACACCTTGGGTATTACGGCCAATAACACTGACTTCATTAACACGTGTACGTACTAAAGTACCGTTGTCGGTGATTGCCATGATTTCATCAAGCTCTTCAACTTGTACAGCGCCAACGACTTTACCATTACGTTCACTTACCTTGATAGAAACAACACCTTTGGTTGCTCTGCTTTTGGCTGGGTATTCAGCTAAATCAGTACGTTTACCAAAACCATTTTCAGTAATGGTTAACACAGGGCCATCATTTTTCGGCACTATTAATGAAACAACTTTTTGATCACCGTCGAGTTTGATACCGCGAACACCTGTGCCCGTTCTACCAATAGGTTTTAATGCCCAACGTTGTTCCCCAGTTTCAGGGTCAAGTTTAATTTCACCAGTTTCATTATCGCGAACTTTTTCGTTAAAACGTACAACTTTACCTGCATCAGAAAACAACATAATATCATTGTTACCATCCGTAATATCGACACCAATTAACGTATCGTCATCACGTAAGTTTAAAGCAATAATACCGTTAGCTCTTTGATTTTTATAAGCGGTTAGTGCGGTTTTCTTCACCGTACCAGAAGCCGTTGCCATGATGATATATTTATCTTCTTCGTATTCACGTACTGGTAAAATGGCGGTAATACGCTCACCATTTTCTAATGGCAGAATATTAACAATTGGACGGCCACGTGCTGTACGACTTGCTAATGGTAGTTGATATACTTTTAACCAATATAATTTTCCGCGATCTGAGAAACATAAGATCGTATCGTGAGTATTGGCAATTAATAAACGTTCAATGTAATCTTGTTCTTTCATCTTGGTGGCGGCTTTACCTTTACCACCTCGACGTTGAGCTTGATAATCACTTAATATTTGGTATTTCACATAACCTTCATGAGAAAGTGTTACCACAACATCTTCTTCACAAATTAAATCTTCTAATGATAAATCATGTGAAGCATTGGTTATTTCAGTACGACGCTCATCACCAAACTCATCACGAATAGCGACTAACTCTTCACAAATCACTTCCATTAAACGTTCTGGGTTTTCTAGAATACGCATTAATTCAGCAATAAGTGCTAATAACTCTTTATACTCATTTACAATCTTTTCGTGCTCTAAGCCACTTAATTTATAAAGTTGTAACTCTACAATTGCTTTAGCTTGAACAGGTGTTAAATAGTATTTATCATCACGAATACCATATTGTTCTTCTAACCATTCAGGACGAGCAGCATGAGTGCCTGCACGCTCTAACATAGCGCTAACATTGCCTAAATCCCAACCTTGTGAAACAAGTTTTGCTTCTGCTTCTTTTCTTGAAGGAGACGTCTTAACAAGTTCAATAATAGGTTCAATGTTAGCTAAAGCTATAGATAAGCCTTCTAAGATGTGCGCTCTATCACGAGCTTTTCTCAATTCAAAGATTGTACGGCGAGTTACTACTTCACGACGATGTAAAACAAACTCTTCAAGCATCTCTTTTAAGTTAAATATTTTCGGTTGGCCATTACCTAATGCCACCATATTAAAACCAAAAGATACTTGCATTTGTGTAAGTTTATATAAGTTATTTAAAACAACTTCACCTACTTCGCCACGCTTGATTTCAATAACCATACGCATGCCGTCTTTATCTGATTCATCACGTAAAGCTGAAATACCTTCAAGGCGCTTATCTTTTACAAGCTCAGCCATCTTTTCAATCAGACGTGCTTTGTTTACTTGGTAAGGCAATTCGTGAACGATAATGGTTTCTTTGCCCGTTTTTTCATGACATTCAATTTCAGCACGGGCGCGAATTTTTATTTTACCGCGACCAGTACGGTAAGCTTCTTCAATACCCGCACGACCACTGATAATACCTGCTGTTGGAAAATCGGGGCCTGGAATATAAGTTAATAATTCTTCAAAAGTAATATCACTGTTTTCGATTAATGCTAAACAACCATTTATTACTTCTGTTAAGTTATGTGGTGGAATATTTGTAGCCATACCCACAGCAATACCTGAACCACCATTTATTAATAGGTTTGGAATACGCGTTGGCATAACGGCCGGAATATGTTCCGTGCCATCATAGTTGGGCACAAAATCAACCGTTTCTTTATCTAAATCAGCTAGAATTGAATGAGCAATTTTAGACATGCGGATTTCGGTATAACGCATTGCTGCTGCGCTATCACCATCAACTGAGCCGAAGTTACCTTGACCGTCTACTAACATATAACGCAAAGAAAATGGCTGAGCCATACGAACAATAGTATCGTAAACAGCAGTATCACCATGAGGGTGATATTTACCAATTACATCACCAACCACACGGGCTGATTTTTTATAGGCTTTATTCCAATCATTACCTAAAACATCCATAGCGAATAATACGCGACGATGTACAGGTTTTAAACCATCACGGACGTCAGGCAATGCACGCCCAACAATAACGCTCATGGCGTAATCTAGATAGGAGTTTTTCAACTCATCTTCAATATTTACTGGAACTATTTCTCTGGCCAGATCTGACATAAATAGACGTATCCCTTAACTTAAAACATAACTTTAAAATAACAAGATTTTTATTCTTTTTTTATTCTTGTTTTTTTACAAAAACAATATAAATCAACGCAGCATATTAGCACAAATATGAGTGATGCCAAACAGCTTTATTTAGAGCTGTATAAGTGTGTTTTTTTTAAGCTTTTTTATGTCTATTTATCAAGCGAAAATAGGTTTTATTGATCTATTTACTATGCTTAAAAAAATGTTTGGTTTAGAATTGATACATTAGACCTTAACTTTCCTTATATGACTTAAAAATGACCATGGCAACAAACACACTCAATGTAAATAATGAAGAAATTAAAAAGTTTGAACAAATAGCTAGTCAGTGGTGGGATTTAACTGGTGATTTTAAACCTCTGCATCAAGTAAACCCGTTAAGAGTGCAATTTATTTGTCAGCATATTAGCGAGCAAAAAAGTGAATTATTTGGAAAGAACGTTATTGATGTTGGTTGTGGTGGCGGTATTTTGTCTGAATCCTTAACAAAATTAGGTGCCAATGTCACTGGTATTGATATGGGAACAGAGCCGCTTAATGTAGCCAAGTTACATGCTCTTGAATCAGGCTTAACCGTTAATTATGAAAAAATAACGGCTGAAGAAAAGGCACAACAGTGCAGTGAAGCATTTGATATGGTCACCTGTATGGAAATGTTAGAGCATGTGCCTGAGCCAGCATCAGTTATTAACGCTTGTGCAAAAATGGTAAAGCCTGGTGGTTTAGTGTTTTTTTCAACGTTAAATAAAACCGTTAAATCATATTTGTTAGCCATATTAGCTGCTGAAAAGATTTTTAAATTAGTGCCCGATGGCACGCATGACCATGATAAGTTCATCAGACCATCTCAATTAATCAGTTGGGCTGAAGCGAGTGAATTAAGCTGTATCGATGCAAGTGGTATTCACTACAACCCTGTCACTGAAAACCATAAGCTCTCTTCTAACTTAGATGTTAATTATATTTTGTGTTTTCAAAAGGTTTAAATTTTACCACCTCAATATGCACAAAGTTTAAGCAAAAACTATCTCATTGATTACATTAGATATTTTTCTCTTTATTCCTAATAGGAATATAAAAGCAATAAATTTAATAAAAATATTTTTTTGATAAAAAAACTATTAAAACAGATTGATTTTTAAAATCCCCACATAAAATAGTAGCTCTAGATGACTGGGGATTTAATCATTAAATGTCAATAAAAAACCAGTGATTTTTTATGCTTGCAATAAGAGTAAAACCTCATTATCTTGTGTCTGGATTTAAAAAAAACCCTAGATGTTGTGTATTTAACATAAAAAGTACGTTTATTAAATATGCATAGAAAATAATAAAAACAAAAGGACTCTGTAACGATAATAGTTACAGAAAATAATAACAATTTACCCCACAGGTCTTTCATGAATAATAATCTTTTTGTTACTAAGCGTAATGGCGAAAAAGAACCCATCGATTTAGAAAAAATTCATCGCGTTATTGCTTGGGCCGCAGCAGGACTTGAACAAGTTTCTGTTTCTCAAGTTGAATTGAAGTCACATATTCAATTTTATGATGGTATAAAAACTAGCGATATTCATGAAACGATCATCAAGGCTGCTGCTGATTTAATATCAGAAGAAACGCCTGATTACCAATATTTATCTGCTAGGCTTGCCGTATTTCATTTGCGTAAAAAAGCCTACGGACAATTTGAGCCACCAAACCTTTATCAACATGTAGTAGGGATGGTTGAGTCTGGAAAATATGACCAACATCTATTAACTGATTATGATGAAAGTGATTTTGAGCATATGTCACTATTTTTAGATCACAGCCGAGATCTAAATTTTAGTTATGCTGCTGTGAAACAGTTAGAAGGTAAGTATCTTGTTCAAAACCGTGTAAACGGCGATATTTATGAAAGTGCACAATTCTTATATATTTTAGTCGCTGCATGTTTGTTTGCCAAATACCCTAAAGAAACCCGATTAAGTTATGTAGAAGGTTTTTATAACGCAATATCAACATTTAAAATTTCATTGCCTACACCTATTATGGCTGGTGTTCGTACGCCAACTCGACAGTTTTCTTCGTGCGTATTAATTGAATGTGATGATTCATTAGATTCAATTAACGCCGCTTCAAGCGCGATTGTTAAATATGTTTCTCAACGTGCTGGCATCGGCGTAAATGCAGGCCGCATTCGTGCCTTAGGTAGTGCTATTCGTAACGGTGAAGCATTTCATACTGGTTGTATTCCTTTTTACAAACACTTTCAAACAGCGGTTAAAAGCTGTTCTCAAGGTGGCGTTCGTGGTGGTGCCGCAACTTTATTTTATCCACTTTGGCATTTAGAAGTAGAAAGTTTACTGGTACTTAAAAATAACCGTGGTGTTGAAGAAAATCGAGTTCGCCACTTAGATTACGGCGTACAATTTAACAAAGTGATGTATCAACGCTTGATCAAAGGCGGACACATCACTTTATTTAGTCCAAGTGATGTACCTGGACTTTACGACGCCTTTTTTGAAGATCAGGAAAAATTTGAACAACTTTATGTTCAATATGAAAATGATGAATCTATTCGTAAAAAGCGCATTAAAGCGATTGAATTATTCACTTTATTTGCTCAAGAGCGTGCAAGTACGGGACGCATTTATTTACAAAATGTAGATCACTGTAATACTCACAGCCCGTTTGATCCAAGTAAAGCGCCAATTCGTCAAAGTAACTTGTGTTTAGAAATAGCACTACCGACTAAACCAATGAATGATGTAAATGACGAAAATGGTGAAATAGCACTGTGTACTTTGTCAGCTTTCAACTTAGGCGCTATTGATTCTTTAGATGAACTAGAAAGTTTAGCTGATTTAGCTGTGCGAGCGCTTGATAGCTTGCTTGATTATCAAGACTACCCTATTCCTGCTGCTCGTAATGCAAGTTTAGCGCGCCGTACTTTAGGTATAGGTGTGATCAACTATGCTTATTATTTAGCTAAAAATGGTTTGTATTATTCAAATGGTAGCGCCAATAACTTCACTCATAAAACATTTGAAGCTATTCAGTATTATTTATTAAAGGCCACCAATTTATTAGCAAAAGAACAAGGGGCTTGCCCTAAATTTAATGAAACACGCCTTTCTCAAGGCATTTTACCAATCGACACCTATAAAAAGACTATTGATGATATAACGGGTGAGCCATTACATTTAGATTGGGAATCATTACGCGCAAGTATAAAAGAGTTTGGTGTACGCAACTCAACCGTTTCAGCGTTAATGCCTTCAGAGACATCATCACAAATATCTAATGCAACAAATGGTATTGAACCGCCTCGAGGTTTGATCAGTATAAAAGCAAGTAAAGATGGAATTTTGAAACAAGTTGTCCCTGAATATCAAAAACTTAAACATAATTATGAGCTACTTTGGAATATACCTGATAATCAAGGCTATTTAGAGCTAGTAGGCATAATGCAAAAATTTGTCGATCAAACTATTTCAGCTAACACAAACTATGATCCATCGAAGTTTGAAGGCGCTAAAGTTCCTGTTAAACAAATTCTAAAAGATATTTTAACCGCTTATAAACTTGGTATTAAAACAATGTATTATCATAACACCCGAGATGGAGCTAGTGATAACGTTGAAGTTGAAGACGATGGCTGCGCTGGTGGTGCTTGTAAAATTTAAACCTATTAACACTATTTACAAAAAATAAAACTAATAACAAACATATGAGCCTAGTAACTATATTGGGCTCACTATTGCCAACGTCTATACAATTATTGGTAATATATTAAGGAATTTCAGCTAATGACGTACACTACGTTTAATCAAATCCCAAATAATGCCTTACTAGAGCCAATGTTTTTAGGCAATAGTGTTAATGTTTCTCGTTATGATCAGCAACGCTACATTGCTTTTGAAAAGTTGATTGAGAAACAACTATCATTTTTTTGGCGACC
>Ga0209081_1001333_pt1 | contig 14770 bp, 17 predicted proteins | sample GOMGulsemesocosm_4_FD_184636 | JGI IMG/M metagenome (GOLD analysis project Ga0209081, IMG submission 184636) | Methane-oxidizing microbial communities from mesocosms in the Gulf of Mexico - GOM15B Gulf of Mexico (SPAdes) (version 2) | ecosystem: Environmental > Aquatic > Marine > Cold seeps... | reverse complement strand
TAAATTGCTTTACATCCGCCCCCACCGTTTCGACAACCCCAGCTGCCTCAAGACCCAAGCCACTGGGCAGCGCCAAGGGGTAAAGGCCTTGACGATGATAAATATCAATGAAGTTAACCCCAATCGCGTGGTGACGTACTAACACCTCGCAGCCTGTTGGCTCAGGCAGGTCGATCTCCTGCCACGCCAAAACGTCACTGGCTCCGTGCTCCACTAAACGAAAAGCATTTACCTTCATGAAACTCCCTTATTATTTTTTACTCAAGCCGATGCAGAGCCTTTTTAATAGAATGATATACACTCAATGTGAGGGGCTATCCAGCCCTCGCCAAGGAGTTACCGACATGTCGTCGCATGAGTTTTTGAATACATTGAACGATTTAACTGCGCTGTTTACCGCACGGCTTATCGCCCTTCCCCTGCTGTCTCTGCTGATATACAAACTGTACTTAATCGAGCCAGACACCCTTCTGTACGCCTGCGCACTTGCCGCTCTCACCTGCCTGAGTGGTGCGCGCTGGGGGATCGCCTACCTTGCCAAGCACCCCAAATCGTTCATGGCACACTACACCTACCTAAAAATGCAGGAGACTACCGCTAAAAATAAATAAGCCATCACTTGAGCTTATCAAAATGTTCACGAGAAATTCGAACCACAACACCACTCAGCAGCAGCAGCGCTATCAAGTTGGGAATTGCCATCAAACCATTTAAAATATCAGCCATTAGCCACACGGCGTCTAGCTGACTCACAGCGCCAACCCCGACCACCAGCGTCCAGAGAATACGAAAAGGCATAACCACTTTGGGGCCGACCAAAAACTGAGCACAACGCTCACCATAGTAGCTCCAGCCAAGGATCGTCGTGAAAGCAAAGGTGCACAGCGCCACCGAAATAATGACATGCCCATACGGCAGCACCGAGGCAAAGGCTGCTTGAGACATGGCTACGCCCTTGGCCTCTCCAGACCAAACACCAGAGACCACTATCGCCAAACCGGTTATCGAACAGATGACCACTGTGTCAATAAAGGTACCCAACATAGCAATGGTGCCTTGGCGTGCCGAGCTGTCGGTTTGCGCCGCGGCATGTGCAATGGGCGCACTGCCGAGTCCAGCCTCGTTAGAAAACACACCGCGAGCCACACCAAACTGAATGGCCATTAATATACCCGCCCCAGCCATCCCGCCACCAACGGCCACAGGTTCAAAGGCGCTGTGTACAATCAGCACAATCGCGGCTGGGATTGACTCAAAGTGGAGCAGTAGCACAAGTAAACCGGCAGCCAGGTACAAGACCGCCATCAGCGGTACCAACTTGGTCGCCACATCAGCAATACGCCGCACACCACCCACTAACACCATGCCCACGACAATCATCAACACCAAAGCGGTTAACCTCTCATCGACACCAAAAGCGGCCAGTGAGGAGGCTATCGAGTTCGACTGCACACTGCTGCCAATCCCAAAACCGGCGACGGCACCAAAAAAAGCAAACACGCCCCCCAACCAAGCCCAGCGCTTGCCCAAGCCATTGCGAATGTAATACATCGGGCCGCCTACGTACTGACCAGAACCATCTTGTTCACGGTAGTGAACTGCCAGCACCGCTTCAGCGTATTTCGTCGCCATACCTACCATGGCACTGCACCACATCCAAAAAAGCGCGCCTGGCCCACCAAGGCCGATAGCAGTGGCCACGCCGACGATGTTGCCCGTACCGACCGTTGCCGATAGCGATGTCATCAGCGCGGCAAACGGCGATATTTCACCCTTGCCCCTCGCCTGCTGCCCTGCCCACAACTGCTTAAAACCATAACCCATTTTGAGTATCGGTAAACCACCCAGGCGCACCATCAACAGCAAACCTGTGCCCATGATCAGCGCAAGGGTCACGGGCCCCCACACGTAACCACTAACAACTTCCAGAAATTCCTGCATAAAATACCCTTATTATTATTTTCAACGCTTAGGTTGCCACAAGTGAATAGCCTGGTTAAGCAAGCGCACCAAATTCACAAGCCAATAAATCGAGCCCGATCGGGGAAAACCCCAAACACGCCACCGGTATGGATGAACACCACGTCGGAGCCAGCGTTAATATTGCCTAGTTTAATTTCACTCACCAGCCCATGAAAGGCTTTACCGGTATAGACCGGATCAAGAACAATACCCTCTTGGCGAGCAAGCCATGTAATTGTTTGGTAAACCTCCTCGCCCGCTTGCGCATAACCAGGTCCGATATAATCGTCGAGCACGTGAATATCCAGCGCATCGATGCCCGCCTCCCCAATCTCGCAGTTCGCGTGATAGCGCCGCTGCCAAGACGCCATATCGCGCCGAACTTTTCGCTGGAAATAAGCCGTATCATCACACACCGCTATTCCCACTACCGGACAACCCAGCTCAAATATTTCGGCACCTAATGTTAAACCCGCCTGCGTGCCCCCTGAGCCCGTCGCCAAATAAATGGCTTCAGGTTCAAGGTCACAGCGCTCAAAATCTTGTTGAAGCTCTGCACAAGCGTGTAAATAACCCCAACAACCGACATCATCACTGGCTCCCGTTGGGATCGTGTAGGGCTTTCGGCCAAGCGATCTTAGAGCCTGCGCCTTACCCTCAAGCCTTTGCGACAACTGCTGCGCAAAACCTTGAGCGGAAAAGGTCTCAATGTGCGCACCGGCTATGGTGTCGAGCAACAGATTGCCGTCAAATTCCAGAGGGGGCTGCCCCCTCAAGATGAGGTGTACCTCAAAGCCCAATTGAGCGCCCAATAAAGCCGTTGCCCGACAGTGATTTGATTGCAAGCCTCCACAGGTTATCAACGTATCGCAGCCCTCAAGCTGCGCCTGAGCCAAGGTAAACTCGAGCTTACGTATCTTATTACCACTGAGTACCGAGCCGGTTAGGTCATCACGCTTTATCCATATATTGACTCCCAGCGCACGACTGGCCCGCTCCAGCTTTTCGAAAGGCGTAGGGATATTAGCAAGTGATAATTTGGGCGGGTAAGTCAGGTGGGGCATAAGGCAAACACAGCCTCTACTAAAGGTACTTAAGGACATACAAAAAAGGCAGCCGAAGCTGCCTTTTTTACTCAAACCCTGTTAAATGGATTTGATCGTGCCTTTTGGCAACACGGCGTGGACCGCCACCTTTTGGAATTTCAACTCGACACTGTTGCCGGTTTCCAAGATAACGTAGCTATCGTCCACCTTGACCACTTTACCCAACAGGCCACTGTTCAGAACAACCTCATCGCCCTTACTAATAGCACTGACGAGGTCCTGGTGCTCTTTTTGACGTTTACGCTGCGGGCGAATCATAAACAGGTACATAAACAGAAACAGGCCGCCAAACATGACCAAGGTAACCATTGGGTTGCCCTGTGGAGCCGCAGCCCCTGTTTGCGCCATAGCCGCAGGAATAAAAAATCCCATCATAAACCTCATTGATTAATGTTCTATAAAGAGGGGCTACTCTACCCTTTTTGATATATTCGTACAATAAAAAGGCCGCCTGACAAGGGCGGCCTTTTTATTGATTATACGGCTCAAAAACCAGGCCCTAGACTCAGGCGTAGTCGCGAAAGAGCTTGCGAAAAGCGCTTGGAGAAAGGTTTGTCCAGCGCTTAAAAGCATTAGTGAAACTGGTTCGATCCGAGAAGTCCAATGACGATGAGATGCTATCGATACTCTCATGGTGCTCAATCAGATGAGCAATGGAATGATGGAAGCGGACGTTATCACGCAGCTGCGCAAAGCTGATGTCGTGCTGCTGAAGACGGCGCTGCAGCGTTCGTTTACTCAGATTCAGATCATCGGCGATGCGATCAATGGACAGTGACTCACGCCCAATGCGGTTCTGCAACACACCAATCACCCTCCCTGGCACACCGTAAGTCTCTGGGATACGGGCCATTTCCACGTACTCGGGAAACGTCTTAACCCCTGGTGTCGCAAACGATTCTGCTAAAGCTCCGCCGAGAGAATCTACCTGTTGCTGCAATTTATGCGCTTCCATCATTTTGGCTACTCCTTTTGCCATCATTTCAACGGTCTCGTGGTCGAGCTGGCTAAAGCCTTCAGATTGCTGACGCTTAAAGAAAAAGCTCAGCACACCACGCGTATGCCCGGATACCTTCAAAGGAGTACTGATGTACGCCCCCAGACTGACATTATTATAGGGCACCGCATGAGTATTCACACTGCTATCAGCCACACTCAAGCCGTTTTTTTCAGTTATCACCTCAGCGATCCAAGCCTCGCGTAAATCAATGCTGCTATCAACAGCGATCATGCCCCCTTCTGCGTGTGTCACCTGAGCCTGATTACGCAGCAATCGAACTTTTAACAGAGCGGCGCCGTCAGCTGACAACATACGGCAGCCTGCCTGCAAGTAAGCTTGAATATGATTCTCATAGCCGCCGTGTTCATCTGTCAATAAATGGTGTAAATACTGCAACCGATTAGAAAAGCCACTTGTGCCATTAAAGCTAAGAGATTGTAAGGCTAGGCTCGGCATAATGAAGTCCGTCTGTGCATATAAAGAAACAACACCCAAATTATTGGTTATATGAGGAAAAGGCTAGACTTAGCGCTGATTAACCACGCTAAGTGTGACCGGGGTTTGATTTTAAGAAATGGTGGAAGTAAGTAAGGGGTTTAGAGCCCCCTACGAATCCAATAATGGCCTAGCAATGAAAGAGGGGGCTAGAGCGCTAAAGAATCAATAGCCGCCAGAACGTCTTCATGGTGTGTTTTGGTTTTGAACTTGGGCATGATGTGCTTCAGGCGGCCATCCTTGCCAATAATAAAGGTACTTCGAATAACCCCCATAAATTCACGACCCATGAATTTCTTGAGATCCCACACTCCGTATTTTTCTGTGATCGCGTGATCCTCATCACTGAGGAGGTCGAAGTTGAGCGACTGCTTATCAATGAAACGCTGCAAACGCGGGTAAGCATCTGGGCTGACACCTAAAACCACTGTATCCGTCGCGGCAAACGCCTCCTCCGAATCCCGAATACCACAAGCTTGCGTTGTACAACCGGGCGTCATAGCTTTGGGGTAAAAATACAAAACGACGTTTTTACTGCCGCGAAAGTCTTTGAGGCTGACCGGCTCACCTTTCTGGTTTTGTAAACTAAACGCCGGCGCCAAGTTGCCAACTTTTGGAAGAGCCATAATCATTACCATTAACGAAATAAGCTGCTGATTATAGCCATTTAAACCTGCAGATAAAGCATAAGAGGCACTATCGTCAGAAAACTAAAAACAACGCACGACCCAGCTAGCCTCATGACGTCGCTTGATGCCTTGACCTTCTATACACGCAATCACAGCGTCTAGATCGGATTCCGACAGAAAGCCCCCCAACTCCACCAGACCCGCCTCACCGACCAATGTGACATGGTGTAATGAGTGCGTTTCATCGTGCACGAGCATTAGAGAACAGCCCTGACGATCAAAACCCCAGCAACTGGATTGCTGGCCACAACATTTTTCTACCCTTATGTCATTAGCCTCAAAATATACCCGTTCTTGCTGGCTACAATAACGCCGCACCATCTGAGTCATCAATATTAAAGCCGCGAATTCAAGCCCAACAAACGGGATCACGACCCAGGCACCGGCCGCCATCAAGACTCCACTAAATAGCAAAAACAACAATATGAGTAATTTCGACAACCACTCCTGTGCCTGTAATGACAAAGAATGATTTGGAGCCAAGGTTAAGCAAAGGACTCCTGCGTGCACTCCAGATCGCTTATTAACCATAACAGCACACCATCATCTCAAAGGTTAATTTGAGATTAGCAGCAGAGGCCACCCATCGCATTTCCCACAGACGTAAAAAAACGCCACCCAGTTGCCCGAGCAGCGTTTTTTTGAACAAGCTAGCGATTAAGCAGGCAGCAGATCCGCTACAGCGTCACGCTCTTCAGTCAGCTCTTGCTGAGTAGCGTTCATCTTCTCGCGAGAGAAATCACTGATCTCGATGCCCTGAACGATAGTCCAGTCGCCATCCTTACAAGTTACTGGGTAACCGTAAATCAGACCTTCTTCGATACCGTAAGAACCATCAGAGTAGACACCCATGGTGACGTACTCGCCTTCTGGAGTGCCCAGAGCCCAGTCACGGATGTGGAAGATGGCAGCGTTTGCAGCAGAAGCCGCAGAAGAAGCGCCACGTGCAGCAATGATAGCCGCGCCACGCTGCTGAACGGTTGGGATGAAGTCGCCCTCGTACCAAGCCTGATCAATCAGTGTCATAGCATCGGTACCGGCAACCGTCGCGTTGTTGACGTCTGGGTACTGAGTTGCGGAGTGGTTACCCCAAATAATAACGTTCTTCACGTCATTGATGCTCTTACCGGTCTTCTCGGCCAGCTGGCTCATGGCGCGGTTGTGATCCAAGCGCATCATGGCAGTAAACTGACGTGGGTTAATGCTTGGCGCGTTGCGCTGAGCGATCAACGCATTGGTGTTTGCTGGGTTGCCAACAACCAATACTTTGATGTCGCGTGATGCGTGTTCGTCAATCGCTTTACCCTGTACCGAGAAGATCGCGGCGTTAGCTTCCAGCAGATCCTTACGCTCCATACCTGGACCACGTGGACGAGCGCCAACCAGCAGAGCGAAGTCAGCGTCTTTGAATGCAACGTTCGCGTCGTCGGTGCAAACCATGCCCGCCAACAGAGGGAAAGCACAGTCGTCCAACTCCATCGCAACACCCTTCAGGGCGTTCAACGCTGGCGTGATTTCCAGCATTTGCAGGATAACTGGCTGGTCTTTACCCAGCATTTCACCAGCGGCGATGCGGAACAACAGGGAGTAGCTGATTTGGCCAGCTGCGCCGGTGACGGTAACACGAACAGGTGCTTTCACGATAAATCTCCGTTTACACTCAAAGAAAGTAAAGCCGCAACGCGACTCTTTGATGATTGGTTAGACCGAAATCACCCCCCCGCCATCGAATTAACTGGCCAAGAAGGATAGCAAGCAATAATGGTCATCTTGCGGTTGGCCATTATAGGGAGCCAGACGAAAATTGCACCATAAAAGCCGTCAAAAGAGGCTATTTTCGATCAATGAACAAGCCACATAAAGCCGTTCGGAATAATTGCTTTAACTTGGTGCTAAGAAGTTAGCACCCTAGGCAACCCGCACTAGAACAGTGCTATAAAAACCGGCCCACAGGGCGTAGACCGGTAGATTCTTCAGACGGGTTAACTAGCCTGCTGATAGCGCAACTCTAACGCCTTGTACAAATCGTCACCAAAAGTCGCTTTGCTCGCATCCAAATCAGCCAGAGCTTCGACCAGATGTTCATTGTCTTCTTTTCCTGCCCATACTTTTACGTAGCTTCCGTCTTTATAACCGTGATCTTGGCGGAAGAAGTTCAACACATTCTTACCCACGTAGCCTTCAAACAACTGCTCAAATGACATATTGATACCGGCCATAAGGCGTGCAAAAGCGGCTATATCGAAGCCTTTGGTTCGCAGCGTTAATTCAGCAAAGGATTCTAGGTCAACACGAAAGTCGGCCTGATCTGTCGCAATGACCAACTCTGCTTCAATTTTCTTTACTATCTCATCGGCACTCAAACCAGACTGCAACAGCACGCTCAAACCAAAGTGCCAGATATCAATCAGCTCCAACTCAACCTGGGGCACATCTGGGGTTTGCTTTTTCCACCACTTCCAACCGTAGTGATCCAGTAATTCACCGCACTCAATCCAAATCGCGCGATACCAGTCAAAACCCTGACTGCGCCAGTCAGTGTGTACTTTGGTGTTCATGCTGTCCTGCAATTCAAGCATGGTGAAAAGTTGCTGCATAGTTAACCCGCTATTGTTAGTGGTGATATTAGAGGTCTTGTTACTGAGTAAAGTTAGAGCCCGAGTATCTTAACGGCTTCAAGACAAAGTACTCATAGTACCAAACTGCAGCACAATTGTTCTAGCACCCCACAGTCCCTCCAAACCCTGTCACCCAATTATCACCCCAATGACATAAATTTGTAACACTCGCCCCCTAGGCTCACAACCGTTACTCAAGAGAAATAGGCCATCACTCAGCTGAGCCAGGGGACCCCATGAGACTTCTCGAGAACATTCAAAACTACGACATCATCACGTTTAACTGGTGCTTGTGCCGTAAGAACCGTGAGTCCATGGTTAGCTTGGCACGCTGGGTATCTAAAACTGCCGACGGTCACCTATACGTCATTATCGGCTTAGTACTGTTGTTTCAACACGAATACCGACTCACCAAAATTGTGGCCAGCGCTTTTTGTATTGAACGCTTCTTGTACTTTATTTTAAAAAAAAGCTGTCGCCGCAAGCGTCCACCCCAAGCACTGCCCAACTTTAAGAGCGCCATAGAGCCCAGTGATCAATTTAGCTTCCCTTCTGGCCATACCTCGGCCGCATTCTTAACCGCCACGTTACTGAGCGTATTTATCCCAGCTACGGCTGCCATTTTCTTTCTTTGGGCCACTTCAGTCGGTATGTCCAGAGTCGTATTAGGCGTGCACTTTCCCAGCGACACGCTCGCAGGTGCATTACTGGGCACGAGCCTAGCTCAAGCAACCCTCGTGGTATTTCCCTATTTGTAAGCGAGTAACCGTATGCGAATACTTTATGGAGTACAGGGCACGGGCAATGGACACATCAGTCGCGCTCGAGCAATTGCCCATCACTTAGCCAAAACGGACACTGAGGTCGACTATCTATTCAGCGGTCGAGCCAGAGAGGATTACTTTGACATGGAACCCTTTGGGGCATGGCGTTGCCACTCAGGCCTGACGTTCAGCTCGGTAAACGGCAAGGTCTCAATCCCTAAAACCTTAAAGCAAAACAACCTCTGGCAGCTATTGAAAGACATAAGAGCACTTGACCTAAGCGCTTATGACTTGGTCATTACCGACTTCGAGCCTATCAGTGCTTGGGCTGCACGATACCAAGGGGTAAAATCAATCAGCCTCGGACACCAAAGCGCGTTCAATTTCGATATCCCAGTCGAAGGCGAGACTTGGCTAGCTCGCAAGCTGATGCAATGGTTTGCCCCAGCACCGACCCAGATCGGCTTGCACTGGCACCACTTTGGTTTTCCAATTCTACCGCCGATCGTCGACATCACAGTAAGCGGACAAGCACCAATAAAAGATAAAGTCTTGGTATACCTAGGCTTTGAATCGCCGTGTGAAGTCATCCCCCTGCTGCAGTCTTTCCCCGAGAAAAAATTCATCTATTACGGCCAATTCAAAACGATTGAAACTCGAAAGAATGTGTCTTTACGCCCGCTATCAAGGGACGGTTTTAAACGAGACCTAGCCGATTGCGAGGGGGTCATAAGCAACGCAGGCTTTGAGCTCACCAGCGAAGCTATTCATCTAGGAAAGAAAGTGTTGGTCAAACCCTTGAGTGGGCAGATGGAACAACTGTCAAACGCACGAGCGCTGCGAGAACTCAGGCTTGGATCAAGCATGCTTACCCTGAACAAACAGACTATTGAGTCTTGGTTCAACAGCGTCCACACTCCACGCTGTGAATACCCAGATGTAGCCAAAGCCATTACCGGCTTAATACTCAGTGACAAGCATCCACAACTTCAGGCCCTAGCGGATCAACTTTGGTCTCAAACTCAGCAATCATTCGAGCACCAAACGAAGCAAGCTGCCGCGTGACCACTCTAACAGGCACAAAAAAGGGGCGCTTTTGCCCCCATATTTGTGCCTCTTGCTCAGGCTTTTTGAAAGCTGTTTAGGCTTTAGCAAACAAACGATGAAAGTTCTCACCGGTTGCCTCAAGCAATTGCTCGTAGCTAATCCCTTTTAAGTCAGCCACAAACTGAGCGACCTCTTTAACGTATGCCGGTTCATTGGGTTTCCCACGATATGGGATGGGCGCCAAATAAGGCGAGTCGGTTTCAACTAAGAGCCGATCAAGGGGCATCTTCCGAGCCACTTCTTGGAGCTCTTTCGCGTTTTTAAAGGTTACAATGCCCGACAGGGAAATGTAGTAATTCATGTCCATGGCGGCTTTTGCCATGTCCCAGCTTTCGGTAAAGCAATGCAACACCCCCGCTGACTCCTCGTTGCCGTGCTCTTTGATCATATCCAAAGTGTCTTGCCGCGCATCGCGTGTATGAACAATCACTGGCAACTCAGTTTGAGCCGCTGCGCGCAGATGAATAGCAAAGCTCTCTTGCTGTAGCGCTTTGGTTTGATCGCTGTAGTAGTAATCAAGACCACTCTCACCGATCGCAACTACCTTGGGGTGTTTCGCCCAGCCCTGCAGGTCTTGCTCAGAGGCCAGCCCCGCCTCGACATCGAGAGGATGGACACCTACAGAGGCCACAACTTGCTCGTACTGCTCTGCAATGGAGACTACCGCCTCTCGATTTTCGAGACTAATGCCAACGCACAGCATTTTTTCAACACCCTGTTCGGCTGCCGCGGCAAGCGCCAATTTCAAATCACCGCCATATTTATCCAATTTCAACCGATCTAGGTGGCAATGGGAGTCAACTAACATCTTCTTACCTCAAATTCATATCTTGTCTAGTTAATACAGGCATCAGGACTAGCCCCGTTCGTAAAATAAGACAAGAGGATAGCGCTGGCCATATCTACAACCCGCTTCTACTCACCTCTGAGTCCGTGGTGGGATACCGTGCACTTTGCATCATCGCCACTCCTGCGAATCCCGGAGGGTATGCGCCCGCGGTACTTGTACCCAGAGGCGTATAACGTTCATCCGCCCCACATGGATGTGGGAAGTGCGGGAAACGCAGGAGCAGTTCCCGCCTGAACATAACCGCTCCTGCTCATCCCTGAGCCCGCGCAATACCGTTCATCCTAAACATAAAAAAGGCCAAGCTTTACGCCTGGCCTTTTAAACCACCGCAGAGCCCACACTTACATGGTATGAGTCTGTCTATCCGACTCCAGCGAGCCGGCAAGGTAGGTTTCTATTTTCTTGGCCGCCACATCATCTTGATCATTGAACTGCACACCAACGCCCGCCGCACGGTTACCCTGTGCGCCCCGAGGTGTTAACCAAACAACTTTACCGGCCACCGGGATTTTTTCCGGCTCATCCATCAGGTTCAGTAACATAAAGACCTCGTCACCGAGGCTGTAGCTCTTATTTGTTGGAATAAATATACCGCCATTTTCTACAAACGGCATATAGGCGGCATAGAGCACCGCCTTGTCTTTAATCGTTAAAGACAAGATCCCATTGCGAGGACCACCACCCAAACCTTGCATAAACTCACTCGATGCTGATTCTGCGTATCACACGGCGAACCAATTTAATGTTTAAATCACGATCAAACTAAGCCATTCATTAACTGCTGTCTAGTTTGACCGCTCACAAGCCCCTGCTTAGTCAAGGCCTGCCAGTCCAACAACAGCTCCTCCAACAGTAACTGCTTATTGGGGTTAGCCATCGATAATAGCTGACGTTTTACGGAAACCAACTTATCCCAAAAACGAAAAACGATCACTTGTGGCACATCAGCCAATACGAGCACCACAGGTTCAAGGTTATCAATGGTCAGAGCATTTTGACGTATAGCCATCTGCAACCACTGCATCATACTGGCCAAAACTTCTAATGGCTCCCGTTTCGACAGTTTAGCAGCCACATCCAAGGGCGACATCTGCTGCTTAGCAATCTCTACCAAAGCATGAGCCAGCTGTTGTCGCGCGTCCAACTGATCCCCCTCCATCAGCGCTCGAGCCGCCACAGGCGCACCGCCAGCACAAGTCAGAAGGTACTCGGGGTCAGCCAGCCCTACAGACAGGGGCGTGAGCCACTCTAATGCAGCAGCTCTGTCAGGTAGAGCAAAATCAACCTGCTGACAGCGGCTGCGGATGGTGGCCATAACCTGGCTCGGCACATGGGACACCAGTAACAGCAAGGTGCCAGCCGAGGGCTCCTCCAGGCTTTTGAGCAGTGCATTTGCAGCGTTAATATTGAGGCTTTCGACCGGTTCAATTAGGGCCAGTTTCATACCGCCCTGCTGGGAGGTTTTCGCAACAAAGTCAGTCAGTCGACGCACCTGATCAATTTTGATGACTCGGCTGCCATCTTCTGGGCGCAATACAAACAAATCTGGGTGGGTGCCCGCAGCGCTCAGCTCACAGCCCTTACAGCGGCCACAACTCGCACCCGATATCGGCGTCAAACATAACAACTGCTGCGCTTTAGCCTGAGCAAACTGCAGCTTGCCAATACCGGAGGGGCCTGTGAGCATGATGGCATGGGGTAATTTCCCATCACTTTGCTGCTGTAACAAGCGCTGCCATTGTGCGGCCTGCCATGCATAGTGATAGTGAAGGTGGGTGTCGCTCATTGAGTGCTCTAAGTTAATGATTGCCGCATCGAAGATTGGCAAAATAAGGTGGCTGAGTCAGCCACCTTTAAAAGCACAGAGCTTATCAATATCGTCGCCAGATGGCGATAGACGGGCGAAGATCATCGCCCAATAAGAGTAGCGGAGTCGCTATGCAGCCTCAAAAGCCCCAAGGCACTCGACACACCTGCGTCTGGGGGTCTAAATCATCCCTCCGCCAGTGCTTCAACAGAACCTTTAACCAACAAGGTACGCTGGACGAAGTCAGTAATAATCGCTTTGGCTTTTTGATCTGTGTCGTCGTCACGACCAACAATGTATCCAGAACCTAGGCAGTGACGTACATCGCTCATCAACATACCTCGAGCAAATGCCTGCCTGTTCCGGCCTTCGCCCGGTTTCGCCATGCGCACGGCTGCCCCATCCACGGTCGGCACACCTGCTGCATCATATGAAAAAGAACAACCCGTAACATAGGGGTGGTCACCCATCACGCGAGGCCGATCAACTTCCCAAGCGTGTCCTGCACCGGCAAAAACATGTCGCTCAACCGGCGTGCCGGCGGCGGCCATTTTTGCCTCGACAGCATCACACACCTCAACGCTGATACTGGCATCCTCATCGCCACGCAAACTCAAATACGGCGCCCCGTTGGTTTTAATTTCACCCATGGTTTGATGACACGGTCCATAGGTATCAATGTGTGCGGCAAACTCAGGCGCGTTGGGGGCAACAATGGCTTTAAAGCGAGGGTCTTGCAGGTAGCGAACAACCATACCGCCATAAGAGTAACCCGTAACACCAATACGAGTGCCATCAATCGCTGGGTGAGTGCCTAGCAATTCCAACGCCTTAATTGAATCGTGAATGATGTCGATTTCGGTCGTGGATAACACCTTGTAGGTGTAAGGCATATCCAACTCTGCTCCGCGCGGGTCATAGTAGTCGAGAATAAATACGGCGATGCCAAGATCGTTGTAAAATTTGGCGTAGCGCTCTTCACGACCAGGGGCTATACCACCGCTGCCATGCAAAAGAATCATAGCCGGTACTGGCTGCTCCGCACTCGCGGATTCAGGCATGCGCAAAGTCCCGCGCCCGGTCATGGTTGGAATCTGCTCGTAGTCACCCAGCAGCACCGTCATGTCGTACGGACTTTTGGTTGCAAAATAAATCAACCCTTCGTCACCATCCTTTAATACGGATTGTGGCTCAGGGTAGCTAGGGAATGCGGGCAAGTCGACTTCATCAGTCCACGGCAAACCAATACCCGCGTATTGCGTTTGCATAAAGTTAACGCCATAGCCAACTAGCGCTACTGCGGCGACCGACACACAGAGCAGCGCCTTTTTCATTATGTTCATAATCGTTACCTTTTTTAAATCTCGCCAATGCTATGAAAGCTGATTGATAAATAAAGCGTTGGCTTCGGAAAGCAAGACACCATCACAATAGCTCTCACCTTTAACAAAAATCTTTTTACCGTCAATCCGATCAATCCACGCACTGAAATCGATTTCCTTCAGCAGTGGCGTGGGTTGGCGATAATCCATATGCAAATACGCGGTTGGACCAGCCTTGCCCTCTTGCAAGCCGGGCAGCGCAAGAAGCTGATCATAAATTCCAGCCACAATACCCCCATGACAACTGTTGGGAGGCCCTTCATAGGCGAGGGAAAAGATCACCTTTCCCAATGCTCGCCCAGCCTCATAACGACACTCCATAGGCGGCGCCAAGGGATTAAACTCACCCATAAATGGGCTGTAGGGCTGAAGGTTATTGAGAGGCCCTTCATGACTCACATCATAGTAGGCCATAGCTCGCTCATTGGGCACGGTGGCTTCTTTTAAATCGCGTAACGACGCCTGTAATACTGAGTTAACAGAATTCAAAAGATCCGCTGGCACATGACAGCTATTGACTTGTTCAATCAAGCATCGAAGCGTGGTCACCGTTTCTGACAAGGCCGCACGTTCATGCGTATTTGCACGTGTTTCATAGGAATGCATCACATCGATCCCCGAGAAAATTATTCTTAACATCCAGTGATACACCAATAAAAAGCGCAGCCTAAGCTGCGCATGATAAAGGTGCTTTACCAAACAGTTAGTAGTTGTACGACAGGTCTACACCGACAGAACGCGGCGCGCCCCAGACGTATGAACGGAAGAAACTAAAGTTCGCCCCGTGAACAATATACTCTTCGTCCGTCAGGTTTTTACCCCAGAGTGCAACTCTTACTTCGCCGTCAAAAGCTTCAATTGCATCCAATGCAATGCGGCCATTATAAAGCGTACGCGAAGCCCCGCGAGTCTCATTGTCAGCCGCACTAAAGCTGCTCGCCGAGGTGTAGGTCATGTCCAGGCGCGCTGACAATTCACCAACATCCATGG
>Ga0209081_1001332_pt1 | contig 14770 bp, 15 predicted proteins | sample GOMGulsemesocosm_4_FD_184636 | JGI IMG/M metagenome (GOLD analysis project Ga0209081, IMG submission 184636) | Methane-oxidizing microbial communities from mesocosms in the Gulf of Mexico - GOM15B Gulf of Mexico (SPAdes) (version 2) | ecosystem: Environmental > Aquatic > Marine > Cold seeps... | reverse complement strand
GCTACTGCTATTATTTGCGTCATGCTTAATTTACCTTTAAATATCTAGCTTATTGAGCAGTATAAACAAGCACATTTCTTTCCGCATCTAAGCCCGGAATAGTTAATATATGCTTAGTCTCAAATTGAAAATCACTTTGTTCGACAAAACCATCTTCTTTTGACTTCATTGCTAACAGCTTGCCACCTCCTTTTAACAAAGGATGAGTTAACCTTAATAAATTATCCATCGCAGTAAATGCTCGTGCCGTTACTGTATCAAATTTATTTTCTGGTTGAAATTGTTCAATGCGACTTTGTACCGGCTCAATATTGTTAATTTTCAACTCCACACAAACTTGCTGAATAAAGCGTGTTTTTTTAGAATTGCTATCAAGTAACGTGAACTCCATATCCTCTCGCATAATCGCCAACGGTATTCCCGGCAAGCCCGCACCGGTACCCACATCGATACAGCTATCACCATTAAGATACGGAAGCACTGCCAAGCTATCAAGTAAATGCAAGGTCACCATTTGCGCAGGATCTTTGATCGCTGATAAATTATAAACTTTATTCCATTTAGTCAATAATGCTAAGAAAAGCATTAACTGCTCTATCTGAGCATCCGTATACTCAATGCCAAGCTGGCGAATACCTGCTTCAAGTTTTTCTCGTAAATTATGATTTGCTGAAGACATTAGGTCCTTTTCTTTTTTAAATGTACCAGTAATAAGGAAATTGCAGCAGGGGTCACACCTTGAATCCTACCGGCTTGCCCTAGTGTCACTGGCTGAAGACGATTAAGCTTTTCTATCACTTCTGATGAAAGCCCTCTCACCTGCTTATAATCCAAGCTATCTGGTAGGCTCATCTGCTCATGCCGTTGCGCTTTTTCTATTTCAGCTTGCTGACGTTCAATATAGCCTGAATATTTTGCCTGTATTTGCACTTGAGCTTGAACTTGCAGGTTTTTTTCTGGCGACTGCATATCCGTAAGTTCTGCAATATCTTGGTACACCACCTCTGGGCGGCGTAATAAATCCATCAAATTAGCCTCACGTTGCAGTGGCTTCTTCAAAACACGATTAATTTGTTCAGCTGCGGCCGTTCCCACATGAACCCATTTTGATTGCAAACGCTGCTGTTCTCGCTCTACTGCTTCTGCTTTTTCTGAGAAAGCGCGCCATTGTTCATCACCTACCAAGCCCATTTCACGCCCTAACTCAGTTAAGCGTAAATCTGCATTATCTTCACGCAATAACAGGCGATATTCTGCACGGCTAGTAAACATCCGATAAGGCTCTAGCGTGCCATTGGTAACTAGATCATCAATCATCACCCCAATATAAGCCTGATCGCGCTGCCAACAGCAGCCTTCTAAACCTTTTGCCTGACGAGCGGCATTTAATCCTGCCATTAGTCCTTGTGCGGCAGCTTCTTCATAGCCAGTGGTGCCGTTAATTTGACCAGCAAAATACAAGCCAGGCATATGCTTTGTTTCCAAGGTCGGCTTTAAATCTCGTGGGTCAAAGAAATCATACTCAATGGCATAACCAGGTCGTGTAATAAATGCATTTTCAAAGCCTTTAATGGTTTGAATAAACGCCTGCTGTATATCAAAAGGTAAACTGGTGGAAATACCATTTGGGTACACTTCTGTTGTCGTTAGCCCTTCTGGTTCAACAAAAATTTGATGTGAGTCTTTATCTGAGAAACGCATCACTTTATCTTCAATAGATGGGCAATACCGTGGCCCTACCCCTTCGATAACGCCGGTATACATAGGCGAGCGATCTAAACCAGAACGAATAATATCGTGGCCTTGCTCACTCGTTCTGGTGATATAACAACTTATTTGCCGAGGATGATCCGCTACTGACCCCAGCATTGAGAAAACAGGCGTAGGTGTATCCCCCGGCTGTTCTTGCATAACACTAAAATCGATGGTTCGGCTGTCGATACGTGGCGGTGTTCCGGTTTTTAGTCGATCAACATTAAAAGGCAACTCACGCAAACGCTTCGATAAGGCGTTAGATGGCTCATCACCAGCACGACCTCCGGCATAATTCTCTAGGCCAATATGAATCCTACCGCCTAAAAATGTCCCCACCGTTAGCACGACAGTTGTGGCTAAAAATTTCAGCCCCATTTGAGTAACGACACCAGCAACCTTGCCTTGCTCAATAACCAAGTCTGAAACCGTTTGCTGGAATAAACTTAAATTCTGTTGATTTTCTAACGCCCCTCTTACCGCGTTTCGGTAAAGCACTCGATCAGCCTGAGCTCTTGTTGCTCTAACCGCAGGGCCTTTGCTTGCGTTAAGAATACGAAATTGGATGCCAGCCTTATCAATGGCCTTTGCCATTAAACCACCAAGTGCATCAATTTCTTTTACTAAATGTCCTTTACCTATGCCACCAATGGCAGGGTTACAGCTCATCTGCCCCAGTGTTTCAATATTTTGCGTCAATAAAAGCGTGCGCGCGCCTGTACGTGCTGCAGCCATTGCGGCTTCAGTCCCCGCATGCCCACCACCGACGATGATGACATCAAAAAAAGTTGAGTGCTCCATGGTGAAAATAGCTTTATATTATTTATTGGTGGCGAATTTTAACACTTTCTTTTCTAGTTGCGTTAAATCCCTAGCAGACTACACTTATGATGACTTAAATTTTAACTTTTAGCCTATATGCCTTCTATCACCCAACACTTTATTAACCAGGCTAGCTTGGTCCTTCTTGATAAAGAGAAAGCCATAAAACTTGCCTTAACGTGTTTATTAGCACGCGGCCATTTGTTGATTGAAGACATTCCTGGTGTTGGCAAGACAACACTTGCACACACTCTTGCGACCCTGCTTGGCTTAGACTTTCAACGGATACAATTTACCAGTGACTTATTGCCTGCTGATATTCTCGGCGGCACTATTTTTGACAGAGAAAAAAATAATTTTGAATTTCATCCCGGTGCTATTTTTTCAAATATTATTCTGGCCGATGAAATTAACCGTGCGACACCTAAAACTCAAAGCGCCTTACTTGAAGCAATGGAAGAAGGGCAGGTGACGCTTGATAAAGTAACTCACCCTCTAGCATCACCTTTCTTTGTTATTGCCACTCAAAACCCTAGCCAACAAACCGGCACTTTCCCCTTACCGGAATCTCAACTTGATCGGTTTTTAATGCGCATTTCTATCGGCTACCCAAGTTCATTGGCTGAACAGCAACTTCTAGAAGGTACTAATCCTCGTGAGAAACTCAAACAAATGTCTGCCGCCATTGAACCTGCCAGCTTACTTGAATTACAACAACAAGCTTCTTTAATACACGCAGCAAAACCCTTAATTGCCTATGTTCAAGCACTTTTAGAATTCTCTCGAAACTCTGATGCTTTTTATCAAGGGTTATCCCCCAGAGCTGGTATTGGCCTTATCCAAAGCGCAAAAGCATGGGCTTTAATTGATGGTCGTAAAGATGTTTACCCTGAAGATATTCAAGTGGTTTTTGAAGCTGTTGTCAGCCATCGGCTAGCCGCAAATCAACAAATACAAACAGCTAATTCTCTAGCCGAGCTATTACTGAGCGAAGTCGCTATTCCTTGAGTTGAATAAATTTTTTACATAAAAAAGGGTGCTAAATAATTAGCACCCTTTTTCATTTTATAACTAACTATCTATGCAGCAGCGATACAAACCATATCGTCTTCAATCGTTACTGGATAAGATTTAACATCTATCGTACAAGGAAAAGAAATTGCAGCACCTGTTTTAATAGAGAAAGCTCCACCATGGAATGGGCACTCTGCTTCATCACCATCTTGGTAGCCATCTGTTAACATCGCCATACCATGCGTACAAAGATTATCTATTACAAAATATTCGCCTTCAAACTCATAAACAGCTAATGCAGGAAAACCATCTGGTGCTACCGCAACTGGCTTTTCTTCTTCTACTTCACTTGTCTTACATAATTTAATTAAATTACTCATATTATTCTCTCGCCTCAATATTTCTCAATAAAAACGGTCATAATGGATTTGCTCCATTGGAACCTTATAATCGTTAATTAACATACGTGTTAACGCATCTGTCATCGGTGGTGGACCACAGAAATAGAACTCATGATTAGGTAATTTATCACCTAATGTATCACCTAGCAATTCGTGAATAAAGCCAACTGCACCCGTCCAACCTTGTTCTTTAGCAGCATCAACATCTGAGACAGCATTATAATTCTTAACATGCTTTTTCATATCTTCATCCGCTTCAATCAGCGCAGGAGGACAAATATCTTTAGGCGTTCTACCACCGTAGAATAAGTAAATATTACGATCTGCGTATCGTGGATCTTTTGACGCTGCTTTTACGATAGACATTTCAGGTGATAAACCAGAACCACCACCAACACAAACGATATCTCGTTCAATCTCAGGTCGCAAATAAGCTAAGCCAAATGGCCCATCAATCACGATCTCATCGCCTACTTTGTAATCTTCAAATAACTTACCCGTTGCACTGCCACCCGGCATTTTCTTAATGATAAAGTGCCACTCATTATTATCATTCGGTAGGTTATTCATTGAATAACCACGCGAACCCGTTACACCAGGGAAATCTAATAGCGCAAATTGACCCGCTTGGAAGTTAGCGGCATGTTCTGTTTTAAAACAAAACTCAGCCATATCATCTGTTAACTGGTTGATTTTATAGAGTGTTGCCTTACTTTTAACCGGCTTATTTTCAGGCATTTCTTCCTTACTCATTCTCAGCTTTACGCTGCAGTCTTCGGTAGGAATACACTGACAAGTTAATTTACGACCTTTCTTAAGATCTCTTTCAGAGAGACCTGGTGCCGTTTCCCATAAATCCTTAACTTCCCCTTCAAGAAGTTCAAATTTACAACTCCCACAACCACCTGAATTACATTCATAAGGTAGTGAAAGCCCAGCTCTTAACGCACCACGAAGGATAGTATCTCCTTCATCACATTCGAACTCTATATCATCAATTTTAATTTTGTGGCTTGTCATCAAGCTCCTCCTGTTCAATATCCAACATTAAAAAACTATTATAAGGGTATTATATCCACAATCTTTAGGCAACCGTAGCTTTTACCGTTTTAAGGTATTTTCATATGATAAAACAACACCAAAACCCTTTTTCAAAAGATACTTTTAATTTCTTATCGACCCTAAAAGTAAACAATAATCGCACTTGGTTTAATGAGCATAAACCTAACTACGAAGATCATGTTCGTACACCGTCACTGGTATTTATTGAGGCCATGCAACCACATATTCAAGCGCTTTCACCTAGTTTTACTGCTGTAGCAAAAAAAACGGGGGGCTCCTTAATGCGCATTTATCGTGATGCTCGTTTTTCACACGATAAAACACCTTATAAGACAAATATCGGCATCCAATTTAGACACGTTGCAGGTAAAGACGTACATGCACCTGGCTTTTATTTACATATTAGCCCCGAATCCTGTTTTGTTGGTGCAGGTATTTGGCGACCGGATGGAAAAGCGCTAGCAATGATTCGTGAGATGATCAGTGATAGCCCAACGGCTTGGAAAAAAATAACGACGAATCGAACATTCCGCCGTTATTTTGAATTCTCCGGTGAGTCACTTAAAACTTATCCTCGAGGCTACGCCAAAGATCATCCTGCTATTAAGGACTTAAGGCGTAAAGATTTTATTGCCATTCACCCTTTAAGCCAAGAAGAGGTATTAAGCCCTGACTTAATCAACATTGTTAATCAGCGCTTTAAAGCCTCTCGTCATCTGATGGACTTTCTTTGTACTGCCTTGGAACTTCCTTACTAGAAAAATTACAAGCCAAGTTTATCAGCCACAAAATCAGCATCTTTATCGCCACGGCCTGATAAATTTACAAGAATTGTTGTCTCTTTAGCTAAATCAGGTGCTATTTTCATCGCATAAGCAACCGCATGAGCACTCTCCAAAGCAGGAATAATGCCTTCCACTCTTGATAACGTCATAAAGGCATCCAAACACTCTTCATCATCAATCGCTTCATATTCAACACGGCCTAGATCTTTTAATAAACAATGCTGAGGGCCAACACCTGGGTAATCTAAACCTGAAGCGATAGAATAAACCGGCAATGGCTCACCTGATTCATCTTGCAAGTTATAACACTCGAAACCATGCAGGCCGCCCTTTACACCTTTGCTCATGGTTGCGGCATGATAAGGCGTATCCAAACCTTTGCCGGCAGGTTCTACACCCACTATTTTAACGGCTTCATCTTCTAAAAATGCAGTAAATAAACCAATCGAATTTGAACCTCCACCGACACAAGCGGTAATAATGTCAGGCAAACAACCTTGCTCTTCTAAAAATTGAGCTCGCGCTTCATCACCAACAATTTTTTGGAAATCTCTGACCATCATTGGAAAAGGATGTGGCCCAACAACCGAACCAATCGCGTAGATAAAATTAACAGGGTCTTTCAAATACTCCTCAAAGGCACTATCTACTGCATCTTTTAGTGTTTTAGTGCCTCGTGAGACCGGTATTAGCTTACAGCCCAGTATTTTCATTTTGGTAACATTTGGGTGTTCTTTTTCTATATCGATTTCACCCATATGGATTTCACAGTCTATGCCGACCAATGCACAAGCCGTTGCTAATGCCACACCATGTTGACCGGCACCTGTTTCTGCAATAACTTTTGTTTTACCCATATGTTTGGCCAATAATGCTTCGCCTAAACAATGATTGATTTTATGTGCGCCAGTATGATTTAAATCTTCCCGCTTAAGAAAGATCTTTGCCCCACCTAGGCGCTCGGTTAAGCGTTTAGCATAAAAAATAGGGCTAGGCCTTCCCACATAATGTACAAAAAGGTCATTAAGTTCATCTTGAAAGGCTTTTGTTTGGGATATCTCTAGATAAGCATCCTTCACTTCATTCATTGCAACAGCAAGATCTGGTGGAATTATTTGCCCACCATATTCACCAAAATAACCATGCTCATCTGGCATTTCGATATTATTATTGTATTCACTCAAAACTCATCCTCATTTATCAGTTTAATTATATTTATTTCACAAACTTTATAGCGTCCTTTGAAAAAAACAAGCATTTATCTAATTAGTTTAATAAACTATTCCCTTTAATTTATTGGTCGTTTTGACTTACATCAAGGCGGCATTTTTAGTAAATGTTAAATTTACCCATACTTATAATATAAAAGAGCAGGCAGGAAATGACCGAACAAACAACAATGTACCACTGGATAGGCGGTGAAGAGGGCGTACGTAAACTTGTTAATAAATTTTACGACATTATGGACTCAAGTGACGATGCAAAAGTTGTCAGAGCTATGCATAAAGAAGATTTATCCGTCATTCGAGAAGGCTTATTTGAATACCTTTCTGGTTGGTTAGGCGGCCCGCCTTTATTTGTAGCAAAACATGGCAGCCCATGTATTACCAAACAACATAAGCCATTTAAAATTGATCAAAAAGCCTCTGATGCATGGATGAATTGCATGCTACAAGCCATGGAAGAAGTTGAAATTGAAGAAAAGTATCGAGAAATGCTAAAACCTGCTTTCCAACGTATTTGTGATTCTTTATTAAACGTACATTAAAGCCAGACATACAAAAAGGGCGCTGAATTCAGCGCCCTTTTTTCAATCCAAACGTTGCTTAACCTATAGATCAATATCCATACCGTAACCTTTTGCTTCAGGTCTATGGCCGAAAATATCACCTACATAATGCTCTTGATGCGTCATTGTATGACGAGCACCATGACCTAGCTCAAGTAACCAGCCTGATGGTGTTGCAAAGTAGAAAGTGTAAGCTTGGTCATTTGAATGCTTACCCAGTTGCATAGCAACATCAATACCTTTCTGGCGAACGATGTCATGCGAAATTCCAAGGTCATCTAGTTCTGTATATTCCAGCATCAAGTGATTGATGCGTTTATCCATTGGGCCTAAACCAAATGCAAGTGAATGCTGACGGTCATTACAGCTCATGAAAATAGGCTTAGCGATCATGCCATTAGGTAATTTCAATTTATATTCAATTGAACCTCTTAAGCCAAGCATTGAATAGAATTTATAAGTTGCGTCATCATCCAGTGAACGAATAATGAAATGACCAACACCTTGATCTTCTGTTAGTAATTTACCGTACATTGGGCGACCAGGATGGAAAGGCTTCATCACATCAACCTGAGGGCTGTAAAAGATTTCTGTTGGGTTGCCAGAAGGATCTTCTAATTTTAATAGGCCCAGTACAAAACGCTCATCACATTCTTCTTCTGATGCAACACGGAACTCTACACCATTATCTTTCAATTGTTGTTGCATTTCCTTGAATTCTTCAAAGCCTGACACACGCCAGCCTGTATAAGCCAAATCATCTTCATCTGATTGATGAATTGTCATACGGTGATGCTGATTGTCCATTCGAAGGTAGAAACGATCATCACGATCACCTTCTTCAATTTCCATTCCCACACATTCTGTTGCAAACTCACGCCACGCATTTAAATCGGTGACATTAAAGCCCATATAACCAACTTCTGTTACTTTAACCATTTTTCAAATCCTCTTCTTTCGTTGTTGTTTATCCTTCTATTACCCAAGTTCCTACTTAGAATCATAAATATAGAGTGTAAGCTGATGCCTGCAATCTATTCAGCGGAATCTAGGTAGTCGTTCGAGCTTTAAAAGAACATGTATAAATTTTTATCCTCAGTGACTCTTGCATCTAAGGTTATTTTTCGACGTACTAGTTGATAACCGCCTGCTACTTTACGCAATACATCTCGCCTGCCGCCCACATGCTCTGAGTGCTCTAACTGGCCTCTATGACGAAATACCAAGAAGTTACTAGTTACAAGCAGCTCGTCCTCGTTATCTGTGTGGAAGGCTTCAACATGATCAATAAAATAGCGAACAGAAGAAGCTGGATTCTCCATCCACACCGTTCCAGTCCCTAAGCGATTAACACGCTGCTCTAAATCATCATATTCATCATTATAAATAGCCATATCATAGATAGTTGGCTCTGGACGCTTGTCTTTTGCATAACGACGTTCTACTACAGGCATCCAGTAATGAATGTCTTTTGCTACAAAGGTTTCTAACCAGGTGTTAAATTCTCTTTCTTGTAGTAATGTCGCTTCTTGAAAATAATGCTGGGTCACATCATGATGCAACTGCATAGAGACACGTTCTTTTGCTTCTATATTATGCATATTATTCTCCCGCCTTTGCTTTGGCTGCTAACCTATCTTTCCAATAGTCTTTATTTGGAAAGCAGTCTGCCCACTGGTCGTCTTTTGCACGAATTGCATCCCAGCTTTCTGCGGACATAATTTCTTGGTAAAAACGGTAAAAGCCGCGATAAGACGTTTCACCAATAAAACTAGAACCAACAATACCTGGGTAATCAGGATGCGGGCCCTCATGGCCAACGCCCATTCGAGAGTCCATATTATTGTCTCTCGCATGCCCGCCTCGGTTATTTTGTGTTGAATTGACCATATTGTCACCATCATCACTTTCCAACGTTCCTGCGGTTCCAAAACTTCTGACAGCTTGTTTTACTATTTCCCTTTTAGTCTCATCATCCATATCTTTATGCACAATCACCCATGACCACACTTCGATTTCATGCGGGCCTCTTGGATGCCATACTTTAAATATATTGGTACCATATAAGAAAGAGCAATTGGGAAAGGTGCTGCAATTCCAGTGGCCATCATAGATATCTGCTCTAGGCTGGCCTAATTTTTCAGCCACTTCAGGTAGTGTGTCTTGTAGGAATTTCGCATAGCCATCACGCTTATTGTGAATCCCAACACCTGCATGATCAATCACGCCAAAACCGTGACCATGCCGTGTAGTAACTTGAATACCTAGTTCATCAAAAGGCATATTAGCGCGATTACCCGCTAACGCGCCTAGCTCGCCACCAAGCATTTCTAATGCAGAAGCATGTGTCCAACCTACGTGATAACCATCACCCACAAAATTCTCTGTCGGCACTTTCCAATTACACTTTAGGATTGATTTCATTGGCGGGCCAATTAATTCAACGCCGTTTCCAGCACCAACCATCCAAGTATCTAAATACCACCCCCAGTCACCTAAGAAGTCTTCTAAGGAAGGCGCTGTTTCATCAAAACAACCGAATACAAAACCACGGTAGCTCTCAACTCGAACTGAAGGCAAGCTGAGTTTAGACATATCTAGCTCATCGTGATAACACTTTTCTTTTAGTGGTACATCAACCAACGCACCATCTGTGCCAAACACCCAACCATGGTAATTACAAACAAATGATCGCGTATTACCGCTATCTGCCGTACATACACTATTACCTCTGTGGGTACATGAGTTAATGAAGGCTTTTAATGAGCCATCGGTATGTCGAGTAACAATCACATTATCTTCAGCCATTTTTGTACTAAAGAAATCACCTGGTTTTTCAAGCTGACTTTCATGCGCCAAAAACAACCAACAGCGACCAAAAATTCTTTCTAACTCAAGATCATATACACCTTGGTCCCAAAAAACTTGTTTAGACTGCGTGGATTTTTCAACATCCACCAACTTATCCATATCAATCATTTACTTCCCCCTAATTTGTTATTTAATTTTGCCATCTGCTTTTTTCAATGTTTTAAAAACACTCTCAAAGCCTGCGCATAAGTATGATTAAAGCAAGGCCAATGATTGTTATTATCATTGATCTTTGTAAAGCTGCCTTGAAAGACAGCCTACAAAATTTTATTTCATGAAAATTCTAATTATTATGCACTGAAGAAACCTTTGCCTGCAGCAAGGTTACCCGTTAGTTTCATCGCTTCCAACATCATGGTGTGATCCACGATATTTTTACCAACAATATCAAAGGCAGTGCCATGAGCAACTGAGGTATGTATATATGGAGGCCCCATAATCAATGCACAGTTTCCAGAAAAGCCCCATGTTTTAATGGCGATATGACCTTGGTCATGAAACATAGCCAGAACCACATCATACTTATCTTCTATACACTGCCTAAAAACAGAATCTGGCGGAACTGGCCCCGTGACATCAATGCCTTTTGCTTTGGCAAGCTCAACACCTGGAATAATTTCCTTAGTTTCTTCTGGGCCACTGGCATGCGGGTTTAAACCCGCAACGGCGATTCTAGGCTTGGCTATTCCCCACTCTTTAAGAGAATCGTTTAGCTTAACAATTGCACTTTCGACCAATTCTTTAGTGATCAACTCACAAACTTCACGCAAAGGAATATGATCTGTTAAATGCATTACCCGTAATGGGCCACTAATTAGAAAGAGGTAACTATGGCCAGGCTCAATATTGATTACTTTATCCAATACATTTGCCATCTTCATTGAAACTGAACTGATTGGCGCCATCACTGTCGCATCAAAATCCCCAGCTCTTGCCATGGTGTCCATTTCATCCAGCCACTCCGCAGAAACTCGTCCACAGGACTCATTATCTTGACCCATTTTAAAGCTATTCATATCAAGCTTACCTGAATCAATAATATCGATAATTTTAGGGTCATTACTCATTTCTGATACTGAAGAAATTTTCTTAACTGTTAATGACAAATCGCACACTTCAACAGCTCGCCTCATCACTTCTTCGCTACCAATCAATACGGGTCGACTATATTCGTGAACTTCTCCCGTTGCCCATGCTTTCGCGACAACTTCTGGGCCAACGCCTGCTGGATCACCTATCATCGTTGCTACTGTTGGTTTTACGTCACCCTTCATATCACTCTCTCCTATAAACTTTAACAAATACCATTGCTCATTCTTGTTTGCTTTTTACGAGCATCTTGAGAGTAGCACTATGCTACAAAGTAGTCACTAATAATAAATCGCCTCACAATCGTTAGGATTTATATGAATAAATAGCTTGCAAGCCGCAATTTAGTTGGCTAATGTTACTAACACAACAGTTCATTGGAGGCGTTTTAACAATGAGCGCTATGCAAGTTTTATTAATTTAATTGCACATTTGGAGAATACTATGTCCACACCTATTCCATTTAAAGATTTACTAAACATCGATGGTGTTATTGCCGCCATTCGTTGGCGCGATTCAATTCCAGGGCGAGCATCGGCTTCCCCTCCCGTTTTAGTTGAAGCGATCGGTACGATTAAACCAGAAAGAGCCGAAACACTTATGGGGCTTGCTGAAGCAACAGGCTTGAGTATTCATGGTTTAAGTCAATTAAGTCACGCTCGTGCCCTTACAGACCCTACTGTTGTTTACCCACTTGATGGTTATTATGTTCATAGTATGCGCGGCTCAGTTGCCTGCACAATCAATAGAGTTGCTGTGCAGCTCGATAATAAGGTATCTGTAGATATTCAGGCTTTATTTGGCAAAATGAATCTTATCGATAACCGCGCTAAGGAAAAGTAAAACAGCTAAAGACCCTGTTTTAAATTTAAAAAGCCTCATTTATGAGGCTTTTTTATTGATTAGAATCATTGTTTCTCACCAAAACAATATGTAATACTCCTTGCTCTTATAAAAATAAAATCAATACCTTAAGGAGAGTTCATGTCTAATAATGTATCCCTTGAATTAAAGGCTGAAGTCGAAAATCTACTCAATACCTATGCACAGTGCATTGATGATGATGACTTAGAAAACTGGCCAAGCTTTTTTACTGAAAAATGCTTATATCAAGTTATTCCCCGAGAAAACCATGAAATAGGTTTGCCCACTGCTGTTATGTGGTGCGATAGCCATGGCATGCTAAACGATAGAATTACAGCACTAAGACATGCAAATGTTTACCAAGTGCAATGGTATCGTCATATCCTTAGCAATCCGGTAATTACTACACGTGATAATGGTGAAACCATTAATGTGCAATCTAATTATGCCATTTTCAAAACCTGTAATGATGGTGAAAGCACTGTCTACAACGTTGGCCGTTACATCGATGTGATTGTCCGCGAAGAGGGCGTTCTAAAATTTAAAGAACGTTCAGCTATTTACGACACCCATAGAATTACCACCTTGATGGTTATCCCTATTTAAAGGAGCAAGATAATGACAATAACACCAGAACATTTAAAATGGCCTGCTGATGCTGGTCATACAGCCGTTCCTTATTCAGTCTTTAATAGCCGCGAAGTTTATGACTTAGAACAAGAAAAACTTTATAACGGCCCTACTTGGAACTATTTATCCACTGCCGCTGAAATACCCGAAAAAGGCAGCTTTAAATCTACTTATATAGGCGATACCCCTGTCGTTGTTACACGCGGCCAAGATGATGAAATTTATGCTTGGGTTAACCGCTGTGCTCATCGTGGCGCTGAGATTTGTCGAGAACGCCACGGCAAATCTGAAGACGGCGCATACACCTGCGTCTACCATCAATGGGCTTTTGATGCCAAAGGTGACTTGCGAGGCGTGCCTTTTCAGCGCGGCTTAGGCGGTAACGGTGGTATGCCTAAAGATTTTGATAAGAAGAAACACGGCCTGCGAAAAATACGTGTTGTAAACTACCATGGTGCTATTTTCGGTACCTTCAGTGATGAGACACCTGACATTGAAACGTATTTTGGTGAAGATGTTTCCTATCACTTCAAGCGCATTATGAACCGCCCCATAGAAATACTCGGGCACACACGCCAACATATTGCTGGAAACTGGAAGTTTTACTCAGAAAACACTAAAGACCCTTACCACGCGAGTCTTTTGCATTTATTTCATGCAACCTTCAATCTATACCGCTCCAGCCAAGAAGGCCAATCTATTATTAACAATGATGTTCACTCAGTACTGTGGGCACGTAATAGCGGAGAGGTAGAGGGCGCTTTAGATGATATGAAAAAAGACAAGCTCAGAACCTTGAAAACAGGAGAATACGAGCTTGAAGACATGTCACTATTGGCTGGTACACAAGAGTTTGATGATGGAGTAACTCTGGTTATTTTATCTGCTTTCCCATCACTTGTTTTACAACAAATTCAGAATACCTTAGCATTTCGCCAAATCTTGCCAAAAAATGAAAATGAGTTTGAGTTAGTCTGGACTTATTTTGGCTATGCAGATGACTCAGAGGAACTTCGCAACTATCGTCTAAAACAATTTAACCTAATCGGCCCTGCCGGCTTAATTTCTATGGAAGACGGTGAATCAACAGAATTATGCCAAAAAGCGATCGTTCGTGATGGCAATTATAAAAATGTTATTCGCATGGCCGGTGATGAGGCTACGGGTGATGATCACCTTGTAACAGAAGGTCTTATTCGAGGTTTATGGAAAGGCTACCGTCAATATATGGACTTTTAAGCCTTATTACTTTCCCCCTCCCTTTATATTCAAAAAGGGAACTTTAGGCTTCTAATTATTTATGGTTAGAAGCCTTTTTTATTTACAAGGCTGACATTAATCATATGCTTACAGACATATTTTCGTATAATTAATGAGCAATCGTAAGCCCAAATAATATGATTAACTCACCACGACCAATTAATAAAAAAATAGAAAATGGCTGCCAAATGTGTGCCTTCTCCTCAACTTGCTTTCCTTCGGCCTTTGGAGATGTTTCTGCTGATGAAATCGAGTCTATTATTAGACCTGAGGAAAAGTTTTCATCAAAACAAATAACTCACCACCAAGGCGAAGCCTTTCATTCTTTGTATGTTATTAAATCAGGTGCTGTTAAAGCTTATATAACCACTGCCGAGGGTAAGGAGCGTATAACTGCTTTTTATTTACCAGGTGAAATTGTTGGCCTAGAA
>Ga0209081_1001329_pt1 | contig 14781 bp, 16 predicted proteins | sample GOMGulsemesocosm_4_FD_184636 | JGI IMG/M metagenome (GOLD analysis project Ga0209081, IMG submission 184636) | Methane-oxidizing microbial communities from mesocosms in the Gulf of Mexico - GOM15B Gulf of Mexico (SPAdes) (version 2) | ecosystem: Environmental > Aquatic > Marine > Cold seeps... | reverse complement strand
ATCTAAAAGCCGATGCCGGTTATGAAGGTCGCGTGACGGTACCCGTATTGTGGGACAAAAAAACGCAGACCATTGTCAGCAATGAATCTTCGGAGATTATCCGAATGTTCAACACAGCGTTTAATGACTTAACCGGTAACACCACAGATTATTACCCCAAGGCTCTGCACGAAGCGATTCACAGCGTGAATGACCGTGTCTACGACACCATCAACAATGGCGTCTATCGAGCCGGTTTTGCCACCTCACAACAGGCCTACGAAACCGCCTTTCACAGCTTGTTTGATTCACTGGACTGGGTCGAAGAATTATTAGGCCAGCAGCGTTATCTGGCGGGCAATCAGTTAACCGAAGCAGACTGGCGCTTGTTTACCACCTTGATTCGCTTTGATGCCGTGTACTTCGGACACTTTAAAACCAATCGTCAGTTACTTGCGGATTACCCGGCGATTAGTGGTTATGTGCGCGAGCTATACCAAATGCCCGGCGTGGCGGACACGGTCAGCTTTGAGCATATAAAAACGCACTATTACGCCAGCCACCTGATGATTAACCCCACTGGCGTTGTTCCTTTGGGTCCCGCACAGAGTTTTACCAGTCCTCATGGCCGAGAAGCCCTTGACGCTGTGTGACGCGCACTATGTGAAGACCTTATGCGCTAAAACTAATTGGAGAAAAACGTGAGAAAACTCATTAATGTTACCAACGCGCGGCCCACTCAGGATGGCGATGGCGTTAAGATTCACCGCTTAGCCGGTCCGCAATTGCATCAGGCCCTCAATCCTTTTTTAATGATTGATGAAATCAACTCTGACGACGCCGCTGATTATATTGGTGGTTTTCCAGAGCACCCTCATCGCGGTTTTGAAACCATTACCTACATGAAAGCTGGTCGTATGCGTCACCGCGACCACATGGGTAATGAGGGCGTTATTGGTGCTGGTGATGTGCAGTGGATGACTGCCGGTGCGGGCGTACTTCACTCTGAAATGCCAGAGCAAGAGCAAGGGCTATTGCACGGTTTTCAGATCTGGCTCAATTTGCCGGCGGCTGAAAAAATGAAACCAGCCGCATACCAAGAGATTGTCAGTACCGATATCGTAGAACAAACACTACCCGATGGCGGCATGGTTCGCGTCATCGCTGGCACGGTGACAATCAATCAACAACCAGCTCAAGGCCCGCTACCCGAAATTTCGACACAACCTGTATTTCTGGATGTGCAACTATCGGCCAACGAAACCGTTGAAATTTCCTTTAACGAGCACAACCCTGCATTGGTTTATGTTTATAGCGGAGAAACAGATCTGATTAAATCGCGTCAACTGGGCGTTTATCAAAGCGGCAGTACATTGAAACTAATAGGCGGCCCAGCAGGCGTCAAACTCTTGGTACTCAGTGGCCAACCGATTGGCGAGCCGGTAAAACAATACGGTCCGTTTGTTATGAATAGCGCCGAAGAAATTAACCGTGCATTGACAGACTTTCATAACCCACAATTTTTAAAGCAATTAAAAGCGGGTAGAAAAACTGAAAATAGAAACCCTAAAGTAAATCTATAGAGCGTAGATACTTCGGGGCTTGAACAAAAATCCGCTAAGAAACCATGCGCAAGCTACGCCATAAGAGTGTCGGGCTATCAACGCCGTAGACTTACTTGACCACTACACTTAAAGGGCTAAAGTATAGATATGGGTTAGTGTATTACTCACACGCTTAAGACCTACCCTATATCTAAGTGGAGATGTCATACCCATGGCGTTAAACTGTTTTTTTTGTAGCGAGTGCGTTGTGTCTGGCGACAACAGTAAAGGCAGGCCGTTAACGGTTCCGCCTTATGGCGTTGCCCATACACATTGCGCAGAGCAAGACCTAATGCAAAAAAGGCTTTTTAGAGGTCTCCACATTGCCGATCTCGATGAAAAATGCTTTGCCGAGTTGAAAGAGATGGTACTTGCTGAAGATAATCATAGAAATGGAACATCTCAAGAAATAGATCTTTTTTAGGCTGCCTTTATAGTGCTTAACCAAAACGGCCAAGCCGTTATGCGTTTTTTATGCTTAGCCTCAGTAACTTATGGCGACAACCCATCGTTGTGCGGGTATGGCCAATAACGATTAAAATAGCCTGTGATATTCCCTTAAGACTAAACCTATAGCCCGGCAGATTGAAAATAACGTTTCTCGCTTTTTTATCACAATGATCGATTGACTCGTTCCATCACATCGAATCAAAGAGAGGCAGCAAAGGTTGCGCCTCTCTTTACGAGACGGTCGAGAAACACACTGAATCTCGACTATTTCACTAGATGCTCTTCAGCCTCATTCAAATTCACGAATCATCAAGCCAATGCTCTCTTTCGCATCACCGAAGATCATACGAGTGTTGTCTTTGAAGAACAGTGGGTTATCAACACCAGCAAAACCAGAGGCCATAGAACGCTTCAGTACAAATACAGTCTTAGCATGGTCGACGTTGATGATTGGCATACCGTAAATTGGACTGCCTTCCATCTCGCGAGCCGCGGGGTTCACCACATCATTTGCACCAATCACAATGGCAACATCAACGTTGTCCATGCGCGGGTTGATATCGTCCATTTCCAGCAATAAGTCATAAGGTACGTCGGCTTCGGCCAGCAGTACGTTCATGTGGCCAGGCATACGACCGGCAACTGGATGGATACCGTAAATCACTTCACAGCCATTTTCTTCCAGCAGTTCTTGCAGCTCTTTCACCACGTGCTGTGCCTGAGCAACCGCCATACCGTAACCTGGGATAATAGCAACGGTGCTGGCCGCTTCCAGAACATAGTAAGCGTCTTCGGCGGTCATTGGTGTCACTTCACCTTCGATCACTTGAGTCGAGGTGGAGACAGAACCAAAGCCAGAGAAGAGAACGTTCGACAAAGAACGGTTCATGGCTTTACACATGATTTGGGTGAGGACGATACCGGAGGCACCAACCAGTGAGCCGGCGACGATCAGCAAGTTATTCTCGATCGCAAAACCCGCCGCACAGGCCGCTAGACCTGAGTAGGAATTGAGCAGTGAGATAACCACTGGCATGTCGGCACCACCAATGGGAATAACTGCCATCACACCGAAGATCAACGCCAGAGCAACCGCTGCGTAGAGGTAGTTGACGTTGGTAGGCTCCACCACAAACAGTACGCCACAGCCGATGATGGCCAGTACGATGATGCTGTTGACGATGTTTTGACCGACAAATACCAGAGGTTTGCCCGGGATACGCTCAGACAGCTTGCCATAGGCCAGCAGCGAACCGGTAAAGGTCATACCACCGATCAGAATCGACAAGAAAATGGTGATCATGGTGAAGGTGGTGGTTTCGCCGCTCATGGCTGACCAGCCAACCAGCAAAGAAGCCATACCTCCGAAACCGTTAAACAGGGCCACCATTTCAGGCATGGAGGTCATTTCAACCAAACGTGCTGCCAGCGCACCGATAACCGCACCAATGGCCATACCGATGACGATGTTGGTATAGCTGACAATGCCTTGATCCAGTAGCGCAAACACCACCGCAATCAACATACCGCTAGAAGACAGCATGTTACCGCGACGGGCAGTCGCTGGAGAGCCGAGCAATTTCAGGCCGAAAATAAATAATGTCGCCGACACTACGTAGGCGAAATTAATCATTAGATGGTTATCCATTACTTATCACCCTTTTTTTTCTTGAACATGGCCAGCATGCGATCGGTCACCATGTAGCCACCCACCACGTTGATGGTGGCCAGAGCCACGGCGCCAGTGGCTAACCACGAGGCCAACTGAGGATCAGTGGTATTGCCAGCCAAAGCCAGTGCACCCACTAGGGTAATACCGGAAATGGCGTTGGAACCCGACATCAGCGGCGTGTGCAGAGTCGCGGGAACCTTGTTAATCAGCTCAAAACCCAAAAAGATTGAGAGCATCAGGATGAATAAAAGAAAGATAATTTCCATGATGTTCTCCCTAGTTGCTGTAGTGGTTTTTAATGGTGTCGTTAACCACGGCGCCGTCGTGAGTGATCACGCAGCCGGTGGCAATTTCATTTTCAAAGTTAAGGTCGAAGGCTTTCTTCTCGCTGTCCCAGAACTCATCAACCAAGTTAAACAGGTTGCTGGAGTACATTTGGCTGGCATCGCGGGGCACTTCGTTGGCCCAGTTGCCGGTGCCCACAATAACGACGCCATTATCGGTGACGACGGTTTCGCCAGGCTTGGAGCCTTCAACGTTACCGCCGCTCTCGGCCGCCATGTCAACGATGACGGAGCCGGGCTTCATGGCAGCCACAACATCAGCGGCAACGATCAGAGGAGGCTTGCGGCCAAACAACTGTGCGGTGGTGATAACAATGTCAGATTCAGCAATCTCGGCTTTCTGACCTTGTTTTTGAAGTTCCATCTGCTCAGGGGTCAGGGCAAGGGCGTAGCCGTCTTTAGTTTGACCAGTCTCACCCAGATCAATCTTCAAGAACTTGCCGCCCAGAGATTCAACCTGCTCGGCAACCACGTCACGGGTATCAAAGGCGGTAACCTTAGCCCCCAGACGCTTAGCGGTGGCGATGGCCTGCAGGCCAGCAACACCAGCACCAACAATAAAGACGCGAGCCGGCTTTAAGGTACCCGCTGGGGTCATCATCATCGGCAGAATGCGATCGAGAGCGTCGCAAGCTTTCACCACCATCACGTAACCGGCCAAGTTGGCCTGTGAGCTCAGGGCATCCATCTTCTGGGAGCGAGTGATCCGCGGGATCATCTCCATAGAAATGGCGGTCACCTTGTGAGCGGCCATTTTCTCAACCAGCTCACGCTCATTGAATGGGTCGAGGAAGCTGACGTGGATAGAGCCAGACTTGAGCTGCTCAACTTCATCCAAAGCGGGCTTGTGAAGACGGAGCACCATATCAGCGCTGCCGAGCAACTGCTGGCGATCGGTGGCGAGCGTTGCCCCCACGTCGATGTATTCTTGGTCAGAGTAACCGGCACCTTTACCCATACCGGCTTCGATGCTGACTTCAGCACCGGCGCGAACCAGTTTCTTTACTGAGTCGGGAATCAGCGGAACGCGGTTTTCACCGGCCTGGGTTTCCCTTGGAACAGCAATTAACATAAATCACCTTAGTCAAAAAAGGATTAGCGAATGTTGAGCTCAAAGTATCGCTATGATCACGACTTCGTGGACATTGCGATACAAGTTCAGGAACGTTGTAGCAAAGCTCAGCGTATTATTTATATTTGGCCAGCTTAATTTGGCTAGCAGTGTGCGTTTGAAAAGAATGGATTGAAGAAACTCTCCTAATCAAACCCAACGCGCTCTGCGACAAAACACCAAACACTAAACACTCAACGCTAAACATTCAACACTCTGTTGATAAAATTAGGAAATAATCGGATTTCGGCACAAGCAACTTACTATAATAAATCGCCTTTTCCTCTTGAAAGAACGCAATACCAACACTGCCCGCCTCAGACAAACTAAAACCAGATTCTTTATAGCCCCCGAAACAAAGTTGTGGTTTTTATAGGCAGAATGAATATTCAAATAAGTCAACCCCACTTCGAAGTGCTCCGTGAAGTGAATAGCTTTTTCGAAGTTAGTGGTGAAAATTGCGGAAGAAAGACCATAGAGAACATCATTGGCCGATGACAGTGCGCCTTCGTGTAGTGGCACACTATATCGCGAGACTTCTAAATCTCGTCGGCAATACACTTGGGTAACTAGAATCCCGTGCTTAAAGTTGAGGGGAAAAGTGAAGGAGTTTATCCTCCAGTTTTCCCATCAAATATTACTTAGCCAGTTCTTTTATCGTCAACTTACCCAGCTGTGACATATGCACCTCGTCGGGGCCATCGGCAATGCGGCAAAAACGCGCCGTGGTGAATATATACGGCACTGGAGTGTCCTGCGACACGCCTTTACCACCCAGCACTTGCATCGCGCGATCAGCCACATCCTGACACATTTTGGGTGCGACAATTTTTAACATTGAAATATCGGCTCTGGCGCTAGCGACTCCGTCGCGATCCATTTTGTCGGCGGCCGATAACACTAACAGACGGCACTGTTCGATATCACAGCGCGAGCGCGCGATCTCGTGTTGTACGCTGGTTTTTTCTGATAGTTTCTCGCCAAAAGCCACACGTTCTTCCGCCCGTTCACACATAATTTGTAAGCAGCGCTGTGCCAGCCCGACAAACATCATGGCGTATTGAAAACGGCCAGGCCCTAAGCGCCCCTGAGCGATTTCAAAACCACGGCCCTCGCCCAATATTAAGTTGGTAACCGGTACTCGGACATTTTCAAATACCATATCGCCCTCGCCACCGGGCGAATGCATGCTACCGAAAACCCGCAATGGACGCTCTATTGTGACTCCAGGCGTATCCTTAGGTACCAAGATGGTCGAGTGCTGCTTATATTTGGATGCCTCTGGATTGGATTTACCCATCACCAGTAATACCTTGCAGTTGTCGTTCATGGCTCCAGTGGTCCACCACTTGCGGCCATTGAGTACATACTCGTCGCCATCGCGCTCGATCTTCAACTCCATGTTGGTGGCATCGGATGAGGCGACCTGTGGCTCGGTCATGGCATAGCCTGAGCGAATTTCACCGGCCAATAATGGCTCTAGCCATTGCTGTTGTTGCTCGGGAGTGCCGTATTTTGCCAACACCTCCATATTGCCGCGATCCGGTGCGCTGCAGTTAAATATCTGTTGCGCCCAGCCCACCTGCGACATGGTCTCGAACAGTGGAGCGATTTCAGCATTGCTCAGGCCTGGGCTCCAGGGTTTGTACTCATCAGGTAAAAATAGATTCCACAATCCCTGCTCTTTTGCCTTGCTTTTAAGGACTTCAAAAAACGGAGGGTACTTCCAGAGATTATTTTGATCAGAGGTAAACTGCTCGTACTCCGCCTCGCGTGGAAAGATGTGCTCATCCATAAATGCCTGCAAACGCATATTGAGGTCTTTTACTCTTTCGCTTTGTTCAAAGCCCATTGTTATTCTCCTTATTATATTCTTTGGGGTTAGGTGGATTGTTCATTAATGCTCTGGTGCAGGCGATTCATTCCGCCAATCCAGCGATCGTAATCTGCAGTTTTGCGACGCATGTAATCCAGTACCTCTGGATGGGGCAAAATGAGGAATGTTTCATTGCGCAAGCCTTCAACAACAACATCGGCTAACGTCTCTGGTTCCATCATTCCGTCGACACTTGCGGCTGCGGTGCCAGGGTTTTCATCCGCTGTCATGGCAGTGCGTACAGCCTGCGGACACAGCATAGAGACTTTAATGCCTTGGTGGGCGTGAGTCAGAGCCAGCCACTCTCCGAAGCCAACTGCGGCGTGCTTGGTGGTGCCGTAGGCCGCGCCGCCAATTTGATTCAGTAGCCCCGCTGCGGATGAGGTATTTAGAAAGTAACCGCCACCTCGCTCGATCATTTTGGGCACCAGATGACGGGCCGCATATAAATGCGACATGACGTTGACATTCCAGCTCTGTTGCCAGTCACTGTCCGGCGAGTCCAGTGATGGACCAAGGCCTACTCCGGCGTTGGAGCAAAATAAATCAATTGGCCCCACATTGGCCTCGATGTCTTCAATAACCCGCTGAACATCATCATTGCTGGATACATCAGCGCTCATTCCCACGCACCCCAACTGCTGCGAAGTCGCAGCAACACCTTCAGCATTGAGATCGATCAGAACAATTTGTTTAGCCCCTTCGGCCTGAAAACGGACTGCAAGGGCTTTACCAATACCACCGGCTCCGCCGGTAATCACTACGATTTTGTTTCGGAGTTCCATAATAGGCCTTTTAAAAGGTGTCCTTGTTATCAATCAGCACGATGCTATCGTGCCGTTTTGGTCACAGCGGGCAACCATGCAATGCATGTATGTAAAGTCGTCACTATCAAAGGGCTTGGTTTTATCTGATACATCTGATGTCAGCCATAATCATTTACTACCCATAAATATCTAACGGACATTCAAGAAGTAGCTGACTTCAGTGTGGGCGATACGGTGTTATCGTTGAAATTTATAATAGTTATGTCTCGACATTCATCGTCGTAATATATTTATCCTGAGTCTCAAGACACTAGTACATTTATATTGATGTGATTTTCGGCTTCTGTCGCGATCCAAGGCGATAGACTATTAATCCCCAGATCTAATTCTCTCCGACTCGCGTTGCCGTCTCCAAGATAGAGAGGTAGCGGTAGAGCTCACGCAACAAACCTAGCCATGGTTAAGTCCTTTTAACCAATAACCGAAGATAGACTAATTTCATACTGGGCCGCTGCTGTAAACCATGGCGGCAATTACGCCATCAGTCTCATCTGTGCCCTCCTTTGAATTATCAGCCCCCCTTTTTCTCTTTTTTCAAAAGGCTTTAGACAATTTCTTCTTTAGCCAGTGATCCACAGAGAGAATGCCAGCGCCGTATATGACGGTCTGAATGAGTAAGACGCCCCAAATTACATGTAGGTAATACGCGGCAGGTGCAATCTCTTCGAGGCTTACTACCGCAACAATATTAACCACAGATAATGCTAGCGCCGAAAATCGAGACGCTAAACCTAAGGCCAGTAACACAGGAAAGAACAGTTCGCCAAAAGTACCTACGTAGGCTGCAAGTTCATAAGAAATAAAGGGCACCTGATATTCTTCTTCAAACAAAAACAAGGTGGTATCCCAGTCTCTCAGCTTAGTCAGTCCGGCCAAGAAGAACACCTGAGCGATGTATAGCCGCGCAGAAATGGAAACCAAAAAATGTAATTTCTCCAAGGCAGCACTGCCGAATGTATATCGAAGGTAGAGTTGTTGAGTAATGGATGACATAAAATTCTCCTAATCAGAATTGTTAGTGGTGTAGAAATGGGAAAAATGACGGTTTTCGATAGACGTCTTTAGCCACGCTGAAAAGTCGAAAACCGGAAATTGAGCAAGTAATTCGTATAGACTGAGCCCCTCTCCAATTGATGTGAGCCAGAGATATTCCTCTCTGTTGATACGCTGGTGTTGAGCCTGAAATTCAGCTGAGGAAACAACGAAGTAGTATTGCGTATCTGAGCTTTCTAGCTCTCGTCTGAGTTTTGGTACCAGCCCTTTTTGATCCTCGCTGTCTTGATGTACTTGCCATAGGGTATCTAGTGGAAAATCACTTGCAAAAGTCCGCACTGAATCTGATAGTTTGATGTATAGCGAATTCAGGTCGCTTTGCTCAAGCAAGGTCAGTGAATCTGCGTCGATGATGGCGGCTTTATCTCGACCCGATTGATGACGTATCCACTCAAAATGAGCGACATCAGTCAAAAATGGATAACCTTCGGTCAGCGGCGTTGACGCGATGAGTGCAGCCAGCTGCGAACCCCACTCCCCCCAATCACCCGTAGTGAATGGCTCGCGTTGAAGAAGCTTCTGAGAAAGAAGCCCCATAGCAGTGCCTCCTACCATCTTAGCTATTACCGGGTAACAGATATTTAGTGCTCGATTCGCTATTGCCTTGAGATTGTTTTGATAAATAGAGACACGCATAGGCAAATCATATTCGTGGCTATTACGAGTATGAAGCTGAAGATCGCCCAACGAATCTCGCTCTGAAGTTTCGAAGTCCATGATCGAGGCAACCAGCCCTTGCTGGCGAAGCGCAAGTGCTCGTCGATTATGTGACATAATTTGCGCTCGCCTGTGATGTATAGACCGAGTCAAAAATACGTCGAGCCTTTTTCGCCTCCGCCACTAACGTATCCCATGAGGGGAGTTCATTATCCCATTCGATTAGGGTTGCCACCGACCCGAAGCGTTCAAGTGAGTAGCGATACAACTCCCAGCAATCGTGAGAAACTGCTTGGCTATGATCGTCGATAATGACATCGTAAGTATCGGCTGGAGAATATCCGGCGAGATGAATTTCACCCACTAGATGACGTGGAATTTGGTCAAGCCAGCGTATTGATGATTCAAGAGGATCCTCAGAAGATTCGTTTTTGGCATTAACCAAAAGGTTATTCAAGTCAACTAAGAGACGAGATTGTGAACGCTCTGCCGCAGTCACCAAAAACTCTGTTTCTTCGATATTTGAGCGATCGAATTGAATATAAGAAGACACGTTTTCGATCAACAGCTGCCGCCCCAAATACTGTTGAGCCTGATCGATATTTTCAACCAAAACATTAAGACTTGTATTTGTAAACTCGAGTGGGAGAAGATCGCCTGAATGAATACTTTGATTTTTGTACTCGCTCCAGGAAAAGCTAGCATGATCAGAGATTATGCGTGGATCAACCCGATCAATAAGCCGTTTCAATCTTTCAAGGTAGCGCTCATTAACACCACTCGCAGAACCCAAGCCCATCGAGGTCGAATGTAGACTCAAATCGTAAATCTCGGAGAAATCGTCTAAAAAAGCCGACGCTAAACTGCCGTCGGCAAAGAAGTTCTCTGCGTGAACTTCGACGAAGTCAATAAAAGGAGAACCCTTGAGTGCATCTTGAAAATGCTGATGTCGTAGTCCTACGCCAATATAACTGGCGCCATGCGCGGCGCGACAACGCGGCTCTGAAAGCGATTTACTCACAATCGGTTCTCCTATCAGTTATTCAATCGAGATTACTGCTGTTCGGCGTAGCGTCGTTTGGCGTCTTTTTTCAGCATTCCACCAATGTCTACACAGGTGCCTTTGGCTACAAGCTTCCACTCACCAGGATCATTGTCGACCTTAGATTGACCCGCGCAAGAGTGAGTGCCGGCAAGATTACCGCAGTCGTTTTGACCCGCGGCAGAAATTCCGTAGCACTTTTCTTTGCCGGCAGCGTGCGCTGGTAAAGTAGCAATTGTACCGAGTGCTACCACCAGAGCTGCAGCTGCAATACCTTGTTTCTGATTCATTACCGTCTCCTTAAGTGACGTTGTGTGTGTTGACTGCTTTCTTAAGCCAATCGTCTAGTGCCGCCAGTGGCAGTGCTCCGACTTGACGATCAAAAACACTATTGCCGTTTATTAGAACCAGCGATGGAACTCCCCGAACTTGATAGTCGTTCGCGAGCTCTGGATATTCATCAACATCGATCTTTTTAATATCGATGACTCCTCCGTAGCTCTCATTGATCGCGCTATATGTCGGCGCCATTTGCTGGCAGGGACCGCACCACTGGGCACTAAACCAAAGCAGTTGTAGCGCATTCGTTGATGCCCCCCTGTTGCTAGCAACAGGGGAATCGTTGGTTTCTGGGCTATTCTTCTGCATTGGCGTCGGCAACCGTTAGTTCTTCAATACCAGACCAAATACGAGTGGCGGATACAACATGGCCGTCGACATCGGTTAACCACTTCTTCTGGACATCTTTGTTGAGGTTAAGATAAAGTTTGTTGTCATCGATATGAAATGCCAGCGGATCAACGTCGAACTTTTTGTTCAAAGCGACACCCATTGCACAGTAACCGCCAAACTGTGGGGCATATTTGTCCGTGTTTGCATTGAATAGATCGCGATTCTTCTTGCTAGAAAAACGATAGATTGCGCCATCATGGGTTGCGGTGTATTTCGCCGAACCTTCAACCGCTTTGTGTTTCGTGAAGTAGGCAACTGGGTCGTAACCCTGAATGGCCAAATCGTTCTCACCAATGTTAATGGCTGATGCAAAGCTCAAGCTGCTAAACAATAGAGTTCCAGCTGCAGCAACGATCTTAAGGGTTTGTTTAATGTTCATGTTCCGTTCCTTTTAAAATTTTCGAGTAGCATTGAATGAAGATTGGCGAACAACATGTGCCTTGGCTTCGATGCATAGATTAGGGATTTGAGAACTTTAATGGCGGCAAAGCATCCATAAAATGATACCAATCGTCCACGCGGAGTTAATATGGATTCATTAAGCATGTTATTGCAGGAGCTAGACTTTAACGCCGAAGTCTTTTTTAGTGGCAGTCTATGTGGGCTAGAGGCGTTTGAAGAGAGTAACAACAATGGACTTTTGCATGTCCTGAAGTCCGGCTCTATGACGTTGTTGACTGATCAAGGGCATGAGGTACACCTAGAAAAAGCGTCAGTCCTATTTTTGCCAAGTGGCGGGAGTCACCGTATTAGAGTAAAAGACTCCCATGAGGCGCAGTTGGTTTGTGCAAACATTCAATTTAAAGCACACCAAAGGCCGGCGCTGGTGGATAAACTCCCGAAGCTTATCTGTATGGATATCGACAAGAACCCTTTAATTAGTGGTACTGCCGACTGGATCTTTTCTGAGGCATTCACCAATTCGGTCGGACGCAAGCTCATCATCGATAGATTGTGCGATATTTTTATAGTGCAAGTGCTTCGTTTTGTTATCGAGAACGGCCTGGTAGAGGCAGGAACCTTCGCTGCAAGTGCGCACCCCAAATTGTCGAAACTCATGATGCAGCTTAAGGAGGAGCCGCGACCACCTTGGTCGGTAGAGTCGATGGCGGAATATTGTGCTATGTCACGATCGAAATTCGCCAGCCTATTTAAGGATTCAGTCGGCCAGACGCCAATGGAGTATCTTACGGCGCTTCGTCTATCGCTGGCAAAAGAGCTGTTATTGCGAAATAAGCCGGTGAGCTTGGTGGCCGATGAGGTCGGTTACGATAGTGCATCGTCTCTCGCTCGCGCGTTCAAAAAGCAGTTAGATGTAACCCCAAAGCAATGGGTCAAGGGGCATGATAGTACCTAAATTGGGGCAATTTAACGTCAAAAACGTCTCTAGCCATTTAAAAACCAGAAATACAGTAGATAAATTCTACTGTATTTCTATCCGCGGGGACCAACACCATAACCTTCAATGCGCCCTCACAGATTCATGTTATGACGCCGGTAAAGAACCCACGTTTTCACGCAAAGCCATTGAGGCTTTGAAATTAAACATCATTGCCACAATAGCAATTACCAAAAGAAGACTAGAGGTCAAAAAATAGGCGTTAATATCTACCGGTGCAATGACTCTAACAAACAAAGCGAACAACAAAACTTGATACAGGGCACCAAACACGCCCAGACAAACGGCCGCAATTTTCGTGCTCATGGCCTGACCATAAAGTGGGCCCGCGACGAGCAGCGCGAAAACCGAGTAAAGCCAGAAACCCAAGTAATCGAACGAGGTATACAGTGAAAACGGAATAGACACGTTCAATAATAACAGCAAAGAATCTGCCATCTCAGCACCTGTCGCGCCGGCGTTAATAGCATCAGCCAGTGCAGGAATGGTCCACACCGCTGTGAATTTGGGAATAATAAAAGCCATCACCGACATCAACACCACCATGGTCGCTAGGATGGCACGCAAGGGGTTATTGTCAGAAATTCGCCAAGCGATTGCGAAAAACGCCCCCGACAAACTCAACATGGCAGCAATTTGATTTACCCAGCCGGCAATAAAAGCTTCTCTATTAGCACTCAACCAAACCACCCGATCGGCATGCTCGGCAGTGTAGGCACCCGGTGCATCCAATGGTAAAAACATAGCAACAACACTTGTTGCAATTACAACGATTACCGACAAAAAGCCTAATCTGCTAACTTGATAATCGAATGAAGTAGTAGCGTTCATTATTTATCTCCGCGCTGGAATCAATAAATTTCAGTAATTATTATCAGGCATTCGCTCTCTCGAAGACCGTTAACCGGTGGCTTTAACCGACGACGATAGAAACACCCAAGCAAAGCATGTCAACCGACATACTGCAAACAAGATACCGCATGTCACATGACATGTAAAGCTATCTTCCAACTCCATCTAGATCATTACCTACAAGCCCTGTAGCCCACACTTTCCCTTCATAACTTGCTTGCAAACAATTGACATGTCGATCGACATGCGGCAGCATGTCAGTCGACATGCAAGGCTTAAAGATACCCCTACCTCTAAGTCAGAACAGAGGTATCGGGCAAGAAACCTCATAAAAATAATCTAACCAGTTAATACAGTTGATAGCGAGAATCAGGAGAAACCATGCAGGACTCTATCGCACAAATCCTATCGGATACGGCGAAAAGCTACGCAGACAAAACAGCCCTAATCATTGGCGAACAGCGCTTCAATTATGCTCGGCTGGAGGCCCTCTCCAATCAGGTTGCCAATAGTCTTGTTACGCTAGGCGTATCTTCAGGCGATCGAGTCACACTCTACGGCGCTAATGCTTGGGAGTGGGTCGTCAGTTATTACGGGATTTTGAAAATCGGAGCCGTCGTCAACCCAATTAACGTGATGCTAACGCCGAAGGAAGTGGAGTATGTGGTAGCCGATTGCGGGGCCAAAGCCATCATTGCATCGAAAGAAAAGGGCCTGCCACTGATCGGACTAGAAACCAGATCATCTATAGAAGCATTAATCCTCTACGGCGAAGACATACCTGAAGGTGCCACAGCCTTTGAGCCATTAATTCAGAATTCACCCAATACGTTTGAAATCCCGAAAATAGACACAGAATCACTGTCGACTATTTGCTACACCTCTGGCACCACAGGCAAACCCAAAGGCGCGATGCTGACACACAAGGCCGTCATGACAAACATCGCGATGACGTCTCTCATGCACGGTCGCAATAAAGATGACGTGGTCGTCACGGCGCTACCCTGCCCTCATGTTTACGGCAACGTCGTGATGAACGCCTGCTTCCAAACCGGTGCAACACTCGTTCTGCACGCGCAATTTGACGCCGAACAGATTCTGGAGTCGATGGAACAACATCAAGCAACGGTCTTCGATGGCGTACCAACCATGTACATGTACCTACTCGAATGTCCGAGTATCA
>Ga0209081_1001328_pt1 | contig 14785 bp, 14 predicted proteins | sample GOMGulsemesocosm_4_FD_184636 | JGI IMG/M metagenome (GOLD analysis project Ga0209081, IMG submission 184636) | Methane-oxidizing microbial communities from mesocosms in the Gulf of Mexico - GOM15B Gulf of Mexico (SPAdes) (version 2) | ecosystem: Environmental > Aquatic > Marine > Cold seeps... | reverse complement strand
ATGCCGCAGGCTGCCATACCGCGCGCACCGATGGATTTGCCGGTAGCCGAGCCACGCAAGTCGGTGGTTGAACAGCCGGTGCTGAAGCCAGTGGTCCCCTCGACCCGTGCCATTGCCGAGGCTCAGCCCGGCTTGGTGTTCGAGGACGGTGACCACGGTTTTGAACTGCCGCCACTGAACCTGCTGTCCAACCCGGAGAGCGTTGAGCGCCACCACCTGAGTGATGAGGCGCTGGAAGAAAACGCCCGCATGCTGGAGCACGTGCTGGACGATTATGGCGTCAAGGGCGAGATCGTTGCGGTCCGTCCCGGCCCTGTGGTCACCATGTACGAGTTGGAACCAGCGCCGGGCTTGAAGGCCAGCCGGGTGATCGGCTTGGCCGATGATATCGCCCGTTCGATGTCTGCCCTGTCTGCGCGGGTCTCCACGGTGCCCGGTCGCTCGGTTATTGGTATCGAATTGCCTAACGAGAACCGCGAGAAAGTGGTGCTGCGCGAGATCCTTTCGTCGCGAGATTTCGGCGATAGCACCATGAGCTTGCCGCTGGCGCTGGGTAAGGACATCGGTGGCGATTCGATGGTGGCTAACCTCGCCAAGATGCCTCACCTGCTGATCGCGGGTACGACTGGGTCCGGTAAGTCGGTGGCGATCAACACCATGATCCTGTCACTGCTGTATAAGCTGACACCGTCCGAATGCCGGATGATCTTGATCGATCCCAAAATGCTGGAACTGTCGGTCTATGACGGCATCCCGCATCTGTTGTCGCCGGTGGTAACTGACCCGAAAAAGGCAGTTGTTGCGCTGAAATGGACCGTCGGCGAGATGGAAGACCGCTATCGTAAGATGTCCAAAATGGGCGTGCGCAATATCGAAGGCTTTAATGGCCGGGTGCGCGAAGCCTTGGATAAGGGCGAGATGTTTACCCGTACGGTGCAGACCGGATTTGACGATGACACCGGCGAACCCCTGTTCGAAACCGAAGCATTCGCCCCCGAGGTGCTGCCTTATATCGTGGTGGTGGTCGATGAGATGGCCGACCTGATGATGGTGGCTGGCAAGGAAATCGAAGCCTGCATTCAGCGTCTGGCGCAGATGGCGCGGGCCTCGGGGATCCACCTGATCATGGCGACCCAGCGACCCTCGGTCGATGTGATCACTGGTACCATCAAGGCCAACTTCCCCACCCGGATTTCGTTCCAGGTGACCTCGAAAATCGACAGCCGCACGATCCTGGGTGAAATGGGCGCTGAACAACTGCTGGGCATGGGCGACATGCTCTATATGGCGGGTGGCGCCAAGATCACCCGTTGTCACGGTCCTTTTGTCTCGGATGAGGAGGTCGAGGAGGTCGTCAATCACCTCAAGGCTTTTGGTCCGCCGGAATACATGAGCAACGTTCTGGATGCTCCGGATGATGATAGCGCCAGCAACATTGATGCGGTTCTGGGTCTGACCGGCGGCAATACCACTACCGAAGACGCGCTGTATGACACTGCGGTGCAGATTGTGGCCCGCGACCGCAAATGTTCGACCTCGTATATTCAGCGGAAACTTGCCATTGGCTATAACAAGGCCGCGAGGCTGGTCGAGAAGATGGAGGACGAGGGCCTTGTCTCGCCTGCAAACCACGTTGGTAAAAGAGAAATCTTAATGCCAGAGCAGCAGTAACGCGGCTCTTCACATCTCGCGCACAGGGCTTATGTAGGATCTATGAAAAAGATTGCATTTGCTCTGGCGCTGACCCTCTGCGCCCCCGCCGCCTGGGCCGCCGAAAGGCTAAGCCTGAATGATATTTCTGGTTACTTCAATGCCATGACCACGGCAAAAGCCAGCTTTACCCAGATCAATGATGATGGCAGCTTGTCGACTGGCAAGCTGTATATTCACCGACCGGGACGGATGCGGTTTGAATATGATCCACCCGATAGCGGCACAGTGGTTGCCGGTGCTGGATCGGTGGCAATTTTCGATAACAAATCAAACCAACCACCGGAAACCTATCCTCTTAAGCGTACGCCGCTGTCAGTGATCTTGGCCCGGCAGGTTGATCTGAACCGCGCCAATATGGTTGTCGGGCATGGCTTTGATGGCACCACCACAGTGGTGAATACGCAAGACCCTGAAAACCCCGACTATGGCAATCTTGAGCTGATGTTCACCGGTGAACCGGTAGAGCTGCGCAAATGGGTGGTGCACGATAATGCCGGCGGAAAAACCACAGTGATCCTGGGTGCTCTGGAAACCGGCATGCGGTTACCGTCCAGATTGTTCAGCACTTCGGTCAACGATCGGTCGCGCTAACAGACTCTGGGTTCAGAGAATAATGCCAGTCGTCTAGATCAAGACTGTGCCTTTCCGGGAAAAGGTCAGGCGCAGCCCGGCGTTGCCGGACAATGCGCCCTTAGGTTTGGCAAGCTCAGTTGAACTTGCGGCAGTTGGCCAGTTGCCTTTGGTACATATCCGCCCGTGCATCGACTTTGTTTGCCACCTGCAACAGCCAGGACTTGGACTTGTAGCTGCCACGGGCATAGCCGGTGTGACCTTCGTGATAGGCTAGGTACTGATTGCGTGCATCTGATAGGGCAATGCCGTTTTTCTCGCGGGTTTTGGTCATGTACCAGCCGATAAAATCGGTCGCATGCTGAATGCGGTTCCGTTTGGAGCCCCGTTTACCTTCCTCGCGGCGGTATTCATCCCAGGTGCCGTCCAGAGCTTGCGAATAACCATAAGCGCTGGACACGCGCCCCATAGGGATGATTCCCAGCACATATTTATGCGGTGTTCGCGCATCAGAGCGGTAGCGACTTTCTTGATAGATGGTTGCCATTTGTACATGCACCGGCACACCCCAACGGCGCTCGGCGGCGCGGAATGCTTTTAGATAGTCTGGTTTCTGGGTGATAATGCTGCACGCATTGTCCAGATTGCGCGGGGGGGAGTTATGGCCACCGCCACAGGATGCCATGATCAACAACGCGATCAAGGCGGTCATGATTCTGCTCATTTGCCTCTGCCTACTTTATTTTTTTGCAAACTATATCAAAAAAAACCTTGTGTATAAATTCACATTTACAACAACAGGGCCAACAGTAGCGGCAAGGCAACCACTGATATCAGGGTTGAAACCACGACCATGCCTGCAACCGCCTCGGAATCCGCGTTGAACTTCTCGGCCAGCAGATATGAGGTGACAGCCACCGGCGTTGCCAATTGCAAAACCAGCACCCCAAAGGCCACCTGATCCAGGCCAAACAACAGCCCAATCCCCCAGCCCACTGCGACACAGATCAGCAGTTTCACCAGCGACAACAGGACGGCGCGGGAAACTTTTCCCGGTGTCAGACGTGCCACGGCAACGCCTAAGGTGATCAACATCAGCGGAATGGCCATCTGACCAATCAGATCCAGCGCATTGGTTAGGAATGTTGGCGTATGCCAGTCCTGCCACAGGAACAAGCCACCCAACAATGTTGCCCAGACCATGGGTTCCTTGAGCGCTTTACCGCCTGAGCCTTTGCCAGCCACCAGATAAATACCAAAAGTGAACGACAGAACTGAGGTGACGGCCAGAACAACAACTGCATAGCCAAGCCCGGCCTCGCCAAAGGCAAACAGCGCCAGAGGAATACCCAGGTTACCAGTATTGCCAAAAATGAGCGGCGCCAGGTAGGTGCGTTGGTCCAGGCCAGTGATCCGCACTAGGGCGAGCCCCAACACTGCGATCACCGCATAACCCGCCAAACATGCCAGCAAAAAGGTGCTGAGCGTGTTCTTATCCAGATCGGTTTTCATCAAAGCGGTGAAAATCAGACAGGGCACCGCCAGCGTCATCGCCAGTCTGGTGACAAACTGGATACGGTATTCAAAGCCAAATTTAACCCAGCCGAAACCCAGGGCCGCGAGGATAAACACCGGTGCTGCGATCTCGAGCACTGTCAAAGAAAGATCCACAGACTGTTTCCCCAATAATCCTGCCATTTATTGGACAAGGTCCTAGGTTACGGGTTACTGCTAGAACATAGGGGCAGCAAGACTATGTTAAGAACACGCGCGAAATATCACTTGGGGCAGGTCGTCCGCCACAAAAAACACCCGTTTCGCGGTGTGGTTTTTGATGTCGACCCTCAGTTCACCAATACGGATGAATGGTACCAGGCGATCCCCGAGGAAAGCCGCCCTAAGAAAGAGCAGCCGTTTTACCATTTGCTCGCTGAAAATGACCAAAGCTATTACGTGGCCTATGTCTCGGAGCAGAACCTGGTTGCCGATTATTCCGGCGAGCCGGTGGATCATCCGGATATCCCAGACATGTTCGGCCCGTTTTCAGACGGCACATATCCGTTGCATTTCCAGCTGAACTGACGCGCGGAAGGTGCGTGCTAGCACGCACCCTACACTGTCAATTGACGTTAGTATCCCAGCGCGCAACCGTCCTTGCGTGGATCACTCGCTCCTTCCAGTACACCATCGTCCCGGATGCGAATTGCCTGTGAGCCACCGATGGCTGTCTGTGGAATCTCGACCTTATGGCCGAGATCCGTAAGCTGTTGGCGGACAGTATCGGAATACCCCCGTTCAACATTCATCACTGCACCATCACAGAACGCCCGCGGCGCATCCATGGCGGCCTGCAGATCCATGTCAAAATCGCTGAGGTTGGAGACCAACCGTGCATGGCCGTGGGGTTGATAGGCCCCACCCATGACGCCAAAGGGCATTACAACCCGACCGTTTTGCCGTAGCATGCCGGGAATAATGGTGTGCATCGGCCGCTTGCCACCGCCTAACTCGTTTGGGTGACCCGGTTCCAGTGTGAACCCCGCCCCTCGGTTCTGCAATAAAATACCAAATTTGTCCGAGGCAATGCCCGATCCAAAACCGTGGAAGATGGAATAGATCAGCGACACCGCCATCCGGTCCTTGTCGACCACGGTGATGTAGATGGTGTCCTTGTGAACGGCCTCGCTGAGTGGCGCTGCGGCCGCCATGGCGCGGCTTGGGTTGATTAAACCCGCAAGTTTTGCGGCTGTTTCGAGGGACAGCATGTGCTGCAGTCGTGCCGTGTGGTCAGGATCAGCGATAAAGCGGTTGCGGGCATCATAGGCCAGTTTTGCGGCCTCGACCTCAATGTGGGCACGCTGTGCGCCAAAGGGCTCCATTCCGGCAATGTTGAAATGTTTCAGAATGTTGAGCATCAGGATCGCCGTGGCACCCTGACCGTTGGGTGGATGCTCGACCAGCTCTGTGCCTTTGTAGTCACCGCTCATCGGGATTGAGGTCGAGCAGGTGGTCTTGGCAAAATCGTCCTTGTTGTGCACGCCGCCCAACTTTGTCAGCGCCGCCAGCATGTCCTCGGCAATTTCGCCGGTGTAGAAGGCGTCACGACCATCGCGGGCAACGCGGCGCAGGACTTCGGCCTGACCGGGAGAGCGGAACATCTGGCCAACACGTGGCGGCTGACCACCATACAAATAGTCCCGCCGCGCGGTGCCTTGCAGCGTCTGCGCGGAATTGGCCCAGTCGAAAGCCACCCGAGGTGCCACCGGAACCCCGGCATCTGCATAGTGAATGGCCGGTTGCAGCAGCGCATCAAGACCTAGGTTTCCCTCAGTTTCGGCCAGGTGACAAAATGCATCCATCGCCCCAGGAATGGTGACTGCATGGGGGCTGGACACTGGCACGGTTTGCAAACCTTGATCGCGCAACTCAGCCGCACTGGCCGCCGCCGCAGCCAGGCCAGATCCATTGAGCGCGTGGATCTCATCACTGCCGGGGCGGGTGTAGAGCAAAAAGCAATCCCCACCGATGCCGGTCATCTGTGGCTCGCATATCCCCAGCAGAACCGCACCGGCAATCGCCGCATCCATGGCATTGCCGCCTCGTTTCAGGATATCAATGGCCGCCCCAGCCGCCAGCGGATGTGAGGTGGCACAGAGGCCGTTTTCAGCATAGACCGCCGACCGGCCCGGAGTTTGAAAATCGCGCATGCTCTCTCCCTTTGATCATAACGGGGAGACTAGAAGCTGCGCACTGGAACGCAATCGGCAAATATCAATTTGACGCGATGTGGCTGGCCGCAGGGGTTAGTGATTTGTTTGGAAGGGGAATTCCCCGGCGACGCGCACTGGGTGGGGGCTGTTGAACGCGGCGCCGAGGGAAGCTTTGAGCAGCTACGCGTAAAGGTATTGCACATAGTTCTGGCGACGGTTTGCCCATTTTGCGGCAGCTTTGTGGCGGATCGCTGTTCTATCTGTGGGTTAAATGCCACCAGTGCTGATTTCAAAGCACAGCGACAGTTGGTTGTTACCGTCCTTACGTATGTATTGAATCTCGCTTGTGAGTTCGCGAATGAGAAACCAGCCAAATCCACCTTCGGGCAGCTCTTCGGTGGGGACAGACAGATCGATAGGATTGCCTGCAGGCAATTTCCCCTCCGGCAGCGGGCCTCCATCATCGTGGATATTGATCCACAATTGCTTTTTATTCAGGTTGCATCGAATGCGCACGTCGCCGGGGAGGGCACTGGCATAGGCATGCTCGACAACATTGTTGACGGCCTCTGCCAGTACAATCTGTACGTCATTTGCGTGCGCCTCGGGCAGCCCCATGACCCGCAGCTGTTCTACCACAGAGCAGATGCCGCTGCGGGCATCCAGTTCTGTGGCCAGAAACGTGCAGGCAAAGGAATCAACCATCGAGTTTTCACTCCGCGCTAAATGCGCCCTCAAATCCATTTATCAAGTATTGCCGACCGCAGTGGCATCGTTCAGTGAAGCATAAAGATCAAAAACTGTATCCATGCGGGTCAATCGGAATACTTTGTCTACCATAGGAGTCAGGCCTGCGAGATCCAGTTTGCGGCTCGCGCCGAGCTGTTTCATTGCCGCGACAATGGCCCCTAGGCCACTGGAATCAATGAATTTCACCTCGGATAGGTCCAGAATGACCCGACTGGCACCGCTTTCGGTTTCGCTGCGCATGTCTTCCTTGAACTGAATAGCAATAGCCGCATCAATACGTTCGGCATTCACCGTCACAATTTGGGTGCTGTCGTTCATAGTGCTGGTCAGGCTCATAATTTTCCCCCAGGTGGTATTTGTTTGTACTGCAGACTAGACCGCAATCCTTACCATTTTGTATGCAAGGTTTAGGCAATGGAGGGAAGAGCATGAAAGAGGTTGTGATCGCGGGCGCCGCTCGCACAGCAATGGGCGGGTTTCAGGGCGTGTTTGATGGGGTTGCGGCTGCCGATCTTGGTGGCGCTGCGATTCGCGCTGCCTTGGAAGGTGCAGGGGCAACAACCGTCGACGAAGTGCTGATGGGCTGTGTGCTTCCGGCTGGCCAGGGGCAGGCTCCGGCACGTCAGGCTGGTTTTTCCGGTGGGCTGGGCGAAGACGTGCCTGCCACCACGCTAAACAAAATGTGCGGATCGGGTATGAAGGCGACGATGATGGCCTTTGATCAGATCGCTTTGGGTCACACCAATACCATGATCGCAGGCGGCATGGAGAGCATGTCAAATGCCCCCTACCTGTTGCCCAAGATGCGCGGTGGTGCTCGGATTGGTCACAATCAAGTGATCGACCACATGTTCCTCGACGGGTTGGAAGATGCTTATGATCAGGGTCGCCTGATGGGCTCCTTTGCCGAGGACTGCGCCGAGACTTATCAGTTCAGCCGCCATGAGCAGGATGAATTTGCACTGAAATCTTTGTCCAACGCGCTGCAGGCGCAAGAAATCGGTGCTTTTGAGGGCGAGATTGCTGCGGTCACGGTCAAAACCCGCAAGGGTGATGTCGTTGTCGATGCCGACGAACAACCAAAATCGGCGCGCCCGGAAAAGATCCCAACCCTGAAACCCGCCTTCCGCAAGGATGGGACGGTCACTGCAGCCAATGCCTCGTCGATTTCTGACGGTGCCGCGGCCCTGGTGCTGGCCTCAGCCGAGGCCGCCGAGGCCCAAAACCTGACCGTGCGCGCCAAAATCCTTGGCCATGCCAGCCATGCTCAGGCTCCGGGCCTGTTCACTACGGCGCCGGTGCCTGCCGTGCAAAAACTGCTGACCCAGATCGGCTGGTCAAAAGATGACGTCGATCTGTGGGAGGTCAACGAGGCCTTTGCGGTGGTGCCTATGGCCTTTATGCGCGAGATGGGCCTGTCCCGAGACATCGTCAACGTCAACGGTGGGGCCTGCGCACTTGGTCACCCGATCGGGGCCTCTGGTGCGCGAATCATCGTCACATTGCTAAACGCGCTGGAAAAACGCGGGTTGAAGCGCGGGATCGCCGCCATCTGCATTGGCGGCGGCGAAGGCACCGCCATCGCCATTGAACGGGTCTGATCTTCGTCTGGCCAAAATATCCCGGGGGTGAATTGGCCAACAGGTCAAAGGGGGGCTGGCCCCCGCCCTCTACACCAAAGGCTCTAATATGCGTGTCGACTACACTTTCCTTGCCAAGACCATTGCTGCCCTGACCGAAGGTGAAACGGATGAAGTTGCGCTGATGGCCACTGTCACTTGCGAGGTGCACCACAGCGATGACCGCTTTGACTGGACCGGATTTTACCGTGTCACTGAACCCGACATGTTGAAGATAGGCCCATATCAGGGCGGTCACGGCTGTTTGCAAATCCCATTTTCGCGCGGGGTTTGCGGTGCTGCGGCCCGCACGGGCGAAGTGCAATTGGTTGCAGATGTCGACGCTTTTCCAGGTCACATTGCTTGCGCGACATCTACTTTGTCGGAACTGGTGCTGCCGATTTTTGACCCATCCGGCACCCTGATCGGAGTGTTTGATATCGACAGCAATTTGCCAAATGCGTTTACTCAAGAGGATGCGGTAGCATTGGCCGATATTCTGTCAGAGGTATTTTCCAGTTAAGACAAACCAGACGGCGCCGATGATGATCAGTAGCTGGACTACGGCAATCACATGCAGAAATGTTGAAAAGGGCTGTTTTCGGGTCTTATGCCGGAATTTCTGGCGGGCCCAATAGGCCGCTAATGTCCCTCCGGCAAAACAGACTAACAGTAAGGTCCGTTCTGATATCCGCCACTGGCGACGTCGCGCCCGGCGTTTGTCGAAGGCAAATATCAGGACGGTCAGGATATTAATCGCCAACAAGTACAGCAGGGTGACCAGCCAGGGAGAATGCATCATCGCCTCTTTGCTTCGTTTTGTGTCTGCTTCTGAATTAGCATTGCGGGACTGACAAGGGATGTTCTAGGACTTTGTCATGTCTCGTTCTACCACCCTCAATGCGCCACAAGCTGCCCGTGTCTGGCAGATCGACATTATTGTTGCCGATGGATTTGTGTTGCTTGAGGTCGCCGCCATCGTTGATGCGATCCGCATAGCCAACCGGATCATCGCACAGCCACAATTCGCCTGGACCTATCGATCCGCTGACGGAGGAATGATTGAGAGCCGTTGCGAGGCTTTTGTTAAATCAGAGCCTTTTGTTGACCGACCCACCGCTGACTATGCTTTTGTGATCGGCAACAGTGATCCCGACTCTGCGGCACTTTCGCTGCCAGCACTGATCTCGGCTTATACCTATCGTGGGGCGCAGGTGTTTCTCTTGGCCGAGGCCGCCAGCCGCTACATCAAGGATCAAGGCAGTGCGGCGCAGCACCTGTCTACGCATTGGGAGAACTCAGCCCTGTTGCGCGAGCGCAGCAGCTTGTTCGAGGCAGACAGCATGTTGGCCAGCGAAGACGGATTGGTGGTGACCTGTGCCGGTATGGGCGCCACTGTGGATGTGGTGCTGGCCCTGATGGGGCGGCATATCTCGTCGGCGGCTTTAGTGACCGTTTCCAATGTACTGCTACACGACAGAATTCGTGATTTCTCGACCCGGCAGCCGTTTGGTGGCGCACAGAGCAGTGCCTCGGGCGATGGTGTACTTGACCGATGTATCCGCATTATGCAGGACAACATCGAAGACCCGCTGCCAATTTCAGAGCTGGTGGCGCAATTGGGTCTGTCTGCCCGCTCGCTTGAGCGCAGGTTCAAGACTTTCTTGGGCACCACCCCCAACAGTTTCTATCGCGAAATGCGGTTGAGCAAAGCCAACAATCTCCTGCTGAATACCAACATGAGCGTGGGTGAAGTGGGCCTTGCCTGCGGCTTTCCCAGTGGCTTTTCCGGGATGTACAAAGCGCAGTTTGGCATGACACCGCTGGAGTTACGCAAGCGTCGACGGCCGGGGGGAAGGGTTGAGCCCGAACTCTGAGATTGGGTGATAGCCGTCGAAATTTGGCGGAAATGATACATTTTTCCAATTCGGCACATGGCAGGCTGTCAGCAGAATTCAGAGTCTGGAGCAATGTCATGAGTGATCTTCCCAACAAGGCCCGTGTGGTCATTATCGGCGGTGGTGTGATCGGCTGTTCGGTGGCCTATCATTTGGCCAAACTGGGCTGGAAGGATGTCGTGCTGCTGGAACGCAAGCAGCTGACCTCGGGGACCACCTGGCATGCGGCCGGGTTGATCGGCCAGCTGCGGGCCAGTTCCAACATGACCAAACTGGCGCGTTATTCTGCTGAATTGTACCGTGGGCTGGAAGAGGAGACCGGTGTTGCAACTGGCATGCGTCAAGTTGGGTCGATCTCGGTTGCACTGACCGAGGAACGCCGCGAAGAGCTGTGCCGCAGCGCTGCCATGGCGCGGGCGTTTGGCGTGCCAGCCGAGGAGCTGTCCCCGACCGAGGTTAAGCAGCGCTACGAGCATTTGAACCTTGATGGGGTGACGGGCGGCGTCTGGTTGCCCACCGACGGGCAGGCGGATCCAGCCAATATAGCGCTGGCGCTGGCCAAGGGGGCACGGCAAAACGGTGCCCTGATCAAGGAACGTATCAAGGTGACTGGCATGGCCAAGCAAGGTCGCCGGGTAACAGGAGTGGATTGGGTTAGCGACGACGGCCAGCAGCAAGGTCATATCGAGGCCGACATGGTGGTGAACTGCGCTGGCATGTGGGGGCGCGAGGTCGGCAAGATGGCTGGCACCAATGTCCCGCTGCACGCCTGCGAACATTTCTACATCGTGACCGAGGCCATTCCCGGCCTGACCCAGATGCCAGTGCTGCGGGTGCCGGATGAATGTGCCTATTACAAAGAAGACGCGGGCAAGATCCTGCTGGGCGCGTTTGAGCCCAATGCCAAACCTTGGGGTATGAAAGGCATTTCCGAACAGTTTGAATTCGACCAGCTGCCCGAAGATTTCGATCACTTTGAGCCGATCCTCGAGGCGGCCTGTGAACGGATGCCGATGCTGGCAGAGGCCGGGATCCATACGTTCTTTAATGGCCCCGAGAGCTTTACCCCGGACGATGCCTATCATCTGGGTCAAGCGCCCGAGATGGACAACGTTTGGGTTGCGGCGGGCTTTAACTCGATTGGCATCCAGTCCGCTGGCGGCGCTGGTATGGCGCTGGCGCAATGGATGGACGAGGGGCAAAAGCCGTTTGATCTCGGCGATGTGGACATTAGTCGGATGCATCCGTTTCAGGGCAATCAGCACTACTTGTTTGAACGCTCCAAGGAAACTTTGGGCCTGCTCTATGCGGATCACTTCCCCTATCGGCAAAAGGCCACCGCACGCGGTGTGCGCCGTACTCCATTCCATCACGAACTGACGGCGCAAGGCGCGGTGATGGGGGAAATCGGCGGCTGGGAACGCGCCAACTGGTTTGCCAATGAGGGCCAGGAGCGTGAATATCAATACAGTTGGAAACGGCAGAACTGGTTCGAAAACTCAGCTGCAGAACACCGTGCTGTGCGCGAAAACGTTGGTATGTACGACATGTCATCATTTGGCAAACTGCGGGTCGAAGGCCCCGATGCCGAGGCGTTTTTGAACTATGTCTGTGGCGCCAACCTGTCTGTGCCAGTCGGCAAGATTGTCTATACCCAGTTTCTGAACCCGCGTGGTGGGATCGAGGCCGATGTCACCGTGACCCGCCTGTCGGAAACCGTTTATCTGGTGGTGACGCCGGCAATCACGCGCTTGGCGGATCAAACCTGGTTGAACCGGCATCTGGGCGATTATCGCGCGGTGATCACCGATGTCACTGCGGGCGAGGGCGTGCTGGCCGTAATGGGTCCCAATGCCCGCGCGTTGTTGAACAAAGTCTCACCCAACGATTTCTCGAACGATGTGAATCCCTTTGGCACCGCACAGGACATCGAGCTGGGCATGGGTATCGCCCGTGTGCACCGGGTGACCTATGTGGGGGAGCTGGGCTGGGAGCTGTACATTCCTGCCGAAATGGCGGGCCATGCCTTTGAAACTCTGTTCGAGGCAGGGCAGGACATGGGGTTAAAGCTGTGTGGAATGCACATGATGGACAGCGCCCGGATCGAGAAGGGGTTTCGCCACTTTGGTCATGACATCACCTGCGAGGATCATGTGATTGATGCTGGCTTGGGCTTTGCTGTGAAGGTGGACAAGCCTGATTTCATCGGCAAGGCGGCCGTGTTGCAGCGCAAAGAGACCGGACCCAAGAACCGAATGCTGCAGTTCAAGCTGACTGATCCCGAGCCGCTGTTGTATCACAACGAGCCGCTGCTTCGCGATGGCGAGATTGTTGGCTACATCAGCTCGGGCAACTACGGCCACACCCTGGGGGCTGCCATCGGTATGGGCTATGTTCCGTGTGAGGGTGAAAGCGCGGCGCAAGTTCTGGCCTCGAGTTACGAGATCGACGTGATGGGGACACGAGTAAAAGCCGAGGCTTCGTTGAAGCCGATGTATGATCCCAAGTCCGAGCGCGTGAAGGTTTGATTTCTGTTGAATATGCTGCCGTTTGGTGAGAGCCATGCGGCAGCATAGTCAAATAGAAAGCCCTCCACATGATGCCATTCAGCGCAATAGTTGTTGCAATTGTATTGCTGTTGATCGCCGTGCTGCATCTGCTGTGGGCAATGGGACGCCATTGGCCGGCTGAAGACGAGAAAGCTCTGGCCAAAACCGTGGTGGGCAGCAAAGACATTCAAAAGATGCCGCCGCGATTGGCCAGTCTTTTGGTTGCGGTCGTCCTGACCGGAGCAGCCCATGTTGTGTTAGCTCAAGCTGGGATGATGCCGGGTTTTCTGCTGCCGCAGATGTATCGAATTCTGCTGGTTGCGATGATCATTGTCTTCTCGGCACGCGGGCTTGCCGCCTATGTGCCGCACTGGCGCGCACTGGTGCCCGAGCAACCTTTTGCCCGTCTCGACCAAAATCTATACGGCCCGCTTTGCTTAGTGATTGCAGCGCTGTTGTTTGATGTTGCTTTGAGCTGACGCCGGAAGGAAAGCCTGATGTCATCCCCCAACCCCAACAATACCGATAGCCTGCGTGGGTTGGCTTTTGCCCTGTCCGCCTATGTGATGTGGGGGCTGCTGCCGCTTTACATGAAGGCGCTGTCGCATATCCCGGCGGCTGAAGTGGTAGCGCATCGGGTGATTTGGTCAATACCGGTGGCGGGTGTGCTGCTGATCGTGCTGCGCCGCACCAAGGATCTGAAGGCGGCGCTGCGTAGTCCCAAGACGCTTATGATGGCCTGTGTGACGGCGGCACTGATCTCGGTCAACTGGGGGATCTACGTTTGGTCGATTGCCAACGGCCATGCTTTGGATGCGGCATTGGGGTACTATATCAACCCGCTGTTCAGTGTCCTGCTGGGATCGATGTTGCTGGGCGAGCGGCCCAATGGGATGCAGATGGTGGCAATTGCGCTGGCCGCTGGGGCCGTGGTGGTCTTGACCGTCGCTGCCGGAGGACTGCCGCTGGTGGCCGTTGGATTGACCCTATCATGGGGGTTCTACGCTTTTTTTAAGAAATCACTGCCGGTTGGTCCCAATCAGGGCTTTATGCTGGAAGTGCTGATCCTGCTGCCGGCGGCGCTGGGCTATGTGATCTATCTTTCGATCACTGGCACCGGACATATCGGCGATAGTAGCATGAACACCGCGCTGCTGTTGGGGTGTGGAGTTGTCACGGCAGTGCCGCTGATCACCTATGCAAACGGAGCCAAACTGCTGCGATTGTCGACCATCGGAATTCTGCAATACATCGCCCCGACGATGATTTTCCTGATCGCTGTTTTTGCTTTTGGCGAAGAGTTCGACGGAGCACGGATGATCGCCTTTCCAATGATCTGGACCGCGCTGGTGATCTATTCAGTGTCGCTGGTAAAACAGATGCGCAGGAAACCTGCTTAGGGCGGGATGCTAACGGATCTTCTGCGCCAGTGACTCGGCCCACATCGCGTAGGCCTTGGGTCCGGGATGAAAGCCATCGGACGCAGCCAGATCGGGATCCTGTGGCAGCGTCATTGGCAGGTGGGTGACGCCAGTGGAATTGGCGGCCAATGTTGCCAGGCCAGCATCCAGCCGCGCTGCCTGTCGTCCCAAAGCCCAGGCCAGTGGCTGCGGCAGGAGCGGAAATTGCTGCATTGGCGGAACACCAGATGACACGATCTGACGCACCCCGAATTGATCTTGCAACAACTGCCATAGGGCGGATTGCCGGGCGGTAAACTGCGCCTTGGTGGTGACGCGGGTCACATCGTTGACCCCCAGAACAACGACCGCACAATCAAATGTCTGGGATGGCATAGCCTGCAATCGTGCCAGCGTGCTTCGGGTCGTTTCGCCGGTGCTGGCCTCCAGCTGCCAGGTCACCTGATATCGCGCCGCTAGCTGGGCCACCAACTGGCCACTCAGGCCTTCGCTTTGCGTTTCGGCGCCAACTCCGGCGGCTGAGCTGTCGCCCAGGATCAATAGCCGCAGCGCTGG
>Ga0209081_1001327_pt1 | contig 14794 bp, 12 predicted proteins | sample GOMGulsemesocosm_4_FD_184636 | JGI IMG/M metagenome (GOLD analysis project Ga0209081, IMG submission 184636) | Methane-oxidizing microbial communities from mesocosms in the Gulf of Mexico - GOM15B Gulf of Mexico (SPAdes) (version 2) | ecosystem: Environmental > Aquatic > Marine > Cold seeps... | reverse complement strand
TGTCGATTGGGTATTGCCGGGTATTTTAGGCATGAACATGATGTTTAGCTGCTTGTTTGGTGTTGGTTATGTCATTGTTCGATATAGAAAAAATTCAGTCTTAAAACGCTTAAAAGCAACACCGTTGTCAGCATTTGAATTTGTGTCAGCACAACTATTATCACGTCTTTTTATTGTTATGTTTATGTCGACAGTTGTTTATTCAGGTTGTAATTTGTTTTTTGATTTTTTCATGCTGGGTAGTTATTTTGATTTACTGATTATCGGCGCTTTAGGGGCTTTTAGCTTAATCAGTTTAGGTTTGTTAGTTGCAAGCAGAAGTAAAAGTGAAGAATTAATAGGTGGCCTTTTAAATTTAACATCATGGCCAATGATGATGCTTTCAGGTGTTTGGTTTAGCTTAGAAGGCGCGCCACCTGCGCTGAAAATTGTTGCTGATTTTCTACCTTTAACGCATTTAGTTGCAGGTGCTAGAAAAGTTATTACAGAAGGAGCTACGTTGACGGATATTAGCTATCACGTAAACATATTGTTATTGATGAGTACGGTATTTCTATTGTTAGGTTCTTATTTTTTTAGTTGGAATACAGAGCGTTAGCTTTATTTATTATTTTGTACAATCGACATGCGCTCTAAAATAAAATAGACTGCATTATATTATGCGTTACATTTTCTATATTTTGAGGTTTTTTAATGTCAGTTGTAATTAGTGGTACAGGTTTGTTCACTCCTCTTGAAAGCATTTCTAATGACGAATTAGTTTTATGCTACAACCAGTATGTTGATAAATTTAATGCTGAAAATAGCCAAGCTATAGAGAGTGAGGAAGTAAAAGCACTGTCTTATTCAAGTAGTGAGTTTATTGAAAAAGCATCAGGTATTAAAAGCCGCTATGTTATGTCTAAAAAAGATATTCTAGATGTTAATTTAATGCGACCAGTAATGACTGAACGTAGTAACGATGAATTATCCTTACAAGCTGAAATAGGTGTTGTTGCAGCTAAACAAGCTATGGCAGCAGCAAACAAAACCGCTGATGATATTGATTTAGTGATTGTTGCATGTGCGTACACACAGCGCTCATATCCTGCTATGGCAATTGAAATTCAAAATGAATTAGGTTGTGGTGGCTGGGCTTTTGATATGTTAGTTGCTTGTTCAGCAGCTACCTTTGGTATTATCAATGCAGCAAATGCTATTCGTAGTGGTACAGCCAAGACAGTATTGGTTATTAACCCTGAAATATTATCCCCACAAATAAACTACCGCGATAGAGATAGTCATTTTATTTTTGGTGATGTAGCTACAGCATCCATTATAGAACATGAGTCGACAGCTACAGGTGAACATGTTTTCAAAATAATAGCAGAGCAGCCCATTACACAATTTTCAAATAATATTCGTAGTAATATGGGCTATATGAACGCTTGTAGTCGAGAAACCGTGTTTGCTGATGATAAATACTTTATTCAACAAGGTAGAAAGGTATTTAAAGAAGTATTGCCGATGGTGTCTAATTTAATACTATCTCAAATGGAGAAAGTGGGGCTTTCACCAGAAAACATAAAAAGGTTATATTTGCATCAAGCTAATATTAATATGAATAATTTCATTGGTAAAAAAATATTAGGTAGAACACCACTTGACCACGAAGCACCTATTATTTTAGATAAATATGCGAATACAAGTTCAGCAGGTTGTATTATTGCATTACACAAACACCACGATGATCTTAATTCAGGTGATAAAACTGTTTTGTGCTCATTTGGTGCTGGTTATTCTGCATGCTGTCTTATTTTAGAATATAAATAATTTACCAAGTAGATATCAATTCATTAATAAGCGTAGCAGTATCTTCAGGGTGTTCTAATGGAAACATATGACCCCCTTTAGTTACCTTTAATGTGATTTTATTATTAAGTTTAGTGAACTTTTTGAAAAACCTATGTGGAAATACAGTTGAGTCTTCTCCATAAATTAAATAAGCAGGTACCGTTAATTTGTTTTTATAACTAGATAGATTAGCAGTTAAATTCCTAAATATATCAGTTTCTACGTCAGCAGAAAAAACCAGTTCTAATTGGCTATTTTTTTCAACAATTCCATGTGATACATAATCAGCTAAGCAGCGAGAATCAAAGTTTTTGAATAGTTGTCTACGGGCGAATAATTTTTCAATATCACTACCTAACGGCCAATGAGTTCGACGGACTTTAGCTTTTCCTGCGGGGCTAAATTTATCAATGAACCTTGTTTTTTTTATAAGCTTCATGGCTAATGCCGTTGTTCCAGTAACAACAGGTGGGTCTAGCATTATTAAGCCTTTAAATAACTCAGGCTTTTGGCATGCAGCAATAAAAGAAATAACGCCACCAAAAGAATGCCCAATGCCTATAACTTTGCTTTCATCACTATCTTTTAGTTTATTTTCAACAAAATTAATCAGTTCATCAACAAGAGGCTGCCAGTTATTTTCTACCGGATGATTTTTATCATGCCCATATTTTTCAAGTGATACGATTTCATTTTTTTTTGGAAAATAATTTAAAAAAGTTTGATAGCTTCCAGCAGGAAAGCCATTTGCATGAACAAAATTGAGGAGTGTTTTTGACATTTAAATAAGCGCTTAATTTAACATGAGTAGGTTAAAGTTAAACGGGCGTTTGAATTTTGTCAATATTAACTTGAGAATTTTAGCCTTTAGTTGATAAGATTTTGAGTATACTTTATCTAATAGCTTAGATAATCTAAGCTATTTTAGAATTATATTTATACCAACCAACCAACCAACTTAGGTAGTTCTTGGCTAATCAATATATTTTGGTGATGTGTTATTAAACCTAATTAAAAGTCTTCTAACATGAACTCTAATGAATCTTCATAAGATCTAAGATCTTTTTCTAATTGATATCTATCTTTAATTTGTTCTATTTCACGCCATTTCCTTTTCTTACTTGACGTTACTTTACTTTTAGCGGGTTGATTAAATGACTCTAATATTTGGTTTAAATTATCCATAAAATGCCTCTTATTAATTTCTAGTGAATTATTACGCTAAATTCATTCAAAAATATAAATTTGTTATTTTAAGCGTCAATAAAATCTATACTGTTATGACAAGAGTAAAATAACGAGAGTACAAACAACTGCCTTTCTTTAATACCATATTGATTAGACATTGAAAACAAAAAAACGCACATTTTTAACAAAAGGTACGTTTAAGGTGAAAAAATAATATTTTTGTAATAAAACTATTTAACCTCAACTCGGTTTAAGAGATGATTAAGTCTTTGTAAATTATTTATTAAACCGAGCTGAGGTTATTTAAATTAAAGCATTTCACTTAATTGTTTTTCAAGCTTTACTTGGTCAATTGCAAAATTACGAATTCCTTCAGCAAGTTTTTCTGTTGCCATAGCGTCATCATTCATTTGCCATCTAAATTCATTTTCTGTTAAAGCACTCTCTTGTAGTACTTCAGATGAGTTTTCAAAAAGTTTTTGTTCAACAATTGCTGTATTATTTGCAAGTTCATCCATTAACTGAGGGCTAATGGTCAAACGGTCACAGCCAGCAAGTGCTAAAATTTCACCTATATTTCTAAAGCTTGCGCCCATCACTACTGTTTTATACCCTTTCATTTTGTAATAATTATAAATACTGGTAACTGAAACAACGCCAGGATCTTCATCACTTGCATATTCGCTTCGGCCTGTATCTTTTTTATACCAGTCGAGTATGCGACCAACAAAAGGTGAAATGAGGAATGTGCCAGCCTCTGCACATGCTCTAGCTTGAGCAAAACTAAATAATAAGGTTAGATTACAATTAATACCTTCTTTTTCTAGTTGCTCTGCTGCTTTTATTCCTTCCCAAGTTGATGCTAGTTTGATCAGAATTCGATCATTAGTGATACCTGCTTCGTTATACATGGCAATTAATTTGTGTGCTTTAACTATTGAAGATTGAGTATCAAATGATAATCTTGCGTCGACTTCAGTTGAAATTCTGCCAGGCACAATTTTTAATATTTCTAAGCCGATTAATACTGATAATTTATCTGCTGCATCAATAACTTGTTGGCTAGCATCGCTTGACTGTTGCTTTGCCCATGCAACTGAATCAGACAGTAATTGTTGATAGCCACTCAAAGAGGCTGCTTTTAATAGTAATGATGGATTTGTTGTTGCGTCTTGAGGATGAAATTTTGCAATTGCTTCTATATCACCTGTGTCGGCTACAACGGTAGTCATTGTTTTTAATTGTTCAAGCTGTGAAATTGTATTTGTCATTGTGTAACCTTAAAATAGTATTTTTATGTTGAAATATTACTACATTATTGCTTTAAAGTAAGTTTTTATTGGTTTAATGTTCTTAATTTACATCATGTTTATGTGTGTCATTTTGATTTAATTTAAATCATGATCTTATGTTATAGTTAATTAATACCCATTACCAATACTGAAAGATAAAAATTATGCTACTTGTTGTTTCTCCAGCTAAAAAACTTGATTATGAGTCACCATTACCAACAGAATCATATAGCCAACCTACATTACTTGAGCATAGCCAACTATTAATCGATCAGTGTGTGAAACTTTCACCTGCTCAAATTGCTTCTTTAATGAAATTAAGCGATAAATTAGCGGGTTTGAATGCGGCACGTTTTGGACAATGGTCAATACCGTTTACTCCTGAAAATTCTCGTCCTGCTGTTCTAGCTTTTAATGGTGATGTCTATAGTGGGCTTGATGCAAACTCTTTTTCTAAAGGTGATTTTTCTTTTGCTCAAAAACATTTTCGAATTTTGTCTGGCTTATATGGGTTACTCAAGCCTTTAGATTTAATGCAGCCATATCGCTTAGAAATGGGGACTAAATTAGTTAATGACCGAGGTGCCAATCTTTACCAATTTTGGGGTGATATCATTACGGATGAGTTAAACAAAGCTTTAGCTGTTCAAGGTGATGATATTTTAATTAATTTAGCATCTAATGAGTACTTTAAAGCCGTTAAAGTTAAAAATTTACAAGCAACTATTATTACACCTGCGTTTAAAGATTGGAAAAATGGTCAATATAAAATGATTAGCTTTTTTGCTAAAAAAGCAAGAGGTTTGATGGCTCGATATATTATTCAAAATGCAATAACCAATGTTGAACAATTAAAATCATTTGATTTGGCGGGTTACCAGTATGATGACGCTTTAACACAAGGTAATAATTGGGTGTTTACACGTAAAGAGATGTAAGAAATGCTTTAAGGATTAAAGGCTATAAAGTTGCAGAAAATTAAGGTTTAAAGGCTATAAAGCAGAAATGCTGTAAGGTTAATATCCTGAAAAACCTTAAAACCTTAAAACCTTAAAACCTTAAAACCTTAAAACCTTAAAACCTTAAAACCTTAAAACCTTAAAACCTTTACAGCCTTTCTAACCATAGGCATAATTGCTGAATGCCTTCTTTTATCTTATCAAATTCATGCTCACTTTGGTTCCTAGCAAAAGCTTGACTCCCATCAAAGTCTACAAAAGCAAGCCTTGTTGTTAAGCTGCTTGAGTGCATACCAAATGCACTTCCGGGTAGTAAAGCAACACCAACTTCGTCCATTAAGGCTGTAGTTAATTGTTCACTTGTGTTGATCTTTCTTTGCGCTAATTTTTCAGTAAAATTTGAAAACTCAGGAAATAGATAAAACCCACCTTCTGCGGCATGAACTCTCACACCTATTTTTGTTAATTCCTTACTGCAGTATTGGCTTATATTATTTAATAATGATATTTGCTTTGTTAAGAATGAACTCGCAAGCTCAGTTTCTTGATACGCTTTAGTTGCCGCTATTTGAATAGGGCTTGGTGCACAAGAATATGTTTCAGAAGCGACACCAATAACGGCAGATTGAAGTTGCTTTAATTGTGGAGGAATATGCATAAAGCCTAAACGCCAACCACCTGCACCACACCACTTTGATAACCCTGATGAAACAATGCAACCCTCAGGATAAAACTCGTCCAGTGTTGAATAGTCTTTTTTATAACTTAATAAGCTATAAATTTCATCTGCAACCACAATGATCTTATGTTTTTTCATCACTTCTGCTAACGATTTTAATTCGTCAGTATTATAAGTTTGACCACTAGGGTTGCTTGGATAGTTCAGTATTAAAATTAATGGAATATTAGAGTTTTCTCGGTTAATACAATGATCATTTAATTGTTCAGGCGTTATTTTCCAATATTGTTCATATGTTGTATTAAGCCACGAAACTTTATGCCCTGTTAATTTTCCTTGAGGTTCATAGGAAACCCAACTAGGAGAAGGAAGCAATATTTCAGCTTTTTTAAATGCAGCCATTAAACAAAATAATAAAATTTTACTACCAGAACCAATAATAATATTATCGCCTTGCCATTTTTTATTTTCTTTTTCAGCATGAAAGTTTGCTATAGCCTCTCTTAATGGCATATGCCCTTGAACATTCATATATTCTTTACGGTGTGCAGCATCGGATAATGCTTGTGATATAGCTTCAGGAACAGGAAATGGGCTTTGTCCAAAACCAAACTTAAATACAGATTGATTATTTGATGCTCTTAAGAGAGACATTTGATTAACGAGTAAAGTTTCAGAGTGTTTCGTTGTTCTTAGATATTTATTCATTACAGAGGCCATTTTATTGCTTTAAAAGCTTAAGTCATTGATTAGTAGTTATTAAATTTTAACCTTATACTTATTTTGTACAATAAAATCGTCAGAATAAAAATATATTTTCATGTTTGCGGTTTATTCTCCATTTTTAGACTTTTTTATGGTTGAATAAGGGCAATATAAAAAAAACTGAAAATAGCTGTTTTACAAAACAAGCTAATTTTATTTAAAGGAATAGCGCTTTATGAACTTCCCGCCGAAAAATTTTGAAGAATTAAGACATATTGTTATAAATATTCGACAAGGCGAGCTTGATTTAGCGATGGGAAAAAAGAGCTTCCAAGCATTAGAAAGTATGATTGAAGATGCTGATGTTGTCGCCATGAGTAATATTGTTGAGTTAGCGGCTAAAACCCAGTTAAGTTCTGCATCCATAACGCGTCTTGCTAAATCATTAGGTTTTAAAGGTTTTCAGCAATTTCAGCGTTTATTTAAACAAAAAAGTAAAATGGCAAATAGTTTTTATAGTGATGGCGTGAAAAATTTAATTACTAGTAATGTAATAAAAGAAAAAAATGCAAAATTATTATTGCGTGAACAGCTTTTAACCGTCACTAATAATATAGAGCAAGGTCTTGATGATGTTTCTGAAACAGCGCTTATTCAGGCTAAAACATTACTAGCCAGTAAAAGTAGAATATATATTTTTGGCTATCGTCACTCTGCTGCTATTGCTAATATTTTGCGCTACGGCTTAACATTGCTTAGGCCAAATGTTCAAATGTTAGTACAAGAAAATCATGGTGTTGCTATTGCATTAGGACAGTTGAAAAAAGGTGATTTACTGGTTGTCATAGGTAGTGCGCCTTATTCAAATGTAACGGTTAAAATAGCATCTATTGCTAAAAAACAGCAGTGTCAAATTATCTCTATAACTGATTCTAAATTATCTCCTCTTAATGATTTAGCGTCAGTTGCTATTCATATTCCATCATCAAAGCATTTTTATATGAATAGCTTAGTATCGAATTGCTTTTTTATAGAAGGTTTATTAAGTTTAGTCGCTCTAGAGCTAGGAAAGGTTGCAGTAAATCATTTGCAAAAGCATGAAAAATTATTAGGCCAATTAGAGGTTAGTTCTTAGCGTTAGCTGTCCTATGAATGTAAATTGAAAGCATAAAAAAAGGTCATATAGCAACTATATGACCTTTTTATTATTTTACTGAATAACAGTTTTGTTTAGAAACCGTAAGACATACCTAAGTACCAGCTACCACCTTCGTAGTTTGCTGCACTTCTACGTGGGTATTGTAGGCCAACACTTTGACGGTTAGCATATGGAGCATCTATTTCATCAATGTATGTATCTAAGATGTTAGAGAAACCTAACTTAACTCTTAAATCATCATTTACTTGATAGCCTAACTCTGCATCAATATAAACAACTGAACCAATTTCATAGCTTGGGCTATCTGCTGCGCCAATAGTTCCACGCTCATCGTAATGAGAGCCATAGTAATTAGCACGAACCATTAAGTTCCAGTCATCAGCAATTGCAGTATTTGTCGTTAATACAAAGCGTGAGTTAGGGAAGTTATTTTCAATATCTTCAACAGTTGCATCAGATACTGGTTGAATACCATTTACTTCTCTTACATTAACAACATCAATTTTGTTGTAACCATAAGCAAAAGCAACATCAGTTGATAGAGCATTGCTCCAATCAATAGAAGAAGAAATAACTAAATCAAAACCTGAGTGCTCAACATCTAATACGTTTGTGTAGAATGAAACTGAAGCACCTGGGTTAGTTGGGTGATCAATGTTACCAGTACGGTAAATACGATCATCAACATCTATGTTATAGAAATCTAATGTTACGTTAGTATTATCAGAAATATTTGCTGAAATACCAAAACTAATATTAGTTGATTCTTCTTCTTTTAATGTTTGTCCACCTAAGCTTGTTGCTAAGTCAGAAGTTGCAGGAATTAAACCTTCTTCTACTTGTAAACCAGTTAAACCATCAAACGTTGTTAATGTTGCACGAACATTTGCTTGACCAGGTGTAGGAGCGTGGAAGCCCGTTGAATAAGCTCCACGTAATGAAACATCATCATTTAAACTATAGTTACCAGCAACTTTAAAGTTGATAGTGCTACCAAAGTCAGAGAAATCTTCATAGCGTAATGCGTATTGCATTAACAATTCATCAGTAACATCTTGCTCAACATCAACATAAACTGCTACGTTATCGCGAGACCATGAACCTGAATTTTCAGGTGTAACACCACCTAAACCGTTAGAGCCATTTAAAATATATGAATTTTCTTCACCAGCATAAGCAGTGTAAGTTTCTTCACGCCATTCAAGACCGTAAGCAACGTTAAACGCGTCACCAACAGGCATTGAGAAATCAGCATTAAGGTTAACTTCTTCTTGCTTATATCCACCTGGGTTAAAGTCACGTTGAGCAGGGTTACCACTACTATCTAAACCTAAACCAGCGTTAGTAGTATTGTTAAGGAAGTAATCAAGTTCGTTAGAACCTTTACTGATACTAAAATCATAATAAGTACCATTAGAAAACTCACCTTCTAAACCAACAATTGCACTAAAATCAGTTTGATCACCATCAAGATACGGTGTGTAACCAACTTCAGTTAATTTACCTGTATAGCCAAAATCATTTACTAATGTAGCAATACTTGAATGACCCGGGTTACGATAGAAGAAACGATAACGACCGGTAGTATCAGCATAGCTAAAACGACCATAAAGTTTTTTGTCACCGTCAAGCTCAATACCTGTATTTAAGAACATGCGTAAAGCTTCAGTTTCAGGACGACCCCAAGACTGCGTAAATGGCGCATCTCCAAATGGAGAATCAGCACCTACACCTTGTACACCAGCATCAACTAATGCTTGAGCATCAGGACGAATTTGTCCACGAGATAATGAATCATTACTAACATATTCTAAACTAATATTTGCGAAACCATCTTCACCAAGTGCTAGGCCTTTGTTCACTGCCATTTTAACGCTTGACTCACCTTCATAGTGTTGACCGTATTGTAGTTCTAAAGCGCCGCCTTCTGAAGCATCTTTCGTTACAAAGTTAATAACACCGGCAACTGCGTCAGAACCGTACTGTGAAGCTGCACCATCACGCAATACTTCAACACGCTTAAGCGCGATTGCTGGAATCATACCAACATCAGCAGAATGTGCACCAGCACCTGCGGCAGGAGCAAAAAATTGTACTAAAGCAGAACGATGACGTCTTTTGCCATCAATTAATACTAATGTTTGATCTGCAGAAGTACCACGTAAAGACGTTGGACGTACAAAAGCACTACCATCACCTGTAGCTGGAGTTGCTGTATAGCTTGGAATAAGTGCTTTTAAGTTATCTGTCATATCAGCAGTACCGCCGATAGAGTTTAAATCATCAGCTGAAAGAATATCTACAGGTACAGGAGAATCTGCAACTGAGCGTTCTTTTAAACTACGTGAACCAATAATTTGAATTTTTTCTACATCATCTTGTGCATCAGCCGCTTCTTGAGCTAAGGCTGTTTGGCTTGCTGCTCCAAGTATAAGCGGTAGCATTGCTGCCGTTAGTGTTGTTTTTTTCATTGTTGTAATTCCTATATCGTGTTTATCAACTTGAATACTTAGTCGGCCAGAAACATCAACAACAGCGATTAAACCAGAACCGTTTAATAATTTTTTTAGTCCTGAGGAGACCGAATAATAACCTTTTAGTTCATTTGCTTGATGTTGCTTAGTTAAATCAAACGAAAAAATAATTGTTTGATTTGCCTTTTTTGCAAATGAAATTAAAGCTTTATCAGCTCGTTGTTTATTAATATCAAAGCGTATCAAACTATCAGCAAAAGCATATGAAGGTATTGTTAATGTACATATCACAATAAAAGACATTAAAAACAATTCAAGCTTTGATGTTAGTTGAAAGTGACAAATGTCATTTCGCCAACTGCGCAATATTAGTAAACAGTTCAGAAGGAAGAATCCTCTATATTTTTATAATTATATTTTATTTTCTTATAAATAATCATAAATAGCTAGAAAAAACGAATAAAATTTAGTCTATATATTTAAGTTTTATTGCGTTATATATCTTAGGTTAATTAGCAGCAGATAAAAGAATTGTATTATTATCATCTTTTGTAAAGACGATGTTGAAGTTGCTATGCAAAGACGCTAATAAGCCGTCAATATCATTTGCTTTAAAGTACCCAGCCACTTTGAAATCGGAAAGTTGAGGATCCAATATTTCAAACTTGCTTGAAGTATAACGACTGATCTCTAATAATGCTTTCGAAAGTGGTTCACCATTAAAAATCAACATTCCCTGTTGCCAAGCTAAATCTCGTTGAACTTGATCTAAAGAGACCTTATGAACAGGATTTTCTGTATTTTTTGCATTGTGCGTCAGTACTGCTTTTTCTCCTGAAATAACTAATATGCCAGGTAAATTTTCTAAAGGTAGGTTTGGAGATATATTAGCAAGTGTTTGCTTTATTACATCCATATTTTCATCTGACTTAGTAATTAATACTCGGCCTTCAGTAACCACTAATTCCATTACTTGTTCATTATTTTTTTGAACGTTAAAAATAGTACCTAATGCAGTAAATGATTTTTCACCAGCAATAACCGTAAATGGACGTGACTTATCTTTTGCAACATTAAACTCTGCTTCACCTTGAACTAATGTTAATTGGCGATATGATTTAGTATAAGCCACATTTACAATGCTATTTGTATTTAGTTGAATATGAGTACCATCGATTAGTGTAAAACTGTTTTGCTCTCCAACTCTAGTTTTATATAGCTTTGTTAGTTGTTGCGTATTCTTTGTACCAAATATCGTAGGGATAAATGACTCTGTCATTAGTGCATTAACGCCAAGTACAGAAACAATCGCTAAACTTGCCGCCATTGCTATGGCTGTAATTTTTTGAGTTATTCGTTTAGATGAGTTTTCAAGTGGAAATAAACCGCTTAATTCATTTAATACAGTTAAATCATCCCAGTAAGACGCTATTTCTAATAGCATTTTATAATGGGCAGTATTTTGTTTACACCAAGAGACTAATGCTTGTTTCTCATTTGAATTTAAACCGCGATCCATTCGACTCACCCATAAGCAAGCTTGCTCTTGAATGTGTTCTTTACTATGGAATAGGCTAATTATACTCATTTACTTACAAACTCTTTTACTGCTTAATATTAAATTTTTTGTGTTTGGTATTTATATTTTTACCACTATTAAAATGTACTTTTTCCATGTATTGCACGCTTTTTAATAATCCTTTGGCAACATGTTTTTCAACGGTACTTTCACTTAGTTTTAAGTATTGAGCTATTTCCTTTTGACTAAACCCATAAACTTTTTTCAAAATAAAACATTTTCTAACGGAACTTGATAGTTGGTCTGTTGCTCGACAGAACAATAAAAACCGTTCTTTACTTTCGTAGTTATCTTCAAAAGATGCCGTATGTAATTCGACAGGTGGCTCAACAAAATCCTCTAAAGAATCGTTATATTTATTATCCCATTTTGCGGAATGATTAAGGGCAAGGTTTTTTGCTGTTTTAAGCATATAGCTACGAGCATACTTAATTTCTTGTTTAAGATCAGCTTCGTAGCTTTTTACGAATGTTTCTTGAACAATATCATCAATGTCATCGGAGGGGACAATTCGGCTAATTAAATAGCGAATGCTACTGCGACAGCTAAGAAAAATTTCAGACAAATTGCCTTCTTTAGCCATTTAATATTTGCTCAGTAAGATAAGAGGAATTACCATAGTATACTTATCATAATAAAAAATGCTAATTTATTGTTTATACTCGCTTTACCTGAAATGAGCATTTTGAAGTCGCTTGGGTATAGCTATACTTTGACTTGTTTCGCTTTTTTCTTTGCTTGTTTTTTGGCTTTTGCTTTTTTTTGTGCTGTGGTTAATTTTATCTTTGCTTTCTTTTGGGCTACACGTGCTTCTTTATTTTTAGGACGAAGCCCTTCAATAATACGTCGAGACAACTTTTCATTTATATAACGCTCTATTTTTCCTATAACGCTCATATCGTGCGCTTCTACTAAAGAAATAGCGGTACCTTTGTTTCCTGCTCTTGCCGTGCGACCAATGCGGTGTATATAAATATCAACTTTACGCGGCATATCAAAATTAATCACATGACTAATATCATCTATATCAAGTCCTCGAGCTGCAACATCGGTCGCAACTAAAATATTTACATGACCATCTTTTAAACGTTCAATTGCTTTGTTTCGTTTATCTTGAGGCATTTTACCCTCAAGCCAAACACAGGGCAGTTCTTCTGCATATAGCTTACCGGATAAATATTGTACTGTTTCTCTTTTATTTGCAAAAATAACAACGCGCTTCACATCATCTTGCTTAAGAATATTAACCAGCATATTGAGTTTATGTTGTGAACTGTCGGCAAGGTGAAGCCATTGATGTACTTTTGCTTTCTCTTTACGAGAAGGTGTTGATTCTAAGAAAACAGGGTTGACCAATACTTCTTTAGCAAAACGAATAACATTAGCGCCTTCAAGTGTTGCTGAAAATAATAGTGTTTGTTTTCGCCATCTTGCTTCGCCAATAATACGGTTAATTGTTTCACTAAAGCCTAGGTCTAGCATGCGATCAGCTTCATCTAAAATAAGAATTTCAATTTCACGCGCATCAAATTGTTCATTTTCAATGTATTCTAATAAACGCCCCGGTGTTGCGATAAGTATGTCAGTTGTGCTGGTTAAAATATCTGCGTGGCTGCCATAGTTCACACCGCCTGTAATAACACCTGTTTTAATTTTAGTTAGTTCAGTTATCTTTTCGCTGTCTTGGCCTATTTGTATTGCAAGTTCACGAGTAGGCGTTAGAATTAATACACGCGGAAATCCCGGTTTGGTGCGAGGGTAATCAAGTAAGTGTTGTGCAACGGGTAGTAAGAAAGCCGCTGTTTTTCCTGTTCCTGTTGGTGCAGAGGCTAAAACATCTTTGCCTGCCATAGCTTCAGGTAAAACCAAAGTTTGTATTGAAGTGGGTTTGTTATACCCCATTTTTTTTACAGCAGCTAATAGTTCAGAATCAAGATCGAATTGCTCAAACATAAGGTATTGTCGCTAAGTGTTTATAAATTAATTATGGAGGGGATTATAATGCTTTTCATAAACGATGTAACTATAGTAATTCACTATACTCGATTAAAATTTGTTCACACCATTGACTAATACGCTCATCTGTTAATTTATATTGATTATCTTCATCAAGGGCTAAACCTGAAAATAGGCTGTCATTTTGTAATAAGGCTTTAGAAGCGGTAAATTCATAACCTTCATTTGGCCAATAGCCAATTAATTTAGCGCCTTGGTCTAATACTTTATCATGAAGTAAACCGAGCGCATCTTGAAACCACTCACTATAGCCAATTTGATCACCCATGCCATAAAGTGCAACAATATTATGAGATAAATTAAGTTGATCAATATCGTTCCAAATAGACTCCCAATCTTCTTGTATTTCTCCGTAATCCCATGTGGAAATACCAAAAATTACAAAGTTGTAGTTAAGACATTGTGATAGCTTTACATCTTTTATATTATGCAATTCAACTATGTCTGCACCCATAATACTCTGAATTTTTTCGGCGACAATCTCGGTGTAACATGTTGTTGAACCATAAAACAATCCAATCTTCATATCTAACCGCTCCATTTGAGTATACTGGTTTCAGGAAGCCAGAGTTATTAATACTCAAGGCTTATTTTTAAAACGAAAGTCATTTTAGCAAATGTTAGTGTATTTGTTTACAAAAAAGTGATGATTTATTGTTGCGTTTTTATCACTATCACTGTAATTTCTTCAACATTAAAGCGGTCTGTTAAGATCACAATTCATTCTTTAGGAATATTAACTATGGTTAAGAAGTTTTTCGTTGTTTTATTGATACTCACATCTATTTTAGTAACTTTTTTTATTGTGAATAATAATGTTGAAGCAAAGTCGCCTAGTGGCAATACTTTAGATAGAGAATTTTTAAAAAAATCAATTAAACAAAAGTTAGGGTTGAACGTTAGTAAAATA
>Ga0209081_1001325_pt1 | contig 14851 bp, 13 predicted proteins | sample GOMGulsemesocosm_4_FD_184636 | JGI IMG/M metagenome (GOLD analysis project Ga0209081, IMG submission 184636) | Methane-oxidizing microbial communities from mesocosms in the Gulf of Mexico - GOM15B Gulf of Mexico (SPAdes) (version 2) | ecosystem: Environmental > Aquatic > Marine > Cold seeps... | reverse complement strand
TTTAGTGCGTAACTATGATGCACACGGTAAAAACATCAGTTTTTTTGTAGATAAAAATGGCTTGGAACTAACGCCTTTTTATGATCTAGTGAATATAGAGGCCATCATTAGGGAAGTACAAAACTCCCAAGTCGACGGTACACATGCTAAAGAAAGCATTATTCCACAACACTATGCGATGTCAATTGGAGAGTACAATACGGGCAATGCAGGTAATTTTAATTCACCTATTTCAGCCTATATGCTAGCCGACTTTGCTGATGAGTTTGAAATATCATTACCTCGCATGCAATTACTCATGAGTCAAATGGTCAAATCAGTTCTTGGCGCAATAGATATAGCAAAGGGTAAAGCACTAGAACAAGATTTATCAGCCATAGAAGTCAACCACATTGATTTATGTATCGAGATTGTCAATGATGCAGCTGAAGAGATAAATAAAGAAATTGAAGAGTTACCTTCTATGAAAGAGTTGTTTGAATAAGAGGAATTGAATTAAACTATAGATTCGACGTGTTTTTGATGGAAGACTTAATAAACTCACTGAATGGCTTAATGTTTCCGCCAACGGATGCTGACTCTAAAGAAGATAAATACTTCACTCTTTCTTTTAATTGAACTATTGCCCATGGGTAGCCACCAAGTATTAATAGAAAATTCATTAAAAACCTTGCAGAACGACCATTTCCATCAGGAAATGGGTGAATATACCCAAGTGATAAATGACCTAATATAGCTTTTACAATAAAGTGTTCTTCTTCAGCTATTAGCTCTTTAAGTGCATCCATACAGTCCATCAATTGTTCACTAGGAGGGGGGACATGCATTGAGGTTCGAATATATATTGGCCCTTTTCTATATCCCGCTAGATCAGTTGCTTGGATAATACCTGTTGATACACAAGGTTGAAAAAGAGCTGTGTACCATTCAGTTAAACCAACACTCACCAAGTATTCAAGATCTAATTCTCCGTCTGTCTGATATGCTTCATTAATGAGATCTTTAACTTTATTGAAAGCATCAAAATAACCTTTTGCTGCTAATGCATCTTTTTGTTCTTTATCTTTGGTTTGAGTTTCTGGAGACCAATCGCCTTCAGCTACCTTTTTAATTAGCTCAGGCGTTACTTGGTACCCTTCTATAGATAAGGAATTATATGCATCGCTTACATATAACTCCTCTATCATATTTAATGTATCTTTAATGCTTCGTTTTTTGAACTCAAAAGTAGGGGGTGAATCATCAAAAACTTCGATAACAGGCGTACGCAGTTTATTCCAGAGAGTCCGCACACGTAAGCTTGACGGTGATTCTCCTTTACGGCCGCCTAATGGAATTAGAACTTCTTCAAATGGATTAACTTTTTTGGAAATATCTAGTCCCACTCCTTTCATAATTGTTTCTAAATTACGACTTTCTAGTTTCATTTGTAAAGCTTCAAAAGCATTAATTATTCTATTTCCTGAGTTTGCATTTTTTGTCGTTAATACTGCTTCAGATAATTTATTTGAGTCTGCACTTTTAATCGCAAGCTGAACACTAATAGGGTTGGATGTATAAATTTTAGGTGTGCATTCAACTAATGCACTTTCTAACGAATGAGTATAGACAGAATCATTATAAAATATTGTTTGATAGGGAACTTTAGATGTACCTAGAATTAACAAGCTCATATTATTTGGAAGCGATACATTTGTATTTGTAGAGACAGAGTTTTTGGCAAAAGCAATGATTTGATTTGGAAGAGCATTATTTCCAGTAAGAAGATCTAAAGAGGCTTCAGGAGATAAGTAATAATCAGTACCAAATTTTTCTTCAAGGTATTGACCTATAAAAGACCAAATTGACTCAAACCATAAAGCAGACTCTCCAGCATTGTCCGCCAATAAATCAGCATCTAATAAATACCAGCTTCTAATTATTTTCTTTAGATACCCATATCTAGTAAGTAATGAACGTTCTTTAGGGGAAATGGAGTTAGAGTTTAGTATATTACCAATAGCAACATTGCCAGCGTTAGCTAAAGCTTCAGCTAGCTTCTCATGAGTAGTCATCGCCATATCAAATTCTTATTATTGTATCATCCACTGTATTATACATTTTAGCACAACCACCAGTTAGTAACTAGTAGTTATGCACTTTAGAAACTCGTAGTTACACTCTTTAGGAACTAGTAATTATGAGAATTGAAAATTAGTAGTTACGAACTTATGAACTAGAATATAGGTGTTTCTGGTAAATTAAAAGTACATTCACTATCAGCAAGTGCGAACTATTGACAACGTTTTTCTGGTTTTATGGAGATATTGTCAGGTTTCAACGTTATCCTAATCTGTAAAGTACGAATTTACTTAAATCAAAAGAGTATAAAGCTGATATTTAATCTAGGTAATATTGAGCTTATCGATAAATTTTCTCAGCCCAACGCGCTAAACCTGAAGTGACACTGCCAAAATGGTCACCAATTACTACTTGAATGTTAGGCATTTGTTGTTGAATAAAATCGTTAATTATTGGCGATTTTGCTGTGCCACCCGTAACAAAAATAACATCAGGTTGAGACTGAGCTTGTTTAACGGCTGATTGCATCAGTTCACCTATGCTATTAAGTGTTCGGTTATTAGCTTGCTTTAGGATGGTAGTATCAACATCTGCGCTTAAACCTTTTTCAATATCATCTAAAAAGATAAGATGCGACTCTTGCTCTGATAGCTTGATTTTAGCTTGTTCAGCAGCGTTTACTAATTGATAACTAAGCTTGTGATCATGTACGGTAATTAAGCGCTCAACAATAGCTGTTTCTTTGGCATCGCGCGACAGTTGTATTAAATCACGACGATTTTTAGCGCTGTAAAACGCTGTTTGTTCGTTTATATTGTTAATGGCAAGTGCTTGGTAGAAGCTTGAAGTAGGCATAGGCTTACCTGTTTTTAACAGGCTATTCATCCCCAGGTTTGGCATTATGCCTTGCAAGGCTAGTTGAATATCAAAATCATTTCCAGCAATTCGAACACCGCTATGAGCAAGTAAATGTTGAGTACGGTTAGCCTTGTCGCAAAACTCAGGCCCCATTAATAACATAGAGCAATCACTGGTGCCGCCGCCAATATCTACCACTAATACTTTTGTTTCTTTCTTTAGGTTAGTTTCAAATTCAAAGCCAGCGGCAACGGGTTCATATTGAAATTCAATATCTTTAAAGCCAATGCGTTTGGCTGCATTGGTGAGTACATTAATCGCTTGTCGGTTACTTTCTTCACCATGTAAACCTTGAAAGTTGATAGGGCGACCAATGACTGTTTGTGTTACCTCACGTTTTAACTGCGCTTCCATTGATTTTTTAACATTGCTCATCATGGCGGCGACAATGTCTTCAAATAGTTGTATTTGCATTGGCGCCAAACCACTTGCACCTAAAAATGATTTAGGTGATTTAATATAATAACCTTCTTCTGGGTCTTCTAAATATTTATTTAGTGCTGCTTTACCAAAAAGTAATTCGCTACTAATACCGTCAAAGCTTAATTCTCGTAATGCTCGTTGAGATTTTTGCATTTGTGGCGCACGGTTTTTTTTAAAGGTAACTTGTTGCTCAGGACTTAGTTGCTGACAAAGCCAGTGGGTAATAATGTCACGATCAGGAGCATATAAATTTGAAGCAATGGTATTGCTTTGCTGATTGTTATTACCAATTAAAGAGGTAATTAATGGGATTATTTTAGGTTGGCCATTTACCATGGTGGCAACACTACAGTTTGAAGTGCCGTAATCAAAACCGATCATTTATATATATCATCTGAACATGAAAAGGTCGCGTAGGATACTGAGTAACATTGCCTTGTGCAAGCGCGAAGTGATATTTTATTAATACTTATAAAACGGTAAAATTTGCTTATTCATATATTACCGTTTTGTAAGTTATTAAAGCTTATTCTCTTATTTGTCCGTCACCATAAACGACAAATTTTTCAGTTGTTAAGGCTTCTAATCCCATCGGACCGTAAGCATGTAATTTGCTGGTCGATATACCAATTTCTGATCCTAAACCTAATTGGTTGCCATCAGAAAAGCGTGATGAAGCATTAATCATTACAACAGAAGAGTTTATTTGGCGAATAAAATTTTGGCTGCGAGAAATATCCTGAGTGATAATAACTTCAGTATGATCAGATGTGTATTCATTAATATGGGTAATAGCATCATTAAAACTATTCACTATTTTTACAGCAATTTCTTGTGCTAAATACTCAGCATGATAATCATCTGTTGTTGCTAATTGACCATTTTCAAAATAGGGTAAACTGTTTTTACAAGCATGTACCTTCACGTCAGCGGCTTCGGCTAATGCTGAGGCTGCTAAGGGTAAAAACTGTTCTGCTATATCTTGGTGAACTAAAAAAGTTTCAAATGCATTACAGGCACTAGGCTTTTGAGTTTTTCCGTTAACTAAAATATTTACCGCTTTGTTTAGGTCGGCATATTTGTCGATGTATAAATGACAGACCCCTTTATAATGTTGAATGACGGGGATTTGGCTATTTTCACTAACATAGCGGATCAGTCCTTCACCACCACGCGGAATCACTAAATCAATGGTTTCTTTTTGTTTTAACAGCTCTTCGATTACACTGCGGCTAGTGTCAGGAATAACGCTGACAATATTTTTATCGCAGTCATATTCGGTTAATACATCATGCAAACATTGAGCTATGGCAAGGTTTGAGTGGATCGCTTCAGAGCCTCCTCGTAAAATAACGGCGTTACCTGATTTTATACATAACGCTGCTGCTTCGGCAGTCACATTAGGACGAGCTTCATAAATCATAGCAATAACGCCTAAAGGAATGCGCATTTTGCCAACTTGAATGCCATTAGGACGTAGAGCTAAATTGCTGATGTTGCCAACGGGGTCCGTTAGAGCAACTATTTCTCTAATCGCTGAGCTGATATCTTTCACGCCTTGCTCGGTTAGCACTAACCTATCAAGCATTGCTTGAGTTAGCCCTTTAGCACGGCCAGCATCAATATCTTTGCTATTTTCATTGATAATATTTTCACTATTAGCTTCAATAGCGTCAGCAATAGCATTTAATAATATATTTTTTTCTGATGTTGTAAGTTGTGCCGCTACTCTGCTGGCACTTTTAGCGTTGCTAGCCATGATTGACATATTAAATTTATTCATTTGATTCACTCTTTATTTTTTTACATGCTTTAGGTGCTATTTTGGCAGGTTCAACTTCAATGTTTTGCTCTAGGATGACCATGTCATCACGATGAATAACCACAGCGCCTTCTTCGTGGCCTAAGGTTATTTCAATTTCATCACTGTGCTTGCCTTTTATGCGCCTTAGTTCTTTGTTGCTATATTGCGTAATGCCTTTAGCAATAATGATTTTGGTATGCTGATCGATTAAATCCACGCAGTCACCCACATCGAAATTTTTCGCAACGGATTTAATGCCAATAGGTAATAAAGATGCTCCTTTATTTAATAGCGCATTCACAGCGCCGCTATCTAAGGTAATTCTACCCTGACTTTTTACTGTGTGTTTAAGCCAATGTTTTTTGGCACTGATTATATTTTTATCAGCAGAAAAGCGTGTGCCAGGGTTTACTTCTCTTATCAAAGAAGCAAAAACTTCACTTTTAGTCCCGTTAACAATATAAGTATTAATGCCATGTTCGGTGGCTTTTTCTGCTGCCTCTATTTTGGTTTTCATGCCGCCAGTAGCAAGGTGATTACGACTAGTCCCTGCCATGGCGTAAATCTCATCGGTGATCTCATCTATCTTGGGAAGTAGCACGGCATCATCATGGATATGTGGATCTTTAGTAAAAACACCGTCGATGTCACTTAAAATAAATAAACTATCGGCTTCACATACTTGTGCGACTAAAGCTGCAAGGTTGTCATTGTCACCTACTTTCAAATCTTCTGTAGTAACAGTGTCATTTTCATTAACTATTGGCAAAATACCATTCTCTAATTGAATTTGAATGGTTTCTTTAATGGAGATGAAACGTTCGCGATCTTCAAGGTCATCCTGCGTAATTAATATTTGGCTACAAGGGGTGTCGAAAAAACGTTGCCAGTTAGCCATCATTTGCATTTGCCCGACAGAGGCCATAGCTTTTTTGACAGGGGTGGATAATTTAGGTGAACCATGGTGAATTAAAGATCTACCTGCTGCAATGCCTCCGGAAGAAACAAGAATAATTTCTTTGCCTTGTTGTCGGCACTTAGTAATAAATTGTGCAATTGCTAACGTATATTGTCCACTGCAGCCTGCTTTCGATGGTGCAACTAAGGCGCTACCAACTTTGATGACCGCTCTATTAAAATTCATTCTAGCTCCTATATCTGAATACCTTGGCAGTATGCTAAAAACTGCCAAGTCATTCAACCGTTTTTAGCGTTATATAAGGCTTTGTTGCTCTAGTGAATTATACTTTTTAAGTGTTTTTAGAGATACATTGAGCCGTTGTTTGACAATAATAATATAAATTAAGGGCAAAGCATGATTAAATATAGTGATTATCATCAATATTATATTTGTTAAGCAAACACCATACTCATGTTTAATTTTTTGCCTGCACCTTTAATTACCTTACTTTCTTTTAGCTTTTATGCGGTTAATACTATTTTTTGGTTAATTCCTATTTTAGTGTTCTCTTTATTCAAAGCGCTTATTCCAATCGAATTTTCTCAAAAGTTTTTCAGTTATCTATTAGATTTAATGGCAAGTAATTGGGTAGCAGTAAATACACTAAACCAAAAAATATTTACTAAAATGACATTGCATATAACAGGTTTAGACGAGTTGAATGAAAAAGATTGGTATTTGGTATTAGCAAATCATCAAAGCTGGGTTGATATTGTTGTTTTACAAAGAGCTTTGCATGGTGAAATTCCATTTCTTAAATTCTTTTTAAAGAAAGAACTGATTTATGTTCCTATTTTGGGTTTGGCTTGGTGGGCATTAGACTTTCCTTTTATGCAGCGTTATAAACAGTCTTTTTTGAAAAAAAATCCTCATTTACGTGGAAAAGACTTAGAAACCACTCGTAAAGCCTGTGCTAAGTTTAAGTATAAGCCTGTAAGTGTCATGAGTTTTATTGAAGGTACGCGTTTTACAAAGGCTAAGCATGATAAGCAAAAGTCACCATTTAAACATTTGTTAAAACCCAAAGCAGGTGGTGTTGCTTTTGTACTTGATGCCATGGGCGAGCACTTAACGACACTGGTTGATGTCACCATATACTACCCTGACGGTATACCTACTTTTGCCGACTTTCTTAGTGGTAGTATTAAAAGTGTGCATATTGAAATTCACACAAAAAAAATTGAGAATGAACTCAATGGTGACTACATGAATGATCGCAGCCATAAAATAGCTTTTCAAAAATGGTTAACACAGTTTTGGCATGAAAAAGATGCTAGGCTTGAGCAAATGATACAAAATTCTATCAAGAGTAAAAATAATTAAGGAAATCGAATGAATGAACTGATCACTACTTGGCTAATAGAGCAGGGCATTAGTAGCCGCTATTTAGAAATGAGTACTGTGGCAATTGGTTTAATTATCATTCTGTTTTTCTCTATACTGAGCTATTACATAGCAAAAAATCAAATTTTTAACTTAGTCCATAAAGTCATTTCTAGAACTAAAAACACTTGGGATGATGCCTTTATTGAGCATAAAGTCCTAACTCGTTTAACTTCATTATTACCCTTTTTTTTGGTGTTACTATTAACGCCATTAGTTTTTCCTGATGAACATTTAATCGCAGATGTATTAATGTTATTGGCGAAAATATTTTTAACTTTTCAAGTTGCTCGCAGTATTAGTGCGATACTTAATGTTAGTAAAAGCCTTTATCGTGAAACGGCAAAGCAAAAATATTTACCACTCAATGCTATTATTCAGGTCTTTAAATTAGTCGTATACTTAGTAGCAGCTATTATTATCATTTCACTGATTTTAAACCGTTCTCCTATCTATTTACTTAGTGGTTTAGGAGCATTGACAGCGGTCCTTATTTTAGTTTTTCAAGATACCATCAAAGGCTTGGTCGCTAGTATTCAAATTTCCGCTAATAGAATGGTGGTAGCAGGAGACTGGATTGAGTTACCTAAATATGGTGCTGACGGTGATGTTATTGAAATTGGCTTAAATACGGTAAAGGTAGAAAACTTTGATAAAACAATTACCACTGTACCTACTTATGCGTTGATTAGTGACTCGTTTAAAAATTGGCGCAATATGTATCACACAGGTGCAAGGCGCATTAAACGCACTTTAATTATTGATGTAGCTAGTATCGATTTTTACTCGTTAGAAAAAGTTGATTTTTTAACGAATACGAGTTTATTGAAAAAATATTTAATAGGTAAAAAGCAAGAGCTTGATAAAGAAAATAAAGCGCTAGAGCAAGATGAAAGTTTAAATAATATAGACGCTCGCCAGTTAACCAATATAGGTACTTTTCGAGCTTATATTGAAATGTACCTGAATCAAAATCAGAATATTCGTAATGATTTAACTTGTATGGTAAGACAATTACCAGCTACTTCAAGTGGTTTACCTTTAGAGTTGTATTGTTTTGCTAATACAACTGATTGGGTTCAGTATGAAGCGATTCAGGCTGATATTTTTGACCATCTTTTTGCTATCGCTCCCCATTTTGATTTGCGTATATTTCAACACCCAACTGGCTTTGATTGGCAAAGATCAGTGCCGAATAAGAAGAGTTAAATAAGTAGCCCTAAGTGGAATATTAATAGCCTGCTTAGTGAGCATTTAACTAATTACTTTACTCTTTTATGTTTAACGTTGCCTAATAACCCCTTCCTGCATGGTTGAAACAACCAGTTCACCTTGACGATTATAAATTTTACCATTTACTAAGCCTCTACCATTACTAGCTGACGGGCTGTCCATTGAATATAATAACCAATCATCAAAACTAAATGGACGATGGAACCACATAGAGTGATCAATGGTGGCTATTTGAAAATTTGGTTGCCAATGGCTAACACCATGCGGCATGAGTGACGTGGGTAAAAAATGAAAGTCTGATGCATAGGCAAGCATACAAGTATGAATTTGCAAGTTATTAGGTAAACTACCATTTGTTTTTAGCCACATTTTATAATTAGAACTGGTTTTTTCTGGTTTGAACCAGTTATATTGCTTAACAGGCCTAGTTTCGATAGGTTTTTCAGTTAAAAATTTCTCACGCATAGTTTCAGGTAGTACATCTTTGTGTGCTGCAAGAAAGTCATAAAGCGAAGAAAGCTCTTCGGGGGGAATAGTTTCAGGCATAGCATCTTGATGATTAAAACCTCCTTCTTGCAACTGAAAAGAGGCCGTCATATAAAAAATAGCTTTGCCATTTTGTAGGGCTTTTACTCTGCGGGTACTAAAACTACCACCATTACGAATCTCTTCCACTTCATAAATAACTGGTTTAGATGCATCACCTGCACGTAAAAAATAAGAATGCAGTGAATGTACAAAACGATCGGCACTAACGGTTTCTTGCGCAGCAGATAATGCTTGCCCTAAAACTTGTCCGCCAAATAAAGCACGAAAGCCTAAATCTTGACTTTGACCACGATAGATCCCCTTATCAATGGTTTCTAATTTTAATAGATCTAATAATTCATCTAAAACAACACTCATAATTCCCTACTTCTTAAATAAAATCACATCGACAGTAATGATAGCAGTTTTTTACAGTAATATAAGTATTGATATTTAAAAGCAATTAAGTTAGTCTTTTTGACAATCAAATTAATTTCCATCCTTGGTGGCGATTTAAATGGACTTATAATATTTAAACTTTAGAGGTTCATATGCAAGCAATAGCTCAACGAGAAATTTTATTAGAAAGACGACAGCAAAATAATACCGCGAAAGACACTTTGTGGAATAAGTTGTCTCTAGCACAAAAGTTTGCTGCAAGTAGTCTTACACAATTTGGTTACGACCTTACTTATATTCGAAACAGTAATTCGGGAAGCTTAGCAATACTACTTTGTGGTAGTAATGCTGCTACTATTTCAAATGAAGGTGAAATTAACACATCACCAGATGTTGTTATTAGGCATTAAAACTAGGCATTAAAACGCTAGCTTGATTTTTCTATTGGTATATTCTTCTTTACGTCACTGACTTCTGTTTGCTCTTCATATTTTACTAATAAAGCTTCAGCTAAAGAAATAAAAGCAATAAAATTATTACTATTCCATAACCGTTGTATTTTTGAATCTTTTTTAATTATTTTATCAAAAAACTCTTTATAACAATTTTCCCCTTGATGCGATAAACACTTTTTAGTTATCGAGTGTAACTTGCCCTTTTTCATTAAGCATTCTTTAAAAATTAAAGCGTAGTTATCAATAAACGGCTTAATAAGAGATAACTCATCTAAAACCTCTTGTTTTTGTGATTTGTTAACTAAGATTTGTAATCGATTTTTAGCAAAAATTTCGGCATTATTTGCTACTTGTCCCATGGCTTTAGATAAGACTTGGCTTTCTTTTAATGATTTTTCCGTTTCACGTTTTTGTAAAAGAATAGATCGTTGCAATTTTTCAGCCCGAAAGAAAAAATAAATACTAATAAAAACAAATAAGGCAGTAATCAGTAATACGACTATCATTAGTTCACCTGATGGTATAGAAATTTCACCTAATTAATGAAACAGATATTAGGCTATTTTAGTTGAATCACTTAGTTGTGATAGAAAAACATATGGATCAATATCTTGAAAGTTTGGACTTTTAATTGAGTAGGTTATTGTAACTGAAAACTCACCTAAATTGGCAAAAAATCTGAGCTTTAACGCTGATATAAGTTTGTTCATTGTCTCTTCAACAATTGTTTTATCTTGATGGGGGAAAAGCAGTAAATACTCTCCTTCATTAATTAATCCTGCACTTTCAAATTCATTTAGATGGTTATTAATTAGGTTGGCGATCTCTCTATCAACTTCAGCAATTATTTTTCTATTAAATTTAAATGTTAATTCTTGCCAATTACTAATAGAAATATATCCCACGGTAAGCGAGTAGGAGAATTTTCTCGCCATATTAAAACTATTTTGGTAAAGCTGCTTTGTTTGTATTGGGGTGGCGAGTACATATGTTGGCCCCTCTAATGCTTCATAAGTATTTTTAAGTTTTTTTGCTCTATTCTTTAACCATAAAAATATTATTGAACTGAATAAAAATAATGCTATGCCTGATAAAATGAAAATAAGTGTTTGTTGTTGACGATACTTTTTTGAAAAAGATAGTGATAACTCACTTTGCTCTGCTACCTTGACAGTAAGTTGGCGTGTTTGATTACTAGCAGAAGTGTTTGTGACAGTATTTGTGTATTCTTTATTAAGTGTAGATATTGGTAGGTTGATATTCACCGGTTTATTTATTTTCAGTAAAGCATTACTGTATTTTTTTTGCCAAAAATAGGCGTTATTTATGTTAAGACTTTCTTTGTAATGGTTAGCAAGTAATTGATATAAAATAATATAGTCGTCTGTTAACTCTATATTTGTTAATAACCTTTCTGCTTCTAGTAATAAACTAATTGATTTGTTCTTTTGCTCTGTTAAGTTGTTAAGTTGTGCTAAAACTATAGTTGCTTGTAAATAATATTTAGCTAAATTATTTTGATCAAAAAGATTTTTTGCTTCTATGATTTGAATTTTTGCTTTGCCGTATAATTTTTGTTGAAATAATGTTCTTCCTAGTCCTTGGCTTGCATGTGCTATGTGTATTGGTGCAACTTTTTTCTCGGCATATTGTTTAGCTTCCCAATATGCGTTGTATGCATCGTTAAATCGGTTTAAACGATAATAAGCATTTGCTAAGTGGTAGTAGGTTTGGCCAATATTGTCTAATTTATTTAAACTAAATCGCAACTGTAATATTTTTAACTGTATTGCCAAGGCTGTTTGGTAATCACCTAAATGGTAATAAACGCTGGCTAGAATAGCTAATAATGAAATGTGTTCAGAAAAAGTAGGGTTTTGTTGAATAATAGCATCTATTTTTTGCAAATCAGTTAACGCATTCTCATGCTGGTTAAGCATGGCAAAAGCAACACTTCTATAGCTTAAAGCAAACAAAAAATATTTTGAATCCTCTTTATCTTTATACATATTAATAGCTTGTTGAGCGGTTGATAATAATTGTTCGTACTGTTTTTTTGCTGAGAAAATACTAGCTAATTTTATTTGTAAACATAGCTTTATTTTCGATTGTAGGACAGGAATAGCAAGCCCGTCTTGAGTAAATTGAAATGCAGTTTCTAACTCTCCTTTGTTGCTAGCAGCATGCGCAAGTAACAAGTAGGTTTTTGCAATAATTTCACTTGGGTACTTCTCTCTTTGGATAATTATTTTATTACTTAATTCAACAATGTTTTTGTAGTTGAGTGTTTCGACATCTTCTTTAAATAAATACTCTACTTGGTTAATAAGTTGCTCTTGAGTTAAGGGCTCTTTTTGAACAGATAAGGCGCTGAAACTCAAAATTAATAATGAGAAGCATAGTACCTTAGTAAAAATTATGAATATTTTTTTGATTATTAACATGAGTAAAAACACAGTGTTAGCAAATAAGCAGGGGGCATTTTAACGCGATTAACGTTAGGGTGTTAGTTTTTTGTTTACAATTATCACTAAAGCATTATAATGAATTTGAGCTGCTAAAGCTCGACAAGGGCAAATCTAACGAAAGTTAGAGACGCAAAGTAACCGGTCTAACGGGAAACCTATGACAGCGGGACTGCCAAATTTAGATGTAGTGGGGGCTCTTCTATTTTAACAGCCTAAAGTCTGTTTCCTCGGTTTACTTTGCGTGGCTTCCTTGCCTTTCCGTGTTATTTAAACACATCATAAAATCTCTTGTTACCACAATAAAATCAATCATTACCTTTATAACAATAAATTTAGTAGATATTTGTTTATATATGCTAGAGAATAGACTCAGTAGATAAAAATATCGTTATAGTTCAATCTCTATAGAGGTGAATCGGTGAAGTATCACGATTCCATAAAACAAGCAAATAAAACCATGACACTGGCAGTTGCTCAACTGAACCAGTGGCATTTGCCTGTGAATCCAATAAACTATGCAGTTAGCTATGAGTATTGTAAAAATAAAAAACCAATTTTAACTGGAAGTATTAAACATTTATTATTATCAGGAAAAGGTTTAGATAGCTTCTTTATGGAGCAATTATTCAAAGATCATTTACTTGAGCAAAGTAAGTTTCGTGATGATATTATTTCTGATCTTTCACAACTGTTCACTCAAATTCAAGAGAGCTGTTTGAAATCAACTTCGGGCGCACAAGATCTTATTGAGCAGTTAGATGATAACATTCCCGCATTGATGTCAAATGATCGAAACGAAGTAAAGTCAGCAATATCAAAACTTCATCAAGCATCAACACTTTTTAAAAAGCAGCAACAACAATTAGCTGAACAATTAGAATTATCTCAATTACAAACTCAAGCTTTAGAGTGTGAGCTTGAAGAAGTTCGTCAAGAAATTTACTTAGACCCAGTCACAGGTTTGCATAATCGAAAAGCCATGTCTAAACATGTTGATGCTTGGTTGAGCGAAGATGCTGAAAGGGGTATTGCTGCTATTGTAGTAAGTGTTGATCATTTTCATCAATTTAATGAACGTTTTGGAGCATTGATTGGCGATGTTATTTTATCAAAAATAGCTAAAAAAGTAGCAAGTTATGTTGATGATAGCGGCTTGCCAGTCCGATCTGCAAGTGATGAATTTATTGTATTATTACCTGATGTTGATGGCAGTATTGCGAATGAAATAGCAGAAAAAATAAAACAGGGAATTGAAAAGCTCCGTTTTGTTAGTGTGCAATCAGGTGTTAGATTACCAAAAATGAGTATTTCGTGTGGTATTAGTGAAATGAAAGATAAAGAGCCATTAAACCAATTTATTAACAGAAGTCGAAAAGCGGTAGTAAGTGAAACATAAACTAATACCTATCAGTTCTATCTAATAAATTTATTAATTTTTCAAAATTGTTTTCAGAAAAAACCTTAATACCTTCTTGGGTTAATATTCTACTCGTTACGCCTTGGCCTACAACTTTCTTGTTAGAAAATGAACCATCATAAATAAGTGTTGTACCACATGAGGGACTTGATTCTTTGAGTAATGCAAAGCGAATGTTGTGTTGTCGGCATAATGTTAGCGCCTGTTTAGCACCTAAATTAAATTGAGCACTAACATCTCTTCCTGAAATGGTAATAATTTTGTTGTTTAATTGTTGCTCTGCAGGCTCTCTAGGTACAGATAGCCCACCAGAAACTTCAGGACAAATAGCAATAAAACGGTCTTGTCGTTGCCATAATGTTAATAACTCATGCTTTAGCGGTATTATTTCACTGTTGTAGCGAACATTTTCACCTAAAAAACAGCGGCTAATGAGTATTTTATCGAACATAGCTATATTATTAACTTTGAATTAATTGGTTAAATAAGGGCTGAATTTCAGATATGCTCATTTCATCTTGAATACTAAACCAACACGATTGGCTATAATAATCGAAGTTTAAAACAAATTCCGCATGCCGCCATTGAAAGCGAATATTTTCTCTATCTGCCCCTAACGTTACTTCTTTTACATGATGCTCAAGGACTTTGCTTAATAACAATTGTCGAAGATCTATACCCATCACACATCAAGATGCAGAGTTTAGCACCTGAAAATCATCATTAATTCTACTTTCTAAAATATCACCTATTTTAGGAAGTGTTTGACTAAAAAACTCATCAATTTTATCTCTAAATTCT
>Ga0209081_1001324_pt1 | contig 14861 bp, 12 predicted proteins | sample GOMGulsemesocosm_4_FD_184636 | JGI IMG/M metagenome (GOLD analysis project Ga0209081, IMG submission 184636) | Methane-oxidizing microbial communities from mesocosms in the Gulf of Mexico - GOM15B Gulf of Mexico (SPAdes) (version 2) | ecosystem: Environmental > Aquatic > Marine > Cold seeps... | reverse complement strand
AACTCTTTCTCTAGAATTTCGCGCATTTTATTTTCACTTTCTTTCAACCAATCATCTTTTTTATTGGCTTGAATAGGATCAAGATAAATAATTTTGACAATACCTGGAGTTGCTTTTAGTGTTTTAGAATCTAATATTTTACGAGTATTCACCAAAACAATAGGTTGTACTTTTAACTTATGTCTATCAGCAACCATTTTAGCACCAAATTTAAACTTTGTAATTTTTTTACCATTACTTCTAGTACCTTCTGGAAAAATAGCGATAGGACGTCCTTGTGAGAGTCTATCCTTTGTTTCTTTTAACAAAGTAACAATACCTGTTTTATCTTCCCTATCAATAGAAATCATCCTAGGAGCTTTAATAATATGCCCAAAAAGAAATAAATCTGCTATTTCCTTTTTAGCAACCCATGCAAGATTCTTCTCGTGGATATGCTCAATAATAATAATATCAATTAAAGATTGATGATTCATAATCACCATATCACACGACATATCTAATGTACCTGTCTCTTCTAAGGTAATTCCCAAGAGAGCAACTTCAAGTTTCATCCAAGTTTTAATTATCTTATGTTGATGTTTTTTAAACAAATACATTAACGCTATTGTAATAGCAACTGTTATTGAAAACTGAATTAAAATAAGATAGCCTCTAATTTTTGACAATGTTGTGTTCCTTTATCCAACCTATAATTTCTTTATTTCTAATTGATTCTTTAAAAAATATTTTAACAAAATCGTCTTTTCTATTTAGAATTTCTACTTTACGGGACTTATTAAACTTGTAAAAAACTGTTGAATTATTAGTAGGTAAAATATAAATGTTACTCGCCTTTTTTACTTGTACCCGCTCATTGGGCAAATTATATAAGATGAAAATAATTAAAAATATCAAAGTAATAAATATATACATAAATTGTCTTCTAAATAAAAAAATGACAAAAAATAATAAGGCCAGAGAACCTGTAAGTATTTTTTTGTACAAGAGTATATTACTTTTATTGGGATTTAAATCTGTTTGAGTACTAACCAATTCATTTGTTAATACAACAGGAGAGTGTAACTTTACAAATTTATTTGTTTGACTATTATAATAATCAAAAGAAATTTTTTTACTAAACACAGGAATAATGGCGTAATATATGGCCGTTTGATTTGAGGAATCTTCTTCAATTGAATTGACTCCTTGCTCTTTAAAATTCTTCAAGTAGAAATCTTCTAAATTTCCTTGTTGTGCTTTTAATTCTAAAATAGTTAATAATTGATTGTTGGTGTATTGTTTTGTTTTGTGTGTAATAATTTCAAGATTCTTTGCGATGATATTTGAGAAGTTTTCATTATCATCAGCAACATTAGTATATGTAATATGTTTTGTTTTTAAAGTAATGATTTCGAAAACTTTTCCATCTTTATACATTAGTATCTGAAAAGTTGGCAATCTATAGTCTTGTGATTGGACCTTGAAAAAATAGCTATTATAAAAGTTATTTTTGTTACCGTATTTCCATTCATTGGTAGAGTTAATAATGCTGATATTTTTATGGCCTATAAATCTGGTTTCAATTTTATCAAATTCATCAGTTGTGATTGTAGCTTTAAGTGATATTTTAAATCGTTGATTTTTAAATATTATTTTCGGAGCTTTTTCTAGTGATGCATAAAGGCTTTGTGAACTTTGGTGATGTAAAAATGATTCATCAACTTTGGCTTCCTTAAAGTGATCCACTGGGGTTTTAGATTCTATTATTATATTTGTATTATTTAAATACTCAGCAGTTTCATTATCTAATATTTCACTAAAAAGAGGATCCTCTTCTTCACTTTCTTCAATGGCTGGAATGATTTCTTTTTGAGGGAACTGTTCATCAATAATAGCTTGAATTTCTGCTTGTTTCTTAAAAAAAGAAGCTTCGTCTAATTCAATGTCTTGAGAAGATAGTAAGAATTGGAAAAATAAAATCGATATAAGTAGATATTTCATTTATAACCTATTATTAATTTAAGTAAAGCAGATGATCCACTTTACTTAAATTGGACTATTTATTAAAAAAACCTTGTAACATTTTAACACCATCATCACAACCTAATAACGTCTCTATTGCACGTTCAGGATGAGGCATAAGACCAAATACGTTCTTTTCTTTATTTGAAATACCTGCAATTTGAGAGACACTTCCGTTTAAACTTTCTATGTTACCCTCAGAATCACAATATTTTAATAATATTTGTCCATTATTTTCTAATTGAGATAATCCCTCTGAATCAATAAAATAGTTACCATCATGATGTGCAACAGGGATGTTTACAACATCATCATTTTTTAGCTCTTTTAAAAACTGATTATTATTGTTAATTATTTTCAAATTACTGTATTTTGAGATAAAATGCAAAGTATCATTTCTTTTCATAGCTCCTGGTAATAAACCAGCTTCTAATAATATTTGAAAGCCATTACAAATACCTAAAACATATCCACCATTATTTGCATACTGTGTCACTGATTCCATAATAGAAGCAAACCTAGCAATTGCACCTGATCTTAAATAATCTCCATATGAAAAGCCTCCAGGAATTACAAGTAAGTCAGTATTTTCAGGTAAGTTGGTTTCTTTATGCCAAACAATTGTTACATTAGCACCTAGTTTTTCAAAAGCATATTGTGTATCGTATTCGCAGTTCGTTCCTGGAAATTGTAATACTGTTACGTTCATTGCATTAACCTAAAATTTCAATTTCGTAATCTTCAATAACTGTATTAGCAAGAAGTTTTTCACACATTTTAACAGCTTCTTCACGTGCGCTGTCTTTTGAGTCACAGTTTAATTCTAAAATGATTTGTTTACCAATTCTAACATCGGCAACAACTTCTTTAAAACCTAAAGTATCTAAAGCGTGATGTGTTGCTTTACCTTGATCGTCTAATACACCTTTTTTTAATGCTACGTTTACAATTGCTTTCATTTATTACCTTCTATTTATATTTTTGCGATTATATCTAAAACCACCTTTAGTAGCTTAGATTATAAAGAGCACAAAAAGTGCTCTACTTAAAACTATTTACTTAAACTATTAAGAATTGTTGTATATCCATTTAAAATTGTATTTTTGATAGAATCTGGAACTTCCACATTTAACTTTTCACCAGCTTTTAATTCTTTTGACTGTTCTTTCCAATTATTCTTTTTACCAAAGTCACGAAGAATTTGTTTGTCCATTGAAATATAATTTGCAGCGTCAAAATTCTCACACGTGATAAATCTAGAACTCTCTGGCGTTAATACTTCATCACCAAGAACCCATTCTCCATTTGCACTTATAAATATTTCAAACTTCGTATCAACAACAACGATTCCATTGCCTTCAGCAAACTTAGTAAAATCTTTGAATAATTTTTCCATACTTGTAACAATCTCAGGGAATATTTCTCTTACTTTAGAAGAGTTTAAAGGTTCATCTTTAATACCTTTAGTTGTTGGTGTAAAAATTGGTGTTTCAAATTTATGCCATTGAGATAAGTCTGAAGTTAAATCTAGACCATAAGGGTCATTTCCATTTTGAATTGCTTCAAATAAAGATCCAGTTAAATAGTTTCTGAAGATAAATTCAAATTGAACAACCTCTCCATCAATTTGGGCTTCTAATGGTTTACATAGTTCCATCAGTTGACATCTTGGAGCTATACTTAATGATTCATCCATAGTTTCAGACAAAATTGCTGTTCTAATTCCAGCTACTCTAGCAAACTCTGCTCCACTATTTGAAATAGCTGTTTGAGAAACACCTTTACCATCAATTTCAAGATTTAGTGGGATGTCAAAAACTGAACAACGATCACTTCGCACCAATAATACTTTTTGATCCTCACCTGGACAAGTATATAAATCTGCATTTTTACCAATATAAAATAAATTATATCCCAACTCTTCTAACTCACGAATACCCTTTTGAGATGTAGTTTTCTTTGACTCTGGCCAAAGACCAAGTGCTACAATATCACTTATTTTCATTCATTTTCCTCTATTTATTTAGTTGTAATAATCAGACTTGTTAAGATATCAACGGCTGTTTTGAGTTGATTATCCTTCAGTAAATCTTCTGTTGTTATTATTTTAGCATTTGTTTCGCTCACAGGTGCTTCTTCAAGCTTCACTTTTCCATCTACTTTTTCAAGTTCACCTTCAAGATGTTTTTTTAAATCTGCTTCTTTTATTGAAAAAGCGGATTCAGGTTCTGAGACTGCTTTTCCTGGATAAGAAATAATATCAGGGGTGATACCAGTAGCTTGAATTGTTCTACCACTTGGTAAATAATATTTGGCAATGGTGAGTTTAATACCCTCACCTTTATCTTTTGTGATTGGAAGGACAACTTGAACTGAACCTTTTCCAAAAGATTTTTCACCAACGACTACAGCACGCTTGTGATCTTGAAGTGCACCACTTACGATTTCACTGGCACTTGCACTTCCTCCATTAACTAAAACAATTAATGGCTTTCGAGTTAATGTAGTTGAACTCTTTGCATAAAACTTCTCTTCTTGGGCAGCATCTCTACCCTTTTGAGAAACAATAACACCTTCATCTACAAAGATATCCGTCACATTAATAGCTTGATCAAGTAAACCACCTGGATTATTTCTTAAATCTAAAATAAGCCCTTTGGCATTTCCGTTATCTTTAATTGCTTTGGTTAAACCACGCGAAACTTTTTTATCAAAACTAGAAACTCTAATATATAAGATGTCCCCACTGATTCTTTTTGCAGACACAGAGTTAATTTTAATAATATCTCTAATAATTTCAATTTTAAGTGGCTTACGCTCACCTTTACGAACTAAAGTTAAGAGAATAGACGTTTTTGGCTTACCACGCATGTGTCCTACTGCTTCATCTAGAGACATATTAAGTGTAGAGATATTATCAATTTTTAAAATAATATCACCTGCTTTTACACCCGCCTTGAAGGCTGGAGTATCATCTATGGGCGAAATAATTGTCAACGCTCCATCTCTTAAACCAACTGTAATTCCTAAACCACCAAATTCACCAGCTGTTTGAATTTTCATTTCTTTAAAATATTTTCGATCCATGTATGTTGAATGGGCATCAAGTTCTTGCATTAAACCCTTTAGTGCCTTATTTACAATCTGTTCTAACTTAATATCATCTACGTAGTATTTTTCAACAGTTCCAATTACTTGTGTTAATTTTGACAGTGACTCAAATCGAGTTTTAGCCAATTCTTCCTGTGATGTCTTAGCTTGAGCATTTTGAATAAAAAGTAATGACAGCATTGAAATTAATAAAATTTTTCTCATAATCAACCCTTTTTTAATATTTATATAAAGGTAGTATTATATTCAAAATTTTATAAAAGTAAGATTTTATAAAAATTCTAGTAGTATAACAGTTAATTTTTTATAAGGTTAATTAATATGAGTTTAAAAGAAAATGTGGAATTTGTAAAAGATGAGCTTAACTCTGAAGAGAAGTTTCTTGAGGGGTTTGTTAAAGTAGAAAGATTTTACAAAAAAAACAAACTAATTGTTATTGGTGTTGCGGTCGTTGCTGTTTTAGCTGTTGTAGGAATTGGTTTTAATAACTATTCTAACGCAGAGAACAAAAAGGAATCAAATATTGCATTTAATAAATTTTTAAAAGACAATAATGATAAAGCAGCTCTAGAAACATTACAGAATACAAATAAACAATTATTTGAAGTAGCAAAGTACCTAAAAGCAAAAAACGAGAATAAAAATGTAGAAGTGAGTATTACATTTTTAAAAGATTTAGCACAATATTCGCAAGCAGTAAAAGCTCAAAATATTGAAAAACTAGGTTCACTTTCACAACAAAATGATTTTTTATTAAAAGAGTTTGCACTGTTTAATAAAGCCCTTATCTTAGCTAATGAAGCAAAGTATGTTGATGCAAAAGAGACTTTAAAACTTATACCAAAAGATTCAAGAGTGAATGATTTGGTTGTTTTATTAAATCATTACTTATTAACAAAATAACGGACTAATTATGAAAATATTATCAATAATTGCAATTGCCTTGTTCTTAATCACTGGTTGTGCGGACAAGAAATTCTTCGAACCAGAAAATACTAACGGTGATTATTCAAAAGATCCAAAGAGCATGCCTGCAAGTATTATTGGTTTTAACAGAAGTGGTGCGACATTAGATAATGGTCAAGTAATCACTGAAGATAAAATATCTACATACAAATTACCTAATGGATATGAATTTATCAACGGTAGTAAAAATGGTGTAATTGCAAGTGATAATAGAAGTAATATTACAATTGGAAAGCAAACAATTGAAGTTGGTGGAATTGTAGTGGCCGCAACATTAAAAGGGTCAACACTTGCTATGATTTATAGTGATAATTCTTTTGCTCTATATGATATCAAAAAGAATAAGTATATGTTAAAAGAATACTTACCTGAATCATTAGCTAATGATGTGCGTATTACCAACCCAGTTTTTTTAACTAATATTGTACTTTTCCCAACATTAAATGGAAGAGTTTTAGTTGTAAGTTTAAAACAAAATAAAATTGTTAAAACAATTGTTGTTGATTCAAGTGGCACTTTCAATAACATTATTTACCTAAGCGTTGTTAATGATACTTTAATTACTGCTACTTCAAATAAAATTGTTGTTGTAGGAACTAATGATTTAAATATTAAAGATTATGAGATTAGAGATGTTACAGTACATAACAATGATATATATCTAGCAACTATAGACGGCCAATTAATTAAATTAGATATTAATCTTAATGAAATTGCAAAAAAGAAATACAAGTTTGCTAGATTTTATGCTTTGGCATTTGGAAAATCACTGTATGCACTTGAATCTCAAGGATTTTTAATCCAAGTTGATGAAGACTTTAAAAATGATAAAATTTACGAATTTTCATTTGATGAGAAAGATAAAGCGATTGGAATAAATAATAGATTTTATTTTGGAAATGAGTACTTAGAAGTTAACTAAGTTTACTCACCCACTACATCTAGTTAAGATGTAGTGTGCTTTATTCACAGACGTTTAATCTATAACCCTGTCCAGAGATATTCTCTAGAAAATCTATAGGTGTTTTACGTCTTAAATTTTTAATGATAGTTCGTAAAGCCATACTAGTCATAACTTCATCAAAATCTTTCCATACATAATTTTCAATTTCATCATAAGTAATCACCCTATCTTTATTTCCAATAAGTAAATCCATCAGGTTTTTCTCTTTTTTGTTTAATTTTATAGTGTCTTTTTCTTGATAAACAAAAATTCCATTTACCTTATCATAGATTAATTCACTGGAAATATGATAGGTTAAATTTGCTGTAAGTTGCAATAACTCAACTACATTATATAAAGCCTCACGTAAACTTTTAGACTCTAAAGGTTTTACTAAGTAAGCTTGTATATTCAAATTAGCTGCAGGCAATAAATATTCTTTATTCGTATATGCAGTAAACATTATAATTGGTATTTGTAAATCTTTTTCCCGTACTAGTCTTGCAAACTCTATTCCATTTGTACGTGGCATTTCTATATCAGTAATAATAATTTGAGGTTTAAGTTCACAGAAAACTTTAAATGCCTCTTCACCATCAGATGCTGTTATAACTCTATTTGATAACAAAGACAACACTTGAGCAACTTCTTCTCTAATTTCATCTTCATCTTCTACGTATAAAATTGATACTTCTTTTAATAACTTGGCAAGCTCTTTAATATTGGTCATTTAAATGTCCTAATTTTCAATTTATTTAAAATTGATGATATTTTTTAAATTTGAGGCACTATTCATGTAAATATACAAAAATAATATCACAATAATAATAAAAACACAATTTTGCCACTTTATTTTGTTACATTTTAATTAGCAAAAGTTTTAGATTTTGGAGTGCATAATGCATGTTACAATTTTTTCACAAAATTCAAATTTAAAAAAAGACATCGAATCATACACCAGTGGAATCAAAATCAATCAAAGTTATGATGTAGAATCAATATTTGAAGAGATTTTATTCGTCAGGCCTGACTTATTAATAATGGATGCAAGCTCAGAAAATATCTTACATTTATATTCTAAAATTAAAAATGAAAATAACTATGAAAATTTAAATATTCTATTTTTAATTGAAAGCTTCAATCAAAGTTTTTTTCAAAAATTGGGCTTCAATATTGGAGATGTGGATTATATAAAAAAACCCATTGAAATAAATCAACTCATATCAAAAGTAAATTCATACTATAATTTATATACCTTAAGTAATAAGTTGGTTAACGTGGAGGATTTCCTCAATAAATACTCGCAATCAGTAATTAAAGGCGAAATGCTTGGTATTATCTCTCATCAATGGAAACAACCCCTTAACATCATTGCAACATCAATTATAAATATTGAATTGAAATCAGAGCTAGAGCAACTAGAACACTGTGATATAGAAAAAAGTGTAGAAAAGATACATTCAACTTTAGACAGAATCACCAAAATGATTCACAATTTTGAGCATATTTTTGAAAATAGTTTGTCAAAAACTAATTTTAACACCAATGACGCACTTTATAAATCCCTAGAACTTATGTCTCCCCAACTAAATTCCCGTAAAATTAAAATTACAAACAATATTCCAAAACAAATCATCTCCATAACAAACTATGAAAATGAATTATGCCAATCATTTCTTTGTCTACTCTCAATCATTCAAGACTCTATAATAAAAAAACACAAAGAAAAAAAGACTTTTTATGGAAACATAAAACTTCATATAAAAAAAGATGCAGATAAAATTGTCTTTAAAATCACCAATTACAAAATAGAGATGTCTAAAGATGAATTTAATACAAGTATGTCTTTAAACTCATTATTAAACGCTTCAAACGACAGCAATACAAAACTGTATATTGCAAAAAAAATCATCGAGAACAAATTAAATGGAAATTTAAGTATAATAAATGACACAAAAGACGTCATTTTTAATATTACACTTTAATTGGATATATATGAAAAATAAGCTTATATTGGTTTATATTTTCTTTTTTGTAATCTCGGTTAATATTTTTGCAAAAGAAGAAAAGATATCTTTACAATTACAATGGTTAGATCAATTTCAATTTGCTGGTTATTATATTGCAAAAGAAAAGGGATTTTACAGAGATGTTAATTTAGATGTTAACATAAAAAAATTCAAAAAGAATCTCAATATTGTGGATGAAGTTGTATCAAATAATGTACAATATGGTATTGGTCGTTCAAGTTTAATCATAGATAAATCAAATGGAAAAGACGTTGTTGCACTTGCAGCCATTTTTCAATCTTCACCCCTAATTTTTCTTGCTTTAGAATCATCAAACATAAATAATATATCTGACTTCAGAAATAAAAAAATAATGATTACTGACGATACATTAGGGACAACATCATTAAAAGCTATGTTACTATCTCAAGGAGTGAAATTTGATGATACTATTGTTCAAGAGCACTCATACAATCTCGATGACTTAATTAATCATAAAACAGATTTAATGTCAGCATATATTTCAAACCAACCTTTCATTTTGGAACAAAAAAATATCAACTACAAGATTTTTTCACCCTCCGATTATGGATTTAATTTTTATAATGATTTTTTATTTACAAATCAAAATGAATTAAATACACATCCAACTAGAGTTAAGAACTTTCTGGAAGCTTCGTTAAAAGGTTGGGATTACGCATTTAACAATATAGATGAAAGCGTAAATATAATTTTTAAGCATTATAATAATCAAAATAAATCAAAACAAGCTTTAAAATATGAAGCCCAAACATTAAAAAAGTTTGCATACCAAGGAACTAACACCATAGGTGAACTATCAGAAAAAAAGCTTACTAGAATTTATGATATTCATACTCTTATGGGGCTCACAAAGAAAAATATTAATTTGGATGAGTTTATATATTCAAGTACCAAACTACATTTGAGTAATAAAGAAAAGTCTTTCCTTAAAAAATTGGAGAAAATAATAGTTCACAATGAAGCCAATTGGCCACCATATAATTTTAATGAAAATGGCATACCAAAAGGTTACTCAATTGATTATATGAACTTACTTGCAAAAAAAGTTGGGATTAAAATTGAATATGTTTCTAATAGAAGCTGGGATGAGTACCTGCTTATGCTAAAAAATAAAGATATTGATGTAATGTTAAATATTGTGAACATGCCCAAAAGAAGAGAATTCATAAATTTTACTTCTTCTTATTCTAAATTATTACCCGCAGTTTTTACATTAAAAAACAATCAAAAATATAAAAGTATTAATGATTTTGATGGGAAAACAATTGCTGTTCCAAAAGGATTTTATACGCATGCATTATTAAAAAACCTTTACCCAAAAATAAAACTATTAGAAACAAAAAATATTCTTGAAGCACTTCAATCAGTTGCCTTTAAAAAAGCAGATGCAGCTATCTCTGATTTCGCCGTTGCAAACTTCTTATTGGAAAAAAATGGAATTACTAACCTAGAGGCAGTAATAAACATTATTGATGATAAGTTCCAAAAAAATCTAAGTATTGGAGCCAGGAAAGACTTGCCACAGTTAAAAGCTATTTTACAAAAAGGAATGAATGCCATTAGCGATGAAGAACAATTAAAAATAAGACGAAAGTGGTTTGGTCATAAAATAGAAACCCTAAATAAACACGTTATATTCACTGATATTGAAAAAAAATTCTTACAAAATACTAGCGAAGTAAAAATTTGTGTTGATCCCTTTTGGTCGCCTTTTGAGTCAATTGAAGAGGGTAATTATAAGGGAATGATTTCGGATTATATGAATTACTTTTCTAAACTAATAAATGTTCCTTTTCATTTAGTTGAAACTTCAAGTTGGCAAGAATCTCTTGATTTTATTAAAGATAAAAAATGTGATATATTACCAGCTGCTGCATTTACTTACGAGCGTCTTAAATATTTAAATTTTACAAAACCTTATATTTTCTCACCTTTTGTTGTTGCAACTACTAATGACAAAAGTTTTATTGAAAACTTTGATCAAATAAGCTCAAAACCTATAGGAATGGTTAAAGGTTACTCCTCTATAGATATTTTTACAAATAAATATCCAAATATTAAGATTATTGAATATAACAGTGTCACTCAAGCTCTTGAATCTGTAAGAAGAAAAGAGATTTTTGGAGTGATTGATACTGCTGCGACTATTGGTTATTCCATTAATAAGAATAAGTTACATGATTTAAAAATTGCTGGAAAACTTAATGAAACGTGGGAAATTGGAATTGGCGTTAGAAATGATTATCCAATTTTATTATCTATTTTGCAAAAAACAATTAACACCTTAAGCACTAAAGAAAGAGACGAAATTTATAATAACTGGATCTCAGTTAAGTTTGAGGAAGGTATTAATTATAATAGTTTTTTACGTATTGGTATTCCTATTATATCTATACTCATAATCATAATCTTTTATTTATGGAATATAAAACTAAAAAAAGAAATTAAGAATAAAAGACATTTAGAAAAAAAATTAAAAGCCTCTATCAATGATTTTAAAATGTTGGTTAATTCTACGCTTGAGGCCATTTTTATATTTGATAAAAATGGTTATTGTATTGAAGCCAATAATGAAGCTATTAAACTTTTTAACTTTAATGATCCAAGTGAAATATTAGGTGAACATGTATTACGTTTGATTGATGAAGAATCTAGGGCTGATGCGATAGTTAATCTAAGAGGTCGAAAAGGGGAACCCTATGAAGCAAATTTAATTAAAAAAAATAAAGTTATTTTTCCCGGTCTAATTAAAAGTATTCATAGCACTAGAGGACATAAATATATAAAAATTATTTCAATAATTGATTTGTCTGATTTAAAAGAGAAAGAAAGCCTACTCTTTCAACAATCAAAGATGGCTCTAATGGGTGAAATGATGAGTGCCATAGCTCATCAGTGGAGGCAGCCGCTTAATGCCATAGCCGCGCTTAATTTGAAAGTTGAAACCCTTTTAGAATTTAATGAATCAATTAATAATACACAATATTCACTTGTCAGTAAGGGAATTGAAACACAGTTGAACTATATGTCTAAAACAATTGACGATTTTAGAGATTTTTTTGTTCCCAATAAAAGAAAAGTTAATTTTAGTATCTCAAAAGCAATAGCTGATGTACATGATATGCTTTCCCCTCAATTTAAAACATATGATATACTTGTAACTCTAGATACACAAAGCATCATTGTTTGTGGCCATCAAAATGAATTTAAACAAGTGCTTATAAATATAATAAATAATTCAAAAGATGCCGTCTTAAGTAAAAAAAGGAAAAATAAGTATATTCATATAAAAGTTGAAAAAGACGTAGAAAAAAAGGCCTTGATTTCCATTAGTGATAATGGAGGGGGAATTGATGAAGAAATTATTTCAAAAATATATGACCCCTATTTTACGACAAAGTTCAAATCTCAAGGAACTGGAATTGGACTATACATGTCAAAAATGATTATTGAAAAAAGTATGTCTGGAAAATTAAGTGTTGCAAATTCCAAAGAGGGAGTAACTTTCAAAATTCTTATCTAACGCCACTTATTTGCCACTTTTTTATCTTATAATTAAATCATGTAGTAAAGGATACTTATGGATCGTGCTCAAATAAAGAACTCTTTAAAAAACCTCTCAGTACTTTTTGTAGATGACGAAGAAATTGTTATAGACATTATGCAAGATATATTACCAATGCTTTTTAAAAATTCTTACTATGCAAGAGATGGCGTAGAAGGAATAGAGCAGTTTAAGCAAAATAAACCAGATATTATTATTACAGACATAAGTATGCCTCATTTAGATGGTATATCTATGTTAAAAGTAATAAAGGAAATTGATGAAAATGTAAAAATCATTTTTTTAAGTGGACACAATGAACAAGACCAAATAGAAGCATGTAAAAATTTAAATGGTGAATTTATTATTAAACCAATTAGTTCAAGTATTTTATATCAAGCTCTAGGAAAAGTCATTAGTGCCTAAATAATATGGAACGAAATATGAATTTAAAAAATTTATTATCAAAATCCAAAAATATTGATGTGTTATATGTAGAAGATGACAAAAATATTAGAAATGACACACATGAAGTTTTAAATGATATTTTTCTAAGCGTTGATTCAGAAAAAGATGGTGTTGAAGGATTCAACAAATATATGCAATATCATAAAGATAACCAGAAGTTTTATGATTTGGTTATTAGTGATATCAAAATGCCAAATAAAAATGGTATAACCTTATGTAAAGATATTTTTAAAATAAATTCTTCACAAATAATTATAATTATATCGGCACACAATGATTCTGAATATCTCGTTGAATTAATTAATCTAGGTATCAGTCATTTTATTCAAAAACCCTTGGAGTTGAATAATGCCTTTAAGGTATTTCATACAACCAGTAGTGCTATTTATTCAACTAGACTTATTGAAGAATACAATAAAAAAATTAAAACCATGAATCATGAATTAAAACAACTTAATGAAGACTTAGAATTAAGAGTCAAAGAAAGAACACGTGAATTAGAAAATCAACTTTACTTTGATAAATTGACTCGAGTTTTAAGTTACTCAGCTTTGTTAAGAGATATAAAAAAATCAGATTACTCTACTATTTTTCTAATTAATATTGATTCTTTTCAAAATATAAACAACATTTACGGATTTCAATCAGGAAATACTATATTAAAACAATTTGCACTATGTTTAAAAGGCTTTGGAAATATATATAAAATTTATAGAACTCATGCAGATGAGTTTGTTTTGCTTAAGTCAACAGAAATATTTAATTTAGCTGACTTTGAAAATGAGTTGCAAAAAATGAAGGAAAAAATTCAAAATTTCAAATTTAAATTAGAAGATGGAGAGTATATTGATGTTGATGCTACTATTGGAGTATCAATAAGTAGTGATAACCCTTTAGCAACAGCGCATATGGCCTTGAAATACGCTAACAAACATCGACTTGGATATAAGATTTATAATAAAGACATTGATATCACTCATAAAATGAATGATGTTTTAAAATGGTCAGCAAAAATTAAAAATGCAATCAAAAATGACATGGTTTTCCCTGTATTTCAACCTATAGTAAATAAGAACAAAGAAATAGTAAAATATGAAGTATTAATGAGAATCTCAGAAGTTAAAGATGATAAAATTGATATGATATCACCGTATTTTTTTCTAGATGCAGCAATCAAAACAAAACAGTATAATACCCTTTCAAATATAATTATTGAAAAAAGTTTTCAAGTTATGAATAATAATGATAAAGATTTCTCTATTAACATATCTTATGAAGATATATTTAATCACACTCTAATAAAATATTTGAAAATTAATTTAGAAAAATACCCAGATATTGGGGATAGACTAATCATAGAAATATTAGAAACTGAACTAATTGAGGACATGCATGTTATGAATTCATTTATAAGTGAATTTAAAAAATATGGAGTTAGAATTGCTATTGATGATTTTGGTACAGGACATTCAAATTTTTCAAATATCTTAGATTTAAATCCTGACTATATCAAAATTGATGGTTCTTTTATTAAAAATATTCATACAGATAAAAAATCTTACTCTTTAGTGAAGGGTATAATAGAGTCTGCAAAAGAATTAAATATTAAAACAATAGCTGAATTTATTCACTCCAAAGATGTATTTGACGTTACACTAAAACTTGGTATTGATGAATTTCAAGGCTTCTACTTTTCAGAACCACTGCTTAAACCTTGATTATTATTCTTATTAATATAAAAATAAGTCACAATCAAGTATTTTACTAAACAAAT
>Ga0209081_1001320_pt1 | contig 14880 bp, 8 predicted proteins | sample GOMGulsemesocosm_4_FD_184636 | JGI IMG/M metagenome (GOLD analysis project Ga0209081, IMG submission 184636) | Methane-oxidizing microbial communities from mesocosms in the Gulf of Mexico - GOM15B Gulf of Mexico (SPAdes) (version 2) | ecosystem: Environmental > Aquatic > Marine > Cold seeps... | reverse complement strand
CAGAACTCACCCTACGTATCAGCGAAGCCCTCGACAAAATGCGCAAGTCCGAGCGCAAGGTGGCCGACTACGTATTGGGCAATCCAGCCGATATTATCCATATGCGCATTGTCGATCTGGCCTCTGAGGCTCAGGTCAGTGAGCCAACCGTGGTGCGCTTCTGCCGCGCTATTGGCTGTGATGGTTTCCAAGACTTTAAGCTCAATCTGGCTCAGCAGTTGGCAGCCAGCCCAAGCTTTGGGCAGATAGCGGTTACCGACACTGACTCGATTGCCGACTTCAGCCACAAGGTTTTTGACGCCACCATCGACACGCTGCTCACGGTGCGCGATCGCCTTAAGCCCGAGCTACTAGACCAAGCCGTTACCGCGTTGTGTGATGCTAATCGTGTGGAGTTCTATGGTTTTGGCGCGTCAGGTGCCGTGGCCGCTGACGCGACCCACAAGTTCTTCCGCCTACAGGTGGCCACGGCTGCGCATTCTGACCCGCACATTCAAAACATGTCGGCCATGTCGATGCAGCCCGGCGATGTGATCGTTGCCATTTCTCAGAGTGGCCGCACCAAGGCGCTGCTGCACTCAATGGAGATGGTGAAGCAGGCCGGCGGCATTGTGATCGCTATTGCGCCGAGCGGTACACCAGTCATCAACAATGCCAGTATCCCCATTGTCGTCGATGTAGAAGAGGACATTGAGATATTCACGCCTCTCTCTTCACGCATTGCACACCTGGTTGTTATAGATGTGCTGGCCATTGGTGTAGCCCAGCGCAAAGGACCAAAGCTGCAAGACCACCTGTTTAAACTAAAACAGGGCTTGCGCTCACTGCGTATTCAACCGGAAGACACCCGCAAGTAAACTATCACGGCTCTCATCCTAGCGCCTCAAGCGGCCGCTTGATCAGCGCGATCAAGCACGCGAGCCGGGATAACCACCACCAGTGCCGCCACCACAAACACCGCCGCCGCGACATTAATCACCAAACTATAGTCCTCACCGCTCATCAACAGTGCCGCTACCATAGGTCCACTGGCCAAGCCCATCTTCGAAGCAAATCCGCCCAGAGCCGCCATCTGCCCACTGGTGTCAAAGGCTGAGCACATGCCGAGCAGGTAGGTAATACCAAAGGACCAAGTAATACCCACGCCCACATTGGCGATCCAGTAGTAGAGCGCCTCACCACTGTAGTGCAGTAACCAAGTACCCATTGCGGTAATAGATATGGCCACGGTCAGTGGCCACAGGCGGCCAAAACGCGTCGAGATAAAGATCACCAACACCGAACCGGCAATTGCTATCCAAGCCGCCACACCCAAGGTCGAACTGATAAAACCCTCCTCCAAGCCATAGTGCTTACCCATACTCATGATATAGGCATAAATACCCATGTTCGCCGCCTGAAACAAAAAGGTCGTCAGCAGAGCCAGCATCAAAGGCCCCCAGTTCACACCCTCGCTCTTTGACGCGGTGACCGTCACCTTTTCTTTATTCACTGGGTAGTCCGCCATAAACGGCAACATGCACAGGGTTACAAAGCTGAACACCGCCAGAGACAGCAACAAAGCCTTTAAACCGTAGTCAGGTACTAACCCCGGCAGATACATCAAACCCAACCCACCCAGACCAAACTGTATGGAGAGCAAATAGCCAAAGGTGCGCTCGGTGTTAAGCGTTCGAGAAATAATCGCAAACCCAATACCCACCAGCAACCCGCCGAAGCAACCATGTACAAAGCGCAGTGTCATCAAAGCTTGCGGCTCCTGCACCCAAATAGAAAAGATATCCAGTGTCATCAAGCTCAGCAATAAAGCCAGTGCGGTTTTCTTCCAATTAATTGACTTCACCACAAACACCGCTGTGAGTGCGCCCAGCGCCGCGCCGTACATATTGGCCGAACCGACTAAGCCCGCTTCGCGGCTGGTAAAACCCAGCGCGGTTATCAGACCGTCAACAAAAGCCGGCATGATGTTGATGTAAAAGAATCCCGCGGTGGCGAGAAATGACAGCAACACCCGCGCCACCTCACCATTGGGGCTGGCCACTGGCAAACGTCGCTGCCAAACCTGTGTCATAACTTCTGCTGTATTACTCATAATCGCTCCGTTGTTATTCTTTATGCTGGCTTACCTGTGCAGAAACTCTTCAATTTATGCGAGGCCTCGGCCGCGGCTTGCCATGAAAAAATACCCGCATCACTGAAGTAGTAATAAACACTATCATTAGGCATCAACACCACATTGATTCCACCATAACCGGTCATAAAAGGCAGCCAAGTCTCTTCCGAGCAGCCCTCTAGTGCGTCGAGATGCTTAGCCCAAAAACCATTGTTATAACGATACTGCCCCCCCGCCACTAGACCACGGTCAGTGGGATTCCTCTGTAGGGCTGCCTCAAAAAGGCCTCGATCCAAACCCAAGCGCTCCGGCAACTCATTATCAACCAACAGTGTCCAGCTCAAACGAGCAATGTCGTCGCGGGTAAAGCTCAGACCAAAACCGCTGAACACCTGCCGCGTTTCATCAAGACTGCGACGCATTTGATAGGTGATCTGGCTCAATTGCAGTGGTTTATAAATACCCTCAACCACCAGTTCATCGAACAGATCACGGCCACCCGCTGCCTGCCAGATATTTTGCATGGCAGTGCCTACTAGATAAGTATCAGTGGTGTGGTAGACCCACTGCTGGCCTGGGGGTTGCTGGTGAACATAACCCTTGCAAGCGTAATCAATCTTCTGCGTGTGTTGCTCTGGTATAAAAAAGTGTGCCTCTGTATCCACTGCCCATTCATCTTGCCGATCAAGCATCGAATTGTAATGGCCCGTCGTCATATCCAATGCATGCTCAACACTCACCTGCGACCAAGCTTCACTGTTGCAGGCACCAACGTACTTGCTGATTATCTGGCTGCGACTACCCGGTATTTGGTGCTCTAGGCGCATCAACGCTAGGCCGGCCATCACCGATTTAGCCAGTGAGTAAGAGGGTAGCGTCATCACCTCACAAAAGGGGTAGGGACCGGCACGAGTCTGGCAGCCACTCACATAGTGACGGCCTTCCAATACCAATCCATAAAGCGTCATATTCGCTGCAGGAATTACTCTCTGTGCAGAAAATGCTTGATGGCCTGTCGGCAAGGTTTCAATGGGACTCACGGGCAGTCGTGTGCTTAGCTCTTGCCTATAGTGATCGCGAGTCGTTTTAGCAGAGGAAAAATGTTTTTCTGTCCAGCTCGTCTCGGCCAAGCCCCAGATATCCAACTGAAAGTACGCACAAGTTTCCGCACTAATTTGATAAGCCATCGGAGATACGTCGCCAGAATCACTGATAGCAAAAGTCATGACGCCGTTGTGAGTGCAGTTCGCGTTGCGCTCAATGAGGCTAAATGGCAATGCTATACGGCGAGCTGACTCGCCCGCCTCACGCCACTGACGGCCAGGCTCGACAATTACATCCCAATAACTGTGCCCGCTGTTGATCAAACCGCGAACCAGCGGAATCACATGCTCAGCATCACTGATCAACTGCAGCTTAATATCCGGTAGCTGCCGGTAGGCACCGCTCTTGCTCGCAGTGCTGTAGCTGTCTTTAAGCATGCGGGTATTGCCAGGGCTAGTAAAACTTAACTCTAATTCGCCCGACAGGGCTGAAAGCTTAGCCGTGTCTATTCGACGGTCATCGCCAAACTCCGCCATCGGCAGCGGCTGTAGAAAATGCTTACCCCATAGATTATCGAGGCTCAGCTGACGCGAACTATGGGCCGCCGTTTCGGCACTGACACTGGCGGATAACAGTAAAAACCAATAACAGAAAACAACGATGATAGCCTGAGGGAATCGATACAGTAATTCACCATCTGCGTACCGCCACCTGTGCTCGCCGCTATAAAACATATCAACCTGCACCGTTATCAAAAGCCAATCCAGCGATTTCAAATATAGCGCGCAACGGTTGTAACTGCGTTTCATAGTGGCGCCATTTACCCACGGAGCTGCTGTAGACTTTTTGCCGAACCTGACTGGCACTGGCGGTGGTAGAGGCCTCTTTATTCTTATAAAAATTCAAACAGCCGTCTTGCCACGGTAAATCACAGAACTCTACTAGCTTTCGAGATTCACCTTCTTGATCGGCCACCAGAGCTTCGTAACTGACATTGTGAATCACTCCTGGCATGACTGTATTCCAGTGCTCCATCAGCTCACGATAGGCTAAGTAATAGTGACCCAACTCCTGCTGATCGTAGGAGAAGGGGTAGATATCGGCAAACAAACGCTTATAGATGGCATAGCAGGCATCCATAGGGTTGCGTTGCAGGTGGATGATTTTAGCCTTGGGTAGGGCTCTATGAATCAACCCCGTGTAGAGAAAGTTCAGTGGCATTTTTTCTATGAAAAAGGGTCGACTATCCCCAATAGGTCTCGCTCTATCGATATATTCTTGACCTAGCTTTTTAAAATCGATCGCCTTAGATAGGGAGACTAATGAAGAAGGGCGCCCCTCTTTCGTGCGCGAGTTCTGACGACACAACTTCACCAGTTCAGCGGAGAAATGATTGGTCTCTCCCGCTGAAGCGACGTCACTATGACTATTCAAAATACGCTCAACCAGCGTCGTTCCCGTACGTGGAAGACCAATAATAAAAATGGGCGTAACTTCATCACCAGCCTGAGTTTCAGCGGATGACATCCCTCCAGAGCAGGCGTTAGCTGGATAGCAGGCGGCTATTTCCCGCATAATGTTTAGGTCTATCGCGGCATCATACTTGATATGTTTACGCCGCAGAGAGGCTCCTCGCTGTAACTGATCGAAAGCCTGCTCAAACTCTCCGAAATCTTCTAATTCTTTAGCCAGTGCGTAGTGAACATGGACTTGAGATTCAGGACTTTTACAGTGTTGCTGTAAAGCTGATTTTAATGATGAAATATGGTTTTTTTCTGGGCTAGCTGTGATCAGATCTGACAACAAAAATCGTGCATTGTGATCTCTTGGGTTGAGTTCAATGGCCTGCTCTAACCATCTTGTAGCCTCGCTGGTATTACCGAAATTTCGGTAGAGCACACCCACACTGTAAGCGTTATTGGCATTAACTGGATCCAATTTAGCGGCAATTAAATAATACTTTAACGCGGCTTCGTACTGAGCTAATCGATCGTACATCAAGCCTAATTGAGCGTTTTGACTGGCTCCGTCAAGCGCTTGCTCAGCCACTGTATTGGCGAGTTCTCCGGCGGCAGCGGAATGACCGGTTAACATCAGACATTTAACTTTATGCAGCTGCAGGTCCACATTTTTTGTATCAAACGACAGGGCTTTCTCGGCCTTTTCTAAGGCCTCATCAAGGCGTCGAAGCTTTACCATTATTTCACTTTGTAGTAGCCAGCCTTCGGCGCTGCTAGGGAACTCACGCACTATTTCATTGGCGACAACCACAGACGTGTACTGATCAGCCTGTTGCAACGCGGCCCAACCACGTTGAATTAATTCACCTAACGACGCATTTTTATTTACAGAGTTCAAATTACCACCACTTCATTTTTTGTTTTGCAATATACATAACATATCGCAAAACAAAAAAGCCGGGTAATACCCGGCATAAGATACAACAGAGAGTTAGAAATTATAGGCGGCCGATAGCCCTAAGGTACGCGGCTGGCTAATAGAATTCTTCGAGGCATTACCGTAGAAACTCCTATCCGGATTGGTGCCCATGTAGCCCTCGGTAACCACGCCAGTGGTGCCATCCTCATTGAAGACATTTTTGATATAGAGGGAAGCAGCCCACTTATTCTTCGACAAGGTCGTGTTCACATTCCACAACTGAAAGCCCGACATATCCGCTGTAAAGTTTTCATTATCACCCAGCGCATTGCGTGTAGACGACTGGTAATAACCATTCACAACGGTATTCCAATCCATATCAGCCAGCTCGGTGGCGTAGGCCAAGCCAATATTGAATGTGCTCTTCGGCGTGCCGGGTAAAGCCTCACCGTCACTGGCTTTCTTTACAGTGGCTAGGCTATCACTCGGCACATCACCTGTCGGCGAGTAGAGGTCACCCTTGAGTTTTGCATCCGCGTAGGTGTAACCCAGGGTATAACTCAGTTGTTCGTTCAACTCACCGTTTAGCTCTAATTCAATACCTTGGCTAACCGCGGCTTCGCCATTGGCTACCGTAAAGAAACCCCAATCGGCGGTGGTGTTCAACTGTGGGTCTTTCCAGTCCATATAGAACAAGGAGGCGGTATAGCTAAAGGTGTTGGTCTGCCCCTTTAAGCCCAGTTCGTAGTTCACTACGGTGTCGGATTTATAAGTGAGCCAATCGGGATTTTCTGCATAGCGTCCGGTTAGCGGTATCACATTGGAACCACCGCGACGGTAACCCTCAGCAATGGTACCGTAGACCATGGTTGCATCGTCCAGATTCCAAGACAGGTTGGCCTTCAGCAGGGTGTCCTTTTCTGATCCCGTACCCTGAATATCAACAAACGAACTGCCTGGACCATCTGGATCACTGTTCCAAACTGGGATATCCAGCTGCGTACTGTTACTGATGGTATTTTTGAAGCTGCGCGCGCCCAAAGTCAGGTGTAGCTCTTCACTGAAGTTAAGCGTGATTTCACCGTATATGGCCTTGTCTTTAAAGTTTTCAGCGCGGCGGTAGTAGAAGTCGTTTTCCGTTACTTGGCCATAGGCAGTCAAATAAGCTTCAGTGGTACGACCCGGCCACACGTCCCATTCATCACCAGCCGCCCAGAATTCCTTATAACCAACCATACGACTGTCCTGACCTGAGTTATTATCGGCATCGTGATAATAAACACCGGCAATCCAGTCGACAAAAGCATCCTCAGCATTGGACACTAAACGCAGCTCTTGAGTCAGTGCAGATTGATCGTAAAAACGGCTGGCTCGGTGCATCGGACGAGGAGAGTTACCGTACCACTTGAGCCAATCATAGGAAGCATACACACCGGTATTATCGTTCTCCCCTGTGCCTTCATGAGTGTAATCTGAGGTGGTTGAAGTCAATGTTGCAAAACCTAAATCGGCGATTAATTCTAGACTTGTCAGCTCAACTTCACGCTCTGATGGTTCCAGCATGATGGCGCCATTTTCATAATCACCGTAGCTTTCACCAAAGCCATTTTTTCCGGTCGTTGTTTGGCGTCGGCCCCCAATCTTATCTTCCTGTTGCTGATAAGACAGTTGTGCGCTGAACGTGTCTGTCGGCTCAAACAAAACAGACGCGCGTGCATAACGGATGTCGACACTGTCCGCGTCTTCTATACGCTCAAATTCAGCGATATCAGTCAGCAGGTCACCGCCGTCGGGAATTGGGTTGTCGTTCTCTAATTTGTAAACATTGGCGTAGTCAATAATTCCATCATTGTCGATTTCGCCAATGTTCGCACGCACTGCCAACTTATCGCTGATGGGTAAGTTAATCATCGCATCGGTGGTCAGGTTAAAGCCCTCTGAGCCCTCGGTGACACCATAGTTTGCACTAACGCTGCCGTAGGTTTCAACCATATCAGGTTTGTTCATAAGGTAACGCACGGTACCTGCCAATGATCCTGATCCGTAAAGTGTACCCTGTGGACCACGCAATACTTCAACCCGGTCGATATCTTTGAGAATAAAATTGGAGTGCAGTGCGGTACCATCGACATAACTGGCGATGGTCGGGACGGCGACTAGTGGTACATCACCATTGGAGCCACTATCGACGTTCATGCCACGAATAATAATACCGTTAACCATGCCTGAGTTGCGGTATCCACGATCAATGACCGTAACACCGGCAATACCACGCATCACATCTACCGCATCAACAATACCCGCTGCTGCCAAATCTTCACCGCTCACTGCAGAGATGTTATAAGGAATCTCCTGCATACTTTGTTCACGACCAGTCGCCGTTACAATAATTTCTTCCAGTAGCAACGCCTCGTCAGCTAGCAGCGCAGAGGACTGAAAAGACAAAACAGTCGCCGCCGCCACAGCGACCGACATGCTGGTTTTTTTAAATATTTGATAATCACTCATGAGGACTCTCCGGTATTATATTTTTTTGGATCAACGACTTATGACTTAAAATTAAACGATACACGCTGACAACAACGTTAATAGAAACGGCTTAAGCTTACGTAGTACCAGTTTCAGGTTGTGGACTAGTCCAGTTTGCTTCAGGCCCCTTTCCTTCCCTTATTTCCTCTTCACATTCCGTATTGGCGTGATCTGACTCTGGTTTTTTAAGCCCTCCCAACGCCTGCAGCGCCGCCGAAGCCTCACAACCCTCCACATATGGCGGAAATATCACCTTACTGTCGCGGAAACTCTTAAGGGTTTGACCCAAACCCAAGACTCCGCGCTCACGCACACGGCGAACGTGTTCAATGTCAATTTCTATGGGGATGACTTCAAAGTTTTCACCGGCTTGATGGATAACCTTGCCATCCGGACCGACCACTATAGATTTGCCGTTGCCCATGCGGCCGGCGACATTAATATTGAAGAAGTAAGCTTGGCTAACAATGGCGTTGGTTCGCGCGATCGACAGCTCGAGGTCGCGGTCGATTGTGCCTGTTAAGGTCGGGCAAATAATGACCTCAGCGCCCATCCAGGCTAGGGTCCGTGAAGTTTCTGGAAACCACTGGTCGTAGCAAATAGACACACCAAAACGGCCAACGTTGGGTACATCAAAGACGATAAATTCCTCGCCCGCTTCGACGCCTTTTTCGTAGGGATAAAACGGAAACATTTTTCGGTAGCGTTTAACCACTTCACCCTGTGGGTTAATCACTGGTGCTGTGTTGTAAACCTTGCCATCTCGGCGTTCAAATAAACTGCCAGGAATCAACCAAATATTATTTTTTTGGGCAAGGTCACAGTAGAGCTGCTCTGCCTCACCGGGCATAGGTTGCGCGTGAGCGGTCGAGGTACCAAAGGTACTCAACTCACTGAGGACGATCATATCCACCCAAGGAAAGGTTTTTTTAACCTTTTCAATTTCCTTTTGAATAACGTAGAAATTATCCTGCTCGGACAACTCCAACTGCAATCCCGCTATAGAAAAATGACTCATTAAAAACCTCGAACAATAGAATCTGACGCACCGATTCGTCATCGAATCAATCAGACTGCGTCATGTTAAAAACTACTGTAGGTTTTTTTAATTGATGCCCATAGAGCCAGTTGTAAATTAACTACTGGGCCAGTTAGAGGACTTCATCTTCAGAGGGACTTACAACGACTACTGACACCTCAAGTGTGCTGATTTAGTCCTGCGTCTTCTTGAGAATGGCATTTTCTATGAGCCGTCCATCTTCATCAAATAGGCGAATATGCTCGCCCTCAAGCTTTACACGATATGTACCGACCTCTCCCCAGGCCCAGCGACTCCACTGGCGACACCAGTAATCGCCGTCAATCCACCAGCGTCCCTCATCACAATCTTCATTGGCGTACCCGGCACGGCCGATCAAACGACCATCAGCGCAAATCTCAATAGTGCAAGGGTCGCCATAGGCAATCAAACACCGCATGGTGGTGCCGGCCACAGCCGATTGTAAATCCTGAGATAAAACCTGTGGCGCACACGCGTTCTCAAAATTCTCAATACTGTTGGCTTTTAAGCCGTGAATAAGATCACGCAGACGCACCACACCCTCGCGGATACGCTCCAACGGAATACTGGTCACTCCCATACGAAAACTGTTTTCAGCGCCCGTTTTACGCGCGTAGTAGTGGTCCATTGGTTCGATCAAAATACCCTGCTTGAGCGCCTCTTGAACCAAAAACTTAACGCCGACATCACCTGGCAGGTGCATCCAAAAAGAGGTTCCTCCCTCGGAGGGCGTAATAACAACATCGTGCAAGAGGTAGTAATTTACAGCTCGGCGCAGCTCGACCCAGCGCTTTTCGAAAATATCGTGCAGGTGCATCATAAAGGTGTCGTAGTGGCCAAGTGACAAAAAGAAGGCCACGGTGCGCTGATTGTTGAGCGGCGGATGTCGAACCATCAAACGTCGTAGTTTACGCGCCTCGCTGATCAACTCTGGCGCCGCCACCATAAAGCCCAATCGCACACCCGGCGCTAGCACTTTCGACAGACACGACATGTACACCACGCGATTATCTCTATCAATACTTCTCAACGCTGGGTGGGGGTTACCGAGGTAGTTACTTTCAAATTCAAAATCGTCTTCGATGATAAGCTGATCGTACTGCTGCGCTTTCTTAAGCAGCTGCTCGCGGCGTTCCATCGACATGGTCACTGCCGTAGGCGTTTGGTGGCTCGGTGTCACATAAAGAAGATTACAATCGTCCAATCGCTCATCAACCACTATTCCTTCGTGATCAACCGGCTGGTAGGTCATGGCGCCTGCGCGCAGGGCTACCAGCTCACGCATAGCTGGATAACCAGGGTCCTCCAGCGCTACGGCCACAGTATTATCTACCAATAATTGTGTCGTCAAATATAGCGCCTGTTGAGTGCCTACAGTTATAAGGATTTCATCGGGGCTTGCCTGAATTCCGCGGCGGGGTAAAATCTTAGTTCGAATTTCCTCGATCAACTTTGAGTCATCGGCGTCGCCCGACTCACCGGCCCACTGGTAAATTTCACGCACGCCTAAGGCGAGCCTCGAGGCCTCACGCCATTCTTTGATTGGATAGAGCGAAGTATCAAATTGACCATCGATAAAGGGGTAGGGGAACTGCTGCCAATTGGGTGGGCAGCTAAATCCAGTACTACTGCTGAGATTCGACTTTAATCGCTGACGCCACTGCGAGGTAATCTTAACCGCTTTACTAGACTTGCCTTCAAAGCCCACACGCCCTTCGAGCACTTTTTCATTGACGTATATTCCACTGCGTTCGCGACTCACCAGATAGCCTTCATCAATTAGCTGCTGGTAAGCGAGAACAACAGTATTGCGAGCTACAGATAGCTGCTCAGCGAGCTTTCGTGATGAGGGTAAACGCCGACCTGTTGGAAAACTACCGAGCAGGATAGCCTCAACCAACTTCTGGCGAATCTGGCTCTGTAGGTTCAGGTCACTGCTGGGATCAAGGTAAATGATCGCGTGGTTCATGACGGTACTCTTTTCGCCAGGACTGGCGCATAAATTCACAGTCTTTATTAAAGCCTGAAAGTGAATTAGATTACAAACGAGTATTTGTGTGCGTGGTGGTATTTCTACATTCAATAAAAAAGCCTAGAGGGTGTCCCTCTAGGCTTTAAAGTATCTGTTGTTTCGCCCTATAGTAGGTTTACACACTGCAGGCCGATGCAAGCTGGGCTATCACTCTACCGTAACTGACTTTGCCAGATTACGTGGTTGATCGACATCCGTACCTTTTAATAGCGCTACGTAATAAGACAATAACTGCAGCGGTAGGGTATAAACAATCGGTGCAATACTTTCCGGAACGTGGGGGAGGTCCACTACGACTGTATTTTCATCTTCTACGAAGCCGGAAGTTTCGTCGGCAAACACATAGAGCTTGCCGCCGCGAGCCTGTACCTCTTCGAGGTTTGATTTTAGCTTCTCCAGCAAGTCATCATTTGGAGCCACAGCCACCACAGGCATATCACTGTCGACCAACGCCAGTGGACCGTGCTTCAACTCGCCCGCTGGGTATGCTTCGGCGTGAATGTAGGAGATCTCTTTGAGCTTTAATGCGCCTTCCATCGCCACTGGGTATTCAACCCCGCGACCGAGAAACAGTGCGTGGTTCTTTTCTGCAAAATCTTCACTCACCGATTCGATGCGTTCTGCCAAGCCTAATACCTTGCCACATAAATCAGGCAGCTGTTGCAAGGCCGATACCAGTTCCGTCTCACGCGTATCAGTAAGACCGTGACGACGCCCCAAGACAATAGCCAGCATCTGCAAGGCCACCAGTTGAGTAGTAAAGGCTTTAGTGGATGCCACTCCAATCTCAGGTCCCGCCATGGTCATCAAGCTTAAGTCAGATTCACGCACTAGGGAGCTGTTGGCGACGTTACAAATTACCAAGCTCGCCAGGTAACCGGTATCCTTGCTATCGCGCAAAGCCGCTAACGTATCTGCCGTTTCGCCAGATTGAGAAATGGTCACGAAGAGGGTGTTTTTACTGGTCACGGTTTTTCGATAGCGAAATTCACTGGCGACTTCTATAGCGCAGGGGATACCGGCCCAGTCTTCCAGCCAGTAGCGAGCAATCATACCCGCGTGGTAGCTGGTACCGCAGGCTATGATTTGCACACGTTCGACCTGATCAAAAATTGACGAGGCATTCACGCCAAAGGCTTCTTCCAACACATGGGTCTGATTCACTCGCCCCTGTAATGTGTTACGCAAGACCTGCTGTTGTTCGTCTATCTCTTTGAGCATGTAGTGGCGATACTTGCCTTTATCCGCCGACTCGGCCGCCTCAGTAATCTTGGTAATTGACCGATGCGCCACCTTGCCTTGAGCATCTTCAATATTAACTGAGTGTGTACTTACCTCAGCCAGATCACCTTCCTCTAGATAGATAAAACGATCGGTGACTTGGCGCAACGCCAGTTGATCGGAAGCGATGAAGTTTTCTTCAATACCAACACCAATCACCAGTGGACTGCCACTGCGTGCGGCGATCAGGTTGCCTTCTTCACGGGTAGAAATAACGCCGAGCGCGTAGGCACCATCGAAGAATTCAAGCGCTTGTTTTACCGCAACTTTAAGTGAGGCGGCTTCTTCATAGAGGCTGTGAATCAGGTGTGTAACGACTTCCGTGTCCGTCTGCGAGATAAATACATAACCTTGTGCTTGCAGTTGTTCCCGCAACGCTTTGTGATTTTCAATAATGCCGTTGTGCACGACAGCAATGTGGTCAGAACAATGAGGGTGGGCGTTGGCTTCACTCGGTGCGCCGTGGGTTGCCCAGCGAGTGTGAGCAATGCCAAGACTGCCAACAATGGGGGAGGCCAGCTGTTTTTCTTCCAAGCCAACAACCTTGCCGTTGGCCTTATGCACAGCCAAGTTACCCGTAGTATCAACCACGGCCATACCCGCTGAGTCATAACCTCGGTATTCGAGGCGTTTAAGGCCTTCGATTAAAATACCAGTGACATTGCGCTGTGCGGCAGCACCCACGATTCCACACATAATCTATCTCTTTTCAAATCGCCAATATCGGCAACGTTTATAGTTTATACATCCACTCAGTGATGAGGGACTTATTTTTTAACTGGGCGTTTCCAGCCTTTGATATTGCGTTGCTTGGCTCGCGCGACACCCAGCTCGTCATCGGCCACATCGCTACCGATGGTTGAGCCTGCGCCCACCGTTGCCCCAGCGCCAATATTCACCGGCGCCACAAGGCTTGAATTGGAACCAATGAAAGCGCCATCACCAATTGTTGTTTTGGATTTATTTACACCGTCGTAATTACAGGTAATTGTGCCGGCGCCGACATTAACACCCGCACCTATTTCAGCATCGCCTATATAGGTAAGGTGGTTTATTTTCGATCCTTCACCGATGACTGCCTTCTTCGTCTCGACAAAATTACCCACCTTGGCTTTATTCTCTAGCTTTGAACCTGGGCGCAGACGTGCAAAGGGACCAATATCACAGGATTCGGCGACAGTGACCTCTTCAAGAATACTGTTGGCCTTGATCACCGTGTTATCACCTATAACACTGTCGCTAATGACGCAGTTGGGGCCTATCTGTACGTTATTGCCAATTTCGACACGGCCGCTGAAGATACAGTTCACATCTATCACAACGTCTAAACTCACACTCAACTCACCGCGACAGTCAAAGCGTGCCGGATCCAACAATGTGACGCCTGCTTGCATCAACTGCTCTGCCTGAGCCTGTTGATAAAAACGCTCCAGCTGCGCTTGCTGCTGACGATCATTCACACCCAGCACCTCCATCTCATTATCTGGCTGAGAGGTGACCACCGACTTGCCAGCGGCAACCGCCATGGCAATCAGGTCGGTGAGGTAATACTCGCCCTGGGCATTGTCGTTGCTCAACCCTGGCAGCCATTCGAGTAGATCCGAGCCCTTCACCGCCATGACGCCAGTATTCACCTCGGTGATCTCCAACTGAGCGGCGCTGGCATCTTTCTGCTCTACGATGGCTTCAACCTGACCATCACTATTGCGAACGATGCGTCCATAGCCCATAGGGTCAGCCAGGTTAACGGTTAACAAGCCCATAGTCGTGTCAGACACGCAAGCATCCAGCTGCTGCAGGGTCGCTGTGCTGATCAGCGGTACATCGCCGTAGAGAATCAGTACTGTGGCATCCGCGCGCACCTGAGGCAGTGCTTGCTGCACTGCGTGGCCAGTGCCCAGCTGCTCCGCTTGCAGTACAAAGCTCACATCATTCGCGGCAAACATGGCTTCAACTTTGTCGCTGCCGTGACCGGTGATAATGTGTAGGCGGGTATTGTCCTGCTCCAGCTCGCGGGCGCGATCGAGCACATGACCCAGCATAGGTTTGCCGGCAATAGGGTGGAGGACTTTCGGTAGGTCTGACTTCATGCGCGTGCCTTTGCCCGCGGCGAGTACAACAATATCCAGCATGGTGATGATTCTTCTCGTAAGGATCCTAGAACCGCTGCTGCGATTCAATCAATGTTCTTCCCTGTACAGCAGGTGATAACAGGTCTGAGAACCGCTAGCCAATGAGCTTTTATTAAACCCCAAGCATAAAAAAAGGGTAGCTAATGCTACCCTTTTTTAGGTTCAGTTGCTTGCGTTCAAAACGCAGCACTGCACTTATCATCCGTTGATCCCGAAGGATTAACTCAGCTTCTTGCGCAATGCCTGAATGGTACGCAACTGTGCCGTCGCTTCCGCCAATTGGCTGGCCGCACGCGAATAATCGAAGTCA
>Ga0209081_1001319_pt1 | contig 14883 bp, 9 predicted proteins | sample GOMGulsemesocosm_4_FD_184636 | JGI IMG/M metagenome (GOLD analysis project Ga0209081, IMG submission 184636) | Methane-oxidizing microbial communities from mesocosms in the Gulf of Mexico - GOM15B Gulf of Mexico (SPAdes) (version 2) | ecosystem: Environmental > Aquatic > Marine > Cold seeps... | reverse complement strand
GACTAGGGTAAAGCTGCTGAGGTTTTATGTTGTGCCAAGCGCATTGCGAGGATGCTTCGTTGAGCCAGTGGGGCAGCGCTATAACCCCTGCGCCTGTCTTTGGCCGTACTTTTCTTGATTTGTACTCTGCTGCAGTCGATATTCTTTTAAAACTCAATAAAACTGTCCCCCACCAGTCCCCTGAAACGTCGTCCCTAGGTAAGGCAAAAAAATAATACCCATAAAACGGGAGACGCTGAGGTGAGAGCAGCGAAGTTGGCGATGGCCGAAGAGGCCTTGCTGCCCCAGGAGAAAGACCAGACAATGGCTTATTCCTGTCGGCAGACTGAGGTTATCGAGACGATGGCATCGGATAAACAGCTCTGGGATGAGCTGTACAACCAATATCAGTCAGAGCTGGTGCGCTACCTGCAAGGCAAGTGGCACAAGACGCCCGAAGATGCCCGGGATATTGTGCAGCAGGCGTTTGAGCGATTTATGACAGTGGCCGAGCCACGGGGCATCGAGCAACCCCGGGCGTATCTGTATCAACTGGTTCGCAACCTGGTTGTCGATGGCCTGCGTCGCGACAATGTGCGTGCCGAGCATGCAAAACGTGAGGCCCTAAGCGAGGAGCCCGCTTGCGCCGATGCAGCCCTGCAATCGGTGCTGGGCGGCGAGCAATTACAGGCGTTACAACGAATTATTGAAAAACTGCCGGCCAAGCGGCGGCGAGCATTTGTACTGAGCAGGGTGCATCAGATGAGTTATCGGGAAATTGCCGAGGTCATGGGCATCTCCACTGACGGGGTTAAAAAGCACGTGTTGCGTGCAATGGAAACCTGCCAAGTACACCTGCGAAATCGGTTTGAGGAGTAAAAAACAGATGCACAGCCAGTACGACCAAACAGGTCTGACAACGGAGCAGGATGCGCAGCAGCGCGCCCGCGAGTGGATCGTCTTTCTGCAGTCAGACGAGGTGAGCGAGGCAGACCAACAGCGCTTTGAACGCTGGTTGGCGCTCGATGAGCGGCACTGCAGTGCCTATCAACAGGCCCAATCGATCTGGCAAGCGGCCAGCAACCTGACGGCCCTGGGGTCGCTCGAGTCACTGCGCGGCATGCATGACAACCCGGCCACCGACAGAGGTCTGCTGCAACGTATCAAACGCTGGGTCTTTTCATCCCCTTCGTCCTCCTCCTCATCAGGGCGCAGCTCAAGAGCGGCCTGGCCACAGTGGGGGGCAGCTCTTGCATCGGTGCTGTTGGTCACATTGATTATAGGTTCTCCACAACCGGCGCCGCCTGAATTAATCGTCTATCAGACCCAAACCGCAGAGACTCGCAGCCTGTTGTTGGCCGACGGCTCCGAGGTTTCCCTGAGCCCACAGTCTCGCATTGAGGTGACCTACAGCGCCGCGCAGCGTCAGGTGAAGCTGCTCAAAGGTGAAGCTTTTTTTGATGTGGCCAAGAACCCCGAACGGCCATTTATCGTCGACACCCGCACCACCCGAGTGACGGTATTGGGCACCATGTTTAACGTTAATAACAGTCCTCATGGTGTGCAGGTTGCCGTTGAGGAGGGCAGGGTGCAAGTTGCCGAGCAGGGGGCGGCGGGTCGTGCCGACGCAGAGGTAAAGCTCAGCGCCGGTCAACTCATCAACGTGAGTCAAGCCGCCGGGCTGAGCCAAGTGCAGGCCATTGATCCCCAGACGGTTGGCGCCTGGCGGGAGGATGTGCGTGTCTATCAGGCCCGCCCGCTGGAGCAGGTGCTTGAGGATCTCGATCGCTACCACCCAGCAGACCTCTATATAGTCGACGAGAGCTTGAAGAAACTGCCTGTCACCGCCATCTTTCCGACCAAAGATGCGCAGCAGATGCTGACAGCACTGGAATCGATATTGCCCATTTCTGTGCAAGCTATATCTGGCGGCCGCGTTGAAATTCGGGCGCGTTAACTCTGCGATTGATCTATTGCCCTCAGCATAGGAGGTTTATTTTAAACGCGGCAGGGTCACCGCTGCGCCATTTTGTTTACGCTCGATGCCCGTAAAGGGTAGGATGGTCAGAAATAATAAGCAGATGAGAGTCCAGTTCTGCATGCCCCAGCGTTGCCCTCCATCATTTCTCTGTCGACGACCCGACTCGAAAAACCCGTTTGTTCCAAAAAGTATGTTGGTTCGATGCCAGAGGGCTGTGCTTAGGCGCCTGAGGGCTCTGCTTGGCTGTCTGTTTTTGCTCCATGTCGGCAGTGTGGCCGCTGCAGAAGTGCATCATTTTAATATCAGCGCTGCACCACTGACCCAGGCTCTGCGACAATTTGTCTCGCAATCGGGCGCCGCCATCCTCTTCGCCGATGATGTGGATGCTTCACTGAGGGTGGCGGGACTGGCGGCTGAGCTAGACATAGCTGCGGCTTTGCAGCAGCTGCTTGCCGGGCTGGATTTAATGGCTGAGGAAAACGCGGCCGGCTATTACATCATTCGTCAGAAAAAGTCTGAAATCGAAACGCCGGAAGCCCTGCCGCGTATCGAGGAACTGGTGGTGACCGGCTCCTTGATTAAAGGTGGGCTCGGTCGCTCCCTTAACCCGCTGACGGTGATGGGCCGTGAAGAGCTGGCGGCAACGGGAACGCCAACCATGATCGACCTGGTGGCCAGCCTGCCGTCTGTCTCGGGAACGGAAAATCAGAGCAACCAGTTTCACAACGTCAACGGCGCGGGCACGGCCAATATCAACCTGCGCGGCCTCGGCGTGAGTCGCACTCTGGTGCTCTTGAACGGCAAGCGCCTAGCCTCCTCAGCACTGCCACACAATAACGGCGAGGCCTTTGTCGACATTAATACCATTCCCTCCATGGCGCTGGAGCAGGTGGATATCCTCAAGGACGGTGCCGGCGCTATCTATGGTTCCGATGCGGTCGCCGGGGTGGTGAACTTTATTACCCGGCGCGACTACGACGGCATTGAATTTCAGAGCAGTGGTAAATACATCGATGAGGGGGCGGGCGATTGGGATATGGGGCTGCTGGCAGGTCACACCACCGACAACAGCCACTGGCTGGGCGCCATTAGTTATGCCCGTCGCAACGAGCTTACGAACACCGATCGCGGGGATGTGGTGCAACCGCTGGTCGATATTCCCGCTCTGCAGCGCACGGTTTACGGCATTTCCTCTATCGGTAATCCCGGCTCTTTTATTCCCATTGGTGCGGCGGCGGCCGCGGGCGGACTTACCCGCAGCGAAGTCGCCGCTGCCGCCTCAGGGCGCAATAATTATGTTCGCGATCCACAGTGCGCAGCCGTTGGCGGTACGCTGATTGACGATACCCGCTGCGGCTTTAACTATGTGATTTTTGATAACCTGGTTGAGGAGGAGGACCGCTGGCAGCTCTACTCCTCTGGGCACTTGGTTTTGGATAGCGAGGCCGAGCTCTACGCTGAGCTGAACTACACTCAGCTTGAAATAGCTGAGTGGAAAACCTCCGCCAGCTACCCTCCCGTGCGGGAGGCGGATGTGACGCAATACCTGCCGACCTCACACCCTGCGCTCATCGATTTTTTGGCCGATAACCCAGGCATATTGGAGAGCGATGGTGATCTGGCCGACTTTTCCGGCGGCGCGGTTTTTGTCGGGCGCCCGCTCGGCGTCGGCGGCGACACCCAAAGCGGCTACCGCTCTCAGGAAACCCTGCGCTTACTGGCTGGTATCAGAGGTGAAATGGCGCCAGCGTCGGCCATGCAATACGACCTGTCACTGGCCTACGCCGGCAATCAGGCTGAATCTCGTACCGGCGATACCTTGAGTGATCGCTGGCAGTCCGCCCTGTTGGGATTCGGAGGAGCCGATTGCAGCGGTCCTCTTGCCGGTCAGAACGGCTGTGAATATTACAACCCCTTCGCCTCCGCCATTGTTGGCAGCCCTAACTTCGACCCAGCCCTGGCAAACTCCGCAGAGCTGTTGAGCTGGATGCGTGCAGAAGTGGTGCAGGAAAATACCTCGCAGCTGATGGTTGCCGACGCCACCCTTGCCGGCAGTTTTGATGATCGCCTCGGCCGCTCCGTCGACTACGCCTTTGGCCTGCAATATCGGCAGGAGCGGCTAAATATCCGCTTTAATGATATTGGTGATGTGGCCCTTAATCCCGGCAATACCAGTCTGCAGGGGGAGTTGCCCGGTGCCTTAATTTTCTTTCGCGGCGGCTTCGAAGACGATGTTCAGCAAAGTGTCTCGGCACTGTTTGGCGAGCTGGTGCTGCCGCTGCGCCAGGATCTTTTAGCCCAGTTAGCGCTGCGCTTTGAGCACTACAGTGGCGGGATAGGCCATAGCCTGGACCCCAAGCTATCACTGCGTTGGGACGCCACGCCAGAGCTGACCCTGCGAACTTCCATCAGCACCACCTTTCGCGCGCCATCGCTTAATCAAACCAGCCTGGACACCACCTCACTGGAACTGATTGGGGCCGCCTTTGCTTTTAAAGCGGTCGACCGTATTGGCAACCTTGCGTTAGAACCCGAGCAGGCCGCCAGTGCCAATCTGGGTGTGATCTGGCAGCCCAGCGAGCAGTGGCGTATCAATCTGGATTACTGGCGCGTTGATTTTAGCAATGTCATTATCCAGCAGGATGCCAATGCCATTGTTAATGCGGTGCTGGCTGACCCAACGTCGCCGCTGGCCTCGCAGGTCATTTTTGATGGTAGCGGTAATATTTCGCGCATTCTCAGTCACTATGTGAATGGTCCGGATATCTTGATTGATGGATTCGACTTCTCTGGAGAACTTATCAAGCTGACCCCACAGGCGGCGCTGACCTTGGGCTGGGACTTTTCTTACCTGCACCGCTATAACGTCGGCAGCAGTGACCTGTTACCGGCCTTTTCTGCCGATGGCCGCCTCAATGCCGCAAGCTTTTTAAAGTCCATGCCTAAATGGAAGGGCAATATTTACCTCAACCTTGCCCGCGACCGCGTGAATATGCGCCTGGTGTTAAATGCCATCAGTGCCTACAGAGACGACGGGCTGGATATTCTGGATCAAACCGCTTTGGCGCAATACGTCACCGAAACAGAGGTCGAGCGTTTTTACTCAATGGATGCGCACCTGCTGATGGATCTTCCTGGAGAGCAGAGCTTAGTGAGTCTGTCGATATTGAATGTTGCCGACCGCGCGCCGCCTGCGGCAAGGGAGGACATGCGCTTTGACACAACACAACACAACGCCTTTGGGCGCATGCTTAAACTTACCTTTCGGCATGAATTTTAAGTTCTGTGACAAGCGTGCTACCCGATTGCAAGCCTCGAATAGCCGCAACCTAAACCGTCGTCAGTAAACTTGTCATAACGCCATCGCGTGGTTGCTAGGGGTGGCTTCACAAGCCGCGCCGCAAGACGTTTCGACCCATCGGCAGAAGAGACGCCTTATCGCCAAAAATTAAGACCATTCTAGTTTTCTCTCATAACTGTCTGCGCAGAAATTATTTTTGTCCCCCTTGTGCTTGCTGTCGCGTCTTCTGTCAGTACACAAAAGTTATCTACTCATAAAAATAATCTAAGAGAGAGCGCCATGACTTATCGATTAATGAAAAACACACTGGCTTTGGCCGTGACCGCAGTAATGATTCAGCCGGCTGTGGCCAGCAGTGGCCTGACGCTGGAAGAAGTCATCGTCACCGCGCAAAAGCGTGCCGAGAGCCTGCAGGATGTGCCTATTTCGGTCAGCGCTGTGGGCGCTGAAAAACTCGCGGATGCCGGTATTGAAGCCGTCTCAGACCTGACCGCCTATGTCCCCAACCTGCACACCACCGAAACCGGCATCAGTACTCAGCTGCGTATGCGCGGCATTGGCTCTGGTAACGACCAGGGCTTCGAACAATCGGTGGGTCAGTATGTCGACGGTATCTACTATGGTCGCGCCCAGCTGATTCGGGCGCCCTTTCTCGACCTGGAGCGGGTAGAGGCACTGCGCGGTCCGCAGAGTATCCTGTTCGGTAAAAACAGCGTGGCCGGTGCACTGAACATGACCACCGCCAAACCCACCGAAGAGTTTGAGGCAGAGATCAGCGGCGCCTATGAGCCTGACATAGATATGGAAGAGGTGACGGCGGTGATCTCCGGCCCCCTGACCGATAACCTGCTCGGTCGCATCGCTTACCGCAGCTACGAAGAAGCCGGCTATATGGTCAATACCTTCACCGGCGAGGACGAACCCCAGCGCGATGAACAGGCCATACGCGCCACTCTGGTTTGGGACGCCAGCAGTGATTTGAGCGTCACCTTCAAAGCCGAGCGCGACACCTTTGACATCAAGGGGCGACAGATAGAAGTCATTGAAGACGAGAGCAATTACAGTGGTTTGCTGAGCGCAGCATTCGGTCAACCCGCGTTTGACAATAAGCTCGACTACCAGCGTCAGGCCGACGGCAATGACTACAGCCGAAACGAGCTGGAGAATTACACCCTGACTCTGGACTGGCAGCTGGGGGAAAACACCCTGACGGCGGTGACCGGTTATGTGGCCTACGAGTTTGAAGATAACTGTGACTGTGATTACAGCCCAGCGAACGTGTTCACGCTGCCTCTGCAGGAAGAGTACGAGCAGTTCAGTCAGGAGATTCGCCTGACCTCTCCCGGTGGCGAGACCGTTGACTGGATTGCAGGGGGCTTTTACCAGAGCAGTGAACAGAAGTTTGATGACGCTATTCAGGTCGATATGGACAGTATTCTTCCTTCCGCTCTGGCCCTTCAAACGGGCGCCAGCATATTCTTGGACCTGGCCGGCACCGAAGCCCCGCGTCACTACGAGCAATCCTCCGATACCTGGGCCGTCTTTGCTCAGGCGACCTGGAATATAACCGACAGTCTCAGGGCAACCTTGGGTGGCCGTTTCACCCAGGAAGATAAAGAGGGTCAGCGCTCGCTGGATATAGCCAGTATTGGCGGTACCATCACCCCGCTGACCGTTGCGGCCTATGGTGCGCTCGGTGTTGAAACCAATCAGGGCACAGGTCACGACCTGAACGGTGACCGCTCTGAGTCAGCCTTTACACCCCTAGTTAATGTGCAGTGGGATGCCACTCCAGACATGATGGTCTACGCCAGCTACTCCACCGGCTTTAAGGCGGGTGGTTTTAGCGCGCGTGCCAACAACGTCGATTCCTTTGAGTTTGGTGAGGAAGAGGTCACTAACTACGAGATAGGCATGAAGACCAGCTTCGCCGATGGCGCGGCCGAGCTGAATACAACCTACTTCTACACCGAGTATGAGAACCTGCAGATCGCTCAGTTTGACGGCACGCTCGGTTTTAATGTCGGCAATGCAAAGGCCGCCACCGTTCAGGGTGTTGAATTGGACGGTCGCTGGTTAATGAGTGAAGGCCTGACCTTGAGCTACGCGGCTTCCTACCTGGATTTCGAGTACAAGGACTTCAGCAACGGCAACTGCTACGCTGGCCAAACGCCAGACGGTGATGCTGGGTTGTGTGACTACACAGGCAAGTCGGCTCAATACACACCGAAGAAAACCCTCAACCTATCGCTCGACTACGCTTACCCACTCGGGGACTCGCTGGAACTGAACTCCACCATCGACGCCCAGTACCTGGATAACCAGAACATTGACCCTAACCTGGATCCGAGAAATGACATCGACGCCTACACCACCGTCAATGCTCGTCTGTCACTGGACAGTGAGGACTGGTCTGTCGCGCTGGTAGGTAAAAATATCACCGACAAAGAAGTTGTGACCTACGCCGGCAAGGTACCCTTGGCGCCTGCTGGCACCGAGTATGGCTTTGTTAAGCGTCCCCGTACTGTGGCGATAGAAGGTAAGTATCGCTTTTAAATCGAGGCTTATCTAAGGCCTACCAAAGGTGCTCAAACAGCTGGCCGGCTCTAGAATCGGCCAGCTGTGTTGAATGCACCATCGATAACCCCATCTTCGCTCGACCCATAACTGAGTCAGAGCCGATTCGTTTAATTCCTTATAGCACCCAGCTTCAGCCGGCATTCTACTGCCGGCTTTTTTATTGCCTAGCGATCAGTTAATGGCGTATCTATTTAAGATAGAGCGGCCTAGTTGTATGCAGAAAAAGTAATCCACTCAGTGCTGAGAGTTCGGTGATGGGTGACGCAGCCATCAACAGGGGCCTAGTTATGTCGTGTCTGGCGGACAGTCGGGACGCAATAAAGGTGCCGAAGGGTTGGCTATGCTTAGTATTCCTGCTGCTGAGAACTGTCTATGTCCTTGCGAGTGAGTATCTGTCTGATTGCGCTGTTACTGACACTGCCGTTTCCGCTGGCCGCTGTTGAGCCGCTGTTGATAGCGATCGACAAGCTGGCCACCAGCTACCCGGATTACGCCGTAGTACGTGAGGGGCAGCCGGTGGGCGGCCAGCTACCCGGATTACGCCGTAGTACGTGAGGGGCAGCCGGTGGGCGGCCAGCTGGTGCGTTTTTGGCAGTGTGTGTTTGATGGCCTCGGCAGACCGGTACGCTTTACTGTGCGCCCGGGCGCACGTGGGCGCCACGAACTGGCCACTGGGGAGGTGGATCTGTTGGTACCGAAGATCAAGCCTTCGACCGACGAGACGGTGGAGTTGGGAGCGGCTGTTTACACCCAACCCTACGATTATATCAATTACCTACTGATTGCTCGCCAGCAAAATAAGGCGTTGCTCAAGGAGGTCAACTGGGTGGAGCGTAATCTCGGTGTGGCGCGCACCTCTGTGTTGCACACCTACCTGGCGCAGCTGGGCGGGCATATAGGCACCCAGGTCAACAGCGTTGAGCAGCTGTTGAGATTGCTGTTGGGGGGGCGTGTGGAGCTGGTGCTGATGATCAGTCCCTGGCCAGCCGCGGAGTTGCGCCAGTTTGAACAGGCGCAACTGGCGGCTCGCGGCCTCTTGCAGACCTCTGTGCATGCGTTGCTGTCGCGCCAGCGCCATCAGCGTGAACCGCAGCTGTTGTGGCAAATCAATCGTCAGATCAGCGACTGCCAGTTGGCGGCGCCTATCGCAATGCCCAATCCGTTTTTATAGCCGGAGCCTTTCAGGGGGGGCTCTGAGCAATTCACGGGTGAGCGGTATTCGAGTCCGGAATACCCTAAGGACATCGGAGGCGTTCTGGCGTCTGCGACGCCTTGCCTTCACTGTGCAGGCGTGGCAGTTGTTGTCTGAGTTCAGGACCAGCTTACCGAGTTTTTAACCAGGCTTTTGGGGGCTGCCCAGTGCGCTGCTTAAAGTGCTGGTAGAAGGTTGATTGGCTTTTAAAACCGGCGCGTTCGCTGACATCGAGCAGCGAGCCAGCTTTGAAATCGGTTGTTAAAATACGCTTGGCCTCCTCCACCCGGTAGTGGTTGACGAATTGATAAAAGCTGCCATCGGAATGTGAGTTGATGACCTGGCTGACAGTGTTGGTGGAAAAACCCAATAGCTCAGCCAGATCGGCCAGGGTCAGATCCTGGTTGAGGTAGGGGTGCTCGCGCTGCATAAGCTCCTGCAGAGCAGCCCAGATTTTTTCGGATTGAGAGTCATCTACGCCGGCCTTTTGGTATTTTTCCGGGGCTCTCTCCGTTGATATTTCTGTGTCTACTGCTGCCGTTGCCGCCTCTGCTTTTGGGCCCTGCTCGTCGGTTTTTAAAATGCGAAAGATATCGGGTTGTCGCAAACCGCCCAGGGCGATTAGGTAGACGTAGGTCAGCAGTACCACAATGGTAAGGCTGTCGCGGTAGAACAACCCGCGGTCACCGTCTTGCCAGAACACATAGAGCAGCATGCCAAAGAGCCAGAGCCCCATACCGACCAACAATAATATATCGAGCCAGACCAGGCTGATTTTATCCAGTGACGAATAAGACTGCTCAATTTTGTGGCGGTATTGTTGCAGGTGTTGACGTGCACCACTCAGATAAAAGAGCGTCAGCCCAGCAGTAAATACCGCCATCCATTGACTGAAATCACGCAGGGGGGCCATGACCGCCTGTAGATTGTTGCGGTCCAGTTCAGAGGTGACTGAGTGGGTGCTAATGACTACCAGTATCATCAGCACCACCAGAGGGATTATGTGCCTAGACAGGCTGCGGAGCAGGTTCAGTTGCGGATCACATAGGGCGCGAACGTAGAGAAACAGCAGCGCGCCGTCAAACAGCGACAGGATTTTGATATAGAAGAGCAGCGGGGTCAGTGGTTGGTCGCGATAGAAATAGGCGACACCTAACAGCTTAAAAGATTGCATCAGTAAGAACGTAGACAGGAATGCATTGGCTTTTAAGTTGGTGTTGCGTATCACTAGTAATACCATGGCGAGCAGCAGTGATTGCGCCGCGCCGGCCAAGGCGATATCAGACAGCCAATTCATTCTTCTCTCTCAAAATCATTTTTATTTTTTGATCGATTCTAAGGCGAAAGGCCCGCAACGGCAATGTGCGGCAAGGGGGTAGGTGATGGTGTAGATAAAACTTCACAGTCTACGGTTTTTAAATAGAGGACACTAAAACTACAGTCCAGAACTGCTCCTGAAACCGAGTGACTCGCTGGGTATTCCACAGGGGGTTATGTGTTTTTTCTTCGCAGCTAACACCTTAACTAACATCGCTGCTGGCTAAGGTGTTGGTGTTCAGTATGTTCTGGGTGAGTGCAACCAAGGCTCCGTAAGCTGGGTAATGGTGTGTGTACGGAGTGTGCTTGGGGGGGGGGATTTGCATTTTAAGTTGTTTCCAGGAGACGTATTTACAGTTCAAACGCTTTTCTCTTGACACGGTGAGGCGGATTGAATCCCACAGAACAAGCGGGTTTGAGGCCAATATTAATGCTTCCCTACCCAGCCGGAAGTTTACTCAAGATGCTTCTGCCTATTGTGGTGACCTGAATTGACTGAAGCCCTGCGCTTGAGTGAGTTGATTCAGCGCTAGCCGAGGCAAACCAATAATAATCAGCCGACGCTATATCACCCTGGAGAGATAATCATGAAAGGCATCAAATCTACCCCGCTGTTAAAAACGGCCTTGGCGGCCGCCGTGAGTCTGGCGATTTTTCCCACCCAAGCGGTCTGGGCTGGAGACCGTACTGTGTACCTGGAAGAGATCGTGGTGCAGGCGCAGAAGCGTTCACAGACAACTCAGGATGTACCCAGTTCCATTGCCGCCGTCACCGATGAGATGCTGAAACTATCGAATACCACCGACTTCGGTGATCTGGGCAAGATCACCGCCGGTGTCAACATAGGCGGCAACTCCGATGGCTTTGCCAAGGTGATTCGCATCCGCGGCGTGGGTACCAACGCGTTTGTCGCCACTATTGCGCCTTCCGTGGGCATTTTTGTCGACGACGTGCCATTGGCGGCGCCTGAGTCGGCCTACAACAACATGGCTGACGTAGCGCGCATTGAAATTCTCAAGGGCCCGCAATCGACGCTGTTTGGCAAGGGCGTGTCGTCCGGAGCCATCAACATGTACACCAGGGCGCCTTCGCTTGACGAATCGGACGGTTACCTGGAGGGCAACTTTGGCAACCTGGAAATGCAGGAATACCGCGCCGGCGTAAACCTGCCACTGACCGACACCCTGGCCGTGCGCGGCAGTGTCTACCACGCCCGCAAGGGCCCGACGGTTGGCAACCTCATCAGTGACGACGGTCCCGATCGCGAGGCCACCGGTGGCCGCCTGCGCCTGTTGTTTGAGCCAAGCGACCAGCTCAGCATGATTGCCAGCTTTGAAGAGCACGATATCAATGTCAATGGCGCTCAGGGCATAGTGGTCGAATACGGCGATCTCATGACGCAGTGGAGTCAATTGACAACAGGCGAGACGCCACAAGGGTTGGATCCATTTGATCGTCAAACCGAGACAGCGGTGCCCAATGGCCGCGACACCCACACGCGAAACTTTGCGCTGACGGTGGAATACGCCCTCAACGACGACTGGACCCTCAACTCGGTGAGCAGTGTGCAGGATTACAGCCTCTATCTGGCTGGCACCGACGGTTTTGACGACGGTTCGGCGGCTACGTCTACGGGTCCTATTGCGCTGAATAAATTCACCAACAGCCGTTCGATTGAAGCCAAGACTCAGGAGTTGCGTCTGAGCTACTCCGGTGAGGCGCTAAACTCCATCGTCGGCGTCTTCTACTCTGAAACAGACCAGAGCTCCATTGTGCCTTTCCTCTCTGGCATTGCGGCCGTGCCCGCTGGCATCTTCGGGCCAGATCCTGAGCTGCTGCAGAGTGCCGGTCTCTCCCATATTCTGGAAAACACCGAGGAGTGGGCGGTGTTTAACCACAACACCCTGTCGTTGAGCGAAGCGCTGGACCTGACGCTGGGTCTGCGTTACTCGGAAGTGACCAAGAACGACCACAAGGGCCAGCCTTTGGGCGTGGGGCCCTACGCGGCAGAAGATTCGGGCTTGATTGCCGCTTCAGACTGGCATGGTCAGGGCCCAGCCCAGAGCAATACCTGGGAAGCGCTGACCGGCTCGCTGAAGGTTAACTACTACCTGACCTCGGACGTCTCTGTGTACGCCGGCTTTGATCGCGGTTTTAAGGCCGGTGGTCACAATGTTACTAAATACAGCGTCGACAGTGGCGGGCTGACGGAGGATGGCTTTGACTCAGAGATCGCCGATAACTTCGAAGTGGGCATGAAGGGTTACTTCTTCGAGCAAACGCTGCGTCTCAATGCCTCACTCTACCGTCAGGCCTACTCGGACTACCAGGTAGAAGTTCAGGATGAGATAGGTATCGGCAATGGGGTACAGAACGCCGCCGAAGTCATTGTTGAAGGTGCCGAGCTGGAAGTGCAGTGGCAGGCCTCCGACAAGCTGTTGCTCGACGGCAGCCTGGCCTATGTGGATGCGCGCTACGACAGCTACCAGAACGCCAACTGTACTCGTGTGCAGTATCGAGCCGTGGCCTGCGAGGCGCTGACGCAAACCCAGGATCTATCCGGTCAGCGTTTGAACGCCACCAGTCCCTGGACCGCCAACCTCAACGCCACCTGGAAGGATACCTTCAGCAATGGCATGAGTTGGTATCTGCGCGCCGAAGCCGCCTTCCGCGATGATGCGATTCATTTCCCGGATCTGGAGCCGGCATCGTCCACCCCGAGCTACACCCTCTTCAACGCCAGCTTTGGTATCAGCCCGGAAGACGCCAGCTGGGACCTGGTGTTCTGGGGTAAGAACCTGGGCGGTGAGGATTACCTGACGGGTTTAATTAATAACCGTGATGCGAGTCGAATCCCAGGGGCCGCCTCCGAGGGGCTGTATGCCGTCGTGGGTGCCCCACGCACTTACGGTACCAGCATTCGCTACCATTTTTGATTTCCCTTTGATCGGCAACCGCTAGCTTGCCGATCGTTTCTCCGTGGATATTGAGGGATTGCGGCATGCCTGTGTATGCCGCTTTTTTATTATTTAGATACGCCAAATTTATAGACAACACTGCGACCCTATGCAGTGCTGTTAAAACATCTGAGGTCGATTTATGTCTGCAATAAAACGCACGCTGGTGGCTGCGCTGTTGCTGGTGATGCTGTCGGTCAGCTACTGGGGCGGGCGCTTGTCGGCGCCTGCCGCTGTGTTTGCCCCGGCTCAGGCTGCAGAGGGTGGGAGTGAACTGGACAGCGCCTGGCAGGACTTTATTCGCGCCCAGCAGCAGGCCTTGAATTTAATGGTCTCGCATCCGTTTAATGAAAGTGAGCTGGACAGGGCCGAGGCCTACCGAGCCATTCTCTACTCGATTGTTGGCGGCATTCGCGGTGGCGCCCTGGCCGATACCAACTATCCGCGTTTTCAGCGGGCGGTGGACTGGAGCAGCAAGAGCGGGTTGGATAACCCCGACAACAACTATTACATCGCCCGCATTAACGACCGTGACGACTACCTGATCAGCGGCCAGCGTGGCAGCACCAGTGATCTTGTGTTCCAGCTGGTGGTGGGGCAGCCTGGCGTTCGCGGCGCCGGCAGCAGCACCAATGTCAGCCTGGTGTCCGCGGCGGACATGGTCTTTGATGAGCAGGGGCGTTTTGAAGTGGTCGTCAGCCGCACTAGACCTGACGCCGCGATGAACTGGTTGCCTTCGGGCGATGGCGCCGAGACCCTGTTGGTCAGATACAGCCATGACGACTGGCAGCGCGAGCAAGACCATGCCCTGACGATTGAGAACCTGAGCGGCAAGCCGGTTAGTCAGCCGATCCTGACGGAAGCTAAAATGGCCGCAGGCCTGCGCGATGCGGCGGCTTCGCTGCACGATCGCGTGGCGACCTGGTTGCGCTTCTCGGAAAAGCTATTGACCCTGATGCCGCGCAATGGCATCAGCAGCCCGCGTCCGACCCAGGGCGGCTTGGTGGGCCAGTATGCGGCCTTCGGCAGTTGGGATTTGAACGACGACGAAGCTTTGATTCTCACCAGCTATCCCAGTGAGGCGACCTATCAAGGCATTGAGCTCGGCAGCCGCTGGTTTGTCAGCCTGAATTACGCAACTCACTTGACCTCATTAACCCCCAAACAAAGTTACCTCAGCGCTGACGGCGCCTACCGCTATGTGGTCTCAGCCAGTGATCCGGGTATTGCCAACTGGCTGAGTACGGAACAGCACGCAAAAGGTTTATTCATGCTGCGCTGGCAGGGGTTGCAAGAGGCCTTGCCCGAGGCGCGTCGGCCGCATATGCAAAAGGTGCGCTTCAGCGAGTTGGAACAATACCTGCCCGCCGACACCCCTAGCTGGTCGACCGCAGAGCGCGCGGCACAACTGCAGGCTCGAAACCTGGCCGTGCAGCAGCGTTTTGGTGGCTAGTGTTTTAGCTTCTGAATTCAGTAGAGGGTGTAGGGTGTAATCGATAGGTTTGGCCTGCTATGCGTTGGTGTTATCCTCCACTGATACTGTCCGGTCGAGCCGTTAAATGACCTGACACGGATC
>Ga0209081_1001315_pt1 | contig 14902 bp, 8 predicted proteins | sample GOMGulsemesocosm_4_FD_184636 | JGI IMG/M metagenome (GOLD analysis project Ga0209081, IMG submission 184636) | Methane-oxidizing microbial communities from mesocosms in the Gulf of Mexico - GOM15B Gulf of Mexico (SPAdes) (version 2) | ecosystem: Environmental > Aquatic > Marine > Cold seeps... | reverse complement strand
AACAAAGTTAAAGAATTTAATTCATCAGATTTTGCTTTAAAAAATATTATTCATAAGAATATCCCTTTATTGATAGAGCGTATGGAAACACAATTAACAAAGCAAGATTATTCAGGCGTTATACATACTTCTGCTAGTATTTTTGAAGTCATGGCAAAAGATATAATAGATAGCCCAAAAATTAAATCTAAAACGCTTGGAAAGTTAATTCCTCAATTTAAAACTCAATCAAATTTACCTGAACATTTAAAAGAATTTGTAGAAAAAATGTACCTTCTTCGTAATAAAACACCAAATGCAGGCCATGGAAGTACTACCCCCTCTGACATAACTTATCTTTATGCACTTGAAGTATTAGCAATTACAAAAGCCATTCTAGAGATTGAATATAAATCAAGAGCAAATTAGTTCAACTGCATTTGTTTAATTGTTGCCGCAATAACAGCTTGCATATCAGGGCTTTCTATTGGCCTAGGCTCCTTTAATTTCTTAATTAATTCAGCTTGGCGGTAATCTTGTACTTCTCCATAATTGTATAAGGTTGTTAAAACGCCTGCATGGCCTAAGTTTTGACTCCAAGCTTTAAACTCTTCAGGGCTTTGACATAGGTGTTCACCTAGCATTGCTAAAGTATTACGGAAACTATGAGGGTTAAAGTAAGGTAAATCAGCATTTACAAAATCTTTTTTAAATAACTTTCTTATTGGGGTTGCTGTTGTCCAGTGTTCACGTAACAAACCACAAGGTTCAAATTTTCTAGCAATACCATTTTCTACTTTTGTTTTAGGAAACAATGGATCATCGTAACTAAATAGTAATTCATCTTTTAAATACAACAGCCAATCATTTAGTATTTTTAAAGCTTGTTCTCCCACAGGGAAAAAGTAAGTAGTAAATGTTTTACTAAACTTTGTGTTAACTTCTCTAGCATCTTGAAAAACACAACCCGCGACTAAATCAACATGCTTTATTTTTAATGAAGCAATAGCGCCATCTCTTGCCCCTGTTAATAAAGTAAAGGCAATAAGTGCCCTATCTCGTTTTTCAATAGCACTATCGTTTGGCATTGTGTTAAGTACATGGTCAACTTGTTTAATAGTAGGCACAGGTTTTTTACGTTTTGCGGTGGCAATACGGGTATCTTTTTCTGATAAATTAAAATACTCAGTATCGCTATAATTTATTTTAGATTTATAGCCTGATTGCATCGCCAGCCATTGAAAGAAGTTTTTTAAATGGCGTAACGTTGAATGTAATGTTGATTTACTTAATGGCTTACCCGTAGCGACATTTTTTTGATCCATTAAATGCTTTTTAAAACCTACTGCTTGTTGATGTTGAAAAGTTTTAAAATCACGATATTTATTGTATAAATCAAAACGAGTAACGGCTTTAGCTACTGCATCAATTGACGCTTCACTTTGCTGTTTCGCTTCTTTTAAAAAAATAAAATATTCACGAGTAATTCTTATATTTTTTGCATTGTGCTTTTTCATAGTTTCACCTCATTATTTAAAGTAACTGTTCAGGAAGGGGATCACCCGCTAACTTAGTTGTTTTATACCTATCGGTAAGCTGATCACGAATTTGCGCTAAATTGGCTAATTTAACGTACTTATTCATTTTTGAATGGCACGTTGAACAACGGGCGATAACTCGTCCCTTGGTTGTTGTTTCGTGCTTAAATTCAATAGTGCTTACTTCAGGTTTTCGAGGTGCTCTACATTTAAAACAATACAATTCATTTGTTTTACAGGTGCTTTTATTTTGTACTCGTTTAGCCTTCAAAAAGGCTTTTAAATCCACGCCTAAAATTAATATCGGTTTTAGATCATCACATACCGACAAACCTTTTTTTATCCAGCCTCGTACACAGTTTTTATGAACATCGTATAACGTTGCGATTTCTTCCACACTATAGCTGCGATTGATTCTGCATAAGTTAGGATTAATTACCTTAGCCATATATCCCCCTATTTTTTACTTGCAGCGATACATTGTTCAAGCCATTGGTTTATGTCTTCTTCAAGCCAACCAACTGCACGATCCCCTAATGAAATGCTTTGTGGAAGTAAGCGATCATTTTAGGGCGTATTCCATCTTGAGTTAAATCATCTAAAGTAATGCCATCATTTACTTACCAATAAAAAACAATGGCAAACATTCATCGAACACCTGAGCAATGGCAAAAAATATTCACAGAGCATGCATCAAGCGGCATGCACATAGCGGATTTTTGTAAACAACAAAAACTTAACACCTCAAGTTTCTATGCTTGGCGTAAGCGTTTAGCAAGTAATAAGTCACACGCTGTCATAACTGACGCTTCACCGTTGGGAGGAACTCAAAATGATTGGGTTAATATTGTACCCGAGCAAAAATCATCAACCCCGTTACCACCAAAGCATTGGGATATTGAGTTGGCTTTACCTAACGGTATCATTTTACGCATGAACAATAGCTAATGTTACTGCAAGATCCCAACTTATCTGTATGGCTTTATGCTCACCCCGTTGACATGCGCAAACAATTTGATGGTTTAGCTGCCTTAGCACAATCTAAACTCAAGCGACTAGCCAATAGTGGTGAGCTATTTGTTTTTATTAATAAGCGTCGCACTTACATCAAAATTCTTTACTACAGTCGTGGCGGTTACTGCTTATGGAGCAAACGGCTTGAACAAGGTCAGTTTCATCGAGTCAGCAGTGATGAAGATAAAATATCACTCAATTGGGCGCAATTACAGTGTTTAATTGAAGGCATTAATTGGCAAAAAGCGCCACAAAACAAGCGCTATAAGGGGTAAGTTTTGTTATAATAAGTTTATGAAAACGACCGAAACAACGCCATTGCAACAAGATAGAATTCAAGCACTTGAAGAGCGAAATGCGGTGCTTGAACAGCAGCTTGATTGGTTCAAACGTCAACTCTTTGGTCGTAAATCAGAAAAACAATTACTTGAAGAAAAGTGCGAACAAGGCTCATTATTCGAGGCCGATAACAAAGCCCCGTCAACTGAAACAACCACTGATATAAAGGCTCACCAACGACAATCTAATAAACAACTCAATGGTGATGAAGTGAATGATACAGGTTTGCGTTTTGATGCATCAGTGCCCACTAAAGTCATTGATATTGCTGCGCCTGAATTACACGGTGATGATGCGGATAATTATGAAATCATCGGTTATAAAGAAACCAACCGTTTAGCGCAACAACCGGGTAGTTATACCATCTTAATTTACCGTCGCCCTATCGTTCGTCATAAAAATGAACAAACGGTGAAAACCACACCTGCGCCAAATAATGTGCTTGAGGGGTGTTATGCGGATGTTTCATTAATTGCAGGGTTAATGGTTGATAAAGGCGTTTATCATCTGCCACTTTATCGCCAACATCAACGTATGATTGATTCAGGTGTTCATATTAGTCGAGCAACGTTAATTAACTGGGTACAAAAAGGCATTGAGCTTCTGCGGCCTATTTACCAAGCTAACCTACGTTCCATCATCAAGAGCCAAACGCTTGCGATGGATGAAGTGCCGATAAAAGCCGGCAGGAAAAGCAAAGGCAAGATGAAGCAAACTTACTTTTGGCCGATGTTCGGTGACAACAATGAAATAGCCTTTACTTGGTCTAACAGCCGAGGGTTTTTGCATGCCCAAAATCAGCTTGAAGGATTTACGGGCACATTACTCACCGATGGTTATGCAGCCTACACAAAAACAGTGGCAAAACTTAATGAAAAAGAAGACACCGTAACCCATGCAACTTGTTGGGTACATGCTAGGCGCTATTTCGACAGAGCATTACTAATTGAGCCGATAGCAGCACAAAAAGCCATTGATAAAATAGCACAGCTTTATAAAAATGAAAGACACATCAAAGAAAACATCACACAAGCTAGTGATGCGTTAGCTTATCGGCAAAAACACAGTGAGCCACTGGTGACTGATTTTTTTAACTGGGTTTACGAACAACGACAACGCATTGATTTAACACCCACAAACCCACTCACTAAAGCATTAAATTATGTCAATGAGCGCCAAGTTGAAATGAAAGTGTTTCTTGCTAACCCCCATGTTGCGATGGATACCAACCACCTTGAAAGGGCATTGCGTGTTATCCCTATGGGGCGCAAGAACTATTTATTTTGTTGGAGTGAATTAGGCGCTGAGCAGCTAGGTATTTTACAAAGTTTACTGGTTACTTGTCGGCTACAGGAAATCAATCCCTTTCATTACCTGGTTGATGTATTACAACGTGTCAGCATGCATCCCGCTTCAAAAGTAGCAGAGCTTACCCCAAGAATATGGAAAGAAAAATTCGGTGATGATTTTTTAACGTCAGATCTGGCTTAAATGGGGTAATATAACCCCAGAATGATCGCTTACGTATTGGAGTTATTGGCTAATTGAAGAAATCACTAGCTCAATGTTAACAAAGATACGATATAGAGCGGAAGTTAGCATTGGCTTTGCTAACGACAAGAGATCCGACTAAGAAGAACTAGGGTAGATAGCGAAGTCCTTCCATTTTTTCAAAGTGAAGCTTGTAAAACCAATACTCAAATTTAATAGAAATTACCGAAAGCGGAAATTCGGTTTAAATGGTTTTTGTGTACTAAAAATGTAATGGTTCTATCTCACAAATGGGCACTGAGCGAGATAGATTATTTGTAATAGACTGAAAAAACACCACCATAAACTGTCTGCTTAGTATCTTAAATTTCAAATATAACTGTAAATTCATCCTGCAAGTGAATTCAAAACAGGTAACTCTATTAGGGGGGCTTTGTGTAAATTTAGGGTGTAGTTAAAATAGTCATTAACTCATTGTCAGCAGTCTATAGTTGAAAGATGATAGAGGCATAAAAAAACATACCTTTACTTATAACTTATATTATATTAATGTTTTTTACACTCAAGGATGAATACATGACTCAGGGAAGCAGATGTCGAGCCACTTTAACTCAGGTATTCAATGTTTATCATTGATTGCCCGTTTTCACCAAATACCCGCAGAGCCAAGTGCTTTATTACGTGAATTTCAGCATAATGATGAGTCATTGGCTGATATTAATCTTATTCGCGCAGCAAAAAGTTTAGGTTTTAAAGCGAAATTTATACAAGATAAAACAGATAAACTCAGTGCTCACACCTTACCCGCAATAGCGCGTCATCAATATGGGCATTTCTTCATTATTGCTAAAATCAGCGATAATGAAGTACTTATTCATGACTTAATAGATAATAAACCCACTACTCACTCATTTGATGAGCTTAACGAATTTTGGACAGGTGACTTATTATTGTTATCAAAACGCAGTTCAGTATTAAGCGGCGTAATGACTGAAAGTGCTAAATTTGGGTTTTCTTGGTTTATTCCTGCGTTAATAAAATACAAAACTTATTTCAGTGATGTCTTTGTTGCCTCCTTTTTCATTCAATTGGTGGGTTTAGCAACACCGATATTCTTTCAAGTCGTTATTGATAAAGTACTAGTGCATAAAGGCATGACCACCTTAGATGTATTAGCGGTTGGCTTTTTTATTGTTATCACCTTTGAAGTTATTCTTACGGGTTTAAGAACCTATGTATTTTCGCATACCACCAACAGAGTAGATGTTGAATTAGGTAGTAAGCTATACAAACATATGTTGTCACTACCTGTGGCTTATTTTAATACGCGCCGCGTAGGTGATACCGTCGCGAGAATTAAAGAGCTAGACAGTGTGCGAGAGTTTTTAACCGGCTCATCATTAACGGTAGTGCTTGATGTACTGTTTAGTTTTGTCTTTTTCGCAGTCATGTTCTATTACGCGCCTCTGCTTACATGGATAATTATTGGCACTATCCCCTTTTATTTAGCCTTATCATTACTTGTCACTCCGACCCTGAAAAAAAGGTTGAATGAGAAGTTTCAACGCAGTGCTGAAAACCATTCTTTTTTGGTTGAGTCAGTAAATGGTGTGGAAACCATTAAAGCGATGGCAGTAGAGCCACAGCTTCGTAATAGCTGGGAAGATAAACTGGCTGATTACGTTAACATCTCCTTTAAAACCAGCAACCTTAATAATATTTATAGTCAAATAGCGGCCTACATTAATAAAATAGGCGGTTTGTTAACCTTGTACTTTGGCTCTATTGCTGTGGTATCGGGCGAGCTAACCATTGGGCAATTTATTGCCTTCAATATGTTAGCGCAACGTGTAAGCGGACCTATTATGCGTTTAGTTAATTTGTGGCAAGATTTTCAACAAGCAAATATTTCACTGCAACGTTTGGGTGATGTCTTAAATTCTCCCTCTGAGCCGGGTTATAACCCAAATCGCGCCACCTTGCCTGATATAAAAGGACAAGTGTTATTCGACAACGTATTATTTCGTTACGCCCCTAACCGTGCTCCAGTACTAAATAATATTAGTTTTCAATGTCGTCCCGGTGAAGTTATCGGTATTGTTGGTCGCTCAGGCTCAGGCAAAAGCACCTTAACCAAACTCATACAACGTCTTTATGTTCCTGAATCTGGCAGAGTGCTAATTGATGGTGTTGACCTAGCCATGGTTGAACCTGCGTGGTTGCGTAGGCAAGTTGGCGTGGTATTACAAGAAAACTTTTTATTCAACCGTACGGTTCGAGAAAACATAGCATTAGTCGACCCAAGTATGCCAATGGAGCAAGTAGTCAATGCGGCACAGCTTAGTGGCGCGCATGAATTTATTCTCGAATTGCCTGAAGGTTATGACACCGTGGTGGGCGAGCAAGGCTCATCATTATCAGGCGGCCAACGTCAACGTATTTCTATAGCCAGAGCATTAGTGACTAACCCTAAAATATTGATATTTGATGAAGCAACCAGTGCGCTTGATTATGAGTCTGAAAGCATTATTCAAGCGAATATGCGTCGTATTAGCCAAGGTAGAACGGTGTTTATTATTGCCCATCGCTTGTCAGCCGTTAAAGATGCTAATCGCATTATGGTGGTTGATAAAGGAAGATTAGTTGAGCAAGGCTCTCATCAACAATTAGTGAAACATGGTGGTATTTACGCACAGCTTTATTCTATTCAAAACCACCATGGTTTGGGTATGGCGGCTAAGCCACCCATTAAATCGTTAGTACCAGATGCAGGGGGTACTAATGTTTAATAAAGCAATGTTTGATAAAGACACACATGCTCCTACAACAGAAACAGAAGAGGCAACCAAAAAAGCACACCGTAAATTAACACATGACAAGCTTGCTTTTTTACCTGCCGCGCTTGAAATACAAGCCGCACCGCCACCTAAATGGAGTCGTTCACTGTTATGGATGATCATGTTACTTATCGTGATTACTATTGCGTGGGCGTCGTGGGCAGAAATTGACATTATTGCCACGGCACAAGGAAAAATAGTCCCCAGTGGTCAGGTGAAAATTATTCAACCGCTTGAAACGGGGGTAGTGAAAACGATTTTCATTAAAGAAGGTCAGCATGTTAAAGCGGGGGATAAGTTAATTGCTCTTGATAACACCTCAAATGTTGCCGATGCAGACCGGTTAGCCAATGAATTGACTGGTTATAAGGAAGATTTAGCAAGGCAATTATTCTTTCTTGAAAAACTCGACCTTGTGATAAAAAAACAAGCACAGCTTCAAGAACGTAGCCAAGTCAATAGTGCCCAAGAGCAAGCCCAAGCCCAAATAAAGTATAACGCTGATTTTTTATTACTGCCGCTAAATCAACAATCACTGTTAGCCAGTAGTTGGCAAGAATATCAATCAAAGCTCAATAGTTTTACCAGTGAAATTACTAAGCTTACGGCTGAAAAAAAATCAAGAAAGATAGATGTTGGCCGTTTTGAAAAAACCTTGCCTTTAGTGATTGAGCGTGAACAAAGCTATCATTCTTTATTGGAGATATCGGCGGTATCACGTAATCAATACTTAGAGCTAAAACAACAACGAATTGACCAAGAAGAAAGCTTGTTATTGCAACGTGCTAACGTAGAACAAATCAGTGCAAGCATAGAGTCGGCAAAACAAAACTTATACGCCTATCAGTCTGAGATAAGGCGTAATACCCTACAAGAAATTAACCAGCTCACGCGTCAACGTGACAGTCTTCAACAAGAATTGCATAAAGCGAATCGATTAACTCAGCTGAGAATATTAACCTCGCCCGTTGATGGTGTGGTTGAAGAATTAGTGGTCGCCACCATTGGCGGCATTGTTACCCCTGCACAAGAGCTTCTACACATTGTACCTACTACCTATAGTGATGGGGAAGGCAAAGGTCTGCAATTGGAAGTTGAAGCAGGTTTACTCAATAAAGACATTGGCTTTGTGCATACAGGACAAATAGCCGAAATAAAAATAGACAGTTTTCCGTTTACTAAATATGGTGTGATTGACGGCACAGTGACTGATATTTCGGCTGATGCGATTGAGCATGAACAGTTTGGGCTTTTGTTCCCGCTCAAGGCTTCCATAAAGACAGATGAAATAAACGTTAATGGCAAGTGGGTTAAATTAAAGCCGGGCATGTCGGTAACGGTAGAGATAAAAACAGGCACTCGACGGTTAATGGAGTTTTTATTAGCGCCATTAATGCGTGGGGTTAGTGAAGGGGCTAGGGAGAGATAGTAAAATGAAAAAAATTCTAATATTTATAGGTTGTTTATATTTAGTTTCCTGTGGCGATTATCACGTTTCTAACTTTCTTTTTCAAAGTTATTGCGATGATAAGGATTTTGTCGGCCAGTTTGTTTATCAGCGAGAGGGGCTGACGGATGAATTTTTTAGGGAAATCCCTGAGGCCAGAAAAGATCGGGTGGGAATACTTGGTGAATTTTACCTAGATAATAAAAAGTATCTAATCGATGCAAATAAATTTGCTAATCATTATTGGTATCAATTCTCTAAGCGTTCGCTAGTTTCTACAATAGGACCTATTTATGTTGATGAAACACTCATTACGAGGAAGTCTGACGGTAAGTTAATAGGTAAAGCTATTAGCTTTGTTAATAAAAAAGGCTGGCTTCACGGAGTAAATCTTTCAATGCATAATACTGGAGATAAATGCCCTATTTACACCTCGAAAAATGGCCTAAGACTAACCAATTCCGATCATTTCACACTTATCCAAAATACATTTTTTAAAATAAACTAAAAGGATTTTATTTATGACTATCAATTCTATTTTAACAGAGGCTTGGCTTGTTCAAGCCGCATATGCAGATGACCTTTCTTCTGGTTTGACAGGAGATAGTTTAGCTACTAAGTTGAGCGCCTCTACAACGATGTCCACAGAGCAAGCAAAGCTATTTGCCAATACTTTTGAGGTTGTTAAGCAGCAAGAAACCACAAACTCAGGATTTTCAGCTACTCTATTTAGAGATATTACCAATGATAGTTTACATTTAGCTATACGTGGTACTGATGGCGGCTTGGATGACTGGGGCGGCGCTAATGTTCAAAATGGCATATATGGTATATCATTTACGCAAGTGGCAGATATGCTCAATTTTTATCTGCGTCTTACCAATATAGGCGAAATACCTCAATTTAAATTTAAAGACGTTACTGAAAGCGAGTTACTTTCAGGACAGATTGGCTACGAAATAGGTGTATCAGATACGGGAGAGAAGACTTATTTGGTATTAGAGCAATTTGGGTTTGAGACAGTCCTAGGAGATGGGACGCTAGATAACTCTTCTCAATTCGTAGTTACTGGGCATTCCCTAGGTGGACATTTAGCTTCTGCCTTTTCTCTGTTGTTACCTTCCGTTACGGACTATACTATTACTTTTAATAGTGCCGGTTTTGTCGGAAGTGATTTCAATGAGTTTGCCTCAGTTATCGCTTCAGGCATCAATGCTAACGGTATAATTAATATGGCACCTGTCGAATCACTGGAAACAGTGTTAGATATAAAAGCTCCAGGAGATGCTGTTTCCTTACTAGGAAGTCATATAGGTGGTAGCCCTTTTGTTGTAGAAATAGAAGTTGTTGGTGTTGGAGAAGGTCTCGTTGATTATGTTATTGAAAATCACTCAATTGACCGGCTTGTTGACTCTTTGGCTGTTGCCAATGCAATAAATACACTTGATGAAACATTTGATATTACAACATATAACCAGTTTTTTAAAGTCTCTGCTAATGATGAAAATATTACCCTTGAAGCGTTAACAAATCACCTAGCCACATTATTTGATTCTACAAATATAGCTGTGGTAGATAGTGATCATGATGCTATTTATAAATCGCTTAACTCAATAACAAATTTGGCTTCACATAACAGTTACCGATTTACTGCTGTTGGTTCTGATATTGCTTTACAAGCGTTGTCAGGTGATAAAGCAGCGTTGTATGCTTTAATAAATTTACAACCCTTTGTAGTCAAAGGAACGACACAAGGTTTTACCGATGTTTTGTATCAAAGCCATAGCGCTAACGGCGCGTTAGATGTTGAAAATTACTCTGAGTTATATATAAACGACCGCGCAGCAATGCTTCAATGGCTGATCAAATACAATGAATCTGATGAAGCATATGGCGATTACCTCGATCCTAATGATTTTTCAGATACAGTCGGTTTCGATACAAATATTACCTATACAGACTTATCTTCACCGATAAATAACAATCAGAAGCTTGAATTAAAAATTGATGGTGATGACTGGGCATTAAATGGTTATCAACAAATTATTTTTGGACGTGATGACAAAGGTGAACAGCTTACAGGATTCGCTAAAGATGACCGTTTGTATGGGGGCGGAGGTAACGACAACCTACTAGGACAAGGTGGAAATGATTATTTAGAGGGAGGCAAAGGTAACGATACCATGTCTGGCGGAGCAGGTAATGACATTTATATCGTTGATTCTCAAGATGATGTCATTATTGAAAATGCAGGTGAAGGTGAAGCCGACATTATTAGAACGTCGGTTGATTACACGTTAACAGCACAAGATAAATATATTGAGCAGGTCGAACTAGATAAAACTCATGACGGCAGCGGTTTAAATCTAACCGGTAATGAATTCAATAACCGATTACAAGGAAATCAGCTTGATAACACCCTATTAGGTGGCGGAGGTCACAATGTATTAGAGGGTGGAAAAGGTGCAGATACGCTATATTCTGGTGAAGGAGGAGATTTTACCAGAACCGATTATGATAACAGCAGCCTAAGTACCACCTACACTGAACTAGGTGCCCTGAATAACTCAACACTAATCGGTGGTGAAGGGACGGATACCTATTTTATTAGTAAAGGTGATTCCTATGAAATCATTTATGACAGTGATGGTCAAGGAGAGGTATATCTCGCGATTGATGGTATTGAAGATAAAAGTTTTAAGTTTACCGGAGGGACTTTTCTTTCATATGAAGCGCAAAGAGACTTTTTCTGGTCTTATTCACTTGATGAGTATAATGAGCGACAAGCGCAAGGTTACTATGATTATTGGTTAGAATTTGATGACGTAACAAAAGCAAAGGCAATTGAAGCAGGGCTTTCTAATACTGAGGGCATGCCAATAGCGCTATTTGTTGAAAGTGATGGCACTTATACCATTACCGTTGGTAATGCTTTATTTCAAATTCAAGAGTTTTATCAGGGCGATTTAGGTATTACTTTGAAGCAGGATGCAGATGGGCAAGGTTATAACCTCCCAGAGCGTGCCGATCTTGATGATATTATTGATGCAATAGTTTTGGATGAGGCTTTTGACGTAGCCGATGTAGCGCGAATTAAAACAGCAATTAGAAACGCATATGAGCAATCAGATACAGCAAAAAAAATGTTAACTGATTTTGTTAATGCCGGTAACGATATCAACATTAATTTTGCTGAAAATAATTTTTATTCATTTGTTGCGGGAAATAGTCATTTTGCTTCAACTCCGGTGGAAGGAATATCAACAACCACTACAGCTTTTGAACAACAAGGAAACCATATAGGTATAGATTTAAACTGGCTTGATAACAACACCTATATTAGCACTAACGGTAAGGCTGTTGAAGATACTCTAGAATCGGCTCTAATTCACGAATTAGTACATTATACTAAGGGCTTTCATGATACGGATAATCCTGGGGATAAAGGAGATACAGTAGCATTTGCGAACACAATTTATAGAGAAATGGGTTTACTCGAACAAGTTGCATACCATGCTTATGATACAACGGGGAACACTCATGTTACTAATTTCGAATATACCCAAGGCCAAGCAATTGATCGCGCAATTACTTTACTTTCAGAAAATATATTTGCAAATAACTTTGATTTCACTATTGGCGGAAATTTAAAGGATCTTATTATTGGCAATGAACGAGCTAATACGCTTTTTGGTGGCGAAGGGAATGATTTTTTGTATGGCGGGGGCGACAGTGATCATTTATATGGGGGAGAAGGAGCAGACTATCTCAATGGTGGTGGTTCTATTGATACAGCATACTATGTAAATAGCTTAGAAGGTGTGACCGTTGATTTGGTGCAAGGAACTGGAGAGGGGGGTAATGCTGAAGGTGATACTCTTGTAGGAATAGAACATTTAGTAGGCTCTTTTTATAATGATAAATTGATTGGTGATAGCTCAAATAATGAAATAAAAGGTGGTTATGGAAATGATGAATTATATGGCGGAGTAGGGGCTGACATCCTTGATGGCGGCAGTGGATCTGGTGATGTTGCTGCGTATATCGGTAGTGACTCAGGTGTAAATATTAATTTATTGACTGAAACCGCTAGTGGGGGCGATGCAGAAGGGGATACTTTAGTAAGTATAGAGAATGTTAGTGGTTCAACTTATAACGATAATCTCACAGGTAATAACCAAAATAATGAACTTGAAGGTATGGATGGGAGCGATACCCTTGCTGGCGGTAAAGGGTGGGATATTTTAACTGGTGGCTCTGGAAATGATCTTTACTTGTTCAACATTGGTGACGGACACGATACTTTTTCTGATAGTAGTGGTATTGATAAAATTGCTTTTGGTGAAGGTATTACTGCACAAAACCTTAGGGTTACTCACAACGAGTCAGAGGGGGATTGGATTATTGATCTCTTAGATGGTAGTGGTGAGTTAACGGGAGATTCAATTACCATTGAAAATGCTTATGATATTGCTTCCTATCAAATTGAAAGTTTTGAATTTTCTGATGGCACCTCGATGGCGTTAAATGAAATTATTGCTTTAGCAGATACATTGCGCCCTGATGATTTCCATATGACATATGACTTTACCCATACCAATAATGTTAGTGATAGCCATGCTTTTGGTAGTTCGTACAATGACAAATATTTATATAACTTAGGTGATGGTAATGATGTGATTACCGAAACTCAGGGAGGTTTCGATACGATAGTTTTTGGTGCAGACATTAATCCCAATGATATTACTTTTGCATGGTCAATTCACTCTGTATGGCTTAAGTTTTCTAATGGTGAAAGTCTAAAAATTGAGGGTTACTATGACTATTGGGCGGATGGAAAACGGGATATATTCAAAGGCTTTGGACCATTTATAGGTGATGTAGGTTACCTTCTTGGTAATTCACAGACCATAGAACGTTTTGAATTTGCTGACGGTTCTTATTGGGGGGAATCGATTCTGAGAGATACTACGCCTCCTGCAGAATATGTAGGTACAGGTTTAGATGACACAATAGTAGGTTCGGATGGTGATGATAATATTGAGGGTGGCAAAGGTGACGATCTATTAAAGGGAGGAGGAGGTGACGATACTTATCTTTATAGTTCTGGTGATGGTAATGATACTATCTCTGATAGCGATGGTTCAAATACCGTACGCTATGTAGATATAGGGCCAGGTTGGGTTAGTTTGACTTCTTTTGATAGCTCCTGGTTTGGTCGCTTTACTGTTCATGTACCTGGAGGGGAGCAAATTGCAATAGAAGCAGAGGATGTAGAAAGCTTTAGTTTTGAGTTTGCTGATGGTGTAATTTGGAATGCAGCGGACATTCTGGCTAATATGGTGGTGGCTGGTACTGATGGTGATGATAATATAAATTATCAAGATCTTTTCAGTGGTACTAACTTTGAAATGGGCTTAGGTAACGATACCATTTATGGAGGTGTGGGCGATGATAGTTATTTGTTCAACGTTGGTGACGGACAAGATACTCTTTCTGACAGTGGCGGCATTGATAAAATTGCATTTGGTGAAGGTATTACAGCTGAAAATTTACGAATAACACATGATAGTTCTGAGAACCACTGGATTATAGAGCTACTATATAGTAATGGCAATATAACTGGAGATAGAATTATAATTGAAAATGCTTATGCAGCTAATTCTAACAATGTAAATGGGAGAATTGGCCAATATGAAAGTGAATTACAAGGTTCATCTACAATTGAAAGCTTTGAATTTTCTGATGGGTCATCAATGTCGTTAGCTGAAATTCAACTTGCCGCAGAAACGTTATACACAGAGTTAGAGCCAGAAGTTGTAACCGAAGTTGAAGGGACAAGTGGTGATGATGAATTGCTAGGTGATGACGGTGTTAATATTATTAATGCTTATGATGGCAATGATCTGTTAACTGGCGGCTTAGAGAATGATATCTTAATTGGTGGCAAAGGTGATGATACTTACCTGTATAACCTCGGTGATGGTAACGACCAAATCAACGACTACAGTGGCGCAGATACGTTACGTTTTGGCGCAGGTATTACCGCCGATAATATCAGTGTGAGTGCCAACGATACTGATATGTTAATTACCTTATCTGATGGTCAAGTGATCACTATTGCCAATTGGAACTCTGCAAACAAAAGTCGACTCGAGCAGTTTGAATTTGCCGATGGCACGGTGTGGGCATCGGCCGATATTATCAACAATATGGTTATTACTGGTACAGACGGTGATGGCAATGTGAATAACAAA
>Ga0209081_1001314_pt1 | contig 14905 bp, 4 predicted proteins | sample GOMGulsemesocosm_4_FD_184636 | JGI IMG/M metagenome (GOLD analysis project Ga0209081, IMG submission 184636) | Methane-oxidizing microbial communities from mesocosms in the Gulf of Mexico - GOM15B Gulf of Mexico (SPAdes) (version 2) | ecosystem: Environmental > Aquatic > Marine > Cold seeps... | reverse complement strand
CGACGGCGTTGGCATGAGCTTTCAGCACAGGTACGACAGCGGCGAAGAAGAATATTATCTGAGTAAGATCGATGGCTCGGGTCGAGTTGAAGAAACTTGGAGTAACGCGCAGGGCAGCGTCGTGCGCAGCGCTATCGACGGTGAGTTACAGTTCACATCGACGTTTATTTTATCGAACAACAGCAGTGGCGTTGACGATTTAATCAAAAACTACCAACCGAGAATTACAGGGGCTGAATCAAGCAGTGGCGGTGGACGTGTGGAGGGGACCGCTCCCCAATTTGAAGCCGTTTACGTTAAATCCGAAACCCGCACCGACGCTCGTGGTAACAAAACCCTTACGACGTTTGACCAGTTTCGCAATCGTTTAAAAGTACTCTACGCCGACGGCTCCAGCGTTAATACCCAATGGCACCCAAGCTTTAGTTACCCGACCCAAGTGATCGACGAGCGCGGTGTCATCACCACTTATGAATACGACAACAGCGCCAATCTGATTCGCATGGTCGAGGCCAAAGCCACTAGTGCCGAGCGCATCACCGAATACCAATACGACAGTGCAGGCCAGCGAAAATCAGTGACCTCTCAGGCCGATAGCAATACCGCGGTTGCGCTGTGGCAGTACGAGTACGACAACTACGGCAACATGACAAAAGTCATCGATCCGCTACTCAACGAAACCCACTACAGCAATTTTGATGCCTTGGGCAACGCTCGCAACCTGCGCGACGGTAACAGCCTTGGCGCCAATGGTGGCGCCGGCGACAGTAACCGTTGGCTGAAATCCTTTGATGCCGCTGGCAACCTATTGTCCGATCTCAATCCGCTGAACCAAGGCGAGTTGTATAGCTACACCGATGCCGGCGATCTGAACACCATCACCGCCGCCAATGGCAGCGTCACAACACTGGCCACAAACGCCAGCGGGTTGCCCAAAACCATCGAAGATGCCAAGGCGCAGGTCACCAGCCTCGAATACGACAAAGCCAACCGACCCACCAGTATTAAGGATGCCAACGGCAATCTCAATGCTCGCGCTTACGACAATCAGGGGCGGTTAAAGAGCCTCACCGACGGCGAAGGCAATAGTACCGAATATCACTATCAAGAGACCTTGCTGGGCAGTATTCACTACCCCACTTACGAAGAAGACCTGAACTACGACAATCGCAATCGCTTGCAAACCAGCACACAAAAAGCCAACAGCGTGAGTTATTTACGCCGCTACGGTTACGACGTAGGCAACAATTTGACGGTTTCGTTCGATGCCAATGAGCAACAAGAAAGCTATCACTACGATGCGCTCAATCGTCTGCTCCGTGTGGTTGATGCGAAGGGCGGCATTACCGAGTTTAGCTACGACGATCGCGACAATTTATTGCAGGTGAAAGACCCTGAAGGCCGTTTAACGGTCTATACCTACAACGCTCGTGACGAACTGACCAGCGAAACCAAACACGATTATCTCGGTACCGATAAACAGCGCCGCTACGACTACGATGCCAATGGCAACTTGGTGTCGGTGGTGAACCCCGAGCAAGAAAAGACCGTTAATGAATACGACGCGGCCAATCGTTTATTGAGCAGTGAGGTGTTTGCCCACAAAGACGATGCCAATCCAGTGAAGCGGGTGAGCTATCAGTACAACGCGGTGAATCAGTATGAAGGTTACCGTCAGTCTGTCGAGGGGTCAGAGCCACATTCCCCAGTTGATGGTGCTAATGGTGGGCAAAGCGTGGGGGAATGTGGATCTGACCCCTGTTTCATGACCGAGCACTATCAGTACAACGAACTCAATCAACTGACTCAAGTCACCGTCGACTTTGGTGCCTTTAGTAAGTCTTACAGTTACAGCTATTACCCCAACGGCTTAAAGAAAACCTACACCAATCCCGAGGGCGAAACTTACACTTACTACTACAACAAGAACAATCAGTTCCAAGCCATCATTATTCCCGGTCATGGGCAGATGAGCATTGACAGTTTTAAATGGTTGGCACCGCAAAGTATGCAATACCCCGGCGCCAGTGTGCTCAGCTGGCAGTACGATGATTTGTTGCGACAGGTGAGTCGGGAGTTGAAAGATCCGGCGCAGAACAGTCTGGCGGTTTCCGATTACGGTTACGATAAAGAAAGTAACATTACCGATATCGATACCGAGCATGGTGACTATGATTTTGGTTATGATGAGTTGTATCGACTAAAGTCGGCGGATTATCCTGAAGCCATCGCCGCCAATGATGAAGGGTTTGATTACGATGGTGTCGGTAACCGAACGCAGCACACTCAAGACAACGCAACCGAGACGCTGAGCTACAACGATCACAATCAGCTCACTGGCGACAGTTCAGGGGCGTCGTTTACTTATAATGACAATGGTCATACCGTCACAAAAGTTCACGACGGTAAAACCACCGAATACCTCTACAACCGCGAAGAGCGTTTGGTGGCGGTGAAGATCGACGGTGTGGTTGTGGGCGAGTATGTGTACAACCCTTATGGTCAGCGGGTGCGTAAAATTGCTGGCGGTATAACCACTTGGTATTTGTATAATGATGAGGGTTTGGCCGGGGAGTACGCCGATGATGGTTCTCTTATTAAGGAGTATCATTTTAAGCCTTATTCGACGTGGATGACCGATCCGTTGTTTCAGCGCGATGGTGCTGGGGTGATGGCTTATTATCAGAATGATCATTTGGGTACGCCGCAGCGGTTGATTGGCAACAGTGGGGCGGTGGTTTGGGAGGCGAGGTATTCTGCGTTTGGGTTGGCTGAGATTTTGGTTGATCAGGTGGAGAATAACTTGAGGTTTCCTGGGCAGTATTTTGATTTGGAGAGTGGGTTGCATCATAATTATTTTCGAGATTATGATTCGCAGTTGGGGAGATATGTGCAGGGGGATCCGATTGGGTTATGGGGAGGACTAAATTTCTATATATATGCTAGCAGCAACCCTAACGTATATATGGATTCTGATGGAAGGAGTGACAAAAAAAGAAAAGTAGTGGAATTGTTGTTGGATCTTTCCGGATTGGCTAAAAAATATCAAGATCACAAAGAAAAGAGTCTGGAGGAGGCGTATGAAAGGGGGCGCGAGTCTCATGAACAACGTATGAATAATCATCGAGAATATATCAAGGTTCGGGATGCTTGGAATTTATGCGTTGCCGATTGTGGAGCAAAGCACCCGAGATCAGGATGTCCCAAAACTGGTCATCCCAAATACGCTTCTTGTACTGAAGGTTGTCGAATACTATACAGTGATAGATACTATAAACTTAGGGGTCAGAACTATGGAGCCTGATTTATGTTCAGATATTTATTTGTAATATGGCTATTCGTTTGCTCTTCGTTTGTAGATGCTAACGAAGTATATGGCTCGTACCATACTGGCGAGAATTACATTTGTAGCTATCAGGATACAGGCGTTGCATCGAATTATATGTTTAAAAACAACGATTTGATTTTGGTAAGTCGAATAGCTTTTGAAACTAGCCTGTCGGAAGATGGAACAATGGAAGTATCTTGGAATCATACTTACCCTATTGGGATTAATAGAAAGTATGGAGTAAGAGTATTAGAGGATCGTTCTGTATTCACGCTTAAATCTGGTCAGTACGTCTCGGAGGGGGCGAGCTTTCCCAGTATTTTGGTTAGATTTACGGGTGTATCCCTTGGCGTTTTAGGTTATGTCCCATTACTGCTTAGACCTGATGTAGACGCTGAATCAGTGAAATATTTTTTTGATCTATTAAATAACGGAAAGAAAAATTGCTCTTTACGAATAAAGGGCTGCAGTTCGATGTCTAGCTATCATTTTAATGATGCTGGATTGTTGACTGATTTTGAATTGAGATTTGGAAATGATAGAGAATATTATAAGTATGTGAAATATGATTTCCCCAGAGCTGAATACTGTCAAAAACAGGGGTCAGGTACACATTTAAAATAGGGGTCAGGTACACATTCATTTAAAATAGGGGTCAGGTACACATTAAGGCGTCCATTTCGTTGTTGGTATTGTTGTTGGTATTTTGGTTTGAGTAGCAAAATATTTTGGTTTGAGTAGCAAAATAGGGTCAGATACTCATTAAGGCGTCTATTTCGTTGTTGGTATTTTCAACAAGTAGGGGTCAGATACACATTAAGGCGTCTATTTCGTTGTTGGTGTTTTGGTTTGAGTTGTTTGTTTTTTTGTCGAGAAAATAGGGGTCGAAAATAGGGGTAAGATACACATTAAGGCGTCTGTTTCGTTGTTGGTATTTTGGTTTGAGTTGTTTGTTTTTTTGTCGATGCGGCAGAGATTGAGAAGGAAATAGGGGTCGGATACATATTTTTTGAGAGTAAGGTTGGGTAGAGACTTGTGATTGTGAAAAATGTGTATCCGACCCCTATTTTTTGGCGCAGTTGGTCAGCAGCCATAGATAACCAAAAGCGCCAATGACCAACCGCCACAAACAACCAAAAAGAGAACCTCAACTATGGCAAGGAAGCCAAGATTTTGTCCGGCAGAGATTGCCCAGCACGTCATCCAGCGTGGCAATAATCGTCAGGTGTGTTTTGCCGCGGAAATGGATTTCGCCGCTTACGCAAATTGGTTACTTGAGTACAGCGTGAAGTTCGACGTGCAGATTCACGCTTGGGTATTTATGACCAATCACGTACACCTGTTGGTCACACCGCAAAGTGATGACGGTGTGTCGTTAATGATGCAGTCAGTCGGAAGGCGTTACGTGCAGTATTTTAATCGAACCTACAAACGTTCGGGTACCTTGTGGGAAGGGCGATTTAAATCTTGTTTGGTACAAACCGAACGCTATGTGTTGGAGTGTTATCGCTACATAGAGTTAAACCCGGTGAGAGCGTCGATGGTAAACGACCCAGCAGAGTATCGTTGGTCGAGTTACTCAACCAATGCCTTGGGGGCAGATGCAAAGATATGTTGCCCGCACCAAGAGTATTTACAATTGGGGAGGACGGCAGAGGAGCGCAGAAGAAATTATCGCACGCTTTTTTCGACTCAAATTGATGGCAAGCTAGTAGAAGACTTACGATTTGCCACGCAAAAAGGACTGGTGTTGGGGACTGAACGATTTAAGGATGAAGTTGAAGTACTTTTTGGTCGTAAGATGAGAGTGGGCGTGGCGGGAAGGCCGCTGCGAGCAATGCAATAGTGGGTGTTCATAGATGAAAAAACTTTTTTGGCTGGCGTGCGCTTTAGGCGCTGTTTATATCTTCAAACCCAGCTGGCTACCCAGTGGTATGGGAACTTTTGCCGTGGACGGCAATGGAGCGGTGACAGTGTTCGTATTTGATCGTTGTGGCGCACCTTGTCGCGATGTACTGAGCGTGCTTGACAGTAAAGGGCTGGCTTACGAGAAAATAGATCTCACCAATAATCGCGAAGGCGAAGCTAAATTTCGAACCATGGGCGCTGGCAACCAGTTGCCAGTGACTTTTATTGGACGCCGCAGAGTGGAAGGTTTTCAGCGCACAGAGTTTACTCATGCGTTGGCGGCTGAATTCGGCGTGAGTTATCTCGACAGTCATCAACGGCGAGTGGTCGAAAAGCACTTTGATACAGCGGGTCGGCCCAAAGTCGTGATGTATGGCACGTCGTGGTGTCCGTTTTGTAAAAAGGCGCGAGCGTTTTTTACTCGGGAGGGCATCGCCTACACCGAGATCGATGTGGAAAAGACGGAACAGGGTAAACGCGATTACACCGTGCTGCAGTCGTCGGGTTATCCATTAATTTACGTTGGGGCCAATCGCTTTGAAGGGTTGGACTTGAGTGGCGTTAAGGCTGCTTTGTAGAAGACAAGGGAAAAGGAAATAGGGGTCAGATACATATTTTTTGGTATTACACGCCGCATCAAAGCAGCAGGTTAAAAATGTGTATCTGACCCCTATTTCCCTAAAGAATTTAAGACCAAGGAGTATTACCAAGGATGTTGCATCGTCGTTTGAGCCAATGGCTATTGGGGGCAACTATTTGCCTGTTGGGAGTTCACTCAGTTTCAGCGCAGCAGATCGAAGAGCTGTGTGCTGAGGTAAAAATTGAAATCTTGCAAGAGCTGACCTTAGAGCGCCAAGGTTTCGAGGCGGTGATGCGTATCACCAATGGACTCGATACTTTTGCCCTTGAAGATGTAAAGGTCGACGTGCACTTTACCGACGACGATGGCGTTAGTGTTGTGGCGACGTCTGATTCAAGCGCTTCGGATGCGGCCTTTTTTATTCGACAAGATGACAGTCATCAAGTCACGGGATTGCAGACTGGGGTGAATGGTCAAGTTGTCGATGGCAGTATTGATAAAAAGGCCACCGCAGAGATCCGCTGGCTAATTATTCCGACTGCGACCGCTGCTGGGCAAAGTCAAGACGGTGAGTTGTTCTTTGTCGGAGCCACCTTGTCTTACACCTTTGGTGGCGAAGAAGAAGTTATCAATGTCGCACCGGATTCAATCGTGGTCAAACCACAGCCAAAATTATCACTCGACTATTTTCTCACAGAAGATGTTGTCGGCGATGATGCTTTCACCCCCGAGATCGAGCCGCCCAAACCCTATACCCTAGGTGTTCGAGTACGCAACAACGGCTTTGGCAGCGCAGGAAATTTGCAGCTCGAATCGGCTCAACCCACCATCGTCGAAAATGAACAAGGCCTAGCCATCGACTTTTCGATTCTCAAGAGCTTTGTCGAAGACCAGCCCGCCGAGCCGACGCTGTTGATGAATTTTGGTGAGATTGAAGCCCAAGATGTGGTCGCCGGTCGCTGGATTATGGAGTCTTCTCTGTCGGGTAAGTTCACTCAGTTCAGCGCTTCATTTACCCACGCCGATGCCTTGGGCGGTGAGTTGACATCGTTACTAGAAGCAACCAACGCTCACTTATTGGCGCATAATGTGAAGGTCGAGCTACCGGGCCGAGACGAGGTATTGGATTACCTCGCGTCGGTACAGGGCGAATGGTATGTGCTTGAATCAGAGCCGACTGGGCTAAGCGATAATCTGTGCGAGCATTGTGTGCCGGTCGTCCAGCAAAGTGGCAACTTGGGCACAGCGGTGAATAACACTCACGCACTTACCACCGCTAGTGGTACGGGCTTTGCCTACGTAACCTTGGCTGATCCCTACGCTGGCACCAAGGTGTTGAGCCGCGCCGTACGCGGTGATGGAAAAGTGTTGTCGCCGGCGAATGCGTGGCTTTCACAAACACGAGCCGACGATAATCGAAGCTTTGATCATTTTATCAACCTGTTTGATTGGCAGCCTGAGGGCAGCTATACCTTGTATTTCGCCGATGCTGCGGACGCGCCCCAGGCGCCGATTATTCAATCTATAAATGATCGTACTACTCACGAAGGTGGTCAGGTGGGCTTTTTGGTGCAGAGTTACGACGCCAATGGCACGACGCCTGTATTGACTCACAAAGCGCTACCTACCGGCGCAAGTTTTGAAGATAAGGGCACTGGCGTTGGCGTTTACAGCTGGTTCCCTCAAATAGGGCAAGCGGGCCCGTACAGCGTCACCTTTAAGGCCAGCGATGGCGAGTTTTCGAGCGAACGCACAGTGGCGATCCAGGTCAACCCCGGTGACGATACTGACGGCGACGGCCTAAAAGACAGTTGGGAGCAAGCCTATTTTGGTGACTTAAGTCACGATGGCAGCGATGACTCGGACAATGACGGTCGCTCTGATCAAGAAGAGCACGATCAAGAAACGGACCCAACCCTTGCCGAAGTGGCGCCTGCTGTGCCTGAAATACTGAGCCCGATTTTTGATGGTGAAATTCTAGCGGATGCTGTTGCGCCGCTGTTGCCCACGTTGTCGGTTACCAATGCCGAGCACCCAGTGGATATGGCTGTACGCTATGTGTTTGAAGTTTACGCAGATCAACCGCTGACGGAGTTGATTGCTGAAGGCATGGTGGTCGAAGGCGCGGGCAGTACTGTCTGGCCGATTACCTCAGATGCGTTGATTGATGGCAAGGGCTTTAACGACAACCAACGCTATAGCTGGCGTGTGCGCGCTGAAACGGATGAAGTCATCGCTATTCCCAGCGCGTGGAATCACAGCCAATTTTTTGTCAACACGAGTAATGATGCACCGACGAAACCACAGCTGAGTACTCCCGCGCAGGATGCGATAGTGGCGAACCTGCGGCCGACGTTATCAATCAGCAACAGCAGCGACATCGACGGCGATACGCTTCGCTATTCATTCTATCTGTTTCATGAGTCCGATCTTACCACGCCGGTATCTCACCTGAGTAATCTCTTGCCTGGTGGTGATGGCCACAGCGATTGGACACTACCGATTAACCTACTTGAAGACAGTGCCTACATTTGGCAGGTCATTGTTGCCGATGAACACGGCGCCGAGACGGCGTCTGATAGCGGCGCTTTTCTAGTCAGCCTTGAGAATCATCAGCCCAGTGTACCGAGTTTAGTGTTTCCCGCCGCCGCCAGTGATGTAACGCAGTTGGAGAACGATCAGCTCGCTCTCTCGGTAAACAACGCTCACGACCCTGAAGGGCAACCGCTGCGCTATTGGTTTGAGCTAGATACGCTCAATACTTTTACCAGCGAGACGCTAGTGCAATCACAATGGCTTGATGCTGGGATTGACACCACCGTTTGGAATGTTGGCAATTTAGTCGAAAACAGTACCTATCACTGGCGAGTTAAAGTCAGTGACGGCGTGGTTGAAAGCGACTGGATGCAGTCGAGCTTCAGGCTCAATACGATTGCCGAAAACCCGACAATGATCACCTTGTTGAATCCCGTTCAAGGCGCGGTGGTAGAAACTTTGCAGCCATTGATGCAAGTGTCTGAATCAATCGACCCCGATGGCGATCTACTCAACTACCAATTTGAAATTTATCGCGACTCGGCTTTGAGTGATTTGCTAGCGACCAAAACTGTAGCATTTGCGCAGTGGGCACTGGATTTCGATTTAGATGATAACGCTCGCTTTTACTGGCGTGCCCGCAGTATCGATGCGACAGGTCTGGCCAGTGATTGGGCCAATGACGGTGAATTTGTCACCAATGAAAACGGCATTAATGACGTGCCGCAGTTTTCGTTTGTATTACCAGCTCAAGAGCTCACGGTGAGCGACAGCTTTGTAACGCTGCAGTGGACTGACAGCGACCCTGATAGCAGCGCAATCATTGAGCTTTTTTATCAACTGGACGGCGCGCAAACATCGATTGTCAGTGGACTTTCTGAAGACGCCGATGGGGAGCAAGATCAATACCAGTGGAATGTTTCTTCGCTGTTACCTGGACGCTATCAGGTGATTGCCGAAATTTCCGATGGCGACACCACCGTCGTTGTCAATGGGTGTTGTGATGTGATTGTACCCAGCAGTGAGAAGTCGCTCACGGTGACTGCGTTGACGACCTTAGAAACCAATGAGCAGGGTATAAGTATCGCGAAAGTTGAAGTGGTCTTAGATCAAGCCCCGGCCGATGGTACTGATGTAACGATTAATCTTTTGCTTAGCGATACCACCGAAGCCGAGATTATTGGCAACCCATACTTGAACTTCGATGACGATAATTGGCAGCAGCCGCAAGTTATCGAACTAGTGGGCAAGGACGATTGTGAAGTCGATGGCGATACTAATTATCAATTAGTATTTTCAGCACTCGAAAGCGACGATGAAGCTTATCAAGGCGTAATGCTAAGCAGTCTTTCACTCACTAATAACGACAACGAAGCCACTGGGAAAACGCTGTTGATGTGTGGCTATCAACTGCAACAGCAGCAGGCGGTTGCGGGCAGCTCCATGATCGACTTTACCTACAAGGCGGTGTTGAGCAATCGCGGAGCATCTTTGCAAGGGGCCAGCGCACAACTCACCGTTTTGGATTCGACCATACCCTCACAAGATATAATACTGATTGATGGCGGCGCACTTACCTTCGGTACGCTATTGAGTGACCAGAGTGTTGAGAGTAATGAAACATTCGCGCTTCGTTATGACCCTGCGCGAGCGCTTGCGACGGGTCGCTTACAATGGTCAGTCGATGGCGGCAGTTTGAGCGATATTATAGAAGGTAGTAGCTCTAACAATACTCTGGTGGGTACCGACGGCGATGACATTATCGATGGCAAAGCCGGCAACGATACCTTGCGCGGTGGTGCGGGCAATGACACTTTGATTGGCGGTGAGGGTTCAGACTATTTGTACGGAGAGGCTGGCGACGACAAATTCATTATCAATGGATTGCAAAACCATGCCGATCGCTTTAACGGTGGCGATGGTGTCGATAGGGTTCAGGGTGGAGATGGCGATGATGGCATTCGCATTTCGAGCTTTAGTGGCGCCAACACGGTCGAGGTTATAGACGGCGCTGCGGGAACTAACTGGATCTACGGAACTTCGTCAAATAATACACTCGACTTTTCGGCAACCAGCTTGATTAACATTGAAGGTATTGATGCGCTATCGGGCAATGATACGGTACGCGGCTCCCGAGCTGACGATCTTATTGTCGGTGGTGCCGGTAGCGATTATCTCTATGGTAATAACGGCGACGATATCTTTGTTATCGGGGGTTCAGACAGTGGCTATGATCGAGTTAACGGGGGCGAAGGTTACGATAAAGTACGCGGCAGCTCGTCTATCGATGTTTTTCGCTTTAGCCACTTCGCCGGCGACAACCGAGTGGAAGTTATTGACGGTATTGAGGGCGCAGATCGTATTGAGGGGTCGGCTTCGAACAATACGCTTGATTTCCGAGAGACGCAGTTATTGTCCATCGAGCGGATCTACGCAGCCGCGGGCAACGATACGGTTTACGGCTCTAGTGCCAATGACGTCATCGAGGCAGGCGTCGGCAGCGATTATGTCTATGGTGATGGGGGCGATGACCAGTTCTTACTGACCGTGGGCGATAGTGGTTATGATCGGTTCAACGGCGGTGATGGCTTTGACCGTGTGTTGGGGACTTCTCAAGATGATCAAATTGGATTGTCGACCTTCTCAGGAGCCAATACCGTTGAAATGATCGATGGTGATGGTGGCCTGAATACGATTGTCGGCAGCAGTAGCAATAACACTCTTGATTTTAGCGCAACTCAATTGGTGTCGATTAATACGATCGATGGCGGTAAGGGTAACGATACGCTGAAAGGATCTTCAAGTAATGATCAAATCATTGGCGGGCTCGGCAGCGATTATGTTTACGGTAATGCCGGCGATGATACTTTTTTAACCACCGCTGGTGATACAGGCTTTGATCGCTACAACGGTGGTGAAGGGGCTGATCGATTGCAGGCAACTGCCGAAGACGATGACATTCGATTGTCGAGCTTTTCGGGCAGCCATCGAGTGGAAGTAATTGACGGTGGTGCAGGCGTGAATCGAATCATTGCAAGTAACTCTAACAATACGCTGGATTTTCGCGATACCGGGCTGCTCAATATTTACGCGATACACGGTATGAATGGCAACGATACACTCTACGGCTCTGTTGCCAATGATCAGATTATTGGTGGTCACGGCAGTGATTATCTATACGGTCACGACGGCGACGATACCTTTCTATTAACCGCGGGAGATAGCGGTTACGATCGGATTAATGGCGGCGAAGGAAATGATCAGCTACTGGGCACCTCAGCCGACAACAGTATTCGGTTGTCGTATTTCAGTGGCACCAATACGGTTGAATCAATCGACGGTGCTGGAGGCGTCGATCGAATTCTCTCGACAGCCTCGAACAATACACTTGATTTTCGTCAAACCCAATTAATTGGTATTGCAGAAATAGACGCGGCTGCGGGTAATGATACGGTTTATGGCTCTGCGGGCAGTGATCGAATTATTGGCGGCGCCGGCTCCGATTATCTATTTGGTGAGCAGGGCGATGACGTGTTTTTAACCACACCTGATGATACCGGCTACGATCGTTACAGTGGCGGTGAAGGTAATGATCGTCTCGAAGCGACCGAGCAAGATGATCAGTTGCGAATCAGCCACTTTAGTGGCGATTATACCGTCGAAGTCATCGACGGAAAATCGGGCACCAATCGTATCGTGGGTACGACATCGAATAATACACTCGATTTTAGTCACACAGAACTCATCAATATTGAGTCTATTGATGCATCGAAAGGCAATGATACGGTCAAAGGTTCTAGCGGCAACGATGTCATTATAGGTGGTGAGGGCAGTGATTATCTTTCTGGTAATGCAGGCGATGATCGCTTTTTGATTACTAGTGGCGACAGTGGTTATGATCGCTACACCGGTGGAGAAGGTGATGATGTTGTGGTTGGTACCGCTGGCGATGATGTTATTAGAATATCCAGTTTCAGTGGCGCTAATAATGTTGAGACGATTGACGGGGCAGCTGGCGTAAATGTGATCTTGGGTTCCACCTCCAACAACACGCTGGATTTTTCCAATACAACATTCATCGCGATCGACCATATTGACGGCAACAGTGGTAACGACACCATTAAAGGTACCGATGATGATGACGTTATCATCGGAGGCTTGGGGAGTGACTATCTCTTTGGTAACGCAGGCAATGATCGCTTTTTAGTGACTCACGAAGATTCAGGTTACGATCGATACAGTGGCGGCGAAGGCTCGGACAAGTTAGAAGCTACTGATCTTGATGACATCATCCGTATTAGCCACTTTTCCGGTGTCTATGTTGTTGAAACTATCGACGGAAAAGGCGGTGACAATGGGATTGAAGGCTCAACGTCTAACAACACACTGGACTTTAGTGCGACTCAATTGGTGAATATTCATCATATCAACGCGGGTAAAGGCAACGATACCGTGAAGGGGTCCAACGGTGACGACGTCATAGAAGGTGGTTTGGGCAGCGACTATTTATACGGCAACGCAGGTGACGATACATTTAGACTTACGATCGCAGACACCGGCTATGATCTTGTAAATGGCGGTGAGGGGAGTGATCGACTACTAGGTACTAGCGGCGACGACGTTATTCGTTTTTCCAATTACGCAGGGACCAACACGGTTGAATCAATTATTGGTGGCGGCGGTGATGATATTGTTCAAGGCACCAGTGGTAATAATACGCTGGATTTCTCAACCACTCAGTTGATCGGTATCAGCAGCATTGATGCCAGTAAAGGCAACGATACTCTGAAAGGCAGCGAAGGCGCGGATACGCTGATTGGCGGTGAAGGAAACGATGTTGTCCAGGGCAATAATGGAGCGGATATTTATCGTTTCGCGCGAGGTGATGGCGCGGATACCTTTCAGGACAATGGTTCAGATTCAGCGACAGATACTGTGTTACTGGGTGATGGTATTGCTGTGGAAGACATCTGGCTGGTGCAAACCGGAAATCATTTGGTGGTTTATCTGCTGGCCGGATCAGAAAAAGTAACCTTGAAAAACACGTTGCTATTCGGCGCTGATTCGATCGAGAGATTGGAATTGGCAGATGGCCTGGCGCTGGTAATTAGCGACTCAAATGCATTAATTGAGTTGATGAGTGAAATTGGCGCTGCTGTGGGCGGCGTAGTTAACTATAACAGTACGCAGCAAGCCGAGTTAGAGCAGCTACGTTCTGAATTATGGCAATAGACTCCATATATGGACGGTATATTTTGAATACGCGACCTTAGGTATCGGTCACACCGGTAGTTAGGTTGCGTATTAAAGTGCATGTCGGCATCACTTAACGGTATGTCCACGAGAATCCATCCCTTTAAACTCGGTCATAATAGACTGCGTCACCACCAAGTGAGGTATTCAGTTCATATATTGGCAAGGCCGTTTGGGCTAAGAGCTTATTATGTCCCTCACTTAAAGTGTCGTTATCAGTTGGTTATCCCACTTGGCGCCAATCTCAGGCATTTTATATTGAGTTTAAGCGTTCTATGTTGATGAATTGAGTGCTTTGGCATGGTCATCCAAGGAATGAAGCACGGGCGTGGATACGCCCCACATTACCAGTAGTAGACACTACTGGTAATGTGGGGCTATTAAGTATACCCTCGGTTGATCGTTAACTGACCGAGGCATAATTTTGGCAAAAATCCCATTTCCCGGCTTGCCGCTGTTTGATTCTGCAAAGCACTTCAATCAGATACCTAGGAATGAAATATTTCCTGATCAAAGCCCGGCGGTTGAACAGTTTGTTCTAAACGTTGATGTTGATGGCGCGGTCGATGATTACCGGTATACACGTGAATTTCTGTCGAGCTATAGTAAAAAGAGTCAGGATACCTACGACAAGTTTCGCGGAGATGCTGAACGACTATTGTTGTGGTCATGGTTGATTAAGGGGAAATCAGTTGTTCAGTTGCGTCGTCGGGATCTTGAGGAATACACCGATTTTGTGGCCAAGCCCGAGCCTCACTGGCGATCAACTACCACGTCTCGGCGTTTTTTGGCGGTAGCGGGCATCCGCGAGCCAAACAGCGCTTGGCGTCCTTTCCTTGCCGCGGGATCGGGTAAAGGCCGCCTCAACACCAAGTCTTGGCAAGGTCTGTTTTCCAACCTCAGTGTCTACTACAACTACTTAATGGCCGAGGATTACGCCTTTGGTAATCAAATTCCAATTGTAAAAAAGAACTGCCCTTACCTGCTACAAAAGACTGGAATCAATGTTGCGAAGCGCTTGTCTGAATTGCAGTGGGAGTACTTGCTAAGTTCCGCAACAGCGCTAGCGAACGCAGACCCTCGACACGAGCGAACGCTGTTCGTGATCGCCTCGTTAAAGTCACTTAAATTACGTATATCCGAATTGTCTGAGCGGCCAAATTGGGCACCGGCTATGTCCCACTTTCACCGTGATCACGAAGGCAATTGGTGGTTCCGGGCGTTTGGTAAAGGGTCAAAAGAGCGTGACGTTTCTATATCAAATGAGTATTTGGGGTTTCTAAAGCGTTACCGCCGGCACC
>Ga0209081_1001313_pt1 | contig 14906 bp, 9 predicted proteins | sample GOMGulsemesocosm_4_FD_184636 | JGI IMG/M metagenome (GOLD analysis project Ga0209081, IMG submission 184636) | Methane-oxidizing microbial communities from mesocosms in the Gulf of Mexico - GOM15B Gulf of Mexico (SPAdes) (version 2) | ecosystem: Environmental > Aquatic > Marine > Cold seeps... | reverse complement strand
TGGTGGCGGATATCCAGGCGATCATTGCGGCCGAGGCGAATCTGCCGGTGGGCTACAGCGTCGATATTGGTGGTCAGTTTGAAAACCAAAGCCGTGCGCAGCAGCGTTTGAGTATTGTGGTGCCCACCTCCTTGGCGTTGATTGCACTGCTGCTGTACTTTGCATTTGGCTCGGCAGGCCAAGCGCTGCTGATACTGGTGAACGTACCACTGGCACTGATCGGCGGCATCGTGGCGCTCTATATAGGTGGCCAGTATCTGTCGGTACCCAGCTCGGTTGGCTTTATTACCCTGTTCGGGGTGGCGGTACTCAATGGCGTAGTGATGGTGGAGAGTATTAACCAGCGCTTTAGGGCGAGTTCGATGGATGACACTGGATGCCGCCAGCAGCGTTTGGACGATGCGGTGTTCGAAGGTGCTGTGTCACGCTTGCGCCCGGTATTGATGACCGCATTGACGTCTATGCTGGGGTTGATGCCCATGCTGATCAGCACCGGTGTCGGCGCCGAGATTCAGAAACCATTGGCAACGGTGATCGTCGGCGGTATTTTCTCCGCAACCCTGCTGACTCTGTTTGTGTTACCTACGCTCTATATTCGCTTTTCTGGGGAGGTGTTGGAAAAGCGCTAACAGCGCGGTACTCCCATAGAAGTAGGCCCACAGAAACTAAGTGTTTATTCTGTTGGTTTAATTCTATACTGATTGGGCTGGGGCGCCGCACGGTGCCCTTGTACCCGTTGGCTGGAAGCGACGTTAATAGTTAATGCAGCAGGGATATGTATGCATAAAGTGGACGAAATTTTGATGTTGGGCGGGGTCTTCCCTTGAAAACTCGTAACCTGCTCGCTGGGCTTGGGTACGTATTCGGCCTGCTTCTATGTTTTTCCTCTGCCTCAGCCAAAGAGCTGAGCGTTGGCATGGGTAATTTCAAACCTTATTATATCGAGTCAGAAAACTCCGGCTTGTTCACCGATGTGGTCTCGGCCGTTTTTCGTGAGATGCCAGATTACGAGCCTAGTTATGTCTGGTCTTTGAGCAACAACGCCCTGTGGGCCAGCTTTGCAGCCGGTCGGCTCGATGCTGTGTCGAACCTGTTTGATTCCGTTGATATGAACGGCTGTCGCACTGATCCGGTGTTTCGGTTTCACGATGTGGCGATTACGCGCGCGGACTCTAAAATACAGCTGCAAAGTACTAGCGACCTGAAGCATAAGCGTGTTGTTGCTTTCCAGGGCGCGAAAGGCTTTTTTGGTGAAACCTTCACGCAGCAAATCGACAGCGCTGTCTATGAAGAAGTGAGCAAACCTGAGCTGCAGGCTAATATGCTGCGGGTGAAACGTTATGACGTCAGTGTGGGTGATCTGTACATCTTTCTAGAAGCTCTGAAGGGCCTCGGTGGTCAAGGTGCGAGCCCCAGCGATTTTGTTGTGCATGATATATTTCCGAGTATCTACAGCCGATTAGGCTTTCGCGACAAGGCGCTTTGTGGTGAATTTAACGCGGCGTTGAAAAAAGTAAAAGCCTCAGGTGAGTTTGAAACCATCTACAGCGGTTACCTAGAAAATCTGGGTTATAGCCACTAGCTCAACTTCATGTGTTCCGTCTCTCATCTCTCGTTTAAGTCTCTATGCCTCTAAGCCTTTTCGCAATACAGTGCCGTTTCATTTTTACCTGCGCTCATTAAAGCGAGCAGGTACTGGCGCGAGCGGGTAATGCACCCGCGGGCAGTACCAGTGGTAGCTGTGTGGTATCTGCCAGCGGCTCGCGTGGCCCCAGTTGTTCACCGACCCACTGCGCTACTTGCTGGGCATTATCCCGATAACCGGTGAGTTTTCCTCCGTATACGCTGAGCAATCGTGGGTGTTTAGCACCGCTGTGCAGTTGTACTTCACGGGGGCGTGAAAAGGGCGAGCCGTTGCCTTTTGGCAGTACGCGCAGGCCACAAAAATTGCCCACGATCACGGGACGTAGATCGGGGAAATAATGGCGTAGGGTGCGCAGTAAATAATTGCGCTCGCCTGTGGTCATGGCAGCGTCTTCGGGTTGTCCCCTGTGCAGAAGCTCTGTGGTGCCGAGCAGTGTTTTACCTTGCCAGGGGATAACAAACACCGCGCGCTTATCACAGGGTGCCTCCAGATAAAAAGCGCGCTCGCCCAGTTGATTGTCGAGTAGCAGGTGGCTGCCCTGCACCAAATCCACCGCCAAGCTTTCCACCTCTGAATCATTATTGATCTGACTCTGCGTGCTTGCCCGGAGGCTGTCTGAAAGTTCGGAAGCCCCATCTTCCCGAGCGTCTTGTTCCGTTGCGCTGTGGACGCGCATCAGCAGTTGATTCACCCATGGACCCGTGGCGTTGATGACAACCCGCGCGGAGAGTAGCTGGGGACTCGCGCAATTGTGCGCGCCGCTGAGCAGTAGGTTATAACCGTCATCGGTTTGCGTTAACCGCTCAACCATAACAGGGCACAGCAGACGCGCGCCGAGACTCTCGGCGGAGTACATCACCGCTTGGGTTAGCAGGCGGTCATCGGTCTGGGCGTCTTCGTAACGAAACACATGGGATAACTCACTTAGGTTGATGCCGCGTAACTGCGTCCATTCATGTTTGGGCAATGTGTAGGTTGGGTGCAGTGGGTTTTCACCCGCCAGCAGACGGTAGAGCGCCAACCCTAGGTACAGCTGCCAGGGGCGACGCTGGCTGTGTGGATAGACGGGGATAAGAAATTCACGTCGCTTAATCAAATCCGGAGCCAAGTGCAGTAAGCGCTCACGCTCTAGCAGGTTGTGGCGCACCAATCCAAATTGGTAACTTTCGAGGTAGCGCAGGCCGCCGTGTATTAGCTTGCTCGACTGGCTGGAGGTGCCCGCGGCTAGGTGACTTTTTTCGATCAGCGTGCAGCGATAACCTGCAGCGGCGCAGGCTTGCGCTATTCCCGCGCCCTGTATGCCACCACCGATGATGGCGACTTCTGTTTCTGCAGGCGGTTCGGGTTCGCGGGTCATGACAGGATCCTAAGTGGTGGCGGCCACGCATTAAAATCTGAGTGGGGTTGTTATAAATTGGTTGCTATAACTATAGATAAGCATCGCCGCAAAGGAAGGATTTACGTGCTACTTAGGCAGTTTGAGCGCTCGGTAGAGCCTTAACGCTGATGGGCGCGACTCTAAAAGCAGACACCGACGGACTTACCTGTTCAATCATACAGCGTATTGTTGAAGGGCTGCCATTTGTGGCGCGCTTTGTACCTAGGTGAGTATTAGGCGTCTTGTTAATCAATGAGTTAGGAAACTCTGCCGATTACATATTATCATGGGTTATTAAGAGTTTTTATAATCTGAAAAGGCGTGCATGCTCGATTTTTTGAATGGATTCAGGCGCCTGCTAAAAACCTTTATCTTTTAATGATATGTCAATGTGCACAAATGATAGGTATCGCAAAGTGAGTATGCGCGATATATAAATGGCATGCCCCCTTGGAGGCCGCTTGAAATCAAAGCAGTATTGGAACCCGATGGTTCCTGAACTCGCAGTGACAAATTTCGACAAGTCACTTGAGTTCTACACGAACGTCCTTGGGTTTAAGGTGATTCACTCACGCCAGAACCCTGATTTCGCCTATCTTGATCAAGAAAACGCCCAGCTTATGATAGAGCAATGGGGGGAGGATGGATGGAATACAGGGGGGATGCAGTATCCTCTCGGGCGCGGTATAAATTTCCAAATTGAGATGCGTGATGTTTCACCCGTCTACGATAGGTTGATCGGCCAGACTTACCCACTGTTTAGGGATGTTGAAGAGAATTGGTATCAAAGTGATGGAGTTGAAATAGGCCAAAAGGAATTCCTGGTGCAAGACCCTGATGGTTACTTACTTCGGTTTTGTGAGAACATTGGAGAGCGGTAATCTGGGTATAACACATGCAAGCTACTGGAATGACGGCGCGTCATCTGATTCTCCAACGTCGTGAGCATTTGTTGGTTGTTGACGTCTAAACCCCGTAAAAGTTTAAAGTAAATATCGACTTGGAAATTAGTTATATGAAAGACTCTTTACCGTTGCCGGAAGATATAAAATTGTCTGTGGTCTATCGAATTGAAGCTGGGTGCCTAGGGCCAGAAGGGGTGAGTCATATTTCCAGCTTTTGTGCGTTTGCTCAAAAGGAGCTTCGAGCGCTTAACTCAAGCTATGTTAATTGGAATATAGAGCCCAGAAGTAATAAAGCACTACCAGAGATGCAATACAGTGCAATCGGCAAGGGCATGAGTCATTCACAGGCCGATAAATACCTGGCGATATTCGATAAAAGCCTGGATGAATTTGAAATTGATTTAGGTCAACAAATGGCCGGACTCATAGACAGGTTTTTTGACCGTTGAGTTTGGGCAGACATGGTCGCGTTGATAAATGTCTAATGCCTTTGAGGTAATGGCGCGCTGTCGGTATAACCATATACACCCACCTGTGCACCCTGCTCTACCATAGCGTCGTACTATCATCGCTAATCAGCCAGGCGTTGATGGCTAGTCCGACGATGACAGCTGCTTGAAAAAGTTCACTGTGTCGGGCTTTTCTATGTTCGTGGTAGTCGAATCGAAATCGTTTTTGGAACGACCAAAACAAAAACCGGAAACGATGTCGATAACCAAGAGCGTGGCGGGTCTTGTGTCTCACCTGAGGTGTGCCGGGAGAAGATTGACTTCCTCACAACTTCTTCCACAGTAAGGCCGTAATCAGGGCGTTTAAACGTATGCACTTCGATAAAGAACACTTCTAAATTCTGGTTGGTACCTCGCTAAGTAATACTATGAAAAGAATACTTCTACTGATCATCACTCTCCCTTTTATTGTTGGGCCTGCTCCGACAGGCGGCTGCGCGTGGAAACGGTCTTCATTTTTTAATGGGCTCGATAAAAACGCGGATGACAGGCTGTCTTACCATGAGTGGATGGCCAGTTACTCTCGGCCTGAGCACAGTCACAATCTTGATAAATGCTCACGCAGTGACTTTTATGTTGCCGATTGTGATGTGGATGATTATCTCACTTGGAATGAATACCATGACTTTCGGTTTAGGCACAAGGTCTGTGAGTCTCCGGCGGTAATGACGGTCAGGCAGATGTACGAATTAAATTCAGCGCAACAAATTAAGCCCGGTAGAGCCGATGTGGAAAATATTATTTCCCTACAGCATGAGGCGCTTATCAAAAGAGAGCAGGAACTGAAGGAAAAATATGGCCTGGTGAATAAGTAATCCTTAACGTCCTAGGCTACAGGGAGCGGCGTAGCATTTTTGGCCGCAGGGTTAACAGACTATTTATGCAAAGTTATTAATTTTAGTGATCAAAAATGACAGGGCATAAGCTCTGGCTTCTCTTGCGAGCTAAGCGCTTAGGAGCCTCGGCGTCTACAGGCTGCGGGGGCTCGCCGGGCATGGTGAGGCCCTTAACGGCGCGGCCCGTGACTGGGGGAGTGCTGTGGTCTTAACGATAGATAAACACCGTCACCGGGGGGGAGGTCTTACTCGGCTATTACATCGTTCGGTCGCTGACGTGATGATGGCTTGCCCGTTCATGGCCCGAGCTGATGTGAATACCCCGCGGGAACAAGGCCGAGAGGGCTGCTAAAAAATAGGCAACGGATACGCCAACTCGTATTTGAGTATATTGAAGTTGATTACAGCCATTAAAGGCGGCACAGTGCATTAGTTTACCTCCGCCCAGACAACTATCGGAAGAAACCCGTCGCTTAATTGAGTGCTCAGTTCTAATTGAACGGACCATACTCAACACGAAGATCAAAAAGAGAACATCATGCCCAAGAAACACACTTCGCCCAGAAAAAAGTCAGGCAATCAGACATTTCCTATCGTTGCCCTAGGTGCTTCGGCGGGCGGGCTGGAGGCCTTTGAGGCCTTTTTTAATGCCGCCAGTTCAGACACCGGCATGGCTTTTGTTCTTATCGCTCACCTTGATCCAAGCCACGTCAGTTTGCTGCCAGAGTTGCTCCAAAAGCGCACCACGATGCCTGTACATCAGATAAGTGATGGCTTGAGTGTGCAGCCCAATCACGTCTATGTCATCCCGCCTAATAAGGATCTGGCGATCCTCCATGGCACCTTTCAGCTTATGGATCTGCCGCTGACACGCACAGCAAATATGCGCATCGATTCATTCTTTTGTTCGCTGGCTAACGATCAGGGTGCTAGCGCGATTGGGGTTATTCTTTCGGGTACCGGCACCGACGGAACCTTGGGCGTAAGGGCTATTAAGGCTCAGCTTGGCATGGTGATGGTTCAGGATGGCGCGTCGGCCAAGTACGACGGCATGCCATTAAACGCGATGGCTACTGAGCTAGCGGATTACGTGCTGCCACCTGAAAAAATGCCCGAACAACTGAGTAAATACACCCAGCACGCCTCTCTTCACTCGATTCCAAGGATCACCCCGCATGAGGGGGAAATACCCAACGCACTGCAGAAAATTTATATCGCCCTGCGCGCCCAAACGGATCACGACTTCTCACTTTACAAAAATAACACCATCAACCGACGCATAGAGCGACGTATGGCGGTGCATCAAATTGACAGTATCGATGACTATGCACGCTACTTGCAGGAAAGTGTCCGAGAAGTAAAAATCTTGTTTAAAGAGCTGCTCATCGGTGTGACCCGTTTTTTCCGCGACGCGCCGGCTTTTGAGGCTTTAAGCGAAAAACTGCTGCCGCAACTACTGCAGGGAAAACCGGACAATTACACGATTCGGGTATGGGTGGCTGGCTGCAGTAGCGGAGAGGAGGCCTACTCCCTGGCGATTGTGTTACAGGAATGCATGGAGCGGATGAAGCGCCATTTTAACGTGCAGATTTTTGGCACCGACCTCGATGAAGACGCCATCAACATCGCCCGTACCGGCCTCTACTCCGAAAGTATCCTCGTCGATGTGTCCCCCGAGCGCTTGCAGCGCTATTTTGCCAAGGAAGATGACGGTCGGTACCAGATAAAGAAGTCGATCCGTGAAATGTTGGTGTTTGCCCCGCAGAACCTGATCAAGGATCCGCCCTTCACCAAACTGGACATTCTATCCTGCCGCAACTTGCTGATATACCTAGGGCCGCAATTACAGAAGAAACTGTTCCCGGTGTTTCATTACAGCCTCAAGGCCGATGGGCTGCTGTTTCTTGGCTCCTCTGAGACCGTCGGCCAACATACCGACCTGTTCGCGGTACAGGAGAAAAAATGCAAGATATTCCGCCGGCAGGCATCGGAAAAACAGACTCATCCGGCGCTGGCTTTTCAAACCACATCCTTACCCTATGAGCCACTGCATCAAGAGGTCCCCGAGAAAATCCGCAAGGCGGAAGAGGTCAGTGCCTTGCAGCTGGTCGAGACCATCCTCCAGCAAAGCAACACCCCACCCTGCGCTATTATCGATGATGCCTGCAATGTGATTTACATTCACGGCCGCACCGGCCATTTTCTCGAACCGGCCGAGGGGAAAATCAGTGTCAATATTCTTGAAATGGCACGGATGGGGCTCAAGTCAGTGCTATCCAACGCGATCAACAGGGTGGCAACCAATAAGCAGGAATTTAACCAGCGGGGCCTGCGCATCGAAAACGATGGTGACGCTCTGTACCTGAACCTGTCGGTCAAACCGATTATTGAGCTGGGTTTGATGCGCGGTTTGATGATGGTGGTCTTTGAACAGCTCAATGGACCCACCGTGGCAGGCAGCACTCCCCAGCCGGTAGTGCGGATCAATGGGCCTAAACGGAAGTCCATTGAGGCACTTACGCAAGAGCTGGTTTACATGAAAGAAAACCTGCAGACGACCATTGAGGAGCTGGAGACCTCCAACGAGGAGCTAAAGTCCACCAACGAAGAACTGCAGAGCACCAACGAAGAGTTACAGAGCACCAACGAAGAGATGGAGACCTCCAAGGAGGAGCTACAGTCACTCAACGAGGAGTCGGTCACCGTTAATGCCGAGCTGCAAAGCCGTATTGACGATCTGTCGGAAGCCAACGACGACATGAAAAACTTCCTCGACAGCACCGACATCGCCACCTTGTTTTTGGACTCAGAACTGCGTGTCCGCCGTTTCACGCCGACGGCGACCAAAATAGTGCCGTTGGCGGTTACCGATTCTGGTCGGCCCGTCAAACATTTCGCCACCAGCCTGATGGATGTGAGCCTTGAGGCGTGTGGTCAGGAGGTGTTGAAGGATTTGGTGATCCGAATCAAGGAGGTGAAAAGCCACGACGGCTTCACCTATTTGATGAAGGTCCGCCCCTACCGAACCACCAGCAATATGATCGATGGGGTCGTGATTACCTTTGACGACATCACCGAGCGCAAGCGTGCTGAATGCAGGCGCTTGCAGGTGGAAAATCAATTCCAGACATACTCCGAACTGGGGTTGATTGGCATGGCCATGACGTCGCTGGAAAAGAACTGGATCCACGTCAACGACCGACTCTGCGAGATCCTGGGCTATACCCGCGAGCAGCTCAGCCAACTCACTTGGGCCGAGGTCACCCACGACGACGACCTGCAAGCAGACGAGGCAGAGTTTCAGCGAGTGCTGGCGGGTGAAATCAATACTTACAGCCTGGATAAACGTTTTATTCGAAATGACGGCAAAGTGGTGTACGCCAGTATCGCGGTGAAATGTATTCGTGATGAAAAAGGCGGCATAAGCCATTTTGCTGCCTTCGTACAGGATATCTCTGAGCGCATAGAGGCCCAGCAAGCCACGGCCGAGTCGGCACTGCGTTACCGCACGCTCTTCGAATTGACCAGTGACTCTATTATGTTGGTCAATGCCACGACCTGTGAAATTGAAGAGTTTAACCACGCCGCTTACGAGGGGCTTGGTTACAGCCGTGAAGAGTTCGGGCAGTTGAAGCCCCGCGATATAGAGTCTGTTGGCACCACAGATGGCATGTCAGGGCATATCAAGGTGATTCTCAAGCAGGGCAGCGATAGCTTTGAGACCCAACACACGACCAAGGAAGGGCGTGTCCTGAGGAGGCAGGTGAAAGCAAAAATGGTGGTTATCAAGGGTGAGCAATTACTATTGTTTACCTTCAGGGATATTTGAAAGCGCCAAACCAGAAGGAAGATTCTGAATCTTGAGCGGCATTTTCCGGTCCTGTCTTACTGGCTGTGATGGGTTTGTAGATCGGAGAAAGGCAGCCGTATGCGGCTGTTTTTCGACGTGTTTGCGGGCAATCATGGGTCTAGGTCTAAACGGCGTGTGCAGCCACCGCACACGCTACGCCACTCAAAGGCATCAACGAGCAGCAATGATGTTGAATGGCTTCATTGCGCTAATCATCTTGTGCGCTTAATTTAACCTTACCATTTGTGGCGCATTTACCGCCCTGTTACTAGACTTGTTTCATCTCTTCCCTTCCCTGTACTCACCGCACCCTACAGTTAGGCTCTATTGTGGACAAGCACAGCCCTACGGACCCGCGTACGTTGAATATTCGACGTCTCGCCTTGCAACAAATGGACTTACCTGAACATACGTGTGTGGGTGATATGTCGTCGGCCGATGTGTTGAAGCTTATCCATGAACTCGAAACACACCAGATTGAACTGGAGATGCAAAATGAAGCACTGCGTCTATCCCAGGTGGAGCTCGAAGAGTCCCGTGATCGCTACAGTGATCTCTATGACCTCTCCCCGGTTGGCTATGCGACACTTACCTCCAAGGGCCTTATTCTCGAAGCCAATTTGTATCTGGCCGAGATGCTGGGCTTAAATCGCAGTCAGGTTATTGGAAAGCGTCTGTCTCATTATGTTCACTACGACTCTCAAGACACCTACCACCTGTTCATGTCTCAGATGGATGAGGCTCAAGCACAGCAAGCCTGTGAGGTTCGACTTGCCACGAGTGCGCAAAGCGGAACCAATGCTGAATACAGTGAAACCCATAACGAGGCTGAGCGCTGGGTCAGGATTGACAGTAGAGTAAGATTCGGTAAGAACGCTGAATATTTTCAAATACACCTGTCCATCAGCAATATTTCTGAACAACATCGAGATAGAGAGCTACTGAAACATCGGGCCCACTACGATCAGCTCACAACCTTACCTAACCGAGAGTTATTTGTTGAACGACTTGAACAGGAGTTGGCTCACCTCAAACGTAATAACTGTTCCGGCGCTTTGTTTTTTATCGATATCGATGATTTTAAATTGATTAATGATTCCTTGGGGCACTCTGTTGGTGATCAGGTTTTGAAGCATGTTGCCCATGTGCTGAACGGGAGTATCCGCCAGGAAGACACCTGTGCACGTTTTGGTGGCGATGAATTTGTGGTGCTGTTGAGGGATCTCAATAGAGACAAAGAAATAGCGGCCAGTGAGGCTCTGAGCATAGCCAATAAGATCAAAGAGTCACTGGGAAAATCCTATTATATAGGCGGGTTAGATTTTAGGGTTGAGGTCAGTGTTGGCATCGTGTTAATTCCGGAAGGCAAGGAAAGTGTTGACGAAGTCATGAGCCACGCCGACATCACCATGTATAAGGCAAAAAAGTCGGGAAAAAATGGCATTGAATTCTATGACAATGACATGCAGCCCCACGTTAAAAGATTGCTGGAATTACAGCAGGATTTGCGTAGAGCACTGGATGAAAATGAATACAGTATTCACTATCAGCCGCAGACCGATGAACACAATCATGTGATCGGCGCAGAATGCCTGCTCCGCTGGTCGCACCCATCAAAAGGTAATGTTACGCCAGGTGAGTTTATTCCCGTGCTGGAACAGAGCGGCAGCATGATGATACCCGTGGGCAAGTGGGTGCTCGCCAGTGCTTGTGAGAAGTTGGTCCTATGGCAGAATATGGGCGCCCCGTTTTCACGGCTCACGCTGGCGGTGAACGTTAGCCCTAAACAATTCAATTCCTCGGAGTTTGTTCAGCATGTTATAGGGGTCTTGAAAGAGACGGGGGCCAACCCCGAACAGCTGGTGCTTGAAATCACCGAAAACATGCTGTTGATAAATATAGAATCTGTTATTGAAAAAATGAATCAACTTAAAGACATTGGAGTTACGTTTTCATTGGATGATTTTGGAACAGGCTATTCCTCCCTCAGTTATCTTAAACGCTTGCCCATCGACACGTTGAAAATCGATCAATCCTTTGTTCGAAACGTCGACAGGGATAAAGACAATTCCATGCTGGTTGAAACAATGCTGACGATGGCGAGTCATCTGGAGTTAAAAGTGATCGCTGAAGGTGTCGAAACAGAGGCAGAGAAAACGGTGCTGATCGAGAAAGGCTGCTATTGCTTTCAGGGGTTTCTGTTCTCAAAACCCTTGATCGATAGTGATTTTGAAAGCGTCGTACGAAATTCAATCGAGAATTAAACAGTTTTATAGGTTGAGTAACCACTGAAAAGGCAGAGCATAGGCTCTGCTTTTTCTTATGAGTTAAACGCTTAAGAGCCCCTGTTTTGTGGCTTCACCCAAGGTGCTGTCCAACGCTCGGGTGAGCTTGGTCATGATCTCATCGATCTGTGCGCGGCTGGTGATCAGCGGTGGGCACAGGGCCACGCTGTTACCAGCTACCGCGCGCACGATTAAACCGTTGTCCTGGCTGTGTTTGACGGCCATGGCACCGACGGCGCCGTTCTTGAACGCTTCGCCGGTTTTCTTGTTAGCCACAAGTTCCGCCGCGCCGAGCAGTCCGCGCCCACGAACTTCGCCCACCAGTGGGTGCTCACCGAGTTTTTTCAAACAGCCCTGCATGTACTCGCCGGTTTCGGCGGCGCTCTGGAAAATATTGTCGCGTTGGTAAATATCCAGCACCTTGGAGGCAATGGCGCAGCCGACGGGGTGGCCGCTGTAGGTATAACCGTGGCCAAACACACCCACCTGTGCACTCTGCTCCACCATGGCTTCGTACATATCACCGCGAATCAGCGAGGCGCTGATGGGGTAGTAGGCCGACGACAATTGCTTGGCAAAGGTCATCATGTCGGGCTTTTCTATGTTCATCGTGGTTGAGCCGAAATCGTGGCCGGTGCGTCCAAAACCGGTGATGACTTCGTCGGCCCAGAACAAAATGTCGTAGCGTTTTAATATGGCCTGCACTTTTTCGTAGTAACCCGCCGGCGGCACGATCACACCACTAGCGCCGGTGATGGGTTCGGCAATAAACGCGGCGATGCTGTCTGGCCCTTCCCGCAGAATCATATTTTCTAAGTTATTGGTAATGCGGTTAACAAATTCGGCTTCGGATTCGTTGTTTTTTGCGCCGCTGTAGTAGTGCGGATGATCGGTGCGCAGGATGCCCAGCGCATCGAGCGGCGCGTCAAAGTGCGCGAGGTTGGCCGGCAAGCTGGTGAGCGATCCGGCGGCAACCGTCACACCGTGGTAGGCGCGCTCGCGGGTGATGATCTTGCGCTTCTCGGGTTTTCCGATGGCGTTGAAGTAGTAGCGCAGCAACTTAATGTGCGTGTCGTTGGCGTCGGAACCGGAGTTGCCAAAGAATACTTTGGCGTCTTGCACCGGCGCCATCTCGGCCAAACGCTCCGCCAGATCAATACCGGCTTGGTGGGTCTTGCCGCCAAACATGTGACTGTAAGTCAGCTTGCGCATCTGCTCCTGGGTGGTGTCGATGAGCTCTTCATTACCGTAGCCCAATGAGGTACACCACAGACCCGCCATACCTTCTAGGTACTGCTTGCCTTCATTGTCGTAAACATAAACGCCTTCGCCGCGCTCGATAACCAGCTGCTCGATGGCTTTAAAATTGGTGGTCGGGTAAATGACAGCGCTCATGTCGCTCTCCTCTCGTATTTAAGTGGTTTTATGGTTGTTTTTTTCGGCTTGTGTTTTCGTGGACCGCTCGATTATTTATCGAGGCCGCCTAGGCACATGTATTTGATTTCAACGTAATCGTCCAGGCCATACTTGGAGCCTTCACGGCCATTACCCGATTCTTTAACGCCGCCAAAGGGCGCCACTTCGGTAGAAATAATGCCTTCGTTAATGCCCACTATGCCGTAGTCCAAAGCCCCGGCAACACGGAAAATACGGCCGATATCTCGGCTGTAAAAATACGCGGCTAAACCAAACTCCGTGTCGTTGGCCATGGCAATGGCTTCCTGCTCGGTACTAAACTTAAACAGCGGGGCTACGGGTCCAAAAATTTCTTCGCGAAAAACGCGCATGTCCGTGGTTACGTCGGTGAGGATGGTGGGCTCAACATAAGCGCCGCCCAGCTCAGAGCGGCCGCCGGTAACGAGTGTCGCGCCCTTCTCAAGGGCATCATCAATAAAATCACAAACGTCGTTGGCCGCCTTGGTGCTGATCAGTGGGCCCATAGTGACACCGTCGCGGGTACCGTCGCCCAGTGTAAAAGCAGCAACCGCCGTGGCAAGTTTTTCGGCGAAGGCGTCGAATACATCTTCGTGCACCAGCATGCGGTTGGCGCAGACACAGGTCTGGCCCGCGTTGCGGTACTTGGAAGCCATAGCGCCTTCGATGGCGGCGTCCAGATCAGCATCGGCAAAGACGATGAACGGCGCGTTGCCGCCCAGTTCCATCGAGGTGCGCTTAACCGTATCCGCACACTGTCGCATCAAGTGTTTGCCGACCGGAGTCGAGCCGGTAAAGGTCACCTTGCGAACGATCGGGTTACGGGTGAGTTCGTCGCCAATGTCGCTGGTTTTACCCGCGAGTATGTTGATCACGCCGGCAGGTATGCCAGCGCGCTCGGCTAGCACGGCAATGGCAAAGGCCGACAGGGGTGTGTTGTTGGCCGGTTTACAGACCACGGTACAACCGGCGGCCAAGGCCGGTGCCAGCTTGCGGCCGAGCATGGCCGAGGGGAAGTTCCATGGCGTGATACAAGCCACGACACCTATGCCGCTCTTGACGACCATTAGTTGCTTATCGCTGCTCGCGGCGGGGATGGTATCGCCATAAAGGCGCTTGCCTTCTTCGGAAAACCACTCGATAAAGCTCGCGCTGTAGGCGATTTCACCACGCGCTTCGGCCAGCGGTTTGCCCTGTTCAGCGGTGAGAATCTGCGCCAAATCCTCTTGGTTCTCCAGCATCAGGTTGAATAACTTACGCAGCAGCAGCGCACGTTCTTTGGCGCTCTTGGCCTGCCAATCTGGGCGTGCGGCCTCGGCGGCCTCAATGGCGCGGCGTGTCTCGGCGGTGCCGCAGCGGGCAACCTGAGCAACGGTCTCACCGGTGGCGGGGTTTTCAACGCTGAAGGTTTCACCGCTGTCGGCGGATAACCACTGACCGTTGATGTAAGCGTTGCCCTGTAAGAGGCTGGAATCGTTAAGAGAAAGGACCATGGTGTATTCCGTGCTGATGCGCCACAAGTGACGAATTCAAATGATTATGAGTGATAAATAACAACTAGAGAGACTTTATCACTTGATAAACTCACCACAATCGATATTTAATCACCGCAATGGTGAGCTAAAGTAAACAGGCGCTGTCAATATGATCTTATCTCGGCGGAATTTACCGCTCAACGCAATGCGCGCCTTCGAGGCGGCGGCGCGACACTGTCACCTGCGCAAAGCCGCGGAAGAGCTGGGTGTCACCCACGGGGCAGTCAGTCGTCAGGTGCGTCAGCTCGAAGACATTCTCGCCATTGAGCTGTTTGATCGCAGCCACAATCGGCTGTCGCTCACCTCCGCTGGCCAGCGCTTGCTGCCGGGCGTACGCGAAGGTCTGGATAAAATGGCCGAGAGCACGCTCTACCTCGACCCGGACTCCATGAGCGGTAGCTTGGTCATTGCTTCCACGCCCTCGATCAGCGCCGGTTGGCTGGTGACCGCTATGGGTGAGTTTAGCCGCCAGTACCCTGAAGTCGAGTTGCGGCTTTTGAACATTGACCCGCTGGAACGCGAGCTGCCC
>Ga0209081_1001312_pt1 | contig 14911 bp, 10 predicted proteins | sample GOMGulsemesocosm_4_FD_184636 | JGI IMG/M metagenome (GOLD analysis project Ga0209081, IMG submission 184636) | Methane-oxidizing microbial communities from mesocosms in the Gulf of Mexico - GOM15B Gulf of Mexico (SPAdes) (version 2) | ecosystem: Environmental > Aquatic > Marine > Cold seeps... | reverse complement strand
GAAGCGATTATCGAACGAGTTATCCAAGAAAATTACGATCTTGTTATTAAAGGAACTCATCAACATGACAGGTTTAAATCGGTAGTATTTACACCTACCGATTGGCATGTTTTACGTAAGTGCCCGTGCCCTGTTCTGTTAGTAAAAGAACATGAGTGGCCAAAGAATGGCAATATTCTAGCTGCAGTGAATGCCGGCAGTGATGAAGCTGAACATCATTCACTCAATGCGAAAATCACTACCGATGCTAAAAAGCTAGCACAACTTATTCAGGGGAATGTTCATTTAGTAAACTCATTTCCTGGCACACCCGTTAATATTGCCATTGAGATACCTGAGTTTAATTCTAATGAATATAATGACACTATGCTTAAGCATCATGAACAAGCAATGATTGCTCATGCTAATGAATTTGAAATTAGCGTTGCTAACACCCACGTCGAAGAAGGACTACCTGAGACAGTCATAGAGCAAGTTGCAATAAAACTTGATGCTGAGCTTGTAATTTTAGGTACTGTTGGAAGAACAGGTATTTCAGCAGCTTTAATAGGTAATACAGCTGAGCATGTCATTGATCAACTGAATTGTGATGTACTTGCGCTGAAACCTGATGGTTATGTATCACCATTAGCGAGTTAATTAACAAAGCTCTTTATATCCAAAGCAAGTGGTATGTATTTGCACTTGCTTTAGATTCTTACTCAATGACCTCTAACGTCATTGAATTTATTTGATTTATAGTGACTAGACATAAACAAATCCGCCTTATTATTGAATATTAGGTATAGCGCTGAATAAGGAAGAAATTCAATCAAATTGGTATTAACGAAAGGTTTTTGGTTTCATCCATAAAAACGCGTATAATGCCCGCGAAATTTACTTCAAAAAATGAAATATAGTTGTATGAGCCACACTCCCCTAACACCCGTTCAAAAAACTCAATTAGCCAAATTAGAAAAGCGCCTTAGACGTAATGTTGGTCAAGCTATTGCTGAATATAATATGATTGAAGATGGCGATAAAATAATGGTCTGTTTATCGGGTGGCAAAGATAGTTATGCCCTGCTTAGCATTCTTATGAAATTAAAAGAGTCTGCACCTATCAATTTCGAATTAATCGCGGTAAATCTAGATCAAAAACAACCGGGATTTCCTGAACATATTCTTCCACAATACTTGGAAAGTTTAGGCATTGAATACTACGTTATTGAGGAAAACACTTACGCTATAGTAAAAGATATAATTCCTGAAGGAAAAACCACCTGCAGCCTATGTTCAAGGTTACGCCGTGCGGTACTTTACAAAACAGCTAAGAAATTAGGGGCAACTAAAATTGCTTTAGGACATCACCGTGATGACATGATTGAAACCTTAATGCTAAATATGTTTTATGGTGGGAAAATGAAAGCCATGCCGGCAAAATTAGTTTCAGATAACGGTGAACATGTTGTTATTCGACCATTAGCTTTTTGCAAAGAAAATGACTTAATTCAATATGGCGAATTAAAACAGTTTCCTATTATTCCATGCAATTTATGTGGCTCTCAACCTAACTTACAACGTCAGAATATTAAACGCATGTTACAAGAATGGCATATCCAATCACCCGGTAGGATAGAGTCTATGTTCACAGCCATGCGTAATATTGTTCCATCTCACCTTTGTGACAGTAGTTTATTTGATTTCAAAAACATTGATAGTTCATCAGGGATAATTAATGGTGGTGACTTAGCATTTGATGAAAGTGAGATAGGTACTAATTTTGAAAGTAATAGTGTCGAAGATAACAACAAACACAACAATGAATTAAATGTGATTGAAGTAAAGTAATAAATAAATGGCGAGTAGTGAGTTACGAAGCCATTCCTTCGCAACTCGATACTAATAATACTGAACTGTTACTAGTCTCCAAGAACTACTTCTTGAACTTCTCTTTCTTCAGGCCAAAAATGTTGATTTTGTCTAAGCATTTTAGTGATATCCATCACGTAATCTACTCCACGTTCAGAGTAAGGCAATAGGCCTGTCGCAAGAATTTCAGGGTTCAATTCTTGCTCTTGTGATCTTAATTCAAAACGAATAGTTCGAAAAACTCGATAAGCATTATGAGAATTAATATTATCGAAATAGCGAGTTACGGCTTCATCCAAACTCTGAAAGGCAGCCACTTCATGTTTTGCGCCAGTATTTCTACCACCCGGTACCATACCGCAGCCTTGTCGATAGCACCAAATACCAAAAAAATTCAGTCCTATACGAGAAAAACGAGAAGTTCCCCAAGCCGATTCATTAGCGGCTTGAACTAAAACTAAAGACATAGGAATAACATCAACACGCAAGAGTAAATCATTTAATTGCGCTAACGTAGATGCTCCTTTGTTTACACGATATTTTTTAACTAAACCACTCAACTCTTGATGTTCCTGTTCAGATAATGGCAATTCAAGTGATATATGTTCAAGCCAGGTGTTCAGTTTTGATCTAGTTTTCAGTAATTGATTATTCTGGTTAATAACAACAGGTTTCATAAAATCAAAAAACTTTTGCTTTTTAGTCTGTATATCCAAGATTGCAGCAAAATCTGGCAAGCTCACATTATGCAGTGGCTTTTCAATCTTTTTCTTTACTATTATTTCTGTCTCATTTTTCGCTATCTCTTCTCTTGATAATTCATCAATCGTTTTATCGGCTATTTTTGGCTTTAAAAATGTAAAAGGTGCGAGTAATAAAATGGCCAGAATCAACAATAGTTCAATTTTAATTAATGTTGAGCTTTTCATAAGGAATCCATAATTTACTAAGTTTACGCTGAAAATGTATCGTCTGAATCTGAATTTAGGTTTTCAGAACCTGCTTTTCTCGAGTTTAGAGTAACATCGGCAGGATTATTTGTTGCTAGGCTGATACCAAAGATTTCACGATATAAAACACCTTTGACATTATAAAAAAGCGGTGCGAGGAACGATACTCCTATCAACAAAATTATAATCCCCAATGGAGCAAAACTTGATTCAAGTAATAAAACGAGTGGAATAAATAAAAGAACAAGAGATAAGAGCAAAATAAAGTATATATGCAACAAAGGTAAAAATTTAAAACGTAAGCTTTGAATGGATATGATTATCGCTTTCATCGGTGTCATTTTTTTCTCAATAACTAGGGGTATGGTTAAAGATAAAGTCACCGCTAAAAATATTCCCGGAAGTATAAATAATTGAAAACCGATACTAATCAATACCGAAGTAAATAATGCACATATCACAACCCAACTTGCACGTTGTAAGAAGGAAAAAGTCATTTTAACATCGGTTTTCATACCGACAGCATGACGTACTCCCATCATTTCAACACCACCAATAAAAGGCCATATGGCTATAGTAACAATAACATTTAACAACATACCTGCTTGTGGGTCAGCTAATACAGCCTCAATTCCACCAAGATAATTACTGACTAGAAAAGAAACCAACATGCCGAGCAATAAAGAAAATAACAAACCAAAATTAATTGCTGATCTAGATTTTAACGTTTGTTGCCAAGCTTCAGTTAAAATGGCTTTAACATCGATTTGGTAGTCACCTTTAAGTGCGCTCTCAATATTACCACCTACTTGTACGATAGTTATTTTTTCGGGCAAAACAATAATCCTTATATGCTTAATCAAGCGCGAAGAACGAGATAAAAGCGAGAAGAATGAAATAAAAGGGGCATTATACCCGAATATGAAGAAAAATGTTGATGTGCATATTTATCTAACTTATATCACTTAGCACCAGTTGCATCGCTAATAATAATAAAACGCCACCCATTACTCTGTCGAGTAAGTAACCTTTAATTTGTAAAAAGTACCTGATTCTATGGTGTGTTAATAGATAAGATAAAAATACAAACCAAGCAGCAGTTGCTAATGTCATGTACAAACCATAACTCAGTTTAATGGGAAAAGGTGTTTCAGGCGCAATAATCACAGAAAATAAACTAACAAAAAACAACGTCGCCTTTACATTTAAACCATTAACCAAAAAACCGGTAAAAAAAGCTCTTTTTGTTGTTGGAATTTGGTTGTTTTTACCTACATTATTAGCAACGAGCAACTCACCACATTCTTTATTATCTTCACTATTCGAAACTCGAAACTCGTCTCGCTTTTTATTATCTTCGCTACTCGAAACTCGAAACTCGTCGCGCTTTTTATTATCTTCTCTACTCGAAACTCTAAACTCGTCGCGCTTTTTATTATCTTCGCTACTCGAAACTCGAAACTCGTCTCTGTTGTCATCAGGTTTTTTAGCGCGCAAACCATGCCATGCAATATAGCAAAAATAGCTAGCTGCAATATATTTAAGCGCTGTAAACAAACGTTCATCGCTGGCAATAATTAACCCTATGCCAACTAATGAATAGGTTACATGCAATAAAATTCCAGCCGCTATACCAAAACTGGTAAAAATAGCAGTTCGACGATCATAGCGAATGCTTTGTTTTAATATAATGGCAAAATCAGGGCCGGGGCTTGCTACTGCAAGTAGATGAACAGCGGCAATAAGAAAAAATTGTTCTAAATAGGACATATGCTACTTTTAATTTATTATTTTAAGGGATACTTCAGATGAATACGTTTCAGTAGTTGCTGAAAATAATTAGTCCCTTTCTCTTTAGCTAAAGCGATATTATTTTCAGGAATTTGTTCTGGCTCATTATAAACAGCTAAAACCCTGGCCATACTCGCCTCTCGGATTATATGAATAATGGGGTATGGTGATCGATTAGTAAAATTACTCGCATCATCATAATCTTCACCGTCAAAGCAATACTCAGGATGCATACTCGCTAGTTGAAAAATGCCTTCAAAGCCTGAATCAACCAACAAATCATTTGCATAATCAACTAAGTCTAAATATCGTTCAAAGCGACGAAAGCCATCGCTATAAACAATAAGTGTTGTTTCTAATTCATCATGTGCTTGTAAATAACGACACTGCTCTATTAATTCATGTAGTGCTGATTTTACCTGATCAGCTTTGGACTCATGATAATAAATGGTATTATTTACAAATTCTTTTTTCGCAAATGGACAGAAATTAAGACCGATAATAACTTCTGTTAACCACTGTTTAGTCGCTAAAACCACACCACTTCCACTGCTATATTGAGTTGTATTTTCACTGTTATCATGACTCATAGACTAATTCACTTCTATTCAACTGACTGCTGTAATTGCCACATTTTACTGTATTTTCCTTGCAAGGTTAACAACTGCTGATGATTGCCTTGCTCAACAATTTCTCCTTCACTCATCACGATAATATTATCGCTATCAGTAATAGTTGATAATCGGTGTGCAATAACTAAACTCGTACGGTTTTGAGCTACTTCATTAATTGCTGCTAAAATAGCTTGTTCAGAGTGACTATCTAATGACGAAGTTGCTTCATCAAACACTAATATTTGCGGATTCTTTAAAATAGTTCGAGCAATAGCAACCCGCTGTTTCTCACCACCAGACAGCTTTAATCCACGCTCTCCCACCATTGTTTCTACGCCATCAGGTAAGCTGTTTACAAACTTAGTTAAGTGCGCTAATTCGATTGCTTGCATAACTTGCTTTGTATTAGCCTCAGGGTTGCCATAATTAACATTAGCAAATAAGGTGTCGTTAAATAACACAGTATCTTGTGGTACTATACCAATATGCTGGCGAAGTGAGTTTTGTGTTATTTGGCTAATATTTTGGTTATCAATGCTAATGGTGCCTGAACTTACATCATAAAACCGAAATAACAATTTAACTAACGTTGATTTACCCGAGCCACTTTCCCCTACAACAGCCACTTTTTCACCACCGTTTACTTTAAAAGAAATGCCTTTAATAATGGGGCGTTTTTTATTATAAGAAAAATTTATATTGTCGAAACTGATAGTGCCTTGGCGTATTGTTAACTCACAGGCATCGTCTGCATCTTGCACTTTCGGGGTTTTATCTAACAAACCAAACAAATTTTCAATATTAGCGAGTGAACCTTTAATTTCACGATAAACAAAGCCTAGAAAATTTAATGGCATAAAAAGCTGCATCATAAAGGCATTAATCAAAACAAAATCGCCTAAAGTCATCTTACCTTCACTAACATTAACTGCTGCAAGTGCCAACATAGAAGTCATGGCAACGGCAATTATAAAAGCCTGCCCGCCATTTAAAGCAAATAATGATAAGCGATTTTTAATTTTTGCCTGTTCCCAAGTACTTAGCTGCTTATCATAAGCCTGGGCTTCATAATCTTCATTGGTAAAATATTTAACAGTCTCGTAATTAAGTAGGCTATCAATAGCGCGAGTATTACTTGAAGAATCAGCTTGATTCGCCTCACGTACATAACGTGTTCTAAGCTCAGTGGCATAAACTGAATAAGTAATATATAAAAGAATTGAACCTAACGTAATCAACGCAAACCAAGGTCCATAATTAACAAATAAAATTGTCACTACCATCGCTATTTCAAGTAAGGTCGGCACAATATTGAAAACCATAAAGCGCATTAGAAAACTAATACCGGAAGTACCACGGTCTATATCACGAGATAACCCCCCTGTTTGGCGATTTAAATGAAAGTCTAAATCAAGCTGATGTAAATGACGGAACACTTTCAAACCAATTCGACGAATTGCTCGCTCTGTAACTCGGCCAAATAAGGTATCGCGAATTTCAGCAAACACCACAATAGATAAACGCACTAAACCATAAGCCAATACTAACCCTAAAGGCACCACTAAACCTTGCACACTTTCAGGTGTCTTAGCATCTAAAGTATCAACAATATCTTTTAAAATAAAAGGTAAGTAAACACTGGCAATTTTAGTTAGTATCAAACAGAAAAAAGCAAAAGCAATGCGTTTTTTAAATTCAAATAAGTAAGGTAAAATAAGCTTAAAAGCTTTCCAGTTTATGGTGGTAACTTCGTGTTCAGGGTAACTTGATCGACGCATAGTTAGTTTGTTACTTTGTTGTTTGTTGATATTCTATGACGGGGGACACATCATAGAATAGTTATAGACTTTACTAAAGGCATTTAGCAGTATAATAAACGAATTGGTACTGATATTTAATCATTACTTAAAGTATCTGCTAGAATTTTTCCTTGCGCGCCAGATGGGGCTTTAATGCCCATGATAGCCGATAATGTTACCGCAATATCAGTGGTACTCACCCTTTGATGAATAATTTTTTCATCAAGTTCAAAACCGGCAAAAACAAGTGGTACAAAAGTATCATATCCCCATGGCGAACCATGAGTTGCTGCTACTGACAATCCGTCCATGTCAGCAACAAAACGGTGTGCTTCCAGTACAATGTAAATATCACCGGAGCGTGTGGTGTTATGGTTATTGGCAACCAAGGTATGTATATAATCATTGGGGATATTACCTATCTCAAGATCAGAGCTTGTCACAGCAACGGCCACGCCATCAAGTTTGTCTATTTCTATCGCTACCGCTTCTTGTACTTGTGCGAGCGATAACTTTCGGCGCGCAATCAATTCTCTATCCAAATACAGATAGGGATGAAAGTACGATTTTATTAGTTCTTTATCAAAGCCAAATTGCCTTTTAAGTTTTGTCATACCTGCTGATTTATCCCACTCTTTTGGCGCAACAACGCTAGTTTCCATACCTAAACTTGATAAATAAGCAGGCACTTCTGCAGCACCGTGATCAGCAGAAAGCACAATCAAGGTGTTATCTAAGCCAACTTTCTTATCAATAAAGGTAAGCAAATTAGCAATGGTTCTATCAAGGTGTAATATATTATCTTCAGCTTCTAAGCTTGAAGGTCCAAAAATGTGTCCTACATAATCAGTAGAAGAAAAACTCACCGATAAATAATCGGTGACATTGTCTTGTCCTAATTTCTCGTTATTAACTACCGCTTTAGCAAAATCTAACGTTAATTCATCACCAGCAGGGCTTAATGTTAAAAAAGTATTAAAGTAACCATCACTGATATCACCATAGGCATGGGGGAAAATACGCCCAAAGCCTGGAAATTTAGTTTCCCATGATTGATCATCTTGCTTGGCAAACTCATAATTTTTCAATGGCTGCAATAATTGCCAACTTTGTTGATGATATTGCTTAGTCGGTTTTGTTTCATTCCAATCGTTAACCCAGTTAGGATATTTGTCGTAATAATAGCTGCTTGTTACAAACTCTCCAGACTTTTTAGAAAACCAAAAAGCCTTACCCATATGTCCTGCAAGTGATACTGCCCCCCTGTCTTTTACCGACACCCCAAAAATTTTTGCTTTACCGTTGGTTGCAATCGCTAATTCATCACTAAAGGTAGACACTTGAATATTACGCGGCGATCGACCTGACGATTGGGCCGTTTTTTGTGTTGGGTCTACTTCTGTTTTTTGATCAACATCAGCGTTGGTTGATAAAAGTGGATAGTCTGCATCTTCAATATTATAAACCAAGCGATCGAGTTTTTTATCATACCAAACATTGCCTATCATGCCGTGAACAGCAGGTAAGGCACCTGTTGCTAAAGTAGCATGACCTACTATTGTTTCTGTATTTGCGTGATTATGATGGGCATCTTTATAAACAACGCCTTCCTTTAAAAGGTAATTAAAGCCACCTTTACCCATTTTATCTAAATAACGATATGGCATATCACCACGTAATTGATCTACGGTGATTTGTAAAATTAATTTAGGGTGTTTTTCTTGCGCTGAATTTACGTATGAACTAAAAGTAATACACATTAAAGATAGTATTATGGCGTGTAATGATAACTTTTTTATAGATGAATTGTGTACTGTTATGTTCATAACTTGTCCTTAGATTCATATAAGTAAACAGCTTTGTAAATTACAATAACATTGAGTCACATAAATTTAACTATATACTTGCAATAACAACTAAATATCATAGTATTAAAGCTGATAAATCAAAAAGAAAAAAAGTAAAAACATAAGCAGGTAAAAACAATATAGCTGCTATTAGTCTACTCGGTAACATAAAGGAAGAACCATGGTAATTTCAAGTAAATTAAAAATGCTATTTATGGGGGTAAGCCTCATAGCAGCAACAGCAGCTAACGCAGCAGAAAAACCCAATATTTTATTTTTCTGGGGTGATGATATAGGCCGTACTAATATCAGTGCTTATAGTCACGGCATAATGGGCTATCAAACACCAAACATAGACCGTATTGCCAAAGAAGGTATGATGTTCACCGATTACTATGGTGATCAAAGCTGTACTGCTGGTCGTTCTACATTTTTAACAGGGCAATCTGGATTACGTACAGGTATGACAAAAGTTGGCCTACCTGGTGCTAAAGAAGGCATTCAAGATAGAGATATCACTATTGCAGAAATGTTAAAAGCTAAAGGTTATAGCACAGGTCAATTTGGTAAGAACCATTTAGGGGATAGAGATGAGCATTTGCCCACTAACCATGGTTTTGACGAATTTTTTGGTAACTTATACCATCTAAACGCCGAAGAAGAGCCTGAAGATCCTGATTACCCAAAAGACCCGGCATTTAGAAAACAATTTGGACCTCGCGGTGTTATCCACTCTTACGCCGATGGTAAAATTGAAGATACTGGTCCGTTAACCAAAAAGCGTATGGAAACAGCTGATGACGAATTTATTGCAGCAGCACAAAAATTTGTCGCTAAAGCAGTAAAAGCGAAAAAACCATTCTTTGTATGGGTAAATACTGCAGGAATGCACTTTAGAACTCACATTAACCCAAAACATATCGGTTTATCTGGACAAGGTTTTTATAACGATGTCATGGTCGCTCATGATAATCACGTTGGCATAATGTTAGATCAACTAGACAAGTTGAAAATTGCTGATAACACAATAGTAATGTACTCAACTGATAACGGCGTACATTACAATACTTGGCCTGATGCCGGTGTTACCCCCTTTGACGGCGAGAAAAACAGTGAAAAAGAAGGCGCTTATCGTGTACCTATGATGGTTCGCTGGCCAGGAAAAATTAAAGCGGGATCTATTTCTAATGAAATCATGGCTCATTTAGATTGGATGCCTACGTTAGCTGCTGCTGCTGGTGATACAAAACTCAAGCAAGATATGCTTCAAGGTGAACGTCGTTTTGGTGATAAAAAAGGTGTGATACATCTCGATGGATTTAACATGCTTCCACATTTAACGGGTAAGTCTGAAAAAGGTGCACGCAACATCTATCATTATTTAAACGATGAAGGCTTCCCTGTTGCTATTCGTGTTGGCGACTGGAAAATGGTATATGCAGAAAACCGTGGCAAAACAATGGCACTTTGGGCTGAACCGTTTACCATGCTTAGAATGCCTAAAATACTTCATTTACGTCGTGACCCTTGGAGCAAAGCAGAAGAAAACTCTAACTCATATTACGATTGGATGATTGATAAAGCCCCGTATATTTATTTAGGCTTATCAGAAACCGCAAAATTCCTTTCTACCTTTAAACAATATCCACCAAGCCAACCAACCGGTTCTTGGTCGGTAGAAAAAGTGTATGATGCATTTTTAACAAAGTCTGAAGGTAAGTAGTTAGGTATATAAATTACATTACTTTTTTAAAGCCTGAGACATCTCGTTTCAGGCTTTTTTTTGTAATATCATTTTTAACTCTTACAGTAAAAATTTTATTCTGCCTATTTATTTTGTTTTTATTCATTTTTCTATTTATTAGACTATAAATAGGTGCGAGAAACGAAATTTTATCATCAAAAGTAATAGCTGAGTAATATAGCCATTTAATAAACAAAATAGTAATTCTTCATTAATTTATCTAATAAAAGTACCAAGAATAAGAGTAGAAATATTTATATAATCATATGATTGTTAATGTTAATTATTATCACAACAACGCAACATAAGTAAAATTCACCACCTGTAATAAGGAAAGAACATGGTAGCTAAGAAAACTTTAAAGAAACTGGTTTTAGGTCTAGGCCTAATTGCTGCTTCAAGTGCAGTAATGTCAACAACTGACACCTCTAAACCTAATATCCTCGCCATTTGGGGTGACGATATTGGTCCTTTCAATATCAGTGCCTATAATCGCGGTATTATGGGGTATAAAACGCCTAACATAGACAGAATTGCCAACGAAGGTATTATATTTACTGATTCATATGGCGATCAAAGTTGTACTGCTGGACGTGCTGGTTTTATTACCGGCCAACACCCTATGCGAACAGGCCTAACTAAAGTTGGTTTACCTGGCGCAAAAGAAGGTTTAACTAAGAAAGACCCTACTATCGCCGAGCTTTTAAAGCCACATGGTTATATGACTGGTCAATTTGGGAAAAACCATTTAGGCGACCAAGATGAGCATTTACCTACTAACCATGGTTTTGATGAGTTTTTCGGTAACCTTTACCATTTAAATGCTGAAGATGAACCAGAACACCCTGATTACCCTAAAGGTGCAGAGTTTAAAAAGAAATTTGGTCCACGTGGTGCGATTCATTCATTTGCCGATGGCAAAATTGAAGATACGGGCCCAGTCACCAAAAAACGTATGGAAACCATAGACGAAGAGTTTTTGGGGTCTGCTTTAAAGTTTATTGATAAAGCACATGCGGCTAAAAAACCTTTCTTTGTTTGGTTTAACTCTACTCGTATGCATGTATGGACTCGTTTAAAACCTGAGTCTGATGGTGTGACTGGTCAAGGCTTATATGCAGACGGCATGGTTGAACATGATGGCCATGTAGGTCAATTATTAGATAAAATTGATAAACTAGACATAGCTGAAAACACTATTATTATGTACACCACAGATAATGGCGCTGAACTAGCCTTATGGCCTGATGGTGGTTACACGCCATTTAGAGGTGAAAAAAACACTAACTGGGAAGGCGGTTACCGTGTTCCTATGATGGTGAAATGGGCAGGTAAGATTAAGCCACATCAAGTTTCAAATGAAATGATTTCATTAATCGATTGGATGCCGACTCTATTAGCCGTTGCTGGTGATACTAAAATCAAAAGCAAACTTAAAAAAGGTACTAATGTTGGTGGCACTAAATTTAAAGTACACCTTGATGGTTATAACTTTTTACCTCACTTCTTAGATACCTCTAAAAAAGGTCCTCGTAAAGAATTTATCTACTCTTCTGATACCGGTGATATTGTTGGATTACGATACGAAGACTATAAATTCGTTTTTAAAGAACAACGAGCACATGGATTAGAAGTTTGGCAAAACCCATGGACCACTTTACGTGCGCCTAAAATATTTAATTTAAGAATGGACCCTTACGAACGTATGGATCATGAATCTGAAGGTTATGGACAATGGTGGGCAGAGCACATGTTCTTAATGGCTCCTGCCATGATGAAAGTTGGAGAATTCAAAGCAACTTTTAAAGAATTCCCACAACGTCAAAAACCAGGCAGTTTTGTGCCTTAACCAGCAAGGTAATTTACTAACGTCAAACTAGATAAAAAGGCCATCAAATATAATTGATGGCCTTTACTCTTTGCAGAATTTCAAGAACAAACATCAACAACACAAGCAAACTAATTTTTAAAATACTAGCACCTTAAAAAACAATAAATTCTATGACATTATTTCAACAGCATTTCAGCAGTCCATTCAAAAAGTCATTTTTTTATTTTCCACTCTTTTTCCTTCTATCTGCGCTGAATGTTAATGCACAAGATGCCAAGGTAACGACAGAAACAATAAACAAAGAACAGCATTATTCTTTACCAAAAGACATGTTAGATAAACTCATTAACAACATGGTTTGGTTAGAAGGCGGTAGTTTTGAAATGGGCTCAAACGCCCCTGAAGCACGAAAAAGAGAGCGCCCTGCCCATCAAGTCAGTTTAGATGGCTTTTATATTTCAAAGTTTGAGTTAACTCAAAATATCTTTGAACAGATTATGGGCTGGAATAATAGTTATTTTAATTGCGCCACCTGCCCTATCAACAATGTTAGTTGGCTAAATATAAAGCTTTTTATAGATCGTTTAAATCTGGCTACTGGCAAGAAATTTCGCTTACCTACCGAAGCAGAGTGGGCCTACGCCGCCAAAGGCGGACAAAAGTCAAAAGGCTTTCGTTATAGTGGCTCGAACCGTATCGCTGATGTAGCTTGGTATAGCGGAAATTCAAACAAACGCAGTCATCCAGTTGGTCAAAAGCTACCCAATGAACTAGGTCTTTATGATATGACTGGTAATTTATGGGAGTTTTGTCAAGATGACATGAGCCGCATTGCCTATAAACGAGCAAACCCTCACAACCCATTAATTGGTGCTCTTGATACTAAAAGTAAAAAGAAAAAGATGAAAGTACTCCGTGGTAGTGGTTATGAATTTTCCGCGAACGAGTCTCTGGTTTTTATTCGTGATGGAGCCACTAATAATGTTAGGATGGCAGATATTGGCTTTAGATTAGCGATGAGTAAACACTAGATGTTCAAAAAACAATTTCAATCTTTTATATTATTTGTATTTTCATTTCATATATTAATTGTTAATCATTCTTTCGCTGCAGAGTTTGTCGGTGCGAAACAATGTCAAAGCTGTCACCAAGAACAATATCAAGCTTGGCAAGGTTCTCACCATGAAAAAGCCATGCAACATACTAATAATGAGTCGGTGCTTGGCAACTTTAATCAGGTTAACTTTCAATCCAATAAATTTTTCAAAAAAGGGACTGATTCTGCACCCGAGTTTTGGGTTAATATAAAAGGCGAAGATGGTAAGTTTCACGATTATCAAATTAAATATACTTTCGGCTATACACCACTACAACAATATATGGTGGAATTTGATGATGGCCGAGTACAACTTATCCCTTTTGCTTGGGATTCCCGTGATAAAGAAGATGGCGGCCAACGATGGTTTAATCTTTACCCTGATAGAACTCAAAAACATCAAGAATTTTTTTGGACCAATACTGGTCAAAATTGGAACTACATGTGTGCTGATTGCCATTCAACCAATGTCCGTAAAAATTTTGATGTTAACAGCAACAGCTACGATACCCAATTTAGTGAAATCAATGTTGCTTGTGAAAGTTGCCATGGCGGAGCAAGTGAACACCTTTCATGGTTAAAAAATAAAAATATCTCCAACTTTGGTTTTGATCGAAATTTATCAACATCAGTTAAAAACTGGCAACCTAAAACTCATAGTAATACCTTAGCACCACAAAATATTGAGCACACTCAACAAGTATTAACCTGTGCTCAATGCCACAGTCGTCGCTCACAAATCAGCGATAACAATCATGTTACTGGCAATGCATTTGGAGAACGCTATTTGCTCGATTTAATCACTAGCACTAATTATTATCCTGATGGTCAAATTTATAACGAAAACTTCGTCTATGGCTCATTTTTACAATCTAAAATGTACCAAAAAGGTGTTGTCTGTAGTAATTGTCATGATCCACACTCTGCAAAATTAAAATTACCGGTAGAAAGCTTATGCTTACAGTGCCACCAAGCTGACACTTATGCGGCAAAGTCGCATCATCAGCACAATGACGACTCTACTGGAGCACAATGTGTCAACTGTCATATGCCTGAAACTACTTATATGGAAATCGATGCAAGGCGCGATCACGGCTTTCATATTCCACGCCCTGACTTAGCACTACAATTAGGCAGCCCTGATACTTGCTTAAGTTGCCATGAAGATAAAACCAGTAACTGGTCTTTAGATAAGGTAAAGGCTTGGTTTCCTGCAACAGAACAAAGGCAAGATCATAAAAAAGAAAAGGATTTTGCTGCTGTTTTTTCTGCTACTAATTTATCACTGTCAAATCAACAATGGCAAAGTGTTTCCTCAGAGCTATCGCGTATTGCCCAAACATTAAGTTATGCCCCAATAATTCGCGCCTCTGCTTTAACTAAAATGG